>Ga0307499_10000695_pt1 | contig 10940 bp, 10 predicted proteins | sample 13_S_MG_FD_201363 | JGI IMG/M metagenome (GOLD analysis project Ga0307499, IMG submission 201363) | Soil microbial communities from Populus trichocarpa stands in riparian zone in the Pacific Northwest, United States - 13_S | ecosystem: Environmental > Terrestrial > Soil > Riparian zone > Trees... | reverse complement strand
ATTGCCACAGCGCCGGCGAGGACGTGTGCGGCGACCAGTGAGTAGTGCTCAGGGACGTCCGGGCGGGGCACATTCCGGGCGAGCTTCGGGTTCAGCGTGACGTACCGGTAGGCCCCCCAGATCGCGAAGCCGGCGGAATAGATGGCGAGCAGGACGAGCCACCACGGCGGCACCCAGGCCGGCCACCGGGCCGATCTGGGTCGGGCCGGCTGGACAACGTCCGGGTCCGTGCCGGGCTTCTCGGTGCTGAGTTCTTCCGGCGTTGCGGTCATGCGTACTCCTATCGGATTCAGGGCGGCCGGGAATGCACCGGTGTCGACCCGGCAAATCCAATTCAGGACGCACTGCGTCCGGCTCCGGACGGCGATCACGACGCTCAGCGCGGGCCACACCGATGCCAGGGCAACGTAACCCCGGAAATCGCGTCCGAGCGGAATTCGGCGAGACCTTGTCATGTCCACGAATAGCGATTCCGGGCCGAGGCCCCGCCGCCCGACCGACCAGGGTCGGAAGGGTTGTCGCGGGGCCTCGGACCGAGCTGGCAGGCGCTACGCGGACGCCTCCGCCGGGGTCGTCAGGCCGGCCCCCGAGTCGGCCGCACCGCCGCCGGTGGCGGCGCCCCGCCGGCGACCGGCGGCGGCCAGGGCGAAGGCCACGGCCGCGCCCAGCACGGACAGCCCGGCACCGGTGTAGATGGCGTGCTGGTAGCCGTCGTTGATCGACTGCAGGCTGGTCGAGTCGCCGGTGACCGCGGTCGACACGGAGACCAGGATCGCCACCCCGAACGCCCCGCCGACCTGCAGTGCGGTCACCACCAGCCCGGACGCCAAGCCCTGCTCGTGCCCGGGAACGCCCTGCAGCGCGGCCACGATCGCGGTCGAGTTGGCGAGCCCGTTCGCGATGGCGAGGAGCACCATCGGCGCCAGCAGGTTCGACCAGTAGTTGCTCTGCAGGACCATCTGGGTACCCAGCCAGGCCAGTGCCACGGCGTTGAGGGTCAGCGCCGTGCCCAGCGTCAGCCGGGCGCCGACCCTGCCGATCGCGATCGGGCTGACGAACCGGGCGATCAGGAAGATGCCCACGCCCATCGGGATGTACGCCGCGCCGCACTCGATGGCGCTCCAGCCGCGGACGACCTGCATGTGCAGCGTCAGCATGAAGAACAGCGACCAGGCCGAGGCGGTCAGCAGGAACGCCACCAGGTTCGACCCGGCGAGGTCGAGTCGGGACAGGTAGTCCAGCGGCATCAGCGGGTGCTCGACCCGGTGCTCGACCACGACGAACAGGGCGAGCCCGACCGCCGCCGCGGCGAACAGCAGCAGCGTGGTCGCGGAGGCCCAACCGTGCTGGTTGGCCGTGACCACCGCGTACAGGAGCACCACCAGTGACGCGGTGACCAGGATCGCGCCGACCAGGTCGAACCCCTGGGTGGTGTCCCGGTCCTGCCGCTCGGGCAGCAGGGCCGGGCCGAGCACCAGCGCGGCCAGGCCGAGCGGCACGTTCGCCAGCATCACCCACTGCCAACCCGGGCCATCGACCAGCAGGCCGCCGGCGATCAGGCCGGTGGTGGCGCCGACCGCCTGCATCGCGGCGAACAGCCCCATCGCCCGGTTCCGCTCGGCGCCCTCGGCGAACATGTACGCGATCAGTGCCAGTGCGGCCGGGGTCAGCAACGCCGCGCCGAAACCCTGCACCGCACGGGCCAGGATCAGCACGACCCCGTTCGCGACCAGGCCGCCGACCAGCGACGCAACGGTGAGGATCGCAAATCCGCCGACGAACAGCCGGCGCGGCCCGAACAGGTCGGCCAGCCGGCCGCCGAGCAGCAGGAAACCGCCCAGTGCCAGCGCGTAGGCGCTGATCACCCACTGCAGATCTTCGGGCGTGAACCCGAGATCATCCTTGATCGCCGGCAGGGCGACGTTCATGATCATGAAGTCGAGCCCGGCCAGCAGCGCTGCGGCGAGCAGGAGCGCGAGCGCCGCTCCCGGCCTGGCCGGCGCCCTGGTCATTGGTGGACTGGTCATCGGACCTCCTCAGTGGGCGGCGTGCTGCCTAGCGGACGGACACCTGCGTACGGGCTGCTCGGTGCGGTCACGCGATGAAGATAGGGGGCGTTCCTCGTCATTGTCAAAATGTGGAACGTTCCCTAGTATTGGCCCGTGGCTGATCATGCCAAGCGGCGCTACCGGCGTGCCGAAGACACCCGAGCGGTCGTGCTGGAGGTGGTGGCGAAGCTGTTCTACGAGAACGGCATCCGCGCCGTCGGCATCGACCGCGTCGCCGCGGAGGCGGGGGTGACCACCACGACGCTGTACCGCTTGTTCGGATCGAAGGATGGCCTCGCCGTCGCCTACCTCGAGCAGGCCGACCGCCTCTGGTTCGAGTGGTTCGAGCGCTCAGCCGGCAGCGGTGCCGGCGGCGGTGCCGGGCAGCAGGCGGCGCTGGAGGTCCTGTTCGACCAGCTCGAGGAGCAGGCCAACCGCGCCGACTACCGGGGCTGCCCGTTCCGGATGGCGCTGGCCGAATACCCGAACGCCGACTCGCCGATCCACCAGGCGGCGAGCAGCAACAAGCGACGGACCCGGCAGCGGTTCTTCGACCTCGCCGAGGAGGTCGGGCTGCCCGATCCCGATGTCGCGGCCGACCAGCTCATGGTCCTCGTCGACGGGGTCTGCGCGTCGGCCACCGAGCGCTCGCCGGACTCTCCGCGCGGGGTGACGCTCCGGCTCGTCCAGCAGGTGCTGGCCGCACGGAGCTGACGCCGCGCCGTCCCCGCGTCGATGTCCGCCGTTCCCGACCGGGCCGCCGGACCGGCGCGGCCCGGCGACCTACCTGTTTCCGCCCTCCGACCGAGCAGAGGAGCTCTCAACCCATGGTCAACCCCCAGGACGGCACGCTGAAGGACGCCAAGGTGCTGATCGTCGGCGCCGGCTCGATGGGCACCGCGACCGCGCAGCGCGCGCTCGACGCCGGCGCCCGGGTCACGCTCGTCGGCCGGTCAGCCGACCGGCTGGCCCGCATCGCCGGGCAGCTGACCGGTCTGGCGACGCAGGTCGCGGACACCGAGAGCGCCGAGCAGACCGCCGAGGTGCTCGACACGCGGGAGGAATGGGACCACGTGGCGGTCCTCACCGGCGGTACCGGCGTGATGGCGTCCAGCATCGTGGACACCCCGGTGGAGAACGCGAAGCAGGCGTTCAGCCGGTTCTGGATGACCTACAACGTCCTGCGCGCGGCCCCCGGGAACGTCCGGCCGGGCGGGTCGGTCTGCGTGCTGTCCGGGTCCAGCGGCCGCCGGCCGCTGGTCGGCTTCGGGGTGTGGGGCGCGCTGCACGGCAGCTTGGAAGCGTTGGCACTGTCCGCCGCGGTCGAGCTCTCCCCGATCCGGGTCAACGTCGTCTCGCCGGGCGGGATCGGGATCCGCATGGACCGCCAGCTGATCCCGCGGCCGGGCGTACCGGACGACGTCGCCCAGATGGTGTGCGCACTGATGTCCAACCCGGCGGTCACCAGCGCATTCGTCGACGTCGACGCCGGCGAGCGGCTCGGCATCTACCCGTCGACCGCGAACGCGTGGGGCACCACCTGACCCGGTCGCGCGGCCGGCGGAGGGTGCCGACAATGTCGACTCGACGGACCTCGGCGGACATTCCCGCGGGCTGCCGGCCAGCGCCCGTTCCGCTGTTAGCGTGCAGAAATGCAAACGCTACTCGACCTTTCCCCGGACCTGCTCCTCACCACTACCCGCAGCGTGCGGAAACGGCTGGACCTGACCCGTCCGGTGCCTTTGGAGCTCGTCGAAGAATGCCTGCAGATTGCCCTGCAGGCACCCAGCGGCGGGAACGTGCAGAATTGGCATTTCATCGTTGTGACCGATCCGGAGAAACGCCGTGCCATTGGCGAGGCATATCGCGCGGCGACCCGGGACTACATCGAGTCGCCGGTCTGGGCCGGGAAGCTCTTCGGCGACGACCCGAAGCGGGCGGACGTCCAGCAGCGGGTCGCCGACAGCATCAGCTACCTCGGCGAGCGGATGGGCGACGTGCCGGTGCTGATGATCCCGTGCCTCGATGTCGGCGAGGACGGCCTGCCCGAGGGCAACCAGGCCCTGCTCTGGGGCTCCGTGCTTCCGGCGGCGTGGAGCTACATGCTCGCCGCCCGGGCCCGCGGGCTCGGCGCCGCGTGGACCTGCCTGCACCTGTTCCGCGAGCGCGAGGTCGCCGAGATCCTCGGCCTGCCGAGCAACATCCGGCAGGCCGCCATGATCCCCACCGCGTACAGCGTCGGCACCGACTTCAAGCCCGCGCGGCGGCAGCCGTTGGAAGCGGTGCTTCACCACGACAGCTGGTGATGGCAGTGGACCGAGCGGCCGCCGTACCGGGCGGCCGCCGAGGAGGAGCTATGTGGCAGCAGACCCCGGGCGAGGCGGGCATCCTGGTCGGCCCGGTGCGTGACATCCCGGAGGGCAGCGCGGTGCGGGTGCCGGTCCAGGGGCCCGGCCTGCCGGCGGCGATCGCGGTGTTCCACGACAGCGGCGAGTTCTTCGCGATCGACGACACCTGCACCCACCGGAATGCCTCGCTGGCCGACGGCTGGGCGGAAGACGGCGAGGTGGAGTGCCCGCTGCACGGGGGCCGGTTCTGCCTGCGGACCGGCGCCGCGCTCGAGCCGCCGCCGCTGCGGCCGGTGGCGGTCTTCCGGGTCGAGGTCCGCGACGATTCGGTGTACGTCTTCCCCGGTGCCGCCACCAGTGGCGACACCGGCGGTGCCGCCGGTGGCTGACCACGACGGGCCGCCGGGTCGGGTCGTCGTGGTCGGTGCCGGCCTCGCCGGCGTCACCTTCTGCGACCGGCTGCGGGCCGGCGGGTACGGCGGGCGGCTGGTGCTGATCGGTGCCGAGGAGCACCTGCCGTACGACCGCCCACCGCTGAGCAAGGAACTGCTGCAGGGCAAGACCAGCGCCGCGGAGGTCCTGCTGCGCCCCGAGCAGTGGTACGCCGGAAGCGGTATCGAGCTGCGGCTGGGCAGCTCCGTCGAGCGGGTGGACACCGCGGCCGGTGCGGTGCTGCTGGACGGTGGCCTGGTCGAGCCGGCGGACGTGGTGGTGTTGGCGACCGGCGGCGTGCCCCGCGCGCTGCCGGTGCCCGGCGCCGGCCACCCGGCCGTCCAGACGCTGCGCACCCTCGCCGACGCGGAGCAGCTGCGCGATCGGCTGACCGGCGGGTGCCGGCTGGGCGTCATCGGCGCTGGCCTGATCGGCGCCGAGGTCACCGCCAGCGCGGTCGCGCTCGGCTGCGAGGTCACCCTGATCGACCCGGGCGAGCGGCCCATCGAGGGGGTGGTCGGCGCGCGGGTCGCGGCGGCCCTGCAGGCGCAGCACCGGGACAACGGCGTCCGGCTGGTGCGTGGCACGGTCACCACGGTCACCACCAGCCCCGGTGGCGGAGTGCGGCTGGAGGTCCGCGGCGCGACCGGTGACCCGGCCGGGGCCGGTGACCCGGCCGGGGCCGTCGAGTGTGACGTGGCCGTGGTCGGGACGGGCATCGAGCCCGAGCTGTCGCTGGCGGCCACGGCCGGGCTCGCGGTCTCCGGGGGTGTACTCGTCGACTTCGCGCAGCGAACGTCGTGCCCGTCGGTCTTCGCGGTCGGCGACATCGCCCGGCGGGTCGGCCCGGCCGGCCCGCAGCGCCGGCTGGAGCACTGGGACTCGGCCCAACAGCAGGGCGGGGCCGCCGCGGCCGGGGTGCTCGGCCTCCCGCTGCCGGCGGAGCGGGCGCCGTGGTTCTGGTCCGAGCGGTACGGCACGAGCCTGGAGGTGGTCGGCCGGTTCACCGACGCGGAGGCGGTGGCCTGGCGCGGGCAGCCGGGGGCCGGTCCGTTCAGCGCGGTGGGGGTTCGGGCCGGGCGCTGCGTCGGCGCGGTCGCGGTGGACCGCCCAGCCGACATCGGCGCCGCGCGCCGGCTGATCGACCGCGACCGCCCGGTCGAGGTCGACGTGCTCGCGGACGAGTCGGTGCCGCTGCGCGCGCTGCTTCGCGGCTGAACTCCGGGAGCCGGCCGGCCGCCTCTCGACGCGCCGCCGCAGCGCAACCCCCCGGTCGCCGCTCGCATATTCCTTGGCATGTCGGTGCGGTTTCAATACCCCATTCTCGCGACCGCCGCGCATTGTCCGTGCAGTTGACGAGAAATGGTCCGAGAAGCGTTCCAGGCATCGCCGCAGCGGCCCGGGTCGGTATTCTGAAGACATTCCGAGGCAACTGCGGTCGGAATTTCCTGGCCGAGTCGGCTACCTTCCCACAAGCTCCCGGAGGGGTTTGATGAGCAATGTCCCGGCGCTTTCCGCAGACGCCGCGGGTGGAATTGTCGACGCGAGCCGGCGGCGGGCCGCCGCGTTGGGAACCGCGGCCTGCATCTCGGTCGTCGACGCCGGCGGCAGCCCGGTCGCGCTGCTGCGGCTGGACGGCGCGTCGTTCCTGACGGCGACGGTCGCGACCAACAAGGCCGTCGCCGCGGCCGGTCTCGGCGTGCCGACCGCCGAGTTCGCGACGTTCGCCGCGGCCGACCCGGCGCTGCTCGCCGGCATGGCCAACCAGCCGAACGTGGCCGTCTTCCCGGGCGGTGTGCCGCTGCTGGCCGGCGGCGCCATCGCCGGGGCGGTCGGCGTGGCCGGCGGGCGGACCGCCGAGGAGGACGTGTCGATCGCCGAGGCCGGCGCCGCGGCGTTCGCAGCGGTCGGCTGAGCCGGGGCGGACACGGCGACCGCCGGCCGGAAGGAGGCGGCTGGCAGCACACAGCAGCGGCCCCGGCCGACCCGGGGCGATGGGCAGGACAGCACGCATTCAGCGACATCGAGAGGACCGAAATGGCTACTGGAAGCGCTCCGTCCAAGGTCGTCCCCGCGGAGAACACCGGACTGGTGAGCTGGCTGGAGAAGCAGGTCGAGCTGCTCCGGGCGCGGGACGGCGCCGGCCTCGCCAACCGCTACCACGAGGACGCCGTGCTCCTGCGATTCGACAAGGTCGCGCACGGGCGCGACGAGATCCGCGACACGCTGCTGGAGTGGACGTCCAGCAAGCCGGTGATCGAGGACGGTTGGGTGACCGCCACCGGACCGGACTTCCTCGTCTACGAGGCGATCGAGCACGTCGACGGCGAGCAGCTGACCGCCATCGGGACGATGGTGTTCCGCGACGGGCTGCTGTGGCGGCAGACCGTCGCGTTCGTCTGAGCCCCAGGGCGATCGGCCGACGGTGGCCGGCCCCCGGCCACGCGCCGGAGACCGGCCACCGTCGGCGTCGGGCCCGGCGCTCAGCCCGCCTGGCTCGTCTCGTCCAGCGCCGACCCGTGCGGCTGGACGAAGCCGGACTCGTACGCGATGACCACCGCCTGGGTCCGGTCCTGCAGGCCCAGCTTCCGGAGGATGTGCGAGACGTGTGACTTCACCGTGGCTGGACTGAGGCCCAGCGCGGCGGCGATGCCGGCATTGGTCAGACCCCGGGCGACCAGCCGGAGGACACCGCGTTCGCGGGGGCTGAGCCCGGCCAGGACGGCCGGGTTGCGCGGGGCCACGTCGGGCCGGTGCGTGCAGCTGGCGAAGTGGTGGAACACCTGCGGCAGGGCTTCCGGCGCGAGCACCACCCCGCCGGCGGCCAGCGTCCGGACCGCCTCGATGAGCGCCGAGCCGGGCACGTTCTTCGGCATGTAGCCCTGCGCTCCCGCCTGCAGGGCAGCCAGCACGTCTGCGCTGGCGCGGGCGGCGATGAGCAGCACCGGCAGTGGCGCGGCCACGTGCGGGCCGGCGACCTGGCGGATGACCTCGACCGCGGCGAGCCCGGGCAGGTCGTTGTCGACCACGACGACATCCGGGCGGACCTCCAGGGCCATTCGGATCGCGGCGTGCCCGTCCCCGACGTCGGCGACGACCGTGACGTCCCCCTCCTGCTCCAGGACCGCGCGGAGCCCGGCCCGCCAGACCGGATGGTCGTCGCAGAGCAGGACGCTGATACCCATCAACCCGTCTCCGCTCTCGCCGCACCACAAATCACTGCGCAATTCTCGTACATCGCTGTGGGGAAACTCTGGGAGCCAGGTTGAGGCGGTCCGGACCGCGGGCGGGTGCGCGGACGTCGGCAGTACCCCGGCGAGCCGGGCCGGGCCCGCGGGATGTGCTGCCGCCGGCCCCGGCGGGCCGGGCCGGCCGCCGGGCGGGCGCAGCGGACCATTGGTTGCCCGCTCGGGCAGCTGTAATGTGCGATTAACGTAATCACTTCCGCTTTCCGCCACTACCGGATAGCGACAGTACGCTGGCGATATGGCTGGACGTTTGGGAATTACCGCGGTATCGCCCACGATGCGCGACGGCTGTTATCCGGCCCGGGCGGTCGTCTACGAAGAAATTCCGGTCTCGGCCGTGGTTATCCGCGAGGGCCACGATCTGGTCGGGGCGACCGTTGCCTGGGTAGACCCGGAGGGCCGGCGGCAGCCGCCGATTCGCATGGTGCCCGGCACTCCGGGCACCGACCGCTGGCATGCGGTCGTGTCGCCGACCAGCCAGGGCCGGTGGACGTTCACGATCGAGGCCTGGGGTGATCCGGTCGGCACCTGGCTGCGGAACATCCAGGTGAAGATCGAGGCCGGGCAGACCGCGCCGGAGCTGGCGAACGATCTGGAGGATGGTGCCCGGCTGCTGCTGCGCGCCGCGGCGGAGGTGCCACCGGACGGCAACGCCCTACTCGGGATCGCCGCCGCGGCGTTGCGGGACGAATCGCTTGACCTGTTCCGCCGGGTGGACCCGGTGCTGCGTCCCCGCGTCCGCGACCTGCTGTACCAGTACCCGGTGCGTGAGCTGCTGACCCGGTCGCCGGATTGCCCGGTGTGGGTGGATCGGCCGCGGGCGTTGTTCAGTGCCTGGTACGAGCTGTTCCCCCGGTCGGAGGGGGCGGAGGTGTACTCCGACGGGCGGCCGCCGCGGCATGGCACGTTGGCCGACGCCAGCAAACGGCTGCCGCACATCGCGGACATGGGCTTCGACGTGGTGTACCTGCCGCCGGTGCACCCGATCGGCCGGGTCAACCGCAAGGGCCCGAACAACACGCTGGTCGCCGGGCCGCATGATGTGGGCTCGCCGTGGGCGATCGGATCGGCGGAGGGCGGGCACGACGCGATCCACCCGGAGCTGGGTGACGAGGACGACTTCACCGAGTTCGTCGCGACCACCCGGGAGCTGGGTATGGAGGTCGCGTTGGATCTGGCGTTGCAGTGTGCGCCGGATCATCCGTGGGTGGGCAGTCATCCGGAGTGGTTCACCACCCGGGCGGACGGGTCGATCGCGTACGCGGAGAACCCGCCGAAGAAGTACCAGGACATCTACCCGCTGAACTTCGACAACGACCCGAAGGGCCTGTACGCCGAGGTGCTGCGGATCGTGCGGGTCTGGACCGGGCGCGGGGTGCGGATCTTCCGGGTGGACAACCCGCACACCAAGCCACTGAACTTCTGGCAGTGGCTGATCTGGGAGGTCAAGAAGACCGACCCGGACGTGCTGTTCCTGGCCGAGGCGTTCACCCGCCCGGCGATGATGCACACCCTGGCCCAGATCGGCTTCACCCAGTCCTACACGTACTTCACCTGGCGCACCGCGAAGTGGGAACTGGAGGAGTACGGCCGCGAACTGGTCGGCGCGGCCGACTACATGCGGCCCAACTTCTTCGTCAACACCCCGGACATCCTGCACGCCAGCCTGCAGCACGGCGGCCCGCCCATGTTCAAGATCCGGGCCGTGCTGGCCGCGCTGCTCTCGCCGTCGTGGGGCGTCTACTCCGGCTACGAGCTGTACGAGCACCAGCCGGTCCGCGACGGCAGCGAGGAGTACCTCGACTCCGAGAAGTACCAGCTACGCCCCCGCGACTACGACGCCGCGCTCCGCGACGGCCGCAGCCTCGCCCCCTACCTCGGCCGGCTGAACGCCATCCGCCGCCAACACCCCGCTCTGCAACAACTTCGTAACCTCCGTTTCCATCACGTCGACAATGACGCGATCATGTCCTTCTCGAAACGCGACGAGACGACCGGCGACACCGTCCTGGTCCTCGTCTCGCTCGACCCCCACACCGCCCAGGAAGGCACCACCTCACTGGACATGCCCGGACTCGGCCTCGACTGGCACGACCGGTTCGGAGTCGACGACGAGCTCACCGGAGCCAGCTACGACTGGGGCCAGTTCAACTACGTCCGGCTCGACCCACACGCCGAGCCGGCGCACGTGTTCCGGGTCAGACGGTACTGACGTTCGTGCGGGGGTGTTTCCGGTCGCGCGGTGGGCGCGCGGTCGCCAGTGTCTCCAGTGATGGAGCATGGCCGATGGAGTGCGGGGTGAGCGGCGATGAACGGTAAGAGCGAGCCGGTGCCCGACCTCACGGACCGGAGCCGGCCCGGTGGGCCAGGTTCCGGACTGGTCCACCGGGACCGTGCCGGCCAACCCCCGGCCGGCGCCGGCACCCCCGGCCGACCCCCGGGCAGTCTCGGGTCGGACGGCGCCGGTGCGATGATCCAGACCGAGACCGGCGGCATCCCGGTGACCACCCGGCTGGACGCCCCGCCGTCCGACGTGCCGGCCGGCCCGGCCGGCGACCCGGCGCCCGGGCTGACCGCCGGCGACGACCCGGAGTGGTACAAGCGCGCGGTCTTCTACGAGGTGCTGGTACGCGGCTTCGCCGACTCCAACGGCGACGGCATGGGCGACCTGACCGGCCTCACCAACCGGCTCGACTACCTGCAGTGGCTGGGTGTGGATTGTCTGTGGTTGCCGCCGTTCTATCCGTCGCCGTTGCGGGATGGCGGGTATGACGTCTCGGATTTCACCGGGGTGTTGCCGGAGTACGGCACGATCGAGGACTTCCGCCGGTTCCTGGACGCGGCGCATACCAAGGGTATGCGGG
>Ga0307499_10000694_pt1 | contig 10972 bp, 12 predicted proteins | sample 13_S_MG_FD_201363 | JGI IMG/M metagenome (GOLD analysis project Ga0307499, IMG submission 201363) | Soil microbial communities from Populus trichocarpa stands in riparian zone in the Pacific Northwest, United States - 13_S | ecosystem: Environmental > Terrestrial > Soil > Riparian zone > Trees... | reverse complement strand
GCGGGTCGGTGCGCAAGCACAAGCGCAAGGGGCATCGGCGGGGGTAGCCCGACGGTTCGCTCTACGAGATTCCGGCGGATGTTGTCGCCACGAAGGCCTCTGCCGCGGTTTGTGGGCCGAGGTAGGGGACGAGGAGGGCAAACTCCAGCTCCGGCAGCAAGTTGGGCAGACTCCCGCTTCGGTTCTCTCGTAGCTCATCGAGAACCAGGCCGGCAATCGCTCCCACCGCCATCAGCGAAGTGTTCGGCGGTAGCGCGGGCTCGTTCCGCCGCCCAGACTCGAGCAACCGAGAGAGCCGGGCGATCGCGGCGGAGTACCGTTGCCTCGCATCGGGGCCGGCCGAGGCGACCTCGACAATCGCCGTCCGTCCCAATGCCGGCTCGGCGGCGAACAACCCGACTACCGCGGCAAGAGCGCGTCGCACGCAATCGGGCCAGTCATTTCCTTCCGCGCAGGCGAATTCAGCGGTAGCAAGGATCTTTTCGACAGCGACGTCGTAGGCCGCGAGGAAGCACTCCCGCTTATCCGAGAAATGCTTGTAGAAGGTGGTCCGTGATGCACCTGCCTCAGCGGTTACATCGGCGACTGCGGTGGCCGTGTATCCCTTCTTCCCGGCGACCCGGATCATCGCCTCGACGATTGCCTCGCGCCGCGTTCCGCCCTGTCCTTCTGCGCCTCTCGAGATAGACATTTGAGTACGCAATTATACCGTTAAGTGTACGCAGCAGTACACGAGCAATTAGATCGGCTGCGCTGGGTCGATCTCCGCGCCGCTACCCGACCTTGCCAGCTTGCGGCCGGGGGAGGTGCGCGCAGAGTGCGGCGAAGATGCCGATCGCAACAACGGCGCCGAGCCAGTGCAGGCCGACTAGCACGAAGAGCAGGCTGGGGATCCCCGCGAGGACGGCCCGCAGCAGCACCGGCGCCTCCGGCAGGCCGACGATGCGGGCGGTCAGCCAGGCGCAGGCGAGCCAGGAAAGCGGGCCGACGAGCCAGCCCCAGCTTTCGAAGAAGCCGTGCGAGAGGACCAGCGCCAGCAGCACCGAGAGGATCGCCACGGCGACGACCTGCACGACCGCCACCCGCCAGAGAATCGCCGAGTCCACTCGGCGATTCTCGCGCAGGCCGCTCAGGCGCTATTCGAGCGCGAAGACGACGTGGACGGTCGCCGTCACGGTGGAGCCGCCGGGCTTGGTCGGCGGCGTCGGAGCCTTCCCCTTCGCGACGCCCTGGGCGGCGGGCTGGCTGGGAATGACTTCGGAGCCTTCGTCGATGCTGATCACTGGGCCGAGCTTTGCGCCCGCTCGCGCCGCCAGCGCCGACGCCCGTTCCTTCGCCCGGTCGAAGGCGACGAGAAGGGTGCTGTTGTATGCGGCTTCGGGGTTCCCGGGGAAGAAGCGCGGACCCCCGGTGCCGGTCGCGCCGGCGGCGACCGCCGCGCTGGTCGCTTCCCCCGCCCGTTCAGGTTGGTGCAGGATCACCGAGATTCCCTCGCTGGCGCGGAAGACGACGCGTTCCTTGCGGGTCACTTTGCGGATCGAGACCTGCCCGGTCGAGATGTCGCCCGGTTCGACGCCCGGAATCGCCTGCACCGCCGCGATCACGGCCCGCAGCCGTGAGGAGACGACCGCCAGCGCCGCGCCCCGCGAGCCCCGTTCCTTGGTCACCGAGAACCGCATGGCGGCGGTGTCGTTGGGCACTTCCTGGGTCGCGGTCCCCTGCACCGTGACGGTCCGTTCGACCGCGCCGGCAACGCCCGGGACGAGCAGGAGCAGGCTGAGGGGAAGGGCGAGCAGCGCCGCTCGCAGTCGCGTCCGCATCGCCTAGCCCGCCTCTCCGTCGGCGGCGCTGCGCAGCGCCGCGATGTCGAGCTTGCCCATCCCCAGCATCGCTTTCATCGCCCGTTCCGCCCTTCCCTTGTCGGGGTCCGCGAACAACTCTTCCATGCCCGTCGGAACGACCTGCCAAGAGAGGCCGAAGCGGTCCCTCAGCCAGCCGCATTGGCTCTCTTCGCCGCCGTCGGTCAGCTGCTCCCAGTAGTAATCGACCTCCTCCTGGGTCTCGCATTCGATCGCGAAGGAGACCGCCTCGTCGAAGCTGAACTGGGGGCCGCCGTTGATGCCGAGGAAGCGCTGTCCGTCGAGCTCGAACTCCACCGTCATCACCATCCCGGCCTCGCGCGGTCCGGCCTCGGTGTAGTGGGTGACGTTGACGATGCGCGAGTTGTCGAAGACCTCGACGTAGAACTCGGCCGCCTCGACGGCCTCGGTGTCGAACCACAGATTGGGGACGATCCGCTGTTGCATGAGCCCACCTCCTGACGTTCCGGTACCCGATCGGCTGTCGACTATCCTCTCGAATCGGGTCCCATCGCGGGCGGTTAGCTCAGTTGGGAGAGCGCCTGCCTTACAAGCAGGAGGTCACTGGTTCGAGCCCAGTACCGCCCATCGTCCGCTCAGGCGGATGCCTTCGCGACGTCGAGCTCGACGCCCGTCTCGCGCTCGGACACCCGCCAGAGGCGATCGACCGCGCGCTGCATGCCGAGCCGGCGGAGGACCGGCTTGCGCACCGGAGGGCCGTTGTTGACGAACAGGGGGCCGTAGAGCTCGCCGCTCTTCGCGCTCGGGTCGGTTGCTGCGCGCAGCTGAGAGAGCGCGCCCTGGGCGGGTGACATGCCGGTGCTCGCGGCGAGGCTGCGGAAGAAGCGCTGCGAGAGGCCGCCGCCGGTCTCCTCGACGCTGACGATCTGAAGCTCGGTGTTGGAGAGGCCGGGGTGGGCGACCAGGCTCGCCGCCGGCGCGCCCGCCGAGCGCAGCATCCGGTCCAGGCCGAGGCCGAAGTGGAAGTTCGCCAGCTTCGCCTGGCCGTAGGCCCGCCAGGGCCCGTAGCGGCCCTCGAGGTGCGGGTTCGCGGGATCGATGGGGCGCCCCATGTGGTGAGCCGTGCTCGTCACGGTGACGACCCGCGCCGCGCCGGCCCGCAGCAACGCCGGCAGGAGCAGCCCGGTCAGCGCGAAGTGCCCCAGATGGTCGACGCCGAGCTGCATCTCGAAGCCGTCGACCGTGCGGCGCTCGGGGATGCCCATCACCCCGGCGTTGTTGACGAGGACGTCGATCGCATCGTGCGCCGCCGCCTCGCGGACCGAGGACAGCGAGCCGAGGTCGAGCTCGACGACCTCCAGCTTCGCCTCGGGAAAGCCGCGCCGGATGCTCGCCTCCGCGCCGGCCGCCTTCTCCTGATTGCGCGCCGCCATCACCACGGTGGCGCCCGCCCCGGCGAGGGCGCGCGCCGTCTCCAGGCCGAGCCCGCCGTTCGCGCCCGTCACCACCGCGGCGCGGCCCTGCAGGCTCGGGATGTCGGCGGCGCTCCAGCTCACAGTTCGCCTCGCTTGGAATGGGCTTCCATTCAGCAGAACCTAGCCGCGTTTGCGAAGGTGGTCCATATGGCGCACATGGGCGGCACCGCGAGCACCGAGATCGACGCTCCCCTCGATCGAGTCTGGGCCGTCGTCGAGGACGTGCTCACCGCGCCGGACTGGCAGGGAGGCTTGGTCGAGGTCTCCGCCCTGGAGCGGGACGCCGAGGGCCGCCCGACCCTGGTCGAGAGCGTCAGCGACATCAAGGTCCGGCAGGTGAAGACCCAGGTCAGATTCAGCTACGACGGGCCGACGCGGCTTTCGTGGTCCCAGGAGAAGGGGGATCTCAAGTCGGTCGAGGGGTCCTGGGTGCTGGAAGATCTCGGCGAGGGGCGTACGCGGGCGACTTACTCGCTCGACGGCGATCCCGGGCGTGTGCTGGGGATGATCATCCGCGGCCCGGTCGAGGCAGCCGCACGGGCGGTCCTCGTCAATGCCCGCCCGGGAGAGCTGAAGGCGCGTGTCGAGGCCGGCGATGGCTGAGCGGGACCTCTCCGTCGTCGTCTTCGGCGCCTCCGGCGTCACCGGGCGCCGCGTGGCGGCGTACCTGGCCGAGCGCGCCGCCGAGCTGGGGGCGAGCTGGGCGGTGGCGGGCCGCGACCCGGCCAAGCTCGAGCGTGTTCTCGCGGAGGTTGGCGTCACCGCTCCCGAGACGATCGCCGCCGACGTCGCCGATCCAACTTCGCTGGCGGCGATGGCGGCGCGGACGCGCGTCGTGCTCGACCTCGTCGGTCCCTACGCGCTGCACGGCGAGCCGGTGATCGAGGCCTGCGTCTCCCAGGGGGCCCACTACGTCGATCTGACCGGTGAGATCCCCTTCGTCCGCCGCATGATCGACGCCTATCACCAGCGCGCTGAGGCGGCGGGGGTGAAGGTCGTCCAGGTCTGTGGCTTCGAGGCGCTGCCGCCCGACCTCGCCGTGCTGCTCGCCGCCGAGACCGCGCGCGAGCGCTGGGGCGAGGAGCTCGCCGAGGCGGACGTCGACGTGGTCGCCGAACAGCCTTCGGGGCGGCTCGGGCTCGCCGACCTCGTCTCCGGCGGGACGATGCAGAGCATGGCCGAGGCGGTCGCCGACGGAGAGGCGGAAGCCGTCGCCGACCCTGCCGCGCTGGTAACCGACCCTGCGCAGGCCGACGCGGTCCGCCGACGCAGCCCGATCGTCCTGGCGCCGCGGGTGAGCGCCCGCGGCGACGCGATCGCGCCGATGACGCCGGTCGCATTCATCAACCCCGCGGTCATCCAGCGGACCTGGGCGCTGCTCGCGGCGGAGCGGGAGGGAGGCGGCGCGCCGCCGCGCTATCGCGAGGGGGTCGGCATCCCCGGCGGCTCGGCGAGCCTGCCGCTGCGCTATGCCGCGGCGGGCGCCCTCGCCGGCATGCAGGCGGGCTTCCGCGCCCTCGCGCGAGCCAGGCCGTCGGTGCGGATGCGCGCCGCCGGGCTGATGAGAAAGGCGCTGCCCGGCTCGGGCTTCGGCCCCACGGAACGCCTCGAGGAGTGGTCATGGCGGCTGACGCTCGACGCTCGCACCGAGGGCGGTCACCACCTGCGGGTCGAGATCGACGCCGACGGGCACCCCGGCTACCTGACCACGGCGAAGCTGCTCGGCGAGATCGGCTTGCTGCTCGCCGAGGAGGGCGCCACGCCGTCTCGCGCCGGTTGCCTCACCCCGGCCACCGCGCTCGGCACGACGAGCCTCGATCGCCTCGCCCTCGCCGGCGCCCGCTTCGCCGTCACGTCCTGAGGCGCATCCGACTTTCACCCCACCCTGGGGTGGTCAAAGTCGGATGCGCGATCGCAGCCGCTGCCAGAGTGAGGGCGGGCGGGGCTGGGTCCGTCGCCACTCGTCCTCGGTCGGCAGCTCGCCCCGTTTCCGCGCGGCGAGGACGCACTCGGTATGGGCGTGGCGCCGGCGCTCCATGTCGCCTTCCGGAGCGATCAGGAAGTGCTCGCTGAGCGACGGCAGGTGGTTGCCGCAGAGCGGGCAGCGGTAGGTGGCGGGCTTGCGGTTCTGCGCCGGCCGCATCGTCCACCAGCGGACCCGCTGACTCTCACCGCTCACCGGGCCGACGATATCGCCGGCCCGATGCGGCGAGCGTGCCTCAACTCGACTCGATCGTCCAGAGGTAGGCCGGGAACGAGCCGTAGATCCCTGCCAGATAGTTGCTGCCGCCTGGCAGGTCGTAGGCGTACTCCACCTCATGTTCGTAGGTGATCTTCGCGCCCAACTCGGCCGAGAGGCCGAGCTTCTCGAGACTGAGCTCGACGCCGAAGTCCCATTCGGTCCCCTTGGCGAGGGTGAGCGTCTCGTGCGTCAGGTCCGTCGGCGAAGCGGGCGCGAGACTGAATCGCCTGCTGCTACCCGGTTTTCCGAGCCGGCTCGGGTCCGGCGGCGTGGCCGGCCCACGTTGCCACTCGAAGTTGTCGCGGTCAATCGAGCTGAGGCGAACGTAGGTCCCAACCACCTGCTCGTCTAGTCGCCGCACCTCGACCTTCTCGAACGTGCCGGTCGTCTTCAGGGCGGCGCGTTCCGGAGAGCTCGCCTCGAACTCGACCGTCTCCTTCAGCTGGACGGTGAGCGTCGGCCCGCCGCCGATCCCGGCGATTTTCAGCGAGGCGGATACTGCGCTGGAGCCGCTGGTCGACGAGCTCACGGTGACCTTCGAGTCATGGACGCCGGGTACCGTCATCCAGTAGGCGGCGAGCTCCACCGGGTGCTCTTCGCTTGCCACCACGGTGTGCTTCTCGCCCAGCCACCAGTGCTTGACGGCTTCCCACCAGCCGGCGGTCTCGGCGGTGGTTTCCCGCTGAGCGCGCATCGAGGCGCCGAGGTTGGCGGCAACCCGCGACCCGCTCACCCCGGGACTGTAGAGAAAGTTCGCCAGCTCGCGCTCGGCTTCGTCCCGCGCGGGCGCCTCGGATTGCTCCAGGAGGCTGCGCAGCCCCGGTTCTTCGATGACGTCGACATTCAGCGGCATTTCTTCCTCTCCTTTGGATTCACACCACGCCCGCGAGCGCGGCATCCACATCGAGCTTTCCCGCCCCCCAGGCCGAGCCTGGGCCGGCTTCCGTGTCCGTGTCGGAGCGCGCTCCGCGCCGCAGGCACCCGGCGATTCGGTCACGGCCGGCATCGGGCCGCGCCTCGAGCATCAGAGCGACCGCTCCGGTGACATGCGCAGCCGCCAGCGACGTGCCGTAGGCGACGGCAAAATCGGAGCTGCCGGTCTGGCTCGGGCCGGTCGTCATGATCGGAGCACCCGGGGCAGTGAGCAGCGGCACCGGTGAGCCCCTGCGGTCGGGACCGCGCCCGGAGGAGGGCGCCAGCCTGCCTCGGGTCGGGCTCATCGCGTAGGCGCCCACGGGGATCGCGCCGTGGGCGGTTGCCGGTGCGGTGACGGTGCATTCGGGCTCGGCGGCGCCGGCCTCGAACCGCGGCGAGTTGATTCCCCTCCCCGGATCCAGCCAGGCGTCGACGGGAGAGCCATCGACGATCGCCGCTCCTCCGACTCGGAGCGTCCATCTGCCGGCGGGGAGGTCGCCCCGGTAGTCGGGCCTGTGCACCTTGACCTGCAGCTGGTTGGCGGCCACGCGGGGCACGTTCGGCACCCCGTCGATCTCGTAGGCGTCGTCCCCGATCGGGCCGTAGCTCGGGCCGCGGTCCGCGACGAGACCACTGGACGAGCCGTCCGGGGCAACCAACTCGACCTCGAGCCTGTCGCCGACCCCGTACCAGATGTCCAGCAGGGCGGCGGGACCGGCAAACGGGGGTATCGTCACCGGCAGTTCGGCGCTCACCCCGCCGCTCAGCGAGAAGCGGGCGTGCGCCTGGGCGTCGGCGACGTTGCCCGCCGACACGACCACGACTCGGTCCTCGTCTTCGCTCAGCAGTTCCGCGAGTTCGGTCTCCAGGCTGTCGACTGGCTCGTGGGCGCCGATCTGCACCCCCTGGCTCAGATTGACCACAGCCCGCTTGCCGTGCTCGTACGCGATGTCGTAGACGTACCTGATGCCCTCGACGACGTTTGCCGTGCTCGCGAACGCGCGCGAACCGGCGTGGAGAGAGACGACGACGAGATCCGCCTCCGGCGCCAGCCCTACGTAGCGGTCGCCTGGATTGCCGCGTCCGTTGCCCGCGGCCACCCCTGCGACCCGCGTTCCGTGCCCGCCCGCATCCAACCACGAGACGGGAACGCCCAGCGATGCCCGGAGCTTTGCGTCGATCTGGCTCTTGTCCCAGGCAAATCCATAGGAGTAAGGACCCGGCGGTTCTGGGCCGTTTTCGGCTTGGCTCCAGTAGCTGAGAACCCGCGTCTCTCCGCTCGGCGTTCGGAAGCTCGGATGGGTCAGGTCCACGCCCGAGTCGACGATCCCGACGATCACCCCCTTGCCGGTGTGCTTGCCACCCGCTCCAGCGCGCGCCCGCCATACCTCGGGAACGCTCCGGTCGAGCGTTGGGCGGATGGTGCTGGCCGCCTCGACAAAGGCGTCGACTTGGGCATCTACGAGCGCCGGGAGCGCACTGAGGGGCGCCGCCCCGCTGACCGAGGGCCCACGCCAGTGCGAGAACCGGAACCCGAGACGATCAAACGTTGAAAGGGCTCGCTCGCCCTCGGCGGAGTCGTCCCCCGAAAAACTGATGCGAAGGTCGATGCGCGCCTCCGAATGCTGCGGTCCGTCCCAGATCCGGACCGGTAAGGGCATTGGCGCCAGTTCACGGACGCCGGACTCGCCAAGCTCCTCGATCATCCGCTGAACGCTCGTCAGCAGCGGCCCCTCCGTCGCCATGGCGCGTGAGTGTACTCAGAAAATCTGAAATAGAACTTTTTGTATCAGCCGTTGGCTATGGCACGTCATCGGGCGCTGGCGTGGAGGCGTGGAGTGACGGTGCCGCCACGGCGGCGCTCCTGCTCGGTTACGACGTCGAAGAAGACGTCGTTGCGGCCGCGGCGCACCCGGTAGGGAAACGCGTCGTGCGTGCGCCGGCTCGCCGCGGCCATCGCGCGGAAGCTCGCCTCGTGCGCGCGCGTCCAGCGGATGCCGAAGATCTCGCGCACGCGGGGAGGCAGCGTCCCCTTGATGATGTGGTTCTGGACCGCGAGGTTGCCGCGCGCGACCGCCGGGACCGGCTGGCGGAAGGCGACCAGCGGCGCCATCTCGAGGCCGTGCGGGGTGGCCCTCAGGTCGGGGGCGGCGAGCTTGCCGTCGAACCAGGCCTTGAACTCGACGTGGCTGCCCGGGACCTGCGAGCGCGGCAAGCCGAACAGCTCGCCGAAGCGCACGTAGTCCTGCCACAGCCGCTCACGCTCGTCGGAGTCGAGCGGGCGCACCAGCGTCTCGTACATCTCGCGCCCCGAGTCGGCGATCACCGCCAGCGTCCACAGCATCAGCTCCGGGTCGAAGGCCGAGTAGGGCGTCCCGGCGGCGTGTCCGGGGATCGCCTCGGGCAGCTCGCCCTTGATCGTCTCGTGCAGCCTGTGGACCCGGGCCAGCACCTCGTCGGCCTCCTCGCGCGTGCCGAGGAAGACGGTCTCCTGGACCTTTGCCGTGCGCGCCAGCCGCTCGAACGGCCGGTCGCCGGAGCGGGTCTCGAGCATCGTGCCCGTATAGGTGAGCGGCTCGAGCGCGCCGATCAGCAGGGCCCGCTGTCCATACAGCAGCCCGACCGCGCGCTCGCCGTGCACGCGCCGTGCCATCGAACGGCCGGGTGGGAAGTAGTGGTCCTCGTCCATTCGCTCAGCCATCGCCGAGCGAAAATTCTACTCCGGGGTGGGGGGCTCGGAGGAGAGCACAACGCCCGCCTGCGCGGCATCCGGCCGCTCGCTCTCGGGCAGCTCGTGCGCGGCGAAGATCTCGTCGAGTTCCTCGCGGGTCAGCGTCTCGCGCTCGAGCGCCGCCGCCGCCAGGTTGTCGAGGCATTCGCGGTTGTTGGCGAGCAGCCCCCGCGCCCGCCGGTAGGCCTCGCGCGCCAGGGTCATCGCCGCCAGGTCGACGTCGCGGCGGGTGCGGTCCGAGAGCGCATAGTCGCCCGTCGGCAGGGCGATCGGCGGCGCCCCGTCGGCGTCGATCGCCACCCCCATGCCGAACTCGGCGACCATCTGGCGGCAGACCATGTGCACCCGGGCGAGGTCGTCGACCGCGCCTGAGTAGGAGGCGTGCATGACCTCCTCCTCGGCGGCCCGCCCGCCGAGCAGCGTCACCAGCTCGTCGAGCAGCTCCTCGCGCGACTTGAGGTAGGTGTCCTCCTGGGGCGAGTGGCCGACGAAGCCGAGCGCCGGGCCGCGCGGCACGATGCTGAGGATCTCCGGCGGGTCGAGCCCGAGCAGCCGCCGGCAGAGCGCGTGGCCGGCCTCGTGGTAGGCGACGATGCGGCGCTCCTTCGGGCTCAGCCGCCGCGCCTGCTGCGAGCCGACCGACTGGCGCAGCAGCGCCTCGTCGAGGTCCTCGCGCGCCATCGCGCTCCGTCCGGCCCGCCCGGCGATGATCGCCGCCTCGTTGAGCGCGTTCGCGAGCTGGGCGCCGGTCATTCCGGTCGTCTTGCGTGCGACGTCGGTCAGGTCGAGGTCGGGACCGAGCGGCTTGCCCTTGGCGTGCGCGCGCAGGATCGCCTCGCGGCCGCCCCGGTCGGGTGGTGCGACCAGCACCTGGCGGTCGAAGCGCCCGGGGCGCAGCAGCGCCTTGTCGAGCTTGTCGACGTAGTTGGAGGCGGCGATCACGATCACCGTCCCCGGGTCCTTCTCGAAGCCGTCCAGCTCGACCAGGAGCTGGTTCAGCGCCTGCTCGCGCTCGCTCGAGCCGCCATCCCCACCGCCGCTGCTGCGCGCTCCCCCGACCGCGTCCAGCTCGTCGATGAAGATGACGGCTCGTCCCGACTTTCGCGCCTCCTTGAACAGGCGCCGGATGCGGGCGGCTCCCCTCCCCACGAACATCTCGACGAAGCTCGAGCCCGAGGCCGAGAAGAAGTCGACCCCGGCCTGCGCGGCGACGGCCCGCGCGAGCATCGTCTTGCCGGTCCCCGGCGGGCCGAACAGCAGCACGCCGCTCGGCGCCTGCGCGCCGAGCGCCTCGAAGCGCTTCGGGTCGCGCAGCCATTCCGCCACGTCGATCAGCTCCTCCTTGGCCGCGTCGACGCCCTGCACCTCCTCCCAGAGCACCGGCTTGGTCTTGCTCGCCTTGACGGTCTCCGGCTTGGTCGCGCCGAGCGTGCCGCGCAGCAGCGTCACGAAGACGAGCAGCAGCGCGAACATGAAGAAGACCCCGAAGACCGGGTACCAGTCGAAGAAGAAGCTCTTCACTTCGGAGCTCGTCAGCGCCAGCGGCAGGAGCATTCGGCAAGTCTCAGGCCAAACGTCCATTCCTCCTATCGCATATCTGTCCGCGCATCGGTCTGCGACGCGGAATTCGGCACTGGAGCTGGCCTGTGGACTAACGGAGGACTAGATGATTGATTCCACGCCGCCAGGCGTGAATTAGCCCTGGCGCGAGGAAGCAGGCAAGAGCAGGTCGAAGTCGGCGGTGCCTAACCGCACCATCGACCCAAGGAGGGCCACGATGCTCGCCGAC
>Ga0307499_10000693_pt1 | contig 10980 bp, 7 predicted proteins | sample 13_S_MG_FD_201363 | JGI IMG/M metagenome (GOLD analysis project Ga0307499, IMG submission 201363) | Soil microbial communities from Populus trichocarpa stands in riparian zone in the Pacific Northwest, United States - 13_S | ecosystem: Environmental > Terrestrial > Soil > Riparian zone > Trees... | reverse complement strand
CGGCGCCCTGGATCGTGAGCCGGTGCGCGGTGAGCGCGGTGTTCAGCACCGGCGCCGCGCGCAACTGCTCGACGATGTGCGCGACGTTGGCCCGGACGGCCGACGCGACCGGGTCCGGCCCCGGGTCCGCCCCGGCGGCCGCGGCGGCCGGGGAGATCGCCGCGACGAGCGCATCGATGTCCGTGTCCGTCGGGCTGGCCGTGCCGTCCGCGGCGGCCATGGTCGCCTTCACCGCGCCGCACCTGCTGTGGCCGAGCACCAGGACGATCGGGATGCCCAGCTCGAGTACGCCGTACTGGAGCGACCCCATCACCGCCCGGTCCACCACCTGGCCGGCCGTCCGGACCACGAACAGATCGCCGATGCCCTGGTCGAACGCGACCTCCGGCGGCACCCGCGAGTCGGCGCAGGCCAGGATCGTGGCGAACGGGTGCTGGCCGTCGGCGACGGCATGGCGCCGGTCGGCGTCCTGATGCGGCCGCTGCGGGCTACCCGCGACGAACCGCTCGTTGCCGGCGAGGAGCTGGTCTAGCGCGTCGGTCGCGGTGCCGACCGGTACCGTGGCGGTGCTGGCCATCATGATCCCCCGTTGTCGATGAGTCCTCGTTCGCTGTGGTTGCCGGCGGTCGGCCGCGCGCCGCGCAGGGCGGCCCGGGGCGCCCGGAGCCGGAAGCGGGCGCCGGTACCCGGCTGTTCGACCGCCGTTCCTCCGCCGGGACGACCGCAGGTCCTGCTGGCCCGTTCGGCCGGCGCGGCGCGGACCTGAGCTCTCTGCGCAGCCAGCTGCGGCGCGGTCCGCGCGGTCGGGCTCGCGGGCGCGCCCCGGTTCGGGGCATGGACCTGGTCAGCCGGCGTTGTCCAGCAAGCCGGCGCCGCGCTCGCCCGGCTCAGTCCAGCTGGGCGATGAGGTAGGCGCGTTCGGCGCTGTTGGTGGTGAGGGCCAGCGCGACGCGGTAGGCGTCCGCCGCCTCGGCGGGCCGGCCGAGGCGGCGGAGCAGGTCGGCCCTGGTGGCCGGCAGGTACCGGTACGACGCGAGCCGGCCGTCCCGTTCCAGCTCCTCCACCTCGGCCAGCGCGGCGGCCGGGCCGTCGGTCATGGCGACCACCACCGCCCGGTTCAGCGCCGCCACCGGGGACGGCCAGACCCGCAGCAGCGCGTCGTACAGCAGCCGGATCTGCGGCCAGTCCGTGTCGGCGTAGCTGGGCGCCTGGGCGTGCAACGCGGCGATCGCGGCCTGCAGGGCGAACCGGCCAGCCGAGCCGGACCGCAGCGCGGCCACCACCAGCCGGTCGGCATCGGTGATCATGGCGTGGTCCCAGGCGGAGCGGTCCTGGTCGGCGAGCCGGGCGAGTTGGCCGGCGGCGTCGACCCGGGTGTCGCGCCGGGCCTGGTGCACCAGCAGCAACGCGAGCAGCCCGGCGACCTCCGGCTCGGCCGGCAGCAGCGCGTGCAGCAGCCGGGCCAGGTCGAGCGCGCGGTCGGCGAGGTCGACCCGGGTCAGCGCGTCCCCGGACGGCGCGGTGTGGCCCATCGTGGACAGCAGGTGGACGACGGTGAGCACCGCGTCCAGCCGGGCCGGCAGGTCGTCCGGGCCGGGCACCACGTACCGGATCCGGGCCGCGGTGATCTTCTTCTTGGCTCGGGTCAGCCGGGCGGCCAGGGTCGGCTCGCTGACCAGGCAGGCGTGCGCGATGTCGGCCGTGCTGACCCCGCAGACCAGCCGGAGCGTGAGCGCGACCTGCGCCTCGGCTGCCAGCGCCGGGTGGCAGCAGATGAAGACGAGCCGGAGCCGGTCGTCCGGGATGACGTCGCCGGCGGGTTCGGGCAGCTGCACCGCCTCGGGTTCCAGCAGCAGCGGCAGCTTGGCCCGCAGCGTCCGCTGCCGGGCCAGCGCGGTCAGCGCGTTGCGCCGGGCGGCGACGGTCAGCCAGGCGCCGGGCCGGGGCGGCACGCCGGTCCGGGCCCAGGCGCGCAGCGCGGCGACGTAGGCGTCCTGCACACACTCCTCGGCGGTGTCCAGGTCTCGGGTCAGCCGGACCGTCGTGGCGAGCACCGCGGCCCACTCGGCCCGGTGCGCCGCCGCGACGGCCAGCTCGACCGTATTCAGCCGGCCGCCACGACTTCGAACCCGAGCAGCGGCCGGACCTCCACGCCGCCGGCCACGATCGGGGTCAGCGCGGCCAGCTTCAGCGCGTGGTCGAGGTCGTCCGCCGCCAGCACGAACACCCCGGCCAGCGCCTCCTTGGTCTCGATGAACGGACCGTCGGTGAGCAGGCCGCCGCGGATCACGGTCGCGGTCGCCGGCTCGCGCAGGGCCAGCCCGGCGACGATCCGGCCGCCGGCCTCGGCCACCCGGTCGGGCAGCGCGCCGTGCGCGGCCATGACGTCCGGCGGCAGCTCGTCGGCCGGCACCGCCTCGTAGATCAGCACCGCGTACTGGGGCATCAGGCCACCGCCTCGGCGCCGGCCAGCCAGTCGCTCAGGCAGCGGCGGGCCAGCTCCGGATCCACGCCGGGACCGAACTGGTGCAGCGCGACGCCCACCCGGCCACCCCAGGCGTCCCGGCCGAACACCCGCAGCATCGCCGCGTCGGTGCGCACGCCGAGGAACGCCGGCGTCAGGTAGTCGACCGTGCCGTCGAACGCAGGCAGCCCCGGCACACCGAACCGGACGGGGTCGCCGACCGCCGCGCCGGCCGGCAGCCCGAGCCGGCGGCAGAGCGCGGCGAACGAGCCGGGCGCGTCCACCGTGCAGTAGGCAGTGTCCCGGCCGGCGAAATGTGCCACGTACTCGCCGAGCGTGTGCAGGTAGAACCCGGTGTGCTGGACGCACTGGTCGTACTGGATGTCGTAGTCGCGCTCGAACACCCCGGTGTGCCGGTACCGCAGCCGGGTGCCGCCGCCGGACGGCTCCAGCGTGCAGTCGATCTGGTTCTGCCAGGCGCCGTGCTCGGCCCTGGTCTGGAAGTGCCGCGGCGGCTCCCAGCCGGTCACCGTGCCGGGATTTCCGGACAGCCCGCGTTCGGCGCCGCCCAGCCGCGGCTCGTACGAAACCGGCCAGAGCCACCCGCCAGGGTGGACGGTGACCGCGTCCCATACCTGCTCCGGCGTGGCCGGCAGCACGCCGTCCCAGTGCACCTCGAACTCCTTCGACATCACGACCTCCATGCTTCTCCGCATCGACCTTCCTACCTCTTCAACCAACGGGGACGGGCGGAATCGACAGCGGGCGGTCATTGACTTGCGCGATGTGCCCAGCCGGCGACGTCGCCGCGGGCCAGCGCGGTGGCGAGCAGGTCCGGGAACGCGTCCGGAGTGCAGGCGAACGCGGGCACGCCGAGCCCGGCCAGCGCCGCCGCGTTCTCGTGGTCGTACGCCGGGGCGCCCTCGTCGGACAGCGCGAGCAGCGCGATGACCTGCACCCCGGCGTTGACCATGGACGCCACCCGGCGCAGCATCTCGTCCCGGATGCCACCCTCGTACAGATCGCTGATCAGCACGAACAGCGTGTCCGCCGGGCGCCGGACGAGGCCCTGGCAGTAGCCGATGGCGCGGTTGATGTCGGTACCGCCGCCGAGCTGGGTGCCGAACAGGACGTCGACCGGATCGGCCAGGTCGGCGGTGAGGTCGACCACGGCGGTGTCGAACACGACCAGCGAGGTACGCAGCGTGCGCATCGAGGCGAGCACCGCGGCGAACACGCTCGCGTACACCACCGAGGCCGCCATCGAGCCGGACTCGTCCACCGCGACGATCACGTCCCAGGCCACCTGCCGCTGCCGCCGGCCGTAGCCGACCAGCCGTTCCGGGATCACCGTCCGGTGCTCGGGCAGGTAGTGCTTGAGGTTGGCGGCGATCGTGGCGTTCCAATCGATGTCCGCCGGCTTGGGCCGGTGCGTGCGGGCGGCCCGGTCGAGCGCGCCGCTGACCGCGGACCGGGTGCGGTCGGCAACCCGCCGGTGGATCTCGTCGACCACGGTCGACACCACCCGGCGGGCGGTGGCCTTGGTCGCCTCCGGCATCACCTTGGCCAGGCTGAGCAGCGTGCCGACCAGGTGCACGTCCGGCTCGACCGAGTCGAGCAGCTCCGGTTCGAGCAGCAGCCGGGTCAGGTTCAGCCGATCGATCGCGTCCCGCTGCATCACCTGGACGACCGTGCTCGGGAAGTAGCCGCGGATGTCGCCCAGCCACCGGGCCACCTGCGGCGCCGACGCGCCGAGCCCGGCCGACCGCTTGCCCCGCCGGTCCGGCTGGCCGCCGGTGCCGCCGCCGTCGTAGAGCGCGGCCAGCGTGCTGTCCATCGCCACGTCGTCGCCGATCAGCCGGTAGCCACCGGCCGCATCGGCCGGGCTGCCGAGCAGCAACCGCCACCGCCGCAACCGGTCCTCCGCCGGGCCGGTCGGCTGATCTCTCGCCGGCTCGGTCGGGCCGCCTCCGGCCGGCCCGGGCACCGGGCCGGCAGCCTGGCCTGCCGGCGGGCCGGGCCGGGCAGGCGGCGCGGGCAGGCCGCTCGGCGGGGCGGGCGGGCCGCCCGGAGGGGCGGTCATGTCGGGATGCCGAGGAGGGTGGCCACGACCGGGAGGGCGGCGGCGGCCCGGACCTCGTCCAGATCGGAGACCTCGGACGTGGCGGCGGCCGGCACGCCGGTGCCGCGGCGGATCTGCTCGGCGAGCACCCGCCGCTCGCCGACCTCGAACGTGCTGAAGGTACGGCGCAGCAACGGCAGCACATCGGTGAACTCGTCCCGGGGCAGGGCGGTGATCCACTCGTCCAGCAGCGCGAGCAGGCCGGCGTCGTGGGTGAGCAGCAGCCCACCGCCGGCCAGGAACCCCTCCACCCAGGCGGCCTTGGCCGGCGCCACCGGGCCGACCGACAGCGCCCGGGCCAGCCGCCGGCCCGCGTCCGCCCGGTCGAGCCGGCCCGCGTCCAGCAGCAGCCGGACCAGCCGGCCGGCCAGCAGCCCCGGCAGCGCGGCCCGGTCGACCAGCCCGTGCAACGCCGCCAACCAGCGCTCCCGCGCCGGCAACTCCCCGGCCGGACCGGCGCCTGGGGCGGCCGCCGCGAACCGCCCGCCGTCGAACGGACCGTCATCGGACGGACCGTCACCGGACAGGCCGGGAGCGGGCAGGCCGAGAACGGACAGGCCGGGAGCGGACGGGGCGAGAACGGACGGGGCGAGAACGGACGGGGCGGGAGCGGACGGGGCGGGAGCGGACGGGCCGAGAACGGACGGGGCGGGAGCGGACGGGGCGAGAGCGGACGGACCGTCACCGGACAGGCCGGGAGCGGGCAGGCCGAGAACGGACGGGGCGGGAGCGGACGGGGCGGGAGCGGGCAGGAGGGCGACGGCGGCGTGGGTTTCGTCCACCTGGCGGCAGAGGGCGGCGGCGGCCTCGTCGTCCAGGCCGGTGGTGGCGGCGGGCAGGCCGGCGCAGATCCGGACCAGCAGCACCCCGGCCACCCGGGCCAGCGCCGAGACGTCGGTGCCGCGGACGTCGCCGTACCGCAGCGCCCGGGCCAGCGCCGGCAGCGCGGCCATCAGGTGCACGACGTCCAGGTCGGCCGCGGCGGCCGCGTCCAGCGCGGTGAGCAGGGCGGGCAGCGCGCCCGGTAGGTCGGCCAGCAGGCAGCGCTCCACCGCGGCGGTCAGCTCGGCCAGCCCACCGGAGGTGCTCCCGGCGGGGTCGGCGGCAGCGGCCAGTTTCGCGGTCGCCGCGGCCTCGACCGTGGTGCCCCAGGTGGACGCGGTCACCACGGCGACCGCCAGCTCCGGCTGCCAGCCCAGCGTCCAGGTCTCCCGGAACGTGCCGGTGGCCCGGGTGGCCGACACCGCCGGCACGCCCCACGGGATCTGCAGCAGGTCGAGCCGGTGCAGCAGCCGGGACCGGTCCAGGTCGATCGGCTTGCGCAGGTCCAGCTCGACGGACCGGTCCTGCGGCTCGATCTTCAGCCGCAGCCGGCGGGCCTGCGCGGTCAGGTCGGCCTGCAGCGGGACGGTCGGTGCCGCGGCCGGCACCGCTCCCAGCGCCTCGCCGACCACCAGCCGCCGGGTCACCAGGTCGAGCAGTAGTTCGTCGCCGTCGGCCAGCACCGCCCGGGTCGCCTCGGTGACCTCGGCCAGCCCGGCCAGGCCACGGCCACGCAGCACGGCGAGGCTGTCCGCGAGCCGGACCGCCTCGATCACGTGCGCGGTGGACACCGGCAGGTCTTCCGCCCGCAGCACGCCGGCGACCGCGGCCAGCCAGCGCGGCACGGTCTGTTCCGGCTGCATGAACAGGTGATGGTACCAGCCGGGCGAGCGGACGCCCGCGCCGTAGCCGGATGCGGTCGCCAGCCGCCCGTGCGTCCACGGCACCCAGGTCAGCGCCACCTTGCGCTTCGGCTGCCCGCGCAGCAGGGCGGCGTCCGCGCCGGCCGGGGGCAGCCGGCCGGTCAGCGCCGGCGCGTGCCAGGCGCCGCAGACCACCGCCACCCGCTCATGCTCCCGGGTCGCCCGGCGCAGCACGGTGCGCATCTGCGCCTCCCGGCGCGCCTCGTGCGCCCGTTCGGCCGGCGCCCGGGCCGGCTCGGCCGCGCGCAGCTCGGCCATCGCCTCGGTGATCGCGTCGAACGGGTCGGGGCCGGCTCGGCCGGACTCCACCACGTCGTCCCACCAGCGCTCCGGGTCGTCGTACCCGGCCGCCGCCGCCAGCGCCGCCAGCGGATCCGCCCGCACCCCCGGCCCAGCCGGCGCTTCCGCCCCACCGGCGGCCTCCGGCCACCCGCCTCCCGCACCCCCGCCGTCCGAACCCCGGCCTCCCGGACCCCCGCCTCCCGGACCCTCGCCGTCCGGACCCTCGCCGTCCGGACCCTCGCCGGCCGGACCAGCCCCGCCTTCTGGACGCAGGCCTTCCGGAGGCTCGCCCTCCGGACGCCCGCCCTCCGGAGCCGCGCCGTCCCGACGCCCGTCCTCCGGACCATCCCCGCCGCCCGGATGCCGGTCAGGCGGCCCGGAGGTAACCGACTCGCCGGCCGGCCCGTCCGGGTTCTCCGCCGGAGGCTCGCCGGCCGCGCCGGCCGGCTCGTCCCGGGCCAGGATCTGGGCGGCCGGCAGGTCGCAGAACCGCACCGCGGCGCCATGGTCGAGCGCCCAGCGCAGCGCCTGCCACTCCGGCGAGAACACGGCGAACGGCCAGAACGCGGCCCGGGCCGCGTCGTCGGTCGCGTACGCCAGCAGCGCGACCGGCGGCACCAGCTGCCCATCGGCGGCCAGCGCGACCAGCCCGTCCGCCTCGGGCGGGCCCTCGATCAGCACCACCGAGGGGCGCAGTTCGGACAGCGCGGCGACCACCGACCGGGCCGAGCCGGGGCCGTGGTGCCGCACCCCGAGGACCCGCACGGTCACCGGCTGATCTCCCGGCAGGCCCGGTAGAAGTCGGCCCAGCCGGGCCGCTCCCGGGCCACCGCCTCCAGGTACTCGGTCCAGCAGGCGACATCGCTGACGGGATCCTGGACGACCGTGCCGACGATCCCGGCGGCCACGTCGGACGGCCGCAGCACGCCGTCGCCGAAGTGCGCGGCCAGCACGATCCCGTTGGTCACCACGCTGATCGCCTCGGCGGTGGACATCGTCCCGGACGGGCTCTTCAGCTTGGTCCGGCCGTCCGCGGTCATCCCCTCGCGCAGTTCCCGGAACACCGTGACCACCCGGCGGATCTCGTCCAGCGCCGGTGGCAGCTCGGGCAGCCGCAACGCCACGCCGAGGTCGGCGACCCGGCGGGTGACGATGGCCAGCTCCTCCTCCGGGCTGGCCGGCAGCGGCAGCACCACCGTGTTGAACCGCCGGCGCAGCGCGCTGGACAGCTCGTTCACCCCGCGGTCGCGGTTGTTGGCGGTGGCGACGACGTTGAAGCCACGCACCGCCTGCACCTCGGTGCCGAGCTCCGGCACCGGCAGCGCCTTCTCCGACAGGATCGCGATCAGGCTGTCCTGCACGTCGGACGGGATCCGGGTCAGCTCCTCGACCCGGGCCACCTTGCCGTCCCGCATCGCGGTGAGCACCGGGCTCTGCACCAGCGCGGCCGGCGACGGACCCTCGGCCAGCAGCCGCGCGTAGTTCCAGCCGTACCGGATCGCCTCCTCGGCGGTGCCCGAGGTGCCCTGCACGACCAGGGTGGAGTCGCCCGAGATCGCCGCGGCCAGGTGCTCGCTCAGCCAGGTCTTGCCGGTGCCGGGCACACCGAGCAGCAGCAGCGCCCGGTCGGTGGCCAGGGTCGCGACCGCCACCTCGACCAGCCGGCGCGGCCCGACGTACTTCGGGCTGACCGTGAACCCGCTGGCCAGCTCACCACCGAGCAGGTAGGTCAGCACCGCCCACGGGGACAGCCGCCAGGACGGTGGCCGCGGCCGGTCATCCGCGCCGGCCAGCTCCGCCAACTCGGCGGCGTACAGCTGTTCGGCGTGTGGCCGGAGCAACCCGGTGTCGGTCGAGCCGTCGGTCGGGGCGGTCGCGGTCAACGGAGCTCCTCGTGCATCTCGTGCCGGAAGGTGAGCAGGTCGGCGACCTCGCCCAGGGCAGCGCGCCAGGACGAGCCCTCGGGTTGCCGGGCGGCCAGCTCGGCCACCCGCCCGGCGGCGGACGGCGGCAGCGACCGGGCCGCGAGCGGCAGCACCCAGGCCATCGCCGCACCCCGGCTCTGCTCATCGGCCGGCCGGGCGAGCTGGCCGAGCAACTCGTCCACCAGCGGCGCCGGCCACGGCCGCTCGCAGCTTGCGAGCAGCGACTGCGCGGTGCCCACCTTGGCCGGCGGCACGCCCAGGACCGGGTTTCTGGCCAGCATCCGGACGACGGTCGCGGCCCGGTCGGCAGCGGGCAGCACGTCCAGCAGCCGGAACGGCTCGGACCGCCCGGTGAGCGGCTCGCCGGGCAGCAGCGCCGCCGCCCACGCGGCATCCCGCTGCTGGATGGCAGCGGTGACCCAGCCGGCCCGCAACACCGGGCCCCAGTCACCCTCGACCGGCAGCCCGACCGCGGCCGCCGGCTCCACCCCGAGCACGGCCGGCCAGCAGCCCAGCGGGGTGCGCGCGACGACCTGCTCCAGCCACCAGGCCCGCGGGCCGACGCCGTGCGTGTCCGGGGTGGGCGGGACGCCGTCGCGGATCATCGCCGGGTCGCACTCCGCCGGCGGCGCGACCGCGATCCGCGGCCGCAGCCGGTGCCGCTGCAGCTGGACCCAGGCCTGCACCCGGGCCGCCATCCGGGCGCCGAACGCGGACGCCGGCAGCAGGCAGAGCAGTTGCGCCGCGGCCCAGCGCACCTGCCGGCTGCGGTCGTCCAACGCCGGCTCGAGCAATGCCTCGTCGGCGTCGCCGAGGCCGTCGGTGAGCACGCCGAGGAAACCGGCCCGCTCGGCGGCGGCCTCCGTGCGCCAGGACCCGGCGATCAGTTCCCGAGCGGCCGCCGGATCGCGCCGGCGCAGGTTGATCAGGTAGGCCAACCGGGTCGCCGGGTCGCCGTACGCCCAGGCGTCCGGGTCGGTGGGCCCGGCCGGCAGGCTGGCGCCGACCAGCCGCCGCCAGTCGGGGCGGAACGCGGCCAGCCATTCGCCGCGCCGGCCCAGCACCGGCGCCAGCCGGTCGGCCAGCTGGCGGTGCCGCAGCGCGGCGCCCAGCAGCGCGGGCAGCGCCTCGGCCGGGACCCGCCGACCGGTGCCGGCGGCCGCGAGCAGCCACTCGTCCAGCAGGTCGGCATCGTTGCGGACGAGCAGCTGATCGAGCCGGACCGCGGCGGCCGGACCAACCGGCTCCGCGGTCTCCGGCGGCGCCTCGGCCGGCACCGGAACCGCCGGCTCCTGGCGCCGGCCGGCCCGCCGGTAGCTGATGGTCAGCGCCGCCGTGGCGAGCAACCGCCCCTCCGCGCTCGGGTCGGCCACCCGGCCGGCCAGCGCGGCCACCGGCCCGGGCAGCCCGACCGGCGCACCGGTCTGCCGCTCGGTGCCCAGCAACGCCGCGCTGACCAGCTCGGCCCAACCGCCGGCCAGCGCTCCCGACCCGCTCATACCGACACCAACCGGCCACCGTCCACAACGGACACCGGACCCACCCCGTCCACTGTGTACTCCGCGACGACGGTGACCGGGCGGCCGCCGGAGACGGCGAGCAGCCGCCAGGTGTCGCAGCTGCCGGCCAGGATCGGCAGCGCCGCGCCGGCCGGCTCGACCAGCCGCCATGGCTCGCCGGCCACCGGCACCACCCCGGCCAGCACAGCCGGCCAACTGACCAGCCAGGGGTCGGCGGCCAGTGCGGCGGCGTACCCGGCCACCGCGCCGTCCAGCCCGCCGCCCTCGACCGTCCACAGTGGACTCGGTGCGCCCGTGCGCTGGCCGACCAGGGCGCGCAGCGGGGCGGCACCGGGGTAGTAGTGCAGGTCGGCGTCCAGCCGGGTGCCGGGCACCAGACTGGCGTCGAGCGGCGCCCCGGGCGGCGCGTACGACAGCACCAGCGCCGGCCGGCCGGTGCGCTCGCCACGCAGCCAGACCCGGCGGGAGACCAGCCGATCCTCCTCGTGGTCGCGCCGCCCGAGCACCGCCCAGGTGTCGTGCACCGGCGGGCCGGCCAGCACGTCCTGCTGGCTGACCGGGTAGCCGACCCGGGCCCGGACCGTCGCCTGCAGCGGCTCGGGCAGCGCCGGCAACCGCCGGTGCGCCTCGACCATCAGGTGTAGCAGCGCCAGTTCGGCCAGCAGCCGCTCCGGCCAGCCCGGGCCGCTGGCCGCCACCCCGGCGAGCCGGCGCAGCGCGGAAGCCACCGCCGGCGCCTGCGCGTCGACCATCCGGGCGGCCATCGCGTCGAACCGCGCATACCCGGCCCGCTCCGCCCCGGCCAGCCCGGTGCGCACCTGGTCGCGCAGCCACCGATCCAGCTCGTCCAGGCCACTGGCGACCCGGCCGGACCGCCGCGCCGCGGTGGCCGCCGAACCGGGGCCCGCCTCAGCCGGCCGGG
>Ga0307499_10000692_pt1 | contig 10991 bp, 8 predicted proteins | sample 13_S_MG_FD_201363 | JGI IMG/M metagenome (GOLD analysis project Ga0307499, IMG submission 201363) | Soil microbial communities from Populus trichocarpa stands in riparian zone in the Pacific Northwest, United States - 13_S | ecosystem: Environmental > Terrestrial > Soil > Riparian zone > Trees... | reverse complement strand
ATCGTGCTCGCGCTCGACTTCCTCGCCAAGCAGATCGGCCTGGGCGCGATCGTCGACGGCGTGCACCGGGTCATCCAGTCGCTGCGCCGCCCGATCGTCGCCGCGATCGAATGGCTGCTCAACAAGATCAAACCTTTCGTGACGAAGGTCGCGACCGCGGTCGCGGCCAAGGCGCGCGCGGGCGCCGCCAAGGTCGGCGCGGCCGTGGCCAGAATCAAGAGCTTCGTGTTCCCGCGCAAGAGGATCGAGCTCGCGGACGGCACCCACACCATGGAAGTGGGATCCGAGGCCCAGGGGTACGAAATCGCCGTCTACAGCAACCGGATGCGGATCAGCGAGATCATCGGGAAAGCGCGTCGGGACGGGCTCAACAAGAAGCAGACCGACGCGCTCGAGGACGCGTACAAGGAGTGGCGGGCGATGCCCAAGCCGGAAGACCCGGAGACCGAGAAGAAAGCGTATGCCGCCCGCAGCCAGAAGTACGAGGAGGTCTTCAAGCTGTCGATCCCGCTCCTCGAGAAGATCTTCGGGGCGGACGAGGTGACCAAGATCACCTTCGGCAGCCTGGACAGCCGCGGACGCGCGACCGGCGTGTCGGCGAACCCGCTCACCAAGAAAGGCGTGAAAGGCTCACCGCCCCGCGAGGCCATCCCTGGCCACGATACGGGCCTCACCTACGCCGGAGAACAGATCTCCTACATCCGCACGCACCTCATCCACCACGATCTTGGCGGATTCGGCCGCAGCTTCAATCTGACGCCGACGTCCAATTCCCTGAACCAGAAGATCTTCAACCGGGTGGAGGAGACGACGCTGAAGGAAGTGCAGAAAGGCGAGGTGCTTATCTACACCGTCAAAGTGGAGTACAAGGACAGTCCGACTGCGACAGAGCTCGGCAGAGTAAAACCAGCAAGCAAGCAGGATCTGCTCAAGTTCTCGGCCAAGCGGATGACGTACAACATCACATACAAAGACACCGGCAAGCACGTGGTGCCCCGGTTCGACGAAGAAAACTGGTCCTAGCGCGTATCGAGCCGCGCCGCGATCTCGCCGAGCAGGCGCACGCTGTCGACCGGCACGGGATGGCCGGCGGCGGCCCGCGCCTCGACGGCGCGCTGGCGCACCTCGGGCGAGCCGCTGGCGCCGAGCTTCTCGAGCGCGCGCACGAGGGTCTCGCGCTGCTGCTGGTCGCCGCGGTGCTGGGCGTCGATCAGCTCGCCGATCACCTCGCGCAGCTTGCCGGCGCCCGCCGGCTTGGCGGCACTTGCCGGCTTCGCGGCACTTGCCGGCTTCGCGGCCGGCTTCGCGGCCGGCCTGGCCGCCTTCTTGGAACCCTTGCTCTTCCTCGCCATGGTGTCACCTCGCCCCGAAGTTGGCGAAAATTAGATACCTGATTTTCGCTGGCGTAAAGGATCTGGATTTCGGGATAAGTAATAATCGGGTATGCACGAGATCGGCCAGCCGGTGCAGCGCACCGAAGACCCAGTTTTGCTCCGCGGCGAAGGCCGCTACACCGACGACCTGAACGAGCCCGGCCAGGCGTACGCCTGGATGGTCAGGAGTCCACATGCCCACGGGGTGTTGAAAAAAATAGAGGTAGAGAAGGCGAAGGGCATGCCGGGTGTCCTTGCGGTGTATACCGGCGACGACCTGAAGGCCTACGGGCCGCACAAGTGCGCGCTCGACTTCAAGAACCGCGACGGCTCGCCGATGAAGCGACCGGTCCGCAAATCGCTCATGAGCGACAAGGTGCGCTTCGTGGGAGACCCCGTGGCCTGCGTGATCGCGCAGACCGTGCTGCAGGCGAAGGACGCGGCCGAGGCGGTCGAGCTCGACATCGAGCCGCTGCCGGCGGTGGCGCGCGCGAGCGAGGCGGCGAAGCCCGGCGCGCCGCAGCTCTACGACGACGTGCCGGGGAATGTGATCGTCGATTTTCTTTTTGGCGAGCCCGAGAAGGTCGCGGAAGCGTTCCGCGCTGCCTTTCACATTACGAAGCTCAGCCTGAGAAATACGCGCGTCGTGGTCGCAGCGATGGAGCCACGGGCCGGTCTTTGTACCTACGCGGATGGAAGATGGACCCTCGTGGCGCCCGGCCAGGGCGTGTTCGGCATGCGCAACCAGCTCGCCGACATCCTCGGCGTGGCGCAGGACAAGGTGCGCATGCGCACCTGGCACGTCGGCGGCTCCTTCGGCATGAAGGGCTCGATCTATCCGGAGTACGTGTGCCTGGCGCATGCCGCGCGCGCGCTCGGCCGGCCGGTGAAATGGACCGACGAGCGCTCCGGCAGCTTCGTCTCCGACCATCACGGCCGCGACCACGAGATGACCGCAGCCCTCGCCCTGAGCAAGGAGGGGGACTTTTTAGCATTGAAAATCGAAGGCCATGGCAACGTCGGCGCCTACGTCGGCACGGTGGCGCCGCAGCCGCCGACCATGAACGTGGTGAGGAACGTCACCAGCGTCTACCGGACGCCGTTCCTCGAGGTGTCCACCAAGGCGATGGTCACCAACACCTCGCCGGTGAGCGCCTACCGCGGCGCGGGCCGCCCGGAGGCGAACTACTACATGGAGCGCCTCATCGACCAGGCGGCGATCGAAATGGGCATCGACCGCTTCGAGCTGCGCCGGCGCAACCACGTGCGCCCGGAGCAGATCCCGTACAAGGCCGCTTCGGCCATGACCTACGACAGCGGCGACTTCGGCGCGCTGTTCGAGAAGGCCGCAAAGTACACGGAAGGATTTGAGGAGCGAAAAGCGGAAAGCAAGGCGCGCGGCAAGCTGCGCGGCCTCGGGCTCGGCAGCTACCTCGAGGTGACCGCGCCGCCGAACAAGGAGATGGGCGGCATCCGCTTCGAGGGCGACGGAGATGTGACGATGATCTCGGGCACGCTCGACTACGGCCAGGGACACGCGGCGCCGTTTGCGCAGGTGCTGAGCTCGCGGCTGGGCATCCCGTTCGAGAAGATCCGCCTGCTGCAGAGCGATTCGGACGAGCTGGTATTCGGCGCCGGCACCGGCGGCTCGCGCTCGGCCATGATGGGCGGCGGGGCGCTGGCGGAGGCCTCGGAGGTGGTGATCCGCAAAGGCAAGGAGCTCGCCGGCGAGGTGCTGGAAGCCGCCGCGAGCGATCTCGAGTTTCGCGGCGGCCGTTTCGTCGTGAGCGGCACCGATCGTTCCATTTCCCTGGAAGACCTGGTCAAAAGGTTTCCTGGAAGGCTTGACGTGAAGCACGTGACCGAGGTGGTCCCGTCGGCGTTTCCCAACGGCTGCCACGTCGCCGAGGTCGAGATCGACCCCGACACCGGCGCGGTCGAGGTCGTGCGCTACAGCTCGGTGAACGACTTCGGCACGGTGCTGAACCCGCTCCTCGTCGAAGGCCAGATCCACGGTGGCGTGGTGCAAGGCATCGGCCAGTGCCTGATGGAAAGCGCGCAGTACGACTCGGAGGCGCAGCTTCTGACCGGCTCGTTCATGGACTACGCGCTGCCGCGTGCGGAAGACACGCCGGAGCGCATCGGCTGGCAAAGCCATCCCGTCCCGGCAAAGACCAATCCGCTCGGTGCCAAGGGCTGCGGCGAGGCGGGCTGCGCCGGCGCGATGACCTCGGTGATGAACGCGGTGGCCGATGCGTTGCGCGGAGTCGGCATCTCGCATTTCGACATGCCGGCTTCGCCGCAGCGCGTCTGGCAGGCGATCCAGCGCGCTCGAAAAACCAAGTCAGGAAACTGAAAGCTTAGGGTTGGGCGGGTCGCATCGCTACAGACTCGTAGTTGTAACAGCGATATCCACAAAAACTGTGGGTAACTATGTGAGTAACAGTCGGACGCAGGGGCAACAAATCTTTACTGTGCGGGTAAAGACGGTCCAGATTAAAAATTGGGCGTGCTTTTTCTTCGCCGCGACGCGGACTTGCGCGAAAGAATCGGCCTCCGTGCAGTGTCGCCGGACGAAAACGTCTGTTTGTAGCGACAGTTTTCGTGCTTTGGATAACTTTAGAGCGGCAGGCCGACGTAGTTTTCGGCGAGGGCGGTCTGGGCGGCCTGCGACGCGACAATGTAGTCGAGCTCGGCAAGCTGCATGCGGCGCCCGAAATCACCCTCCTCGGGAAAGCGGTGCAGGAGCTTGGTCATCCACCAGGAGAAGCGCTCGGCTTTCCACACGCGGGCCAGCGCGCGCGCCGAATAGCCGTCGAGTCCTGTTCTGTCTTTTTCAAGATAGTAAGAAATCAGGGCTTCGGCGAGGTAGTGCACGTCGCTCGCCGCGAGGTTGAGCCCCTTGGCGCCGGTGGGCGGCACGATGTGGCCGGCGTCGCCGGCGAGGAAAAGCCGCCCGAAGCGCAACGGCTCGGCGACGAAGCTGCGCAGCGGCGCGATGCTCTTCTCGATCGCCGCGCCGGTCTGAAGGCGTTGCGCCGCCTCGCGCGGCAGGCGCCGCGTGAGCTCCTTCCAGAAGCGCTCGTCGGGCCACTCGTCGACCTGCTCCGAGAGCGGGCACTGAACGTAGTAGCGGCTGCGCGTGCGACTGCGCATGCTGCAGAGCGCGAAGCCGCGCTCGTGCGAGACGTAGATGAGCTCATCCGACACCGGCTCGGTGTCGGACAGCACGCCGAGCCAGCCGAAGGGATAGACGCGCTCGTAGAGGCGGACCGCCTCGTTCGGCACCGAGGCGCGCGACACACCGTGGAAGCCGTCGCAGCCGGCGATGAAGTCGCAGTGGACACGCTCCTTCTCATTAAAAATAACTTGAGGGCTTTCCGTGTCAAAGCCTTCGAGCGTGACATCGCGAGCCTCGTACACGGTCTCGGCCCCCGCCTCGGCGCGCGCCTGGACGAGGTCCTTCGTGATCTCGGTCTGGCCGTAGACGGTGACGCTGCGGCCGGTGAGGCGCTTGAGGTCGATCCGGTGGCGCGCGCCGCCGAAGGCGAGGTCGAAGCCGTCGTGCACCAGGCCCTCGGCTTTGCAGCGCGCGCCGACGCCGGCGCGCTCGAGAAGCGCCACCGTGCCGCTTTCGAGCACGCCCGCACGCACGCGCGCGAGCACGTGCTCCTGCGAACGGCTCTCGAAGATGACGTTGTCGACGCCCGCGCCGTGCAGGAGCTGCCCGAGCAGCAGGCCCGCGGGCCCCGCGCCGATGATCGCGACCTGGACGCGCATTATTGGAAAATGGTGACAGTCACCATTTCGATTCTACAAATGGAAGGGCCCCGCCGAGGCGGGGCCCTGGTGCCCGACTGATCGGGCTGCGCCTAGCTGGGCGCGTCTGACATCCGCGGAACCGCGGTTAAGCCCGCGCAAGAGGTCCGGTATCCCGACAGGTCGCCGGGAATCCCGAGCTGCGTTGATGCTGTCGGCCCGCGCAGGCTCGCCTTCAATCTAGCACTCTGGTGCGCGCGGTCAAGAGGCCGGCGAAAGAATGTGGATCACGCGGCTCGCGATCAGCTCTTTCGTCTTGGTGCCGTACGCCGCCATGTGCGGGGCCGCGGCGTGCGCCTGCAGCGCTTCCATGCTCTCCCATTTCTCGATGACGAGAAACGTGTCCGGGCCCCATTTCGTCTGGAACTTCAGCGCGTTCTCGGCATCGACGGCGGCGCCGTACTCGATGCAGCCGTTCTCGGCCCGCACCGCGGGAACGTTGGCCCGGAAGTGGCGCAGGATCTCGTCGCGCTTTCCGGGCTGGGCGGCAATGATGGCGATAACATGGATCATGAGCTCCTACTCCTCAAGAAAATCGGGGTCTGACCCCGATTCTATTTTCTAAATTGCGAACCTCGATTTCGCGCGAAGAGCTGGCGAGCCTGCCGATCCGGCGCTACGAGGGCGAGGTGCGCCTGGTCGAGTCCGCCGAGCGGCTGGCGCACGAAGCCGAGGCGATCCGGCGCGAAAGCGTGCTCGGCTTCGACACCGAGACGCGCCCCGCCTTCCGCAAGGGCGAGAGCTATCCGACCGCGCTCGTGCAGCTCGCCGGCGAGGCAGTCGTCTGGATCTTTCCGCTCCAGCGATTCGATTTCTCTCTCACCCTGAAGGGAATCTTCGAGAACCCTCTGCTGGTAAAAGCTGGGATCGGAGTGGCCGACGACCTGCGCCAGATGAAGAAGCTGTTCGCGTTCGAGGATGCGAACGTGGTGGACGTCGGCGCGCTCGCGAGGCGCCAGGGGGTCGAGCAGACGGGGCTGCGCAACCTCGCCGGAATCGTGCTCGGCTACCGCATCCCGAAGGGCAGCCGCACCTCGAACTGGGGCGCCGCCCGCCTTACGCGGCAGCAGATCGCTTATGCCGCAATGGACGCGTGGGCAGCTCGGGCGCTCTATCTGCAGCTCGCGGCGTGAGCACGATCAGGTTCGCCGGCACGCGCTCGGCGAAGCGCCGGCCCCACAGATCCTCGAGCTCGAGCGCCACCGCGTAAGGGAGCAGCCGGGAGAACTCTTCCTCGCTCGCGGGGTCGGCGCTCGCGAGGTATTGCCGAAGGGCGGCGATCGCCTCGCGGTGCTCTGCGCCGCGCGGCGTGAGGATCGGCATCAGCTTGAACGCGAAGACGAGGAGCGCCACCGCCATCGCCGCGGCGACCAGCGCCGCCGCGATCGGCGGCGTATCGAGCGCGCGCATCGCAAGAACGCCGGCGACGCCGATGCCTCCCGCGGCGAACGCGAACGGCGCGTGACGGGCCCAGCGGCGAGCGCCGAAGGCCTTGCGCAGCTCCACGGCGAGCCGTCGGCCCGCTTCCTCGAGGGTACGCCCGTGGCGGCGAATCTCCACCGGGCGGTCGCGCAGCAGCCGCCGCGCGAGCGACTGCTCGCCGGGCAGCCACTCCACGTCGTTGCCGCCGCGCTCGAGCTTCAAGCGCTCGCCGTGCTCCTGCACGCTCAGGTAGCCGCGGCTTTGCAAGCCGAGAATCGACGCGCTGAGGCACCGCTCGTCGTAGCCGCCGCGGTCGATGAAGCGCACACCGCCCGCGCCCACGCCCTCGGGTGGCGCGGCGCGCGGCGTTAGCAACGGGGCGCGCGCGAAGCGCATGCGGCAGGCGAAAAGGACGCCGAGCATCAGCGCGAAGATCGCCATCCCCACGGGTACGCCGCGGTTGGTGTCGAGGTACCAGCTGCCGCGCGCGAGGTGCGACGGGCGCTCGACCGCGCCCTTCGGAAAGGAGACGAGGATCGCCATGCCTTCGCGTGGCGCGAGCGGCCGCGTGGCGCGGAATGCCGCCGAGCTGTCTCGCACGAACGCGTGGTAATCCTGCCCTTGCGCGCCTGGCGCGCCGGTCGTGGCCTCGATCTTCAGGCTGCTCGCGGGCACCGGGCGCTCGAAGCTCACCTCGGCGCTCAGGCGCTCCACGGCCGCGTCCAGCCCGCGTCCCACGTCCCAGTAGAGCTCGTCGTGCTCATCGAGGAACGCGATCTCGCGCGCGGTGCGGTAGACGATCTGGTAGACCTGCTTGCCGCGCTCGATCGCGCGGCCCGGCTCGCCGGTGCGGAGGCGGGCGCCGTTCGCCATGCGCTCCACCGCATAAGGCTCGGGGCGGCCGTTGCGCAGCACTTCCTCGACGGCAATCGGCGCCTTGACGCGGCTGCCGTGGCGGTCGCGGTAGTCCTCCGCGAGCTCGCGCACCAGGCCGCGCTGGGCCTCGCGCGCCGCGCCCGGCAGCTCGATCGTCTCGGTGACGACCAGCTCCCCGCTGGCGGCGATGCGGATGTCGCTGTGGAAGGCGCTGACGCGCTCCACCGCGTGCACCGCCGTCGACAGGCACACGATCCCCCCGATTCCGACCAAGACCCCTTTGTTCACGGCTTATCCTTGCTGCAAGTTTAGCCGTGGCGTGACTCAGTTCGCTGACAGGTTTTCCCTGTTGGACAACACTTCGGTCATGGAACTTTCCAAAGCGGTCGCGGGCACCGCGCTCCTCATCATCATCCTGCTCGCCCTCGGACACGCCTCGGCGCTAACTAATTCACAGGAAACGCCCCAGGCGGAAGAATCGCAAAGCGGGACTCACAGCGGCGCGCAAGACGCAACAGCTCCCGATCACGGGTAACGAGGCAGTCGGCTCGCGCGGCGGCCGCGAGCGTGAGAAATTTCTGGTCGTCCGGGTCGCGGCAAACAGGTAATCCCCCCACGGGAGCCACGGGTTCGACCCTGATGGCAACTTTTTCACACTGCTCAAGACAGGCAGCGGCGTCAACGCTGCGTCCCAGCGGATAGGCGAGCACGCGCTCGAGCTCGGCGCGGCAGGCCGAGTCGATCACCACCTCGGCGCGCCCTTCGGCTAGCGTGGCGCGCAGCCCGGCGAGCGTGGGCTCGTCGAACACCAGCCAGTCGAGCCACACCTGGGTATCCAGAACGAGGCGCATTCTGCGCAGGACGAGGAGCTCCGGTGCGCGGCCTCGCTCGATGAACACGAGGGCGTTCTGCTCGAGGCGGCGGCCGAGCGCCTCGGCATCGGCGCGGGCCATGCCGAGCACGAGGAGGCTCGGCTCCGCGCTCCAGCGCCCCTCGGGGTCGCGTCCTTCGCCCGGGAGCCACGGCAGCGCGAGCGACGCCCGGAGCGCCGCCATCGCGGCTTCGTTCTCCGCGTGCGCGCGGGCTTCGCCGCGGGGGTTGGCCGCCGTGACGAACGCCGCAGTCGCGGCGCCGCGGGCCTCGAGCAGCCGGTCGAGGCCGGGGTTATGCACGCCGATGCGCAGCACCGTTGCCGAATCCAGTGCATAGAGGGCGCGCTCGTAGGATTCGATCAGAGCGGGCGTCAGCGGCATGGATTGCAAAACGTGGCGTAGTCCCGGAACGGGATCGCGCAATAAGAGGCACAATTCGCGCTATGTCCGACAGGCTCGGCACCGTGCTCTTTGCCGACGTGAGCGGCAGCACCAGCCTCTACGAGACCGCTGGCGACGACGCTGCGCTCGAGGCGATCTCCGCCTGCCTCGCCGCGGCGCGGGCCGCCACCGAAGCTGCGGGCGGACGCGTGGTGAAGACGATGGGCGACGAGATCATGTCGATCTTCCCGGAGCCCGATGCGGCGGCCAACGCCGCCGCCGACATCCAGGCGAGGATCGAGGCGCTGCCGGAGGTCGCGGGCAAGAAGCTCGGGGTGCGCGTGGGGTTCCATCACGGTCCGGTGCTCCAGCGCGACGACGACGTCTTCGGCGACACGGTGAACCTCGCGGCGCGGCTCGTGGCGCAGGCGAAGAAGGGCGAGATCATCCTTTCGACCGACACCGCCGCGCTGCTCGGGCCGGTCTTCGGCACGTTGGTGCGCGAGCTGCACGCGATCACGGTGAAGGGCAAGGCCGAGGAGATCGGCCTCGCCGAGCTGGTGTGGAAGCGCGACGCGGAGGCGACCGTGTTTACCGGCGTGCGAAGCCGCAGCCGCATCGCGCGCAATGCGCTGCGCCTGCGCTACCGCGGCCACGAGGTGACGCGCCGGCGCGATTCCGACTCGATCAGCGTCGGGCGCGACGCCGCCAGCGGCCTGGTGGTGCACGACGAGATGGCCTCGCGCCAGCACTGCACCATCGAGCGCCACCAGGAGCACTTCGTGCTGCGCGATCACAGCACCAATGGCACCTATGTCACCGTCGAAGGCGACGCGGAGCTGGCCGTGCGGCGCTCGGAGTTCCACCTGCGCAAGCACGGCTGGATCTCGTTCGGCCAGCCGCGCGCCGCCGCCGGGGTCGAAGTGGTCGAATTCTTCATTGATGACTGAAAAATGGTGACAGTCACCATTTTCAACCCAGTAAGGCCTCCGCGAGTTCCAGCACGTCGTCGGGCCAGTACACCATCGGGCGCGGACGCGGGTCGGCGGCCTCGGCGAGCGGACGGCAGGCAAGCACGCGGTAGATCCAGCGCGAAGGGAAGGCGCCGCGGCCGTGCCGCGCGCCGAGCAGCGCGCCGGCGATCGCCGCGTTGGTGTCGGTGTCGCCGCCGCAGCCGACCGTGGCGACGAGCGACTCCTCCAGGCTCGCGCTGCTCGCGAGCCGATGGAACGCGTTCTGCAGCGAGACCAGCGCGCGACCCCGCGAGAAGTCGTCGGGAGCGGCGTTGCGCAGGATCGCCTCCCGCGCCGGGCCGGCGCAGTTCGACGCCGCGGCCTCCACCATTTCCTTGCGGCCCGCGCCCGCTACGCCGGCTGCGAGCGCGGCGCAAAAGCCGGCACAGGCTTCAACGCACACCGGGTTGGGATGGGTCAGGGCCGAGTCCTGGCGCGCCGCGGCGGCCGCGCGCGCCGGGTCGCCCGCCGCCCAGATGCCGATCGGCGATACGCGCATGAGCGAGCCGTTCGACTCGCTCTCGGTGGTGTGCAGGCCGAGGAGCCCCCGCTCGGTGGTCTCGCCGATGTCGATCGGGCGGGTTTGCATCCACTCGCGGTATGCGTCGAGGACCTTGTCGCGCTCGAAGCCGCGGTGGCGCAGGATCGAGCGCGCGAGCGTCAGCGCCATCTCGCTGTCGTCGGTGGGCTGTCCGGCGATGGTGTGGTACGGGCCGCCGCTCGCGAGCTCGCGCACGCCGCGCGGAAAGAGCCGCGCGATCTCGGCCGCGATCTTGAACTCGACCTGCGAGCCGAGGCTGTCGCCGATGACCTGGCCGAGCAGCACGCCCTGCGCGCGCTCGAGCCATGCCGATTTCCGCGGAAAGCCGAGCACGCTGCGCGGCTCGCGGCGCGGCTCCTGCTCGACCCGCTTCCAGTCGTACCTGGCGAGCTGGCGCGCCGCGTGCGGCGCGCCGGCGAAGACGCCGGTTATGCGCGTCACCGAGTTTCCCTGCAGCACCACCTCGCGCGCGTCGGCGTCGAGCACTACCCCGTTCGCCGCGGCGATGAGCGCCATGCCGGCCGCGACGTCGTACTCGTTGACGCTGTGCGTCGACACGGTCGCGACACCGTCGCCCGCGGCGATGCGCGCCATGCGGTAGGCGATGCTCGGCATCGCGATGTAGCGCGCCGGCGCGACCGCGATCGACCAGGCCACCGGCTTGAGCGCCGCCGAAGCGGTCGCCCAGACGAAG
>Ga0307499_10000690_pt1 | contig 10999 bp, 9 predicted proteins | sample 13_S_MG_FD_201363 | JGI IMG/M metagenome (GOLD analysis project Ga0307499, IMG submission 201363) | Soil microbial communities from Populus trichocarpa stands in riparian zone in the Pacific Northwest, United States - 13_S | ecosystem: Environmental > Terrestrial > Soil > Riparian zone > Trees... | reverse complement strand
AGCGAAGCGATACCCATCGATGCGCGACCGCTATTGATGGGTATCGCTTCGCTCCACCCATCCTACACGCTACACGCCTCCTTGACCGTTTCACGATTGACGGAGCAAGGCTATCATCCACGCGACGGGGGCGGATGATCCGAGGGAGGCCGTCATGAACCAGCCGCAGCCAGTCAAGGACGCCAGTCACCTCTACGAAGTCGAACGTCGTGCCTACCACGCCGAGCGCCCCGGCTTTCGCATTGCGGAGTTGCAGCTCTCCGCCAAGCAGAAAGTGCCGTGGCACACCCACACCAATATCTCCGACACCTTCTACGTTCTGGAAGGCCAGATGCGGCTGTTCCTGCAGAACCCGAAAGAGGAAGTGAACTTGAAGCCCGGCGAAGTCTATGTCGTCAGGCCGACGCGGCCGCATCTAGTGACCAACGGCGGCACGACCTCGCTCACGTTCCTGATTTTGCAAGGCGTCGGCGAATACGATTTTGTGCCGCTGTTGGGGACGAAGTGATCGGCGCCGTAGGATGGGTGGAGCGCAGCGATACCCATCAACCCGTGCAGCCAGGGGAAGGCGATGGGTTTCGCTACGCTCTACCCATCCTACGCATCCATGCGAATCGGCGGCACCGAACCACGTCGAGATTTTTCCGCGCGCCCTCGTCCCGCGATGCTATAGATGGCCGCGACAAAAACGAGCGCGGAGAGGATTTCAACCTCTCGCGCAGACAGGGAAGGAACGGCCATGCGCAGGATCATCGCGGGCGCGATCGCGGCAGTTTGCCTCTCACCGGCCAGCTTGCGGGCCGAAGTCATCCGCTTCGATATCGTGGAACGCGCGCCGGCCTTCGCCGGTCGAAGCTTTGGCGATGTCGGCCCCTATGAGCGGATCACCGCGCGCGCCACCATCGCCCTCAATCCGTCCGACGATCGCAACAGTGTCATCACCGATCTCGCGCAGGCGCCGCGCAATCCGGACGGCAAAGTGGAAGCGATCACCGACGTCGTGATCCTGCGGCCCGCCGATGCCGCGCGCGGCAACGGGACGCTGCTGCTGGACGTGCCCAATCGCGGCCGCAAACTCGCGCCGCAACTGTTCGACGATTCATCGCAGCCCGGCGCGAACAACGCGCAAGGCGCCGACGACGCCGGCATCGGCTTCCTGCATCGCCAGGGCTATACGATGGTCTGGGTCGGCTGGCAGGGCGACATTCCCTCGAGGCCAGGCCAGATGGCGCTGACTGCGCCGGTGCTGAAAGGCGTCACGGGCCCGGCGCGCGAGGAATTCGTCTTCGACACCACGACAAGTCCGGCACGAGCGACCCTGATCTGGCCCGCGGCCGATCCCGCCAACCTCACCGTCACCGTTCGCGCCGCTTGGGCCGACGCGCGCCAGACACCGTCAGGCCTCTCGGCCCGCCTGGTCGATCCCGTCACTGTCGAGGTCACGCGGCCCGAGGGTTTCGATGCCGGCGCGCTCTACGAGATCACCTACACGGCGCGCGATCCGGCGCTGCTCGGCATGGGCTTTGCCGCGGTGCGCGATGTCGCGAGCTTTCTGCGCCGCGATGCGACGCCGGCCAATCCGCTGCTCAACGGCCTGCATCCGTCCGTCAGCCGCGCGATCGGCTTCGGCGTTTCGCAATCCGGCCGCTTCCTGCGCGACTTCCTCCATCTCGGCTTCAACGAGGATTTGCAGGGCCGCTTCGTGTTCGACGGGCTGATGCCGCATGTCGCCGGCACACGGCGGATGGCGACCAATGTTCGCTTCGGCCTGCCCGGCCGCAACCCGCGTCACGCGCAGGACCCCGCCTGGCAGGCCGACCTGTTCCCGTTCACCTATGCGACGCTGAACGACCCGGTCTCCGGCAAGACCGACGGCCTGTTGCGCCGCTGCGCGCTATCAGCGACCTGCCCCAGGGTGATGCAGACCGACAGCGAGCATGAATGGTGGGCCTCCCGCGCCTCGCTGCTGGTGACCGATCTCGCCGGCAATCACCTCGATCTGCCGGACAATGTCCGCGCCTACATGATCGCCGGCACGCCGCATTTCGCCGACCCCACTGACGTGATGCGCAAGGGCCTGGCGGCGATGTCGCTGCCGCAAAATCCAATGCATGCCGGCGCGCCGATGCGCGCGCTGCTGACCGATCTCAGTGCCTGGATCAGCGATGGTGTCGCGCCGCCCTCGAGCCGCGTGCCGATGCGCGCCCATGGCACGCTGGTCGCAGCCGAAGGCGCGGTGCGGACGGATATTCCCGGCCTGCCCTACAAGGCCATCCACACGGCGGCCGCCTTCTCCGACCAGAGCGTGCTGCCGCCAAAAGAGATCGGCCGCTATCCGGTGTTCGTGCCGAAGGCGGACAACGATGGCATGGCGATCTCAGGCATCCGCCAGCTTGCGCTTGCCGTGCCGCGCGCGACCTACACGGCGTGGAATCCACGCGCGCAAGGTTTTGGGTCGACCGCACTCTATCCGTTGCAGGGCGCCGTGGTGCCGTTCGCGCCGACCGAAGCGGCACGAAAGGAAGTGCACGATCCGCGACCGTCGATCGCGGAGCGTTATGCCGACAACGACGCCTATGTCGCCGCGGTGCGTCGCGAGGCAACGCGGCAGGTGGCCGAGCGGCTGCTGTTGCCGGAGGATGCGGAGCGTGCGATCGAGGCCGCCAAGCAAGGCAAGCTCGCGAAGCTAGGGCAGTGATCGTAGGATGGGTAGAGCGCAGCGAAACCCATCATCGTTCCGCATATGCGGTGACAGCCCCGATGGGTTTCGCTTCGCTCTACCCATCCCACGCCTGTTCTCAACCGCAAGGCGCTTGCCCCGAGGTCGACCCGCCAGCGCCATCAGTCGGCCTCTAACCGGCCCGAATTGATTTTGAAGCTGCCAAGCGCCGTCCCGGCCTTGGGGGATACGGCGGATTTTTTGTTCGATTGGCCTCGGGGAAGCGGCAATGAAGCAAAGCGTCATGTGGCTGGCATTGGCGTTGTTGTTTGCGATCGGCGCGATCCTCTCGGTCACCGCCGACACATTCTGGCCAGCGGCCACGGCCGAAACGACAGCGCCGGCAACCGTGGTGGAGGCGCCGCAACCCGCCGTCGCGGCGCGCGCGAAACCGGCCGAGCCGGAGGTCCCCGTTGCGATGCTCGATGACGTGCCGCCAAGACCTGCTGTTGGAAATGAAGCACTTGCTCGCTGGTTCGTCGTACCCGGCACACCGCCGGCGGCGCGCGCGGCCGAGGCGCTGCTCGCGCCGTCGCCACTCGCTCCAGCAACGACCACGACCTTTGCCGGCCAACCCGGGCAAGACTCCAAAGCGGGCATCAAGCCGCCGGAAGCCGAGGCTCGACCCACCAGAAAGCCCAAAGACAGCAACGCGCAACTGCCCGCCAAGCGGCGAATGGCCAACGCCAGGGCATGCGGATCGCAAAGCCGATTTTCGGACCTGTTGCGACGATTGAATCTCGCATCGCGCTGCTCGACCAGGCGCTCGGCCGCTTAAGGCCAACAGCGTATCGCGACATTGGTGGGTTACACCAACGCTAACCCTCCCTGCGCCGTTGGCCCGCGCTGACGAAAAAACTTTCCTCGATGTCGGAACGCGAACCGTTCGCTCGAAGCAGGACATGGAGATTCCGAATGGCCCGCCAACGGTCTCCGATCAGTGCTAACCCACCCTCTCGCTAGAGAAATCACAGGCGGTATAGTCCTCATTGCAATCGGAGGTTACCAATCTTCCCCGCGACGACCATCCGGAAAGATACGACGGATCTTTACGGATGGCTCCTTCGAGGCAAGATCAACTAACGCGTACGCATTGGTTTCGTCGCTAGGAAGACGATCTCGCTTGGCGCCGCTACTACCAGCGGCCACGATCGTAACGAACCTACCCTCATCACGGCTTTTTTTGCTCATCTCGGGACTGCAAGCTGAGAATATCATTCGCTTAGTGGAATGCTGATGACCATGAACTATCGTGGAAACTCCGGTTTCCTGAGCGCGTCGTAGCAATCTCACCGCATCCAGCGTCACAGCTATCTTTCCGCTAGTGGCAATTACCTCTCGCTCATAAACCGGTAAAAGATGATGGTGAAGTATTACTATCTTTGCCACCGATTCTGACGTCTCTCGCTCAAAAAGCTCGAACACCTTCTCTGCATCGTCTCCCACGTAGCCATAATCTGAGAACTTCGTTTCTTCATTCAAATATGCCGAATTCAACATACCTACTAGGAGTTTCCTATCGCCAGTCGATATCTGAACAACGTAATTTAAGGGAGATAGTTTGTAGACCTGGCTGAACTCTTCTCGAAGGACTCGGAAACCGCGCTCGTGCTCATAGTGGAGCAATGCCTCTTGAACCTGATCGGCGTCCGTGGCCTTCCGCACGATGTCATGGTTTCCCGGGACCATGAGAAAATGATTTCTGTCAACCGAAACCGCCTCAGATAGGTCTTCAAGAAAGAGTTGCGCTAGCTCCAAACCAGTTACTTCTCTGCCCACTGCTTGATGCTGAGTAAACCAAGCCCCCTTTGTCAAAATGTCTCCTGCGACAATTACACAACCAATTTTCCCAAGCGCGTCTAGGTCGGTCAAGTCTTCCCGGATGACCTCCGAAAGGATTCGCTGAGCGCTACTATCTGTTTTTGACTTTTCACCGGGATACCGAAAAGCATGGTCATCGCCGAGATGGACATCACTGATGAGCAGCGCCCAACGAGCTTTCTCGTCAATCTTAATCTCGTAGAGTCGCTGTGGCGCGGCATTGATAATATTTCCCGCCTTGTCGTAATCTAAGAAATAGATCGTTGGCACGCCCAGCAGTTCGATTAGCTTCTTATCCGCGTCAATAGCTCCAATCCTGGAAGCTAATTCGAACCATATCTTCACTTCGGCCTTTCGATCCTGATAGTACTGAGGGACCAAATCCTCCTCGACATCCTCAGCGCGTATAACTAACCGCTTAACATCACACACATAGATTGAAGGTGTTGCCTTGCTGGTGGTGTCTGCGATGTATATGCGATCGATATTTCTATTTTGCAGTTGTCTTAACGTCTCATCTGCGTTCTCAAACGACTTTAGCCAAAGGCCCCAGAGAACCCTTCCCTTCTGGGCGAATGTCTTATTGTGCTCGTCGATTGCCGAAGCATTCCGATAGCTAAAGCGAAGCATTACGCTGGGTGTCGCCATGACTTTCCCCATTCAACCTCGACAGGATCAAACCTCATGTCCATCTGCTCTACCAGCATGACGAGCGACGCTTCGTCCTTCGCCAAGATTTGGGTTGCCAGCTTCTGAGGTTCGAAGAGCCGAGCTACCCGATTCCCAGAGGTCCAAATGTTGATACCAGACAGGCCAACGTTTCGACGGCTGGTATCAGCCAACGTAAACGGATCGGTTTCGAATAGCTGGTTGTGCTCGTTCCAACTTTCCTGGGGACCGACGAGAACGGCCAGCTGCTCTCCAGATAAAGTAAAGCGAAGCCATTCCGTTGCAGTCTTTTGAAATTCTGGAACGTCCAAGAGCTGATCGCCGTCCTTTATGAGTTGGAACAGCATTCCCTTTCGCGCTAAGGGTGACTGGCCATTTGTTTGTAGGGACGCTAATTCAAACGGAGGCAACTGATATGAAATCGTATCAATTTGCTCGATTCGCCCAACCTTCGACATTGCGCCTAAGATCTGGCGATGTTCGTCTTGTGCCGTGGGGCGGACAGACGTGGGCCAAAGAGAGAAAAAGACCGTCCCTCCGCGTTCGATTTGGGAAAGACCAAAATTGACCCAGTGAAGCAACTCCTGAGGGTACCAAGGTGGATCGACAAACGCACAACTAAATCGACCCGCATCAGCTAGTAGGGGATGCTCAAAACGTAGGTCAGCGTATGCAATCTTAAAACTTTGATCTTTGCTAGTGTAGTTCGGATTTCTTTCAATTAGCTGACCGCTCCTCCTACGGCCGCCCAATATCGGCACAAGCGAAGGACATCCTATCAGGAGGACGCTACCTAGCGGATTAGCAAGACCTGCAAGTCTCACTCTGGTTTCCTCGGCAAACCTCCAATCATAGTCGAGTTGATGTTCTTCAATCGGAAAATTACCCATGCCCGAATCGATCTAGTTGCGCATGAACAATATACACCCTACAACGGCAAATTGTCGTGCTTCTTCGCCGGCATCTCGACCTTCTTGTCTTTCAGCATCGCCAGCGCGCGGGCGATCCGCCGCCGGGTCGAATGCGGCATGATGACGTCGTCGAGATAGCCGCGTTCTGCCGCAATGAACGGGGACAGGAAGCGGTCTTCGTATTCCCTAGTGCGCGCGGCGATCTTGTCGGCGTCGCCGATGTCGCTGCGGAAGATGATTTCCACCGCGCCCTTGGCGCCCATCACGGCGATCTGCGCGGTCGGCCAGGCGTAGTTCATGTCGGCGCCGATTTCCTTGGAGGCCATGACGTCGAAGGCGCCGCCATAGGCTTTGCGGGTGATCACGGTGACGAGCGGCACGGTGCATTGCGAATAGGCGAACAGCAGCTTGGCGCCGTGCTTGATCAGCCCGCCGTACTCCTGCGCGGTGCCCGGCAGGAAGCCCGGCACGTCAACGAAGGTCACGATCGGGATGTTGAAGGCATCACAGAAGCGCACGAAGCGTGCGGCCTTGCGTGACGCGTCCGAGTCGAGCACACCGGCCAGCACCATCGGCTGGTTGGCGACGAAGCCGACCGTGCGGCCGGCGATGCGGCCGAAGCCGGTGACGATGTTTTTCGCAAACGTCTCGGAGATCTCGAAAAAGTCGCCCTCGTCCACGACCTTCTGGATCAATTCCTTCATGTCATAGGGCTTGTTCGGATTGTCGGGGATCAGCGTATCGAGCGACATGTCGACCCGCTCGATGTCGTCAAAGCTCGGCCATTCCGGCACGCCGTCGGTGTTGTTGGACGGCAGGAAGTCGATCAGCCGGCGCATCTGCAACAGCGTCTCGACGTCGTTTTCGAACGCACCGTCCGCAATCGAGGAGCGCGTCGCGTGCACCGAGGCGCCGCCGAGTTCTTCGGCCGTGACCACCTCGTTGGTGACGGTCTTCACCACGTCGGGGCCGGTGACGAACATGTAAGAGGTGTTCTTCACCATGAAGATGAAGTCGGTCATCGCGGGCGAATAGACGTCGCCGCCGGCGCACGGGCCCATGATGACGGAGATCTGCGGGATCACGCCGGACGCAATGACGTTGCGGCGGAACACATAGGAATAGCCCGCCAGCGCCGCCACGCCCTCCTGGATGCGCGCACCGCCGGCGTCATAGAGGCCGATGATCGGCGCCCTCGCCTTCATCGCCATGTCCTGCAGCTTTGTGATCTTCAGCGCGTGGGTCTCGGACAGCGAGCCGCCGAACACGGTAAAATCCTTGGCGAACACAAAGGTCTTGCGGCCGTTGACGGTGCCCCAGCCGGTGACGACGCCGTCGCCGGGCACCTTTGACTTCTCCATGCCGAATTCGGTCGAGCGGTGCTCGACGAACATGTCGAATTCCTCGAACGAGCCCTTGTCGAGCAGCAGTTCGATGCGCTCCCGCGCGGTCAATTTTCCGCGGGCGTGCTGCGCCTCGATGCGCTTTTCGCCGCCGCCGAGCTTGGCGCCGGCGCGCCGTTCTTCGAGGGTGTCCAGGATGTCCTTCATGCTGCTTCCGCCCGCCTTTTGGGTAACGATTTGAGGGGGTTCTAACACGGCATTTTCCGATCCGGAAACACCCCTTCCGGCCTCTGGTACCGCCGCCTGGCGCCCCCTATATCCCCACCCAGATCAGGGGAATGGAATGACCGATACCGCAAGCGCCGACACGTCCGGCGCCGTTACCGGGGGCCCGCGAACGGTGCTCCGGCTGGAGGGACTGGCGCTCTTTATCGGCATGACGCTGCTTTATTATATCTGGGACGGCGACTGGTGGGTCTATGCCATCCTGTTCTTCGTGCCCGATCTCAGCTTTGCGGCCTACCTGTCGGGACCGCGTTTCGGCGCTCTGATCTACAACGCAGCCCACAGCTATCTGGCGCCAATGGCGATGATGACCGGCGGATTTGCCACCGCCGAGCCGCTCATTCTCTCGATTGCCATGATCTGGCTGGCCCATATCGGCTTCGACCGTGCGCTCGGCTACGGCCTGAAATACGCCAGCGGTTTTGGCTTCACCCATATGGGACGGATCGGGAAGCTTCCGAATTGACAGCCGATTGACCGCTTGACGTAGTCCCACCCAAAGCTGCCACAGGACAGCAATAAAATTTGGGGGGATTGATGCGGACGGATTGGCGCGTTGCGGCCGCAGCCGCGATTTTCTGCACGGGACTATTGGTCACCTGCATCGAAACATCGGCGCAATCGATGCCGAAAGACGTCGCGGCGCGTACCGAAATCTACGCAATCCCGTCGCTGACGATTTCCGACCAGCAATTCCTCACCGGCGACGCCAACGGCAAGCAGGTCACCGTCGCCGGCGAATTCCGCATCGCGCAAGGCGGCGGAAAACTCCCCGTCGTGGTGCTGATGCACGGATCGAGCGGCGTCGGCGCCGGCATGGATCCGTGGGTGCGCCACTTCAATGCGATGGGGATTTCGACCTTCGTGATCGACGGCTTCAGCGGTCGCGGGCTGACGGCGGTGGGCCCCAACCAGGCGCTGCTCGGCCGGCTCAATTTCATCGTCGATATCTATCGCTCGCTGGAGATCCTCGCCAAGCATCCGCGCGTCGATCCCGATCGCATCGTGCTGATGGGATTTTCGCGCGGCGGACAGGCCGCGCTCTACGCCAGCCTCGATCGCTTCCACAAGCTCTGGAACAGATCCGGCGCGCAGTTCGCCGCCTACATTCCATTCTATCCGGATTGCTCGACCAGCTATGCCGCCGACACCGACACGGTGGCGCGTCCGATCCGGATCTTTCATGGCACGCCCGACGACTATAACCCGGTCGCAAGCTGCAAGGCCTATCTCGCCCGCCTGCAGGAAGCCAAGCGTGACGTGGCGCTGACGGAGTATCCGGATTCCGCACACGGCTTCGATGCCGGTCTGCTCGGCCTCAACACGGTCGCCGTATCGGCCAATGCCCAGTCCGCCCGAAACTGCCGCCTCAGGGAAGGCGAAGGCGGCGTTCTGGTGAACGATGACACCAGGCAACCCTTCACCTACCAGGACGCCTGCATCGCGCTCAATCCGCATTTCGGCGGCAACCCGGCGACCGCGGTCCAAGCTCGCAAAGCCGTGAGCGACTTCCTGCAGGCGTTGCTCGGATTGTGATAGCCACACAGGGTGGCCCCCTTCAACCGGTGAGCCCATTTGCAGGTTTGGGGCTGATTGCCCAAACCAAATGGAGGCATCAGAGATGTTTGGATCCAATCTCACGCGAGCGGCATTGCTGTTCGCATCGCTGTCGCTGGCCGGTAGTGCGGCGCTGGCCGCGCCTGCCTCGCCCTTTGCCGCCATGGCGGGTACATGGTCGGGTGGCGGCGTCGTGAACACCTCGGACGGACAACAGGAGCGGTTGCGTTGCCGCGCATCGTATGACGTCGACGGAGCCGGCGACCAGCTCCGGCTCAACCTGACATGCGCGAGCGACAGTTTCAGACTCGAGCTCGCAAGCGACGTCGAATACCGCGGCGGCGCGATCAGGGGTTCATGGACGGAAGCAAGCCATAACGCGTCAGGAACACTTTCCGGGCGTGCGGCCGGCGATCACGTCGAGGCTGCGGCACGAGGCGACGCCTTCTCGGCCAACCTTTCGTTGACGACGCATCGCGGGCACCAGACGGTATCCATCGAGCCTCAGGGCACCAGCATCAGGTCCGTCTCGCTCGCGCTGAACCGGCGCTAGCGGGTCGGCGGAACGCCGCTGCGCCGGATTCCGGCGCACGGCGGTCCCGTCGTCACGGCAGGCGCTTGCCCGGCATGTCCCTGCCGTTCTGATGCAGCGTCAGCGACGGCGCCGCGCCGCCATCTGGCTTGGCGAAGCTGACCTGAGCGTCCACCGCGCGATAGAAAAACTCGGTCTCGCTCTCGGCATAGACCTCGAATTCGGACTGCGCCGTCGCCTGGATGTACAGGCGCCCGCCATCGGGGCGCACTGTGAGGATGAACGCCGGCGAAATTTCGTAGCGGCCGGCATAGGTGGCGAGCACCGCCGGATCGACCGGCACCTCGCGGCGAAGTTTTGGGTACGGATATGCCGCGTTGATCAGATGCGTGCCAAGCGCGATGTTGGCGTCATAGTCGGCCGCATTGGAGAGCAGGATGCGGTTTCGCCGGGTCCTGGTCGAGTAGCCGATGAAGGTCGCATAGCCGCCGGTGCCGCCGCTCTTCCAGATCAGCTCGTCGCCGAACCGCGAGGAGACGAACCAGCCGAGCCCCACGTCGCGCTGCTCCATCCGCGGGCGGCGCTCGGCTAGCGTCATCTTCAGCGCGGCGGCGACCGGCGTATCGGGGGGATCGAGACACAGTGCAAGAAACTTCAGCAGGTCGTTCGCCGTTGAACGAAACGCGCCGGCACCCGCAAGCGCCAGGAAATCCCAGTTCGGGACCGGCGCGAGGCCAGCATTGTGGCCCTGCGCCAGCCGCTGTTTCATCGAATTCGTGAGGGTGATGCGGGTGTCGTCCATGCCAAGCGGTGCGCAGATGCGCGATACAACCAGATCCTCGTAGCTCCTGCCGGCGCGCAGTTCGAGGATGTGGCCAAGCAGGCCGAAGCCGAGATTGGAATATTCGAAGTGTCTGCCCGGCTTGAAGCCGAGCTTGTGGTTCGACAGGTAGTCGTACAGCCGCTCGGCCGTGTAATCGATGTAAGGATTGCCCCAGTCACTCGGCGCGAAATTCGACGGCATTCGCGGCAGGCCCGATGTGTACGTCGCAAGATCAAGCAAGGTGATCGGCGCGCCTTCGAAATCCGGCATCTTGACGCTGGTGGGCAGAAATTTGGCCGCAGGGTGGTCCATCGCCACTTCGCCCCGCAGCACCATGTC
>Ga0307499_10000689_pt1 | contig 11000 bp, 11 predicted proteins | sample 13_S_MG_FD_201363 | JGI IMG/M metagenome (GOLD analysis project Ga0307499, IMG submission 201363) | Soil microbial communities from Populus trichocarpa stands in riparian zone in the Pacific Northwest, United States - 13_S | ecosystem: Environmental > Terrestrial > Soil > Riparian zone > Trees... | reverse complement strand
TCATGCCGAGACGCAGCATAACCGGCCGGCTGGTGCGCGGACAGGTTTGGCGGCGCCACGACGGCCGTCGCTGGTTGTACAAAAAATTTGTCGCATAGGGTGCGCAGTCGACGATGACGACCTCGCGGGGACGACAAGTAGCCCGGATGAGCGGAGCGATATCCGGGGCCGCCGCCAGACGAACGTGACGCTCCCGCATGTCGCTCCGCTCATGCGGGCTACGAACGGGTTACTTCGCCCCGCCCTTCCCCTCCGCCAGCAGCGCTTCGCGCACCTGCTTGAATTCGCCGCGGTCGGCCTTGTCGACTTTCGGGAAATGCAGGTCGAGCCCGTCGAGCGCAGACACGATCGCCGAGCCGATCACCACGCGGGCGAACCATTTGTGGTCGGCCGGCACGATGTGCCATGGCGCATGCTTGGTTGACGTGTGGCGGATCAGGTCCTGGTAGGCGGCCTGATATTTGTCCCACAGCTTGCGCTCGCCGATATCGGCCAGCGAGAATTTCCAGTTCTTGGCGGGATCCTCCAGCCGCTCGAGAAAGCGCTCGCGCTGCTCTTCCTTCGAGACGTTGAGGAAGAATTTCAGGATCACGGTGCCGTTGCGCGCGACGTAGCGCTCCATCGCGGAGATGTCCTCAAAACGGTCGCGCCAGATGTCCTTGGTGACGAGCTTCGGCGGTATCTTCTGTTTCGCGAGAATTTCGGGATGGACCCGCACCACCAGGCATTCCTCGTAATGAGAGCGGTTGAAGATGCCGATGCGGCCGCGCTCCGGTAGCGCGATCATGCTGCGCCAGAGGAAATCGTGGTCGAGTTCCTTCGTCGACGGCTGCTTGAACGCGGTGACTTCGCAGCCCTGCGGGTTGACGCCCTCGAACACGCTCTTGATCGCACTGTCCTTGCCGGCGGCGTCCATGCCCTGGAAGATCAGCAGCAGTGACCAGCGGTCCTGCGCGTAGAGCTTTTCCTGAAAATCGTTGAGGCGCTGGCGGTTGGCTTCGATGATCTTGGTCGCTTTTTCCTTGTCGAGGCCGCCCTTCTCGTTGGTCTTGTGCGACTTGAGGTGAAACTCGCCTGCCCCGTCGTAGCGGAACGGGGCGACATAGGGCTTCAGTTCATCCGTCAGCGGCTGCGAGGATTTCTTGTTCATCTATCTCTCCCCGTCATGCCCGGGCTTGTCCCGGCCATGACGGAGAAAGCGGTGAGCATCGGGACAATCCTTCAGGTCTTCTTGGGTTGCGTCTTAAATCTATCGAGGACGCTACCAAGAATGCCCTTGGGAAGGAATATGATGAAAACGACCAGCAGCACGCCGTAGACCAGATTGTCCCAGCCCACCGCCTTGGTGCCAAAGCCGATGCGCAGCACCTCGGCCAGCATGATGGTGATGATGGCGCCCACCGTTGGCCCAAGCGAAACGTAAAGGCCGCCGACGATGACGGCGAACACCATCTGCAGCGATACCGCGATGCCGCTCACCGTGTCGGGCGAGATGAACATCTGGTACTGGCAGTATAGCGCGCCGGCGAGCGCGGTCATCAGTGCCGAGATCAGCGTGATCTTGAGCTTTTCGGCGGTGACGTTGACGCCGGCGGCGGCGGCGGCGTCCTCGTCCTCCGAGATCGCCTCCATGGCGTAGCGGCTCATGCTACGGTCGACCCAGCGCCAGATCAGGAGGCCGAACAGCCAGACCCCGAGCGCGATCAGGTACCACGTTATCTTGTCGTCGAACTGCAGTGCCATCAGCCCCTTGCCGCTCGGCGCGCGGTTCGGCGTGTAGCCGAGCGAGCCGCCGGTGTAGTCGCGGGTCGCGGTGATGACCTGCAGCACGATGCCTGACAGCGCCAGCGTCACCAGCACGAAATAATGCCCGGTGATGCGGAAGCGAAAGCAGGGATAGGCGACGATCAGCGCCAGGATTCCCGCCGCGACCATGCCGATGGGAATGCCGATCCACGGCGAGACACCGAGATGGTTCCACAACAACGCGGTGACGTAGGCGCCGACGCCCATGAAGCCGCCATGGCCGAGCGACACCAAGCCGAAGCGGCCCATGATCGACCACGCGGTGTAGGCGAACGACCAGATCAGGATCAGCACCAGAATGTGCAGGTGATAGGGCTCGCGATAGACAAAGGGCAGCGCGATCAGCGCGGCCAGCCCGACGGCCCAGGCGATGTGGCGGGGATTCACGAGCGCCTCGCAAAGAGGCCCGCGGGCCGGATGAACATCATGACGATGAAGAAGGCGAACGCCAGCACGTAACCCCATTCGAGGTCGGAGAACAGGCCGCCCAGCGAAATGATCTCGGCGAACACGAACGCTGCGATGAAGCCGCCGACGAAATTGCCCAAGCCGCCGAGCACGCAGATCAGGAAGGTGATCGGTCCGAACGACAGGCCGACGAACGGATGCACGTCATATTGCAGCACCAGCAGGCAGGCGGCGAGGCCGGCGAGCGCGCCGCCGAGCGCCGAGGTGATGAGGTAGATGCGCTTGGTGTCGACGCCCATCAGCGGCATGATCTGGCGGTCCTGCGAGATCGCGCGGATCGCCGTGCCGGTATAGGTGCGCGTCATGAACAGATAGACCGTCACCATGCCGATCAGGGCAGCGGCAAAGGACAATAGCCGTGAGTAGCTGAAATGCATCTCGCCGAACGCCAGCACCGGCAGGCGGATGCCGAGATTGCGGAAGTCGATGCCGAAGGCGACGGTGGCAAAGCTCTGCAGGATGAACAGCACGCCGCCGGTGGCGAGCAACTGGTTGATCGGCGGCGCGGTCAACAGCGGCGCGATCACGATGTAATGCAGCGCAGCGCCAAGCGCTGCGACCAGCAGGATCGCGAACGGCGCGGCGGCCCAGTACGGCATGCCGAATACCTGGACCATGTAATACATGCCGTACATGCCGATCATGACCAGTTCGGCGTAACAGATCCAGGTGACGTCGATGACGCCGAAGATCAGGTTGAGCCCGAGCGCCAGCAGCGCCAGCACGCCGCCGAGCAGAATGCCGTTGACCACGGCTTCCAGCAGATAGATGTCGAAGATGTCCAGAAACGCCTGCATCTGTGCCCTGCCCTAAACGCCCAAATATGCCTGCTTGATGGTGTCGGTCGACATCATCTCTTCCGATGTGCCCGACGCGCGGATGGTGCCGGCCTCCAGCAGATAGGCGCGGTCGACCACCTTCAGCACCTGCTGCACGTTCTGTTCGACGATCAGGACCGTCAGCCCGCTGGCACGGATACGCTTCACCAGTTCGAACACCTGCTGCACCACGACCGGGGCGAGACCCGCCGACGGCTCGTCGAGCAGGAGCAATTTCGGGTCCGACATCAGCGCGCGGCCGATCGCGCACATCTGCTGTTCGCCGCCGGACATGGTGCCGGCCATCTGGCTGCGCCGTTCCTTCATACGCGGGAAAAGCTCGAACACGAATTCGAGCCGCTGCGCGTATCTGGCGCGCGCGCCCGGCATGTAGGCACCCATCTTCAGATTGTCGTCGACGGTGAGGCGCGGAAACAGCCGGCGGTTTTCCGGCACATGCGCGATACCGAGATCGACGATGCGATGCGCCGGCGTCGCCAGCACATCGTGGCCCTCCATCGCGATCGCACCTTTGGTGGGGCGGATCAGGCCGGAGATCACGCGCATCAGCGTGGTCTTGCCGGCGCCGTTGGGACCGATGACGCCGACCGCCTCGCCGGCCTTGACCTCGAGATTGACGCCGAACAATGCCTGGAAGGTGCCGTAGCCCGCGTCGACCGCTTTCAATTCGAGCATGCCTCAGACCCCCGCCTTGCGGCGCGCTTCCGCCGCCGCAGCCTGGCTCGAATCCGCATCGGTGCCGAGATAGACCTCGATCACCCTGGGATCGCCAGCCACCGCGCTCGGCAAACCTTCCGAAATCTTCTCGCCGTGATCGAGCACCATCACGCGGTCGACCACCCGCATCAGCACGCCCATGATGTGCTCGACCCAGATGATGGTGATGCCGAGTTCGTCGCGGATCTTGCGCAGCATGTCGGCGGCCTGATCCATCTCGTGCTCGTCGAGCCCGCCGAGGCTTTCGTCGGCGAGCAGAAGTTTGGGTCCCGTGGCGAGCGCTTTGGCGAGTTCGAGCTTTTTCAGGCCGGCGGCGCCGAGGCCATCGACGCTGGCATGGCGATCGGTCGGCAGGCCGACCATGGCCAGCGCGCGTTCAGCGGCTTCATCAGCCTTGGCCCGGCTATGGCTGCCCTGGCCGTAATAGCCGGCCAGCGCCACGTTCTCAAAGATGCTGAGCCGGTGAAACGGCCGCGGGATCTGGAAGGTGCGGCCGATGCCGCTGTTGATGATGCGATGCGGGGCAACGCCGGAGAGCTCGGCGCCGTCGAACAGGATCGATCCCGCCGTCGGCACCAGCGTGCCCGACAGCATGTTGAAGATCGTGCTCTTGCCGGAGCCGTTCGGGCCGATCAGGCCGAGAATCTCGCCCTGCTCGACCCGGAACGACACGTTGTTGACTGCGGTAAAGCCGCCAAAACGCTTCACCAACCCTTCTACCGTCAGCACGCCAGAGCTCCGTCGACGTTTCTTGTTTGAGCATGGTCCGGAAAACGCGACAAACGCGAAGCGTTTGCGCGGGGATCATGCCCTACTGGTTGCTGAACGTGGTTCCCTTGGGCAGCGGCAGCACGGCCTCGCGCTGCGCCTGGCTCTTCGGCCACACCACATAGGACTTGTCGTCAATGTACTGGATGACCACCGGGAACGAGCGTTCGTTCTGGCCGGCCATCTGCGTGCCTTCGCCATGGAATTTGACGCCGAAGCCGAGCATGGTGCCGCCTTCGGGAACGTCGACCTCCAGCGCCGCCTTGCGCAACGCATCGGGATCGACGCCGCCATATTTCTTGATCGCGCGCGGCAGCACGTCGGTGAGGAAGAGGTAGGTGTTCGACGCCGCCATGCCGACATGGGCGGAGCGGATCGCAACGCCGGGCTTGGCCTTGTCGAATTCCTCGCCGACCATCTTGATGACCGGCGGCAGCTTCGGGTCCATCGATTTCTGGTTGGCGAGCCAGATCGAGATCGGATCGGTGTTGAAGACGTAATTGACGTCGGCGCCGAGACCTTCCTTCAGCTTCTCGTAGACGCCATAACCCGCGCCGTGGCCGACGAGGGCCGCAAACTTCAGGCCCTGCTCGCGCGCCTGCCGGCCGAACAAGGTTATGTCGGGGTTATAGCCGGTGTGGAAGATCACGTCGGGCCGCGCGCGCTTCAGCTTGGTCACCAGCGCGGAAAGGTCGGGCGCGGTGGCGGAATAGCCTTCCTTCATCACGACGTTGAAGCCGGCCTTCTTGGCGCCGGCCTCGTTGCCCTTGGAGACGTCGACGCCATAGGCGCCATCCTCATGGATGATGGCGACGCGCAGATCCTTTGGCTCCTTGCCGAACTTCTCCTTGGAGTTCTGCGCGATGAAATCCATCGTCATCATGCCGAACTGGTCGCCGGAAGCCTGCGGGCGGAAGACGTATTTGAAGTTCTTGTCCGCCAGCACCGCCGAGGAGATACAGGTGGTGATCCACATGAAATTCTTGAGCTGCTCGACGCGCGCGGCCACCGGCACGCATTGCGCCGACGAGAAGAAGCCGAGCAGCATATTGACCTTTTCCTGCTCGATCAGCCGCACCGCCTCGTTGATGGCGACATCAGGCTTGCTCTGGGCGTCGGCGTAGACGGCTTCGACCTTGTAACCCTCGACGCCGGTCTTGGCGTACTGGTCGAGCATGATCTTGGCGCCGATATATTGCAGCTCCGAACCGCCGCCCGCGAGCGGGCCGGTCAGGTCGTAAATCACGCCGATCTTGATTTTTTTCTCCTGGGCATCGGCGGAAACCGCCATCCCCAGCATCGTCAATGCGGCAGACAGCCCAACGAGCAGGCGTGCAGCCTTGTGCCCCGGCATGGAATCCTCCCTGGATTATTTTTTGTGCAGTGCGTTTTTTGTTTTTGTTGTCGCCTATCACATTGGTAGCGCGACCAGATGTCAAGCGCATTGCTTGCGGCCACATCGCGCAGGCGGTTCGGGGCCGGCAAACCTGCACGTCAGGGTTGGGAAGCGAAGTGCGCCTCAATGAACGCGGTGACAAAGCGCGGCATAGCGGAGGTGAGATGGTGGGTGCCGCGCACGAGGTGGATGGCAGATAATTCCGGCTCACGCTGCGCGGCGAGATTGGCCACAATCCGGTCGCGCACGGCGTCGCCCGGGATGTCGACCTGCAACATTTGAATCATCGCAAGCGCTGGGCCGGTGTAGACACAGTGCCAATGCGGCTCAATCTGGTATTCGCCGGGCGAAAGGCCGGTCTCCTCCTCGAGTTCGCGCACGACGCTGCCCGAAATGTCGACCGTGCCGTCCCTGATGTCGTTGAGGTCGGGCGTGCCGGACGGAAAATAGATGCGCCCGGCGTTCGACGTGTGCTGGCCCATCTCGCCGAGCACGAACGCACCGTCGGCGCAGCGCAGCGCGCCCATGCCAAAACCGTTGAACACGGATGGGTCGGGAAAACCCCAGTCGCGCCAGGCCAGAAAGCTCGCGAAATCGGTTTCGAAATAGCTGGCGCTGAAACGTTCGCCTGCAAACACCGGGTTGCGCCCGAGCAGGACGCGGCCGTTAAACAGCGCAGGCTTTTCGCGCTGCTTGTCGGCGAAATGCGCATCGATCTCGGCGCGCCGCGTTTCCGCAAACGGCCACGTCCACGCCTCGACAACGAGGTCGAGCGCACTGACGCGATGAATGACCAGCGGTTTGGTGTCGCTCATCGCCTGACTTCGTTTGATTTCACGCCGATACGGCCCGGCCCTTATTTCGTGCTCGTGCCGGTCGTCTTCTTGACCTGCTCGACATATTTGTTGGTCCAGGTCTTGGTCACGTCGATATTGGCCTTGGCGACCTCCGGCGAGCCCTCGCTGAACACCGCAAGCACCGCGTCGGCGCCCTTGGGGTCCATCATGCCGGTCAGCGAATACATCGGGATCGTGTTCTTCAGCGCGGCGAGATAGAGCTCCTTGTTCTTGCCGACGATTTCATCGGGCATCTTCGCCATGATCTCTTCCGCCGAGTGTGAGTGAATCCAGGCGAGCGTGTTGACGATCGCATTGGTCAGCGCCTGCACTTCCTTTTCGTGCGACTTGATCCACGCCGTGGTGGTATAGAGCGCGCCGCCGGGATATTCGCCGCCGAACAGCGCGAGCGTGTCCTTTTGCGTGCGGGTGTCGGCAAGGATCTTCAAGTCCGGATAGCTGCCCTGCAAAACGGTGACGGAGGGGTCGAGCATCACGGCGGCATCGATCTGTCCCTGCTGCATCGCCGCCACGGCGGTGGCCCCCAGGCCAACGCCGATGACGGCGGCGCTGGTCGGGTCGAGACCGTTCTTCTTCAGCAGAAATTTCAGGAAGAAATCGGTCGAGGAGCCCGGCGCGCTGACGCCGACCTTCTTGCCGGCCAGATCCTTGATCGACTTGATCTCATTGGTATGGCCGGGCGACACCACCAGCACCAGCCCGGGGTAGCGGTCATAGACTACGAAAGACTGCAGTTCCTGCTTCTTGGCGGCCAGATTGACGCAATGGTCGAAATAGCCTGATACCACGTCGGCGCTGCCGCCGAGCACGGCCTTCAGCGCGTCCGAACCGCCCTTGAGGTCGACCAGTTCAACCGCCAGCCCCGCCTTGTCGTATTCGCCGAGCTGTTTCGCCAGCACCGTCGGCAGGTAGCACAGGCAGGAGCCGCCGCCGATCGCGACCGTGACCTTGCTTTGCGCCGCGGCAAATCCCGAGGTCAGCGCCAGGGCCAGCAGCGAAGCGGCCAGCCGGCCAAACAGTTTCTTCATGGGTTCCTCCATTCGTTGGGCGGCAAGATAGAGCAGCGCGCAGGCGTTGAGAAGGCGACTTTCCGACCGCTGGCCAAGCGTGGACGGGCGGCATAGCATCACCCCTGCAATAATCAACACTGGGGAGGACTGCCAATGAATCGCGTCGCCATCACGCTATCGCTCGCCGCCGCCTTTGCCGCCGGCTGCAGCGTCACCCATCTGCTCCGCCCGGCGATCGCCGCCGAGAACATCGCCGCGCAGGTCATTCACACCGGCGAACTCGAGGGCGAGGCTCTCGGCATGCCCTCGGGCACCGGCATGCGCTCCAAACTGTTCGTGGCCGCCGACGGCATGACCATCTCGATCCAGGACGGCAATGTCGGCAAGCACATGCATCCCAACACCAACGAGATCCAGTACATCCTGGACGGCACCGGCACGGTCTGGCTCGGCGACAAGGAAGTGCGGGTGAAGCCGGGCGACCTCATCGTGATCCCGAAGGGCACCCCGCATGGCGGCACCAAGCCGGACGGCCGCACCCTCAAAGCGATCGCGATCAAGACGCCGCCGCAGGCGCCGGATGATACCAAGATGTTGAATTGACGGGCTGCGCACGCCCGTCGCAAACCGGAGACGTAGGGTGGGCAAAGGAGCGCAAGCGACGTGCCCACGACATTTGTAGAGTACGCTGCGAGATGGTGGGCACGCTGCGCTCTGCCCACCCTACGAATCCAGTACGCTGAGGGATCACATGGCAATGGCGAAAACATACAAATCCTTTCGCTACAGCAACAACCTCATCTGGGACGCCGCTCGCCGTGGCCGAACGTCCGCACCCGGCAAACCCGACATCGCGATCGGCAGTCCTCCGGAATTCAAGGGAGAGGCGGACGTCTGGGCTCCCGAAGAAATGCTGGTCGCCGCGCTGAATTCTTGCATGATGCTGACGTTCGTGGCGTTCGCACAAGGCAAGAAGCTGGAATTTGTGGCCTATGAAAGCGCCGCAGAAGGCCGGCTGGAAAACGTCGACGGCAAATACCGGATTGTCGAAGTCAACGTTCAGCCCATCGTGGTTCTGAGAAGCGAGGCCGATATCTCGGCCGCACGAACCATCATGGCCGAGGTGAAGGCAAACTGCTTCATTTCCAACTCGATTACCGCCGACGTGAAACTGACGCCACAGTTCAAGCTGGCATCCGATATCGCCGGTTAGACGCAAAAGCCGTAGGGTGGGCAAAGGCGCGCTCTTCGCGCCGTGCCCACCATCTATCCGCATCGCGAGCTTGATGGTGGGCACGCTGCGCTTTGCCCACCCTACGATTCCTGTGCTCACTTGCGCAAACGCCTCGCATTTGTCGCAGGCAATGACGGGCCCCTACCCCGCTCGTCCGGCGTCGGCTGCGCAATTAGAAATCCCCCGGCGGGCCACGATCGCCGCAGCGACAAGCTCCAGCACGATGCAAATCAGAAGGGCGGCGTCGTAGTCGCTGCTCCACCCCCTGATAACGCCGATCAATCCAGGACCCAGCGCACCGATGGTGCCGCTGATCGCGGTCGACAGGCCCATGACGACGACGAAGCTGGCGGGGCTGAATTCGCGATGAATGATCAGCGGCGGCAGGGTAATGAGGTTGCCGACGGAAAAGCCGAAGACGGCGGAAGCGGCCAGGATGACCGGCACGGTATCGGCCTGGCGGATGGCCAGCAGCGCCACCGCCTGGCTGACGATCGAAAAGGCGGCGGCGAGCCGCGGATCGAACCGGTCAACCACCATGCCGAGACCGAAGCGTCCCGCGATCGACATGAAGGTCATGACGGAAACCGCGAGCCCCGCGCTGCTACGGCCGACCTTCGGTTCAAGCAGCGCGATCTGGTGCACGATGAAGCCAATCTGGGCTACCAAAGCGAGTGCAAAGGGAAGCGCGATCGTCCAGAACGCCAGGCTGCGCATCAGTTTTGCGCGCGAGATGTCGGCCGTTGCAGGCGGCGGTTGAGGTTGCGATGACGCGCTGGTCTCCGCGGCCCCGGCCTGAGAACGTGGACCGATCCAGGCAAGCGCGACCGGCACGAGAACCGCAACCGTGACCGCTGCCGCGATCAGCATCGCGGCGGCAAAGCCAAAACGTTCGACGAGGAGCACGAGCAAAGGCGTAGCGACGACCCCGCCGAAACTCGCACCGGTGTAGGCCAGACTGATGGCGAGCCCGCGACGGCGCACGAACCACAGGCTTACGACGGTCGCGATCACGACGGTTCCCATACCGATCCATCCCATCGACATCAGAATGAATGCGGCATAGAGCTGCCAAACCGTGGTCGCCGATGCCAGCATCGCCATCGACCCTGCAAGCGCTGCGATTCCGAGCAGCACGAGCCGCTTCGCGCCCAACCGGTCTACGAACTCGCTGGTAAAGGTCGCAAGGACGTTGCTGATCAAGAACGACAGCGTGCTGGCCCCCGAGATCAATTCGGGCGGCCAGCCATTCAGGCGCTGCAGCTCGACCAGGTAGATGCCCTGGCCGTAAAGGGCAAAGCCGAACAGAAACAGCGCCATCAGGAAACAGGCGAGTACGGCGCGCCAGCCGGCGTACCGCAGCAGCGTCTCATCCGGGGCGCTTGTGTGCTGTGCGGGAATCATCTGCCTTCGGGCTGTTGCGCCGCTCGAAACCGCTTCGGCACGGCCCGGCTTCACCATGCGCGCTTAGCTCGCGAAAGGCGAATACCAATTAAGTCGATGGCTGTAACAAAGGCAGCCAGTCTGGCCGTCATTGCAGAAATAGTAGGGTCGGCAAAGGCGCACTTTGCGCCGTGCCCACCATATTCTTGCAGTGATCTGCAAATGGTGGGCACGCTTTGCTTTGCCCACCCTACGAGATCTGCGATGACGGCGGAGAGACCTACCCCCTGCCCTCCGCCGTCGGCCGCCAGACCAGCAATCGCCGCTCGACCAATGTCACGCCGAAATCGATCAGGATGACGAAGGCCGACAGCACGAACATGCCGGCGAACACGGCGGCGACGTCGAACACGCCTTCGGCCTGCTGGATCAAATAGCCGAGACCGGCTGCCGATCCCAGATATTCGCCGACCACCGCGCCGACCACGGCAAAGCCGACCGCCGTGTGCAGCGACGAAAACA
>Ga0307499_10000687_pt1 | contig 11016 bp, 11 predicted proteins | sample 13_S_MG_FD_201363 | JGI IMG/M metagenome (GOLD analysis project Ga0307499, IMG submission 201363) | Soil microbial communities from Populus trichocarpa stands in riparian zone in the Pacific Northwest, United States - 13_S | ecosystem: Environmental > Terrestrial > Soil > Riparian zone > Trees... | reverse complement strand
ACGGCGTCTACAAGCCGGGCAACGTCAAGCTGCGGCCGGAGATCCTGCGTGACATCCAGCAGGCGGTCGGCGCCAAGCTCGGTACGGACAAGCCGTTCGAGTTGGTCTTCCACGGCGGTTCCGGCTCGGCGTTGGAAGAGATCCGGGAAGCGGTCTCGTACGGCGTGGTGAAGATGAACGTGGACACCGACACGCAGTACGCGTTCACCCGGCCAATCGTCGATCACATGTTCACCAGGTACGAGGGCGTGCTGAAGGTGGACGGCGAGGTCGGCGACAAGAAGGCGTACGACCCGCGGGGCTACCTGAAGAAGGCCGAGGTCGGGATGGCCGAGCGGGTCGCGCTGGCCTGCCAGGACCTGCTCTCGGCGGGCAAGGCGATCTCTGGCTGATCCATCTGGGCCGGGAACCCTGCCGGTCAAACGGAGTCTTTTCCGGTAGGCCGGATGGCGTAAGCCGTCCGGCCTACCTTTTGTCCCTCCCGTGAAATCTACAGTGGACCGTCCACAGTGGACACTCAATGGCTCGGCCGACCGTGCGCTCACATCAACTGCGCCGCCGGCATCCTGTCCGATTCGTCGCCGTCGACAGTCTACTGTGGACAGTTGTGATGTCGGGCCGGACGGCCGGAAATGCCGATAGGTAAACGGGCTAGGGCCGGGTGCGGAATACCGGAACGAAGGTGCCGGCCGCGCCGGTGTGCTTGTGTTCCTACCGGCCAGGCGTTTACGGTTCGGCCGGCTGCTTCGCGGAGGTTGCGCGGATGCGGCGCGGCGGCCGGTCATACCGAATCCTGCCCGGCCGGTCGTCGCAGTCAACCGCTACCAGGGACGCCGGGCAGGAGCGGGGGAACCACAACGCACAGCGGCCGGATCTGTCCGGCCGCGGGGTGAAGCCGAGCGCCGCGCCCCGGTCCGGACGTCACGGATGACGTCGCCCGGGGATCGTTTCGCGCTGCCCGGCCGGGCGCGCTCCCCGCCCGAATCCCGACAGCTCGCCCTGCAGGCGTGGGGTACGAGACGAGCCAACGTGTCCGATCCTGTCCCGCGCGCCGGCTGGCGCGCCTTCGGCGGCGGAGGAATCGCCGCGGTACTGGCCACTGGAATGGCGGCCGCGGTGGTGCTCGGCACCGCCGTTCCGGCCGCGGCACAGCCGGGCGGCGACCCGTGGTACCGGCTGCGGGTCTGCGAATCCGGCAACAACTACCGCGCCAACACCGGCAACGGCTACTACGGCGCCTACCAGTTCAACATCGGCACCTGGCACGCGTACGGCGGCAGCGGACTGCCCAGCAACGCGCCGCCGGCCGAGCAGGACCTGCGCGCCAAGCTGCTCTACCAGGCTCGCGGCTGGTCGCCATGGCCTGCCTGCTCGCGGCGGCTGGGCCTGGGGGCGGACCCCAGCTACGGCCGGACCAGCACAACCGCCGCGGTCGAGCGGCCGGCCCGGCACCCGGCGGCGCGGCCGGCGCCGAAACAGGTACGGGTCAAGGTCCGGCAGCACCGGACCGTGCCGGCCCGGCACCCGAAGAAGGCCAAGCCGGTGCTGGCGCACCGGCCGTCCCGGCTGGCGGTCTGGTCGGCACCGGACGGCAGCCGGTGGGGCCGGCCGCACGCGCTGCTGACGCCGGCCGCGGCCCGGCGGTTGGCGGTGGTCCGCATCCCACCGGCCGCGTTCCGGCACCCGCCGGCCTGGACCGGCTTCAGCCGGCCGCTCTGACACCGGCCGGCCAGCGCGCCGCAGCGGTTCGGGCAAGATAGCCGGCATGACCGGCTCTCCGAACCTGCTCGCGGGACCACCGCCGACACTGCTCCCGGTCGAGGCGGACGCCACGGCCGCGCTGGCCGCCGGTGACGACCCGACCGACGTCGCCGCCCGCTTCCCCACCCACTCAGCCGCCTGGGCCGACCTGGCCGACCGGGCGTACGCCGCCGGCAACGTGATCGAGTCGTACGCGTACGCCCGGGTCGGCTACCACCGCGGGCTGGACGCGCTGCGCCGCAACGGCTGGCGCGGCACCGGCCCGGTGCCTTGGTCGCACGAGCCCAACCGTGGCTTCCTGCGTTCGCTGCACGCACTCGGCCGGGCCGCCGGCGCGATCGGCGAGACCGCCGAGGCCGAGCGGTGCGATGGTTTCCTGCGCGACAGCGACCCCGCCGCGGCCACCGCGCTGGAGCCACCGGCCAGCTGACCACGGCGACCCGGCTCGAGTCGCCGGCCAGCTGGCCCGCGGGCGGCTCGGCCAGCCGCGCGGGCTGCGCCGATGGCTCGGGCTGCCGGCGCCGACGGGATTCCGTCAGGCCGCTGGCCGGCTGCGCGGCTCGCTCTCGGCGGGGGGCCGGTAGGTCAGCCCGCTGGCCGGCTGCGGCCTTCGGCGGGGAGAGAGGTGGGCAGGGACTTGGCGTCGGCCGCCTCGCCGGGGATCGTGGGCGGCATCGGGGCGGCCGGTGGCTCCGGGCGGCGGCGGCCGCCGAGCAGCCCGCCGCCGGAGAACCGGCCCAGGATGTCGGACGTACCGCGCAGTGTGGCGACCAGCGGCAGCACGTCCTCGCGCAGCCTGCGGACCGTGTCTGGCACCTCGCTGACCACCGGGTCGTTCAGCACGTCACCCACCCGGCGCAGCCCGGGGGCGAGGTCGCGGATCGGCTCCTCGACCTCGTCCAGGATGCCCTCGATCCGCTCACCGATGCGCTGCAACCGGGCCACCGCGTCCCGGGCCTCGCGCATGGTCTTGTCCAGGGAGCTGACCGCGCGGGTCAGCGACAGCACCGCGCCGGGCAGCGCGGCCACCGCCTCGGCTTGGGCCCGGGCGAGCCGCAACACGTCCGCCGGGCTGGGCAACGATGCCATGCCACCGAGCGTACGTCGCCGCCGGCCCGGCTGGCTGCCGGTATCCAAACGGCCAGTCGAACCGAGCCGCGGCCAGCGGCTTCGTTACGCTCGCTCGGGCCGGCGGTGGCCCGGAGGCGACGAACAGGAGTCGGCCATGCCCGCGATCGTGCTGATCGGCGCGCAGTGGGGGGACGAGGGCAAGGGCAAGGCGACCGACCTGCTCGGCGACCGGGTCCAGTACGTGGTGCGCTACCAGGGCGGCAACAACGCCGGGCACACGGTGGTGACGCCGGCCGGCGAGCACTACGCGCTGCACCTGATCCCGTCCGGGATCCTGTCGCCGGCCTGCACCCCGGTGATCGGCAACGGCGTCGTGATCGACCCCGCCGTGCTGCTGGACGAGCTGGCCGGCCTGGAGCAGCGCGGGGTGGACACCAGTCGGCTGCTGATCTCGTCCGACGCGCACCTGATCATGCCGCACCACCGGGCGCTGGACCGGGTCACCGAGCGGTACCTGGGCGAGGCGAAGATCGGCACCACCGGTCGCGGCATCGGCCCGGCCTACGGCGACAAGGTGGCCCGGATCGGGATCCGGGTGCAGGACCTGCTCGACCCCGGAATCTTCCGGGCCAAGCTGGAGATCGCGCTGCGGGAGAAGAACCAGGTGCTGGTCAAGGTCTACAACCGCAAGGCGATCGAGCTGGACGCGGTGGTGGACGAGTACCTCGGCTACGCCGAGATGATCGCGCCGCGGATCGCGGACACCCGACTGCTGCTGGCCCGCGCCCTGGACGCCGGCGAGGTGGTGCTGCTGGAGGGCTCCCAGGGCACGCTGCTGGACGTCGACCACGGCACCTACCCGTTCGTCACGTCCTCCTCGCCCACCGCCGGCGGGGCCGCGGCCGGCAGCGGCATCGGGCCGAACCGGATCAGCCGGGTGATCGGCATCCTCAAGGCGTACACCACCCGGGTCGGCTCCGGGCCGTTCCCGACCGAGCTGCACGACGAGTTCGGCGAGTTCCTGCGCAAGACCGGCGGCGAGGTCGGGGTCACCACCGGCCGGCCGCGCCGGTGCGGCTGGTTCGACGCGGTGATCGCCCGCTACGCGGCCCGGGTGAACGGCATCACCGACTTCTTCCTGACCAAGCTGGACGTGCTCTCCGGGCTCGACCGGGTGCCGATCTGCGTGGCGTACGAGATCGACGGCATCCGGTACGACGAGATGCCGATGACGCAGACCTCGTTCCACCACGCCACCCCGATCTACGAGTGGCTGGACGGCTGGTTCGAGGAGATCGTGGACGCCAAGTCGTTCGACGACCTGCCGGCCGCGGCACAGGCGTATGTCCGCCGGATCGAGGAGCTCGCCGGGGCGCAGATCTCCGCGATCGGCGTCGGGCCGGGCCGCGACCAGACCCTCGCGCTGCGCGATCTGGTGTCCTGACCGGCGCCGGTCAGCGAGTGGCGCCGCCGCCCAGCGGCGGCTGCCGGCCCGGCGGCCGGGGACTGGGCCTGCGGCCCGATGGCCGGATCGGCCGGGCCGCCGGTCAGCGGGTGGCGCCGAGGACGAGCCAGGCGTCGCTGCGGATGCGGCCGGCCAGCCCGACCAGCCGGGCCAGCGTGAGCCCGCAGATCGCGGCCCAGAGCCAGCCGAGCCCGGCGTGCGTGGCCAGCAGCACCGCGCCGGCGCCGACGAACAGCAGCACCGCGGCCACCATCGCGAATGCCAGGAACCGCATGTCGCCGGCCCCGATCAGCACCCCGTCCAGCACGAACACCACTGCGCTGGCCGGCTGGACCACCGCCACGAACAGCAGCAGGAACGAGGCGAGGTGCGCCACGGCCGGGTCGTCGGTGAACACGCCGGGCAGCACGCTGCGGGTGGCCAGCACCAGCACGCCGAGTACCGCCCCGGCCGCGACACCCAGCTCGATCATCCGGCGGGTGGCGGCCCGGGCGGCCACCGCGTCGCCGGCCCCGAGCAACCGGCCGACCAGCGCCTGGCCGGCGATCGCGATCGCGTCCAGGGCGAGCGCCAGCGTGATGAACACCTGCATCGTGACCTGGTGGCTGCTCACCTCGACCGGGCCGAGCCGGGCCGCGACCGTGGTGGCCAGCGCGTAGGTCACGTACAGCGAGGTGGTGCGGATGAACAGGGCCAGCCCGACCTGGGCGAGCCGGCGCACCGCGGTGCGGTCCGGCCGCAGCGGCACCTGCAGCCGGCCGGCCGCCCGGCCGATCCGCAGCAGGTAGACGGCGACCGCGCCGTACTGCGCGAAGACCGTCGCCGCCGCCGACGCGCCAATCCCGTAGCCCAGGCCGTAGACCAGGACCAGTTCCAGCACCAGGTTGCCGGCCGCCGAGCCGCCGGCCACCAGCAGCGGGGTGCGGGTGTCCTGGTTGCCGCGCAGGTAGCCGGTGGCCGCCAGCATCACCAGCATGGCCGGGATGCCGAGCACGCTGATCCGCAGGTAGATCTCGGCGTAGCCGGCCGCCTCCCCGGCCGCCCCGATCGCCCGGACCAGGGCGCCGGCGCTGAGCAGCCCGACCGGCACCAGCACCGCCGAGATCGCCAGCGCCAGCCAGATGCTCTGCACCGCCTGCCGGGCCGCCTCCCGCTCGTCCCCGGCGCCGATCAGCCGGGCCACCGCGGCGGTGGTGCCGTACGCCAGGAAGATGAAGATCGCGTACATGGCGCCGAGCACGGTGCCGGCGACCGCGAGCCCGGCCAACTGCGGGGTGCCGAGGTGACCGACCACCGCGGTGTCGGCGAGCAGGTACAGCGGCTCGGCGATCAGCGCGCCGAACGCCGGCACCGCCAGCCGGGCGATCTCGCCGTCCCACCCGGACCGCCGCCACGGCCGCCCCAGCGTCGCGGTCACAGCGGCCCGCCAGCCGTCGCTGCGTCCCGCACCCAGGTCACGCCCGCCCATCGCCACCGGCCCGGCCGCCAGCCGGGCTGCCACCCGCCCGGCCACCAGCCGGACGGCCACCAGCCGGACGGCCACCAGCCGGACGGCCACCGGCCCGGCCGCCAGCCGGGCTGCCGCCGGCCCGGCTATCGGCCGGCCCGCCGGATTCCGGCCCGCTGGTCTCCGGGCCGCTGGTCTCCGGGCCGTTGGAATCCGGGTCGTTGGAATCCGGGAAGGTGCGGCGGTAGATCGGGCGTGACCCGCGGCGGTCGATCTCGGTGAAGCCGGCTGCCTGGAACATGCCGACCACCCCGGTGTAGGCCGAGCCCGTGTCGACCCGGCCGGCACCCGGGTCGACCGGTACCCCCTCGACCGCCCGCGCGCCCCGCTCGCGGGCGTACGCCACCGCCGCGTCCAGCAGTTGGGCGGCCAGCCCGGCCCGGCGGTGCCCCGGCTTGACCCAGAAGCACAACACCGACCAGACCCCCTCGCCGGGCGCCGGTTTCAGCTGCCGGGAGCGTTCCAACCGGGGCAGGAAATCCTCCCGCGGCCCGACCGAGACCCAGCCGACCGCGCTGCCGTCGACGTACGCCAGCAGGCCGGGCTCGCGACCGGAGCGGACCAGTTCGTGCAACGCCGCGGTGTTGCCGCCGATGTCCCAGCCGGCCTTGGTCTCGGCCGGTGTCTGCCGGAACCACATGCAGGCGCACTGGCGCACCACGCCGCGACCGAACAGCTCGGCCAGGTCTGGCCAGCGGTCGGCGGTGACGGGCGTGATGGTCACGGTCCCGGGGCCCACGGTCATGGCGGGTGTCTACCACCGCGGCCCGACAGTTTCCCGACCACGCCCGTCGACCGGGTGTCGGCCGGAACCTACGCGGCCGGCTGCTGCGCCCCGGTCAGGAACTCGCGCCGGGCCTCCACCGCGGTGTCGGAGTTGTCGGTGAAGATGCCGTCCACGCCGAGCGAGAAGAACAGCTCGTCCTCGGCGAACGCGTTGCCGTAGCCGGTCGGATCGGTGCCGCGCTGGAAGTCGGCCGGCTGGAACGTGTTCTCGTTCCGGAACGTGTAGGGGTGCACGACCAGCCCGGCCCGGTGCGCGTCCCGGACCAGCGTGGTCGGCGCGAGCAGGTGGTTGGTCGCGTCCCGGGGCACGATCATGTTCTTGTCCGGGCCGATGCCGGCGGCGTACCGGGCCACGCCACGAAGGCCGAGCGGCGTGATGAGGTCGGCGTAGGTGCGCGGGTCACCGGCGGCGACGAAGTCGTACGGCGCTCCGGTGGCCGACAGCAGCTGCACCTCCGGCACCCGCAGCTGCCGGTGCAGCGCGATCAGGTTGCCCACCTCGAACGACTGCACGAACACCTTGGCGCCCGGCCGGTTCAGCCCGTTGGCGTTCAGCGTGCGGACCAGGCCCGGCTCCAGCGGCAGCCCGATCGACCGGAAGAACGTGGGGTGCTTGGTCTCCGGGTAGATCCCGATCTCCCGGTGGAACTGCTGGCTGGCCCGCTTCGCCAGGTCGATGACCTGCTGGAAGGTCGGGATCTGGTACCGCCCGTCGTACAGCGTGTTGTGCTGCCGGACGGCCGGGATGCGCTCCTTGGCCCGCAGTGTCCGCAGCTCGGCGAGCGTGAAGTCGGTGGTGAACCAGCCGGTGGTGCTGACCCCGTCGATCACCTTGGTGGTGCGCCGGGACGCGAACTCGGGGTGGTCGGCGACGTCCGTGGTCTGCGAGATCTCCGGCTCGTGCCGGGCCACCAGCACACCATCCTTTGTGGACACCAGGTCCGGCTCGATGTAGTCGGCGCCCAGTTCGATCGCCAACTGGTACGAGCCGAGCGTGTGCTCCGGCCGGTACCCGGCGGTGCCGCGGTGCCCGATGATCAGCGGGGCGATCGTGTGCTGCTGGCTGGCGGCCGCCGGCCCGGCCGTCGCCGACCCGGACGCGGTCAGCGCGCCGAGCGCCAGCGCCGACGTGGCAGCCAGCGCGACCAGCCGGGTGGGAATGCGGGGCAGTGCCATACGCCCTCCTCAGATCCGGGACCTGCGAACACCACCATCCCAGGACATCCACCCATCCCGGAAGCAAACGGCACGTATGCCCCAGCTGAACGCCGCGCGTTGCTCGCACCGGGCAGCTATGCTTTACCTATGACGGTTGAAGTAAAGGGTTCTGGGCGCCGCCGGTCCGGCCAGCCCAAGCCGCCGCGGTCCACCCGGGTATCCCGGAAGAACCAGATTACGATTCCGGCGGCGGTGCTACAGGCCACCAACCTCAAGCCGGGCGATCTCCTGGAGATCGTCGCCGTTGGGCCTGGCACGATCGAGTTCCGCCGCTACCAGAGCCGGTTCTCCGACGTGGTCGGTACGCTTCCGGGTTTCGAGCAGGATGTCGACGTGGAGGCATCCCGTGATCAGTGGAGTTGATGGATGCCGGCGGTTGTGCTGGATACCAACATCGTTGTCGCACTGCTGAGCTCAACAGACACGCTGCACGGCGTGGCGCGCGTCGCGGTGGAGGAACGAGAAGCTGACGGGGCGACGTTCGAGCTGTCCGCGGTTTCCTGGGCCGAGCTGCTGACCGGCGCGCTACGCCGTGGTCCGGCAGCTGTCGACGCGCTGGAGGCCTTTGTCAGCGCGTCCATCGACGACGTCGTCCCGGTCGACATGGCCGTCGCCGCACAGGCCGCCGCGCTGCGGGCCAAGGACCTGACGCTGCGGATGCCGGACGCGCTGGTGTTGGCCACCGGCCACCGGCCCGGGGTGGACGCCGTGCTGACCGGGGACAAGCGCCTGGCGAAGCACGCGAGCGATCTCGTCGAGGTGATCGGGTGAGGGTTGTCGTGGTCGGGGGTGGGGCGCGGGAGCATGTGCTCTGCCTGGCGCTGGCAGCGGATCCGGCGGTGACGCAGCTGGTGGTTACCTGGACGGCTGCCCGGCTCCGGTCGTTGCGGCAGATCGAACGCTAGTCTTGAGCGATGAGCGGAGAGGTCACGGAGCGGAGGCGGCGTCGGCGCAGCCGGGTCTCCCGGCATCACCAGATCACGGTGCCGGCTGCGATTCTCGACGCGGCGCACATTGGCCCGGGCGACGAGGTCGACTTCGCGACTGATGGCGATGGCCGGATTGTTGTCACCCGGTTTCGTGATCCACTTGAAGATCTGATCGGGTCCGCTCCGGGGCTGTCGGCTGCCACCGACTTGGAGAGCCTGCGGGACGAATGGGAGCGCTAGTCCTCGACAGCAGCGTGGTGATCGCGCTGTTCGATACCAAGGATGTCCACCACGAGCAGGCGGCTGCCGAGGTGCGGCGTTGGCGTGCTGCCGGCGGCTCGTTCGTACTGCCGGCGACCGTGGTGTCTGAGGTGCTGGTCGGTGCCCACCGGCAGAGTACGGAGACCGTGACGCATCGGCGGCAACAACTGCGGGACACGTTCGGCCCGATCCGGGTCGTGGATGAGGACGTCGCGGTCACCGCCGCCCGGCTCCGGGCGAGCCACGGCTCCCTGCGGCTGCCGGACGCGCTGATCCTTGCGGTAGCCATGGTCGACGGCGCTGAACGGATCTTGACGGCGGACAAGCGGTGGGCCGCGGTGGACCAGCGGGTCACGGTGATCTGATGCGGGTTGTGGTGGTCGGGGGTGGGGCGCGGGAGCATGCGCTCTGCCTGGCGCTGGCAGCGGATCCGGCGGTGACGCAGCTGGTGGCCGCGCCGGGGAACGCCGGCATCGGGATGGTGGCCGAGCAGCGGCCGCTCGACGTGGCCAGCCCGGCGGCGATCGCCGAGCTCGCCGGTGAGGTGCGGGCCGACCTGGTGGTGATCGGGCCGGAGGTGCCGCTGGTGGCCGGCGCGGCGGACGCGGTCCGCGCGCGGGGTATCGCCTGCTTCGGCCCGTCCCGGGCGGCGGCCCGGATCGAGGGGTCGAAGGCGTTCGCCAAGGATGTGATGGCCGCCGCCGGGGTGCCGACCGCGGCCGCCCGGGTCTGCCACACCCCCGCCGAGGCGGCCGCCGCGCTGGACGAGTTCGGCCCGCCGTACGTGGTGAAGGACGATGGGCTGGCCGCCGGCAAGGGCGTCGTCGTCACGTCCGACCGGGCGGCCGCGCTGGCGCACGCGGGGCGCTGCGAGCAGGTGCTGGTCGAGGAGTACCTGGACGGCCCGGAGGTCTCGCTGTTCTGCGTGACCGATGGGACGGCGATCGTCCCGCTGCTGCCGGCGCAGGATTTCAAGCGGATCGGCGATGGCGACACTGGGCCGAACACCGGCGGCATGGGCGCGTACGCCCCGCTGCCCTGGGCGCCGGCCGACCTGGTGGACGACGTGTTGGCCGGTATCGTCCGGCCGACCGTCGTCGAGCTGGCCCGCCGCGGCGCCCCGTTCGCCGGGCTGCTCTACGTCGGGCTGGCGTTGACCGCGACCGGCCCGCGGGTGATCGAGTTCAACGCCCGGTTCGGCGACCCGGAGACGCAGGTGGTGCTGCCGCTGCTGGAGACGCCGCTGGCCGGGCTGCTGGCCGCGGCGGCCACCGGCACGCTGGCCGCGCACCCGCCGCTGATCTGGCGGGCCGGCGCCGTGGTGACGGTGGTGCTCGCCGCCGCCGGCTATCCCGGCACGCCCCGGGTCGGCGATGTGCTCACCGGCGCCGACCTGCCCGGCGTGCTGCATGCCGGCACCCGGCGCCGCGACGACGGCGCGGTGGTCAGCGCCGGCGGCCGGGTGCTGTCCGTGGTCGGCACCGGCTCCGACCTGCACCAGGCCCGGGCCGCGGCGTACGAGCTGGTCGGCCGGGTCGGCCTGGCCGGCGGCCGGTACCGCACCGACATCGCCAGCCGCGCCCTCGCCGGCGAGGTCGCCGTCCCGGTCTGACCAGGCCGTCCTGGCGATCCAGGCGGCCGAGGAACCTCCCGGTCGGGTCGTCGCGTGTAGTCCGCGTGACGATACGGAGCATCCGGTGAACGGGGACATCCGGTGAGCGGGGACTGGGAGCGTGACTTTGTCGACTACGTCGGCGCCCGGTCCCACGTCCTGCGCAATACCGCCTACCTGCTCTGCGGCGATTGGCACCGGGCCGAAGACCTGACCCAGATCGCGCTGGCCAAGCTGTACGTGGTGTGGCGGCGGATCGGGCACCAGGAGAGCGTCGACGGGTACGCCCGGCAGGTGCTGGTGCGCACCTTCCTGGACGAACGGCGGCGGCCGTGGCGGCGTGAGCACGTCGCCGCCGAGTTGACCGACCGGCCCGCCGCGGCCGATCCCGTCGACGACCGGGTCG
>Ga0307499_10000686_pt1 | contig 11021 bp, 7 predicted proteins | sample 13_S_MG_FD_201363 | JGI IMG/M metagenome (GOLD analysis project Ga0307499, IMG submission 201363) | Soil microbial communities from Populus trichocarpa stands in riparian zone in the Pacific Northwest, United States - 13_S | ecosystem: Environmental > Terrestrial > Soil > Riparian zone > Trees... | reverse complement strand
CGATTCCATGATCACGCCGGCGATTTCGGTGTTGTCGGCGGTCGAAGGTCTCAAGCTGGTCACGCCCGCGCTCGAACATTACGTGGTGCCGCTGACGATCTTCATCCTGGTCGTCCTGTTCTCGGTGCAGAGCAGCGGCACCGCGCGCGTCGCTTCGGCCTTCGGGCCGGTCATGGTGGTCTGGTTCGCGACGCTGGCGACTCTGGGCCTCATTCACATCAGCGACGATCCCACCGTAATCGCGGCGATCAATCCCTGGTACGCGATCCAGTTCATGCTTTCCCACGGCACCATCGGGCTGGTGACGATGGGCCTGGTGTTTCTGGCCGTGACCGGCGGCGAGGCGCTCTACGCGGACCTCGGCCATTTCGGACGCAAGCCGATCCAGACCGGATGGTTCTATCTCGTGATGCCGGCGCTCCTGATCAATTATTTCGGGCAGGGCGCGCTGGTGTTGTCTGATCCGGCGGCGATCGAAAATCCGTTCTACCGCCTGGTCCCGGAAATCCTCTTGCTGCCGCTGGTGGTGCTGGCGACCGCAGCGACCGTGATCGCGAGCCAGGCGGTGATCACGGGCGCGTTCTCTTTGATCCGCCAGGCGGTGCAGCTCGGCCTGCTGCCGCGTTTCGAAGTGCGCTACACCTCGGAAACCCACGCCGGCCAGATCTATTTGCCGCGCGTCAACCGGCTGCTGCTGATCGGGGTCGTGCTGCTGGTACTGTTGTTCCGCACCTCGAGCGGCCTGGCTTCGGCCTACGGCATCGCCGTTTCCACCACCATGGTGGTCGACGGCATCATGGGTTTTGTCGTGGTCTGGAAATTGTGGAACTGGCGCGCGGCGACGGCGGCGGCGGTGATCCTGCCTTTCGTCGTCGTCGACATGAGCTTCTTTGCCGCCAACCTCCTGAAGTTGCTGGAAGGCGCCTGGGTGCCGCTGCTGTTCGGCGTTGCCGTGGCGTTGATGATCTGGACCTGGCGCCGCGGCGCCGCGATCCTGGTCGCCAAGACCCGGCGGATCGAGGTGCCGTTGATGGACCTGATCAAGAGCCTGGAAAAACGGCCGCCGCACATCGTCAAGGGCACGGCGGTGTTTCTGACTTCCGACCCGAGCTTCGTGCCGACCGCGCTGATGCATAATCTCAAGCACAACAAGGTGCTGCACGAGCACAACGTGATCCTGACCATCGAAACCGCCCAGACGCCGCGCGTCGATCCCTCCGAGCGGGTCAAGATGGAATCCATCAGCGAGAAATTCTCCACGGTGCGGCTGCGGTTCGGTTTCATGGAATCGCCGAACGTGCCCAAGGCGCTGGTAATCGCGCGCAAGCTCGGCTGGCAGTTCGACATCATGGCGACCTCGTTCTTCGTGTCGCGGCGGTCGCTCAAACCCTCGGCGCAGTCGGGCATGCCGCTATGGCAGGATCATCTGTTCATCGCCATGAGCCGGTCGGCCAACGATGCCACCGACTATTTCCAGATCCCGACGGGGCGGGTGGTCGAAGTTGGAACTCAGGTAACCATCTGATCTACCGCGAGATTCTTCAGGCTAATCCTGTCAATCCATGCGTTTGACGCATATCAATACCCCGAATACGATCTAACCTATGCGTTCGTGGCGGGCGTATAGGCCTGCCGCTCTGCATTGTGCAGTGAACAATAGAGGCCCTTCCCCATGTCGTCTGAAACTGCGGTCACCGCGGCGGAAACGCCCGCGGCCAACGGTCATGGGGAAGCGCATTCCACCGCCGGCTTCAAGGCGCTGATGCTGGGCAGCATCGGGGTCGTCTATGGCGACATCGGCACCAGCCCCCTCTACGCGCTGCGCGAGGCCGTGGTTGCCGCCAGCGCCGGTGCGGCCGAGATCGCGCCGCACGCCGTCCTCGGCGTGATTTCGCTGATCCTGTGGGCGCTGATCGTCGTGGTGACGCTGAAATATGTCGTCATCCTGCTGCGTGCCGACAATCACGGCGAGGGCGGAACGCTGGCGCTGATGGCGCTGGCGCAGCGCGCGGTCACCAGGGGCGGCGGCGCGATCGTCCTGCTCGGCATCATCTCCGGTGCGTTGTTTTACGGCGATGCGGTGCTGACCCCGGCGCTGTCGGTGCTGTCGGCGATCGAAGGCATCAAGCTGGTCACCGCAACGTTCGAACATTACGTTGTGCCGCTGACGGTGGTCATTCTGGTGGCGCTGTTTGCCGTGCAGTCCCGCGGCACCGCGCGAGTCGCCGCTTTATTCGGTCCGATCATGTGCGTGTGGTTCGCCGTCATCGCGATTGCGGCCGTGCCGCAGATCATGCGCCATCCCGAGGTGCTGCTGGCGTTCAACCCGCTCCATGCGGTTTCCTTCATGCTCCATCACGGCATGATCGGATTCGTGACGCTGGGCGCGGTGTTTCTCGCCGTCACCGGTGCGGAAGCGCTCTATGCAGACCTCGGCCATTTCGGCAAGCGGCCGATCCAGACCGCCTGGCTCTTCATCGTGCTGCCGTCGCTGGCGATCAACTATCTGGGGCAGGGCGCGCTTCTGATCGGCGAGCCCAAGGCGATCGAGAATCCGTTTTTTCTGATGTTTCCGGACTGGGCGCTGATCCCGATGGTGGCGCTGGCGACCATGGCCACCGTGATCGCGAGCCAGGCCGTCATCACCGGCGCCTACTCGCTGACGCGCCAGGCGATCCAGCTCGGCCTGATGCCGCGGTTCGAAATTCGCCACACCTCGGAAGCCCATTCCGGCCAGATCTACATCCCGCGCATCAACATGCTGCTGTTCATCGCGGTGATGCTGCTGGTGCTGCTGTTCCGCTCGTCGAGCGCGCTCGCCTCGGCCTACGGAATCTCCGTGACCGGGACCATGGTGGTCACGGCGATGATGGGCTTTGTCGTGATCTGGCGGGTCTGGAAATGGTCGCCGATCGCAGCCGCCGCCCTGATCGCACCGTTCCTGTTTCTCGACATCACTTTCCTCGCGGCCAATCTGCTGAAAGTGTTCGAGGGCGGCTGGGTGCCCTTGGCGCTCGGCGGCATCGTGATGCTCCTGATGTACACATGGCGGCGCGGTAGCCGACTGCTGTTCGAGAAGTCGCGCAAGCTGGAATTCCCGCTCGCCGACTTGGTGGCGATGCTGGAGAAGCGTCCGCCGCAGCGGGTGTCCGGCACGGCCGTGTTCCTGACCTCCGATCCCGAATGCGCGCCGACGGCGCTGATGCACAGCCTCAAGCACTACAAGGTGCTGCACGAGAAGAACGTCATCCTCACCATCGAGACCGCGCCGACGCCGCGGATCGACGATGCGGAGCGGGTGCGGATGGAACAGCTCAGCGAGACCTTCTCACGGGTGACGCTGAAGTTCGGCTTCATGGAATCGCCCAACGTGCCCAAGACGCTGGCGATCGCCCGCAAGCTCGGCTGGCAGTTCGACATCATGTCGACGTCGTTCTTCCTGTCGCGGCGTGCGCTCAAGCCCGCCGCGCATTCCGGCATGCCGCGCTGGCAGGATTTGCTGTTCATCCGCCTCAGCCGCTCCGCCAACGACGCCACGGATTATTTCCAGATCCCGACCGGGCGGGTGGTGGAAGTGGGAACGCAGGTCACGATCTAGGGCGAACCCACAGATTCCGACTGGCGGGGCATTACGGACTCAAGCCGGTCATGGCGCATGTCTGAAAAGTGTCACAGGCAGCCACGCTAAATCTCTTCGACTCGCACTGTCTCCGAGAGGGAACTTGAAAGCCGGCAAGTCCGCGGACAAACCCTCGCACGCGCGACAATGTGACATAGCGGAACCCGCAGCGCGAATGAGCGCTACGAAATCGCCTGCAGCCGGCGAATAAGCCCCGGATGTTTGCTACGCTGATCCCGGCAACGTTACCGGCGCATTGGATGCCCTCGCATTCATTTTTCCTGACCGCCTTGCCATTGGATGCAAATGTAGGACGTTTCCGATTCAGACAGCGAGACAAAGTCATGGTGAAACCGTTTCCGTCGAAGACCCACATCGGCAATCACATGCTCCATCCCGAAACGCTGATGCTGAACTACGGCTACGACCCGCAATTGTCGGAAGGCGCCGTCAAACCGCCGGTCTTCCTGACGTCGACCTTCGTGTTCAGGACCGCCGAAGATGGGCAGGACTTCTTCGATTTCGTCTCGGGACGGCGCGAGCCTCCGGACGGGATGGGCGCGGGGCTGGTCTATTCGCGGTTCAATCATCCCAACAGCGAGATCGTCGAGGACAGGCTCGCGGTCTATGAGCGCACCGAGAAATGCGCGCTGTTCTCGTCCGGCATGTCGGCGATTTCCACCACGATCCTCGCCTTCGTTCGCCCTGGCGACGTCATTCTGCACTCTCAACCGCTTTATGGCGGGACCGAAACCCTGTTCACGAAGACGCTTGCCGGTCTCTCGATCGGCGCGGTGGGTTTTGCCGACGGCATCGACGAAGCCGCCGTCAAGCTGGCGGCGGAGGACGCCATGCGCCAGGGCCGGGTTGCGATGATCTTCATCGAAACCCCGGCCAATCCCACCAACGGCCTGGTCGATATCGCGATGGTCCGCCGCGTCGCCGATCTGATCGGGCAGGTTCAAGGGCACACGCCGATCGTGGCATGCGACAATACGTTGCTCGGCCCGGTGTTTCAGCGACCGATCGAACATGGCGCGGACCTGTCGCTGTACTCGCTGACCAAATATATCGGCGGTCATTCGGACCTGATCGCGGGCGCCGCACTCGGCTCAAAAGCCCTCATGAAGGACGTCAAGGCGTTGCGAGGCGCCATCGGCACCCAACTCGATCCCCATTCCTGCTGGATGCTCTCCAGGTCGCTCGAAACACTGAGCATCCGCATGGAGAAAGCCGACACAAACGCGCAGCTTGTGGCCGACTATCTGCGCGACCACGACAAGGTGGCGCAGGTTCATTACCTTGGCCACCACGAAGCGGCTTCGCCGGCCGGCCAACTGTTCGCGCGGCAATGTACCGGTGCAGGCTCCACATTCTCGTTCGACATCGTCGGCGGCCAGGCCGCCGCATTCAAATTCCTGAACGCGCTGCAAATCTTCAAGCTGGCGGTGAGCCTGGGCGGTACCGAGTCGCTTGCCAGCCTGCCCGCCAGCATGACCCATTCCGGGGTTCCGGCTGACATCCGCCAAAAAATAGGCGTTCTCGACTCCACGATCCGGCTGTCGATCGGCATCGAGCACCCGTCGGATCTGATCGCCGATATCGCACAGGCTTTGCATGAGAGCTGAGCAAAAGCCGCACCGCATCGAGCGTTGGAAGCCGGGCCAATGAAAGCCGAGCAGGTCCTCAGCCAAGGAGCGATCGGTACAGGTCCAGATACCGATCGGCCATCCGTTCCACCGTAAAACGCTCGGATACTGCTGCTCGGCATGCGGCGCGATCAATTTCGCCGATACGGCTGATCGCACTAACCGCTTCATCGACGTTGTTGACCAGGAAGCCGGTCACGCCATCGTCGATCAGCTCGGGCATCGATCCGCGGTTGCAGGCGATCACCGGCGTGCCGCAGGCGAGCGCCTCCACGACCGATAGTCCGAACGGCTCGTCGAAATTGATCAGATGGAGCAAGGCGTGCGCGGAGCCCAAGGCGCTGGTGCGGGCCACTCCGCCCACCGGGCCGTGATAGATCACGGAACGCTCGTCCAGCGCGGGCACGACCTGCTTGTTATGATAGTCCTGATCCTGAACGATGCCGGCCATGATTAGCCGCCGACCCGCCCGACCTGCCGCCGCAATCGCCTCGGCCGCCCCCTTGTCCGGGTGGATGCGGCCGAAGAACAGCAGGTCTTCGCTGCCGTGCGGGTCGAAGGGGAAGTCCTCCAGCCGAATGCCGTGGTGGATTGTTGCGGCATAGCGCAGGTCAGGATGGCGATCGACATCGCTGATCGCGACATAATGGACACGATCCTCGTAGGCCTTGAAGGCCGGCAGGATGCGTTCCGAGGAGAAGCCGTGGATCGTCGTCACCATTGGCGCCTCCACCAACCGCGAGAATGCGAGCGGGACGAAATCGGCCTGGTTGTGAATGAGGTCGAACTCACCGGCGCGCTCGAATACATGGGCTACATGGAGCATCTCCCATACCTTGGCGTCGATGGTGGGGTCCTCCGAATAGGCCGCCGGGCAGACACCGGCCAGTTTGCCGGCCGTTCGGCTATCCTTCGTGGCGAACAAGGTGACGTCGATGCCGCGCGCCACCAGCGCCTCGGTCAACAGGCTCGTCACCAATTCCCATGGACCATAATGGCGCGGCGGCGTGCGCCAGGAGATCGGAGCCAGCATGGCGATACGCACGCGATTGTCCTCCGTTGCTGTTCGTTAATTAGCCATCAGGATCAGGCCCTCGTCCGCCCGCAGCAGCACGGCACCGTCTCCGATCAGCGCTGCGTCGGCGACGGTGGACAAGAGCACCCGAAAATCGCTCGCCCAGTCCGGTAGCTCCAGGCGCTGCGAATGTCCCCCGAGATTGAGTGCTACGATCAATCGCTCAGCGCCGTGCCGACGCTCGTAGGCGAGTACATCGTCTTCCGCGTCCAGCGGCGCAAAGTCGCCGATCGCCAACGCCGGATGTCCGTGCCTGATGGTCAGCAATCGGCGATAAAGCGCCAGGATCGAATGGGGCTCCTGCGCCATCCGCGCAACGTTGCGAGCACGCCAGTCGGCATTGAGCGGCAGCCACGGCTTCGCGGTGGTGAAGCCGGCATTCTCGCTCCCATCCCACGGCATCGGCGTGCGGACCGGATCGCGGCCCAAGGCGAGGGCGGGCTCGCGCAGCCCGCGCGGATCCTGAACCTGGGCAGGCGGGATCGCGACGTCGCTCAAGCCCAACTCGTCTCCGTAATAGAGGGTCGGCGTGCCGCGGAGCGTCAGCAGCAGCATCGCTGCGACGCGGGCCTGGGCCTGCCCACGCTTGGCTGCGACGCGCGGCCGGTCATGGTTGCCGAGCACCCAATTCGGCCAGGCGCCTGGCGGAAGCGCCGCCTCATAGTCGCTGATCAGCGTCGCGAGGGCGCGCGCCTCCCACGGTGCATCGATGAGCTGGAAGTTGAAGGGCAGGTGCACCTCTGGCCGTTCGCGGCCGTAATAGTGCAGCAGCCGATCGACCGGCAGGTAGATCTCGCCGATCAGCACGCGTTCGCCCCGTCCACTGGCGGCATAACTATCGGCGACGGCGCGCATGTCGGCGGCGATCTCGTGTACCTCGGGCTGGTCGGTCGAATGGAGCTGGAGCACGCGGTGCATATCGCCCATCGCCGGCTGATAGGCAGGGTTGGGCGGATTGTCGCGGAAGTCTTCCGCCTTGACCAGGTGCCAGAGTACGTCGATGCGAAAGCCGTCCACGCCTCGGTCGAACCAGAAGCGCATCGCGTCGTACATCGCCGCCTGCACGGCCGGATTACGCCAGTTAAGGTCCGGCTGCTCCTTCAGGAAGGCGTGGTAGTAATATTGGCTGGTGGCCTTGTCCCACTCCCATGCCGAGCCGCCGAAATCGCTGATCCAGTTGTTGGGCGGCGCGCCATCCGGCGCGGCATCGCGCCAGAGGTACCAGTCCCGCTTCGGATTGTCGCGCGAGGAGCGACTCTCGACGAACCAGGGATGCCGGTTGGAGGTGTGGTTCGGCACGAAGTCGAGCAGGATCTTGAGCCCGCGCGCATGGGCTTGTGCAAGCAGACTGTCAAAATCGGCGAGCACGCCGAAGCGCGAGTCGATGTCGCAATAGTCGGCGACGTCGTAGCCGAAATCAGCCATCGGCGAGGGGTAGATGGGTGAGATCCAGATCGCGTCGACGCCAAGACCGGTGAGATAGTCGAGCCGCCGCTCGATCCCCTTGAGGTCGCCGATGCCGTTGGCATTGCTATCTTGAAAGGAGCGCGGGTAGATCTGGTAGATCACACCCGTCTGCCACCAGGGAACTCCGAAAAAGGCCGTCAATTGAGGTGGCCTTACTGCGGCCCTTGCAGTCCGGGAGATGAAAGCCACTCATTCACATGGGAAGCGGTCACAGCCTGACGGGCTTTTCTGATCCTGGCGTCGCGCAATGAACCCGGCGGGAGTTTGTTCGCCTCGTCCTTGAGGCGCATGGCCTCCAGCACCAGGCGATCTTGTAACGGCGCATTGAGTTTGTTGAGTGGGATGCGGGGCATGGTGGCTCTCCGAAACGGGCGGGAGCACAACACTCTCAGTCACCGATGGAAGCCGAAGGCGGAGCGGTGATGCGACGAGTAGATTCCCTTTATGCCCGGTTGCCAACTTAAGAAACTTAACGCGCCGAACCCTTTGTCCAACGCGGATCAGGACACCGCCCGCAGCTTGAGACAAATTTCGGGTTAAACGCGGACAGTATCCGGCGACCGGTGCCGGCCGAAAGAGGCCATTCGCTGGATCCGACCAGGCCACCAATGCAGACAGCGCCCCCAAGCCGAATAATGCTTGGTGGCGCTGTGTTGAAACCGGACAGTGCAATCCCCCGGCAATTATCTGTCCGCGGAGGGCGCAATAAGGTTCGACGGGCAGAGGCAACTGAGGCGGCCTTACCCGTCGATCTCTCGGAACTCCTGCTCCTGGCTCCGCATGCTCAAGCCCGCCGCGCATTCGGGCATGCCGCCCGGGCAGGTCTTGCTGTTCATCCGGCTCGGCCGCCCCGCCAACGACGCCCCCTGCTATTTCCGGCGTCCCGATGGGGCGAGTGGTGCAAGTGGGGACGCAGGTAACGATCCAGGGGCATGATCCCGGCCAAAATTCCGCCTGAATTGTCGCCGGTCAGCAACAGCTTGACTGTTTTTCGGGAGAAACAGAACATCTGACTCCACAGGCATCGCGGTTTGGATCAATCTGTTGGAGTACAGGAGGGCGGCGGGTCGCGGTTTGAGCTCGCTGGCTACTGCATGCAGGGCGCGAATGCCTGCAGCATATTGTGTGGGACTACGCTCGAAGGCCGGGCTAAAGCCTTGAATCGCAAAGATTTCGGTGCAATGGTCCGGATATTGTAAGGAGTAGCGCAAATGAGTTTCGTCGGCGCGAACGACCATTCTGATCCTGTCAGTCCGCAGGATCCGCTGTACTACGCACCGCGCTCGGCGCGCGGCATGGCCGACCCACGATCTCAAGCGACACCGCAGACGGGATCAGGCGATTTGCATCCCATTGCCTCTTCTCGTTTTGACGAGATGCGCGAGGAAGCCTACGCCAAATTCGCCCGCCCGCTGGAGTCCCAGTTCGCCTACGAGGGCCGTCGATCACGCGGAGTGCTCGCCACTGCGGGCGCGATTGCCGTAGCGATCGGTGCCATCGTGATCCTGACGCTGGTTGTGTTCAACGTGTCCCCAAAGTCGAAAAGCGATCCCTCCGAACTCGCCGTTTCCATTTCGACGCCTGCATTGGCTACACCGACGCAAGCGGCACCATCCGAAGATTCCCAGGCGCTGCTCGACGGGTTCAGGCAGTTCCAAAGGGTACAAGGAGGCGTAGAGCCGGCCGTTTCCGAACCCGCGCCCGCTGCGACGGCCAAGGAAGCCTCCGACAAGGCGATGCTTGATAAGTTCATGCAGTGGCAGCAACGGAAATAGCGTCGAGAACAGTGCACGTCAGTCGCTTGTCGAAAGCCGGCGGCGGCTAACACCGACTTCACTGGCGCGACGCTTTACTTCCGAAGCCCCGATGGTATCGCGAGACCGGCCGCCGAGCGAGGCGGCCTTACTTTTCCGGGAGCGAATGCTCGAGGAAGAAACGCAGCATCTCCCTTGTTGCGTCCGGCCCTCGCGGATCGGTGTAGGAGCCCGCGGGGCTGCCGCCGGACCAGGCGTGTCCGGCTCCGTGGATATTCCAGTGCTCCAGCATTCCGCGTCCGCTCGCGTCGCTCAGGATCGTTCTGGTATAGGTATGCCCGCCGGGTACTTGCCCGCGATGCACCTTCTCTTGTGTGTCCGTCGTTCCCAAAGACTGCTCAAGAATTTGACCGCCATTGTTCGGATGCACGGTCGTGTCGCGGTCGCCGTGAAAAACAATGGTCGGGACAGCCGATCGGTCACTTGAAACGACCTTGGGATCGGACCCGCCTTGTCGCATTGCGACAAGGGCGGAGGGGAGGTCGGTGGCAACCCCGCACGCGAGGCCGGAATGGATACCGATGGCCGCGTACAGATCGCTGTATGTTGCGCCCATGATGGCCGCAGCGGCGGCTCCGGCCGACAGCCCGCCCGCGTAGACGCGCTTTCGATCGACCGAATAGTCATCCATGATCTGGCGCGTGATGCCCGCGATCAGCGAGGGTTCGCCTCGGCCGCGCTGTTGATCGCCTTTGCGAAACCAGTTCCAGCATTTGGCCTGATTTGCCTGGCGGGGCTGAGCCGGATAGGCCACGAAGCAATTTTGTTGTTCCGCGAAAACGTTCATCCGCGTGCCGGCGGCGAAATCATCCGGCGACTGGGTACAGCCGTGAAGCATCACGACCAGGGGAAGCGGCTGCTCCCGATACCGGCTTGGGATGAAGAGCCGGTAGGTACGGCTGCCTGCGGGACTGCTGTATATCCTTTCAATAAACTGGGCACCCTCCGGCACGATGTCCGGTGTGGACAGCGGCGCCCGCTTCATCACGCCTCGCAGTCCCGCGGAGCGCCCGTCTTTGCGATCCAGTAACGCGCGCAGCATGTTCGGTTGTACGGAAGAGGCCGGCTCCGATTGCGGAGAACGATCCGTCTCCTCAACGGTGTTGGCCGTCGCGTCGATGATGAGCGGTGCTGCGAGAGCGATGCGACCGCCGGTATCCGGTGACGCGTCTGGCGCTCGCTCGCCGCGAAGCATGCGCTGAAGCAGCGCTGTGGCCTCAACGAGCTGGCCCGCGCGCGTGAGGCGTGTCGCTTCCCGAATGATGTCCTGGTTCAGCATCGCCATCACCGTGTCCTGTCGGCGAGGGCGGCCTTGACCGCCGGACTGGCGTGCAATGCGCCCAGCACCGATACCGAGGCAATGGTGGCGCGAGCAAGCTCGGGCGTGACGTCCTGGG
>Ga0307499_10000685_pt1 | contig 11066 bp, 10 predicted proteins | sample 13_S_MG_FD_201363 | JGI IMG/M metagenome (GOLD analysis project Ga0307499, IMG submission 201363) | Soil microbial communities from Populus trichocarpa stands in riparian zone in the Pacific Northwest, United States - 13_S | ecosystem: Environmental > Terrestrial > Soil > Riparian zone > Trees... | reverse complement strand
CTAGAACTGGAAGTAGATGAACGACGTTTCAGGGCCAGCCTCCAGATACATCAGCGCGGCCATCGAGCCGTAGAGATACGGCTCCGCCCAGCGAAGCCTTCCCTCGAACAGCGGACGGACACCAAGGTGCTGAATCATGACCGGCAGCGAGTAGAGCAGCGCCAGGCTGTAGAACAGTTTGGTCGGGCTGGGATTCGTGCTTGGCGTAAACATGCCTGTGAGGTAGCCGACCGCATGATCGAAATTCGGCAGCTTGAAGAAAATCCAGAGCATGGTGACGCAAACAAACACCACGGTCATCCGCGCCGCTCGAAACACCGCAAAGTCGATCGACGCCAGTCGCGCCAAAAAGGGGCGTTCGAGCACCAGTAGCAGACCGTGCAACAGCCCCCATATCAAGTAGCTGAGGCCGGCGCCGTGCCAGAGGCCACCTAGTCCCATCACGATCATCAGGTTCAAATAGGTCCGCCACAGGCCACGGCGATTGCCGCCGAGCGGAACGTAGAGATAGGTGCGCAGCCAGGTCGACAGCGAGATATGCCAGCGCGTCCAGAATTCGGAGAACGAGGTCGAGATGTAGGGCAGATTGAAGTTGATCGGCAGCCGATAGCCGAACAGGAGACCAAGCCCGATCGCAATCCCTGAATAGCCGAAGAAGTCCGCATAGATCTGATAGCTGTAGAGGAAAACCAGCAGCCAGCGATCCTGTGTCTGCAGCGTCTCGTAGAGCGGGAAGCTCATGTAAGACGTCATTTCATTGAGGTTGTTGGCGACGTACAGCTTGAAGAAGAACCCGGTCAGGATCCATTTCGCGGCCTCGACGAACGGAACATCCGCGAAATATTTCGGCTTGATCTGCGGCATGAACATTTCCGCGCGTGTGATCGGGCCCGAAACGAGCTGCGGAAAGAAGATGATGTAGAGGAAGACGCCAGCCAGCGTCGGCGGCGCCGCCTTCTGCCGGGTCAGGTCGACCAGCAGGCTGATGTTGTGGAAGACAAAAAATGAAATGCCGATCGGCAGCGGCAGTTTCAGCAGGAAATCGAGCGGCGCGAACTCAACCAGGCTCGGAGACGCCGGATCGATGAACAGCAATTTGTATTTGAAGAATGCGAGCAACGCGAGGTTGAAGGCGATTCCGACCGGAAGCCAGACCTGCCGGTTTCGGAGTGCCAGGATCAAGAAAAGGTAGGTTCCGAAAACCGCGACGGCCAGCAACGCCAGCAGGTCAGGCTGGCCATACCCGTAGAAGAACAGGCTGGCGAACACCAGCAGCTGGACCTGAAACGATCTCAGCGCCGGCAGGTAATAAGCCGCAAATACGGTCGCGGCGAAGACGCCGAACTGCCAGGAAGTGAAAGTCATGCCGCCCCAACGGGTGTTGGGGAAGCTCTAGCATTTCGACTCGGGAGGGCCTAGCCGAAACCGGGCTGCTGCTTTGCAACAGCTCGTTCGATTTCACCTGCTATGCGGGGGTTTAATTCCCGGCGGTGTTGGAGCGGGAGAGATCGCAATCGCGTTCGGCATATCTCACCCGCCGCAGGCCGTCGCGGTCTTCCACCACCGTCGGCCGGCAGCGTACGTTCCAGGCAGCCTGGGCCGGGTCATCGGGCTTCAGCTGCTCGGCAGTCCGCTGCACAATCTTTGCCGTGCCGCCACTGCCGACGCTGAAACTGGTTTGCTGGCTGGGAGACTGCGGCGCTCCGGAGGCGGTGGCCGCGGCCTTGGCATCCTTGGCGTTGCCGTGATCCATCGCAAGCTGCGCGGACGCAGACGATACCGAGGCGACGACAATCGAGATTGCGATGAAGACGCGCATGGACACTGCCTCTTGAAATGAATGCCGTGCGTCAGGAAAGACCGACGAGCATTGAGGCGGCGTAAAGCAGCGTGACTAACCGGATCGCAATCTGGTCGATAAAGATTTAACGGTCCTTCGGGCGCGGCAAGGCGCTGGAATTCATCGCGCCGGCGAGCCCGGAATGCTCCTCGCGGGTCGCGAGGAGCGAAAGCGCACTATTCGCTGCGACCGAACTCGCAGCCTCTGCGGGCGTAAACCAGGCGGACGACGCCTTCGTCGTCATAGGTGCGCCTTGGCTTGCAAAACGCTTCCCACTTCTCGATGCTGGCGCGCTTCGCCTTTTCGTCTTCCTGCTCCTGAGCCGGGTTGCGCACCGGATCGTCCAGATAAGTCGTCGTGCACACCTTGCCATAGAACTTGCTGTGGTTGCAGCGTTCCACGATCTGCCAGGCCTGCGCCGATGTCGACAGCAGGGCCAGGGTCGCAATTGCGTAAAGGATTTTCATGTTGACGCTCATCGCTTTCCGGAGACGTTCTCCGTGCGCTGTAGCTAGCGCCGGAGCTCACGGGGGCGCAACGGTAACCCTTTGTTAAGCTAAATAGCGTGGACAAAGGTTAAATCTGGAACCCGAATTCTGTTGCTTCCTGCTACACTATTCGAAAACCGCCGCGCGCCAGTTCAGCTACGAGACAACATCGTCCGTCGTTGGCACACTGCACGGGCGACTTCGCCCGGGGTCCGCTAGACCACCGTCCGGTGCCGCTCGATGCAGATTTTCAAGACCTCATCCATCGGCTTGTTCCACCAGTCGTTGGAGAAGATTTCGATCTCGGAATAGCCGGCAAAGCCCTGCGCCTCGACGGCCGATCGCACAGATGTGATGTCGATAACGCCGTCGCCCATCATGCCGCGGTCGTTGAGGATATCCCTGGTCGGCACCAGCCAGTCGCAGACGTGAAACGCCAGCAGGCGATCCTTTCCCGCGCGCGCGATCTGCGGCATCAATTCCGGATCCCACCAGATGTGATAGACGTCGAGCGCGACGCCGAGCGCACCGGTGCGCTGCGGATCGAGCTGGTCGCAGATATCCAGCGCCTGCTTCGTCGTGTTCACGCAGGCGCGGTCCGCCGCATAGGCCGGATGCAAGGGTTCGATCGCAAGCGGCATATTCACCTGCTTCGCGTATTCCAGCATTTCGGCGATGGCGTCATGCACCTGCGTGCGCGCCGCCGCGATATCCTTCGAGGCTGCGCTTCCCGGGCGCGAAAATTGCGGCAAGCCCCCGGCGACCAGCACGATGCACGGCGCGCCCAGCGCCTTGGCTTCATCGACGGCGCGGCGATTGTCGTCGCGCACTTCGCCGCGGCGCGACGTGTCGGAGGTGAACATGCCGCCGCGGCAATAGCCCGACAGTTCGAGCCCGGCGTCGCGCACCGCGCGCACGGCGCGATCGAGCCCTACGGAAGCAATCTGGTCGCGCCAGGGATCGATGGCGCGGATGCCGTGCCGCGCGCAGGCCTCGATGATGGCTGTGAGGTCGCCCTGCTTGCGGACTGTCGCCGTGTTCAGCGACAGCCAGCGATGATCGGTGGAAAAATCGCGCATCAGGGCTCGATGCCGCGCGTTGCCAGCATCGTCCTCATGCGCCGTGTCGCCATTTCAGGATTGGAGAGCAGCCCGGCCTTGTCGGCCAGCCGAAACAGTTCGGCCAGATGCAGCGTCGAGCGTGTGCTCTCCTGCCCGCCGACCATGGTGAAATGGTCCTGATGGCCGTTGAGCCAGGCCATGAACACGATTCCGGTCTTGTAGAACCGCGTCGGCGCACGGAAGATATGGCGCGATAGCGGCACGGTCGGCCCCAGCACGTCGTGGAAGCCGGCCTCGTCGCCAGCCGCCAGCCGCGACAGCGCGTAGGACGCCGCGGGTGCGATGGCGTCGAAGATGCCGAGCAGCGCGTGCGAAAATCCCTGGCCGTCGCCGGCGATCAGTTCGGCATAGTTGAAATCATCGCCGGTATACATCTTGACGTTCTTGTCGAGCCGCCGGCGCATGTCGATCTCGCGCTGCTTGTCGAGCAACGAGACCTTGACGCCGTCGACCTTGGCGGCGTTGGCGTTGATGATCGCCACCGCCGTGTCCATCGCCTTGTCGAGGTCGGCCGTGCCCCAATAGCCCGCCAGCGCCGGATCGAACATGTCGCCGAGCCAATGAATGATCACGGGCTCGCGGACCTGGCCCAGCACGCGGTCATAGACCTTTGCGTAGTCGTCGGCACTGCGGCCGAGCTTGGCCAACGCGCGCGAGGCCATCAGGATGATGCGGCCGCCGGCCTTCTCCACCGCCGCGATCTGTTCCTCATAGGCACGGATCACGTCGTCGACTGTTCTGGCATCTTCCACCGCGAGGTGGTCGGTGCCGGCGCCGGAAAACACCAGCGCATTGCCCTTTGCCTTCGCTGCCTTCACCGAGCGCTGGATCAGTTCCAGCGAGGTCGGCCAGTCCAGCCCCATGCCGCGCTGCGCAGTGTCCATCGCTTCGGCAACGCCGAGGCCGAGGTCCCAGACATGTTCGCGGAACGCAATGGTGCGGTCCCAGTCGATCGCGGATGACAGCCACGGGTCGTTATCGGCAAGTGGATCAGCGACCACATGGGCGGCTGAGAAGGCCACGCGATTGAGCGTGCCTTCGAGCTTCGCCGGAAACGTCCGCGACGCCGCCAGGCGATAGGTTTCTATCGAACGATCCGCCGTCGGTAGCCTCAGCGACAGCGAAGACATCGGCAGGACAGGCTTGTTCATGATCAGGCCTCCTCACACCTTGATCGGGGCAACGTCGATCCAGCGCCGCTCGCGCCAGCTCTGCAACGCGCATTCGGCAAGCTGCACGCCCTTGGCGCCTTCCAGCAGCGTGTATTTATAGGGCGCGTCCTCACAGACATGGCGGATGAACATCTCCCACTGCTCCTTGAAGCCGTTGTCGTAAACGACGTTCTCCGGAACCTTTTGCCAGTCGGCATAGAAATCGTGCGTGCGCTTTTCGTCCGGATTCCATACCGGCCGCGGCGTTGCCTGCCGCGCCTGGATCACGCAATCGGTCAGGCCCGCCACCGCCGAGCCATGGGTGCCGTCGACCTGGAAGGTGACGAGGTCGTCGCGGTAGACCCGCGTCACCCAGCTCATGTTGATATGCGCGATCACGCCGCCCTTGAGGCGAAAGGTGGCGTAGGCGGAATCGTCGGCGGTCGCGGTGTACTTCTTGCCCTTCTCGTCGAAACGTTCGGGAATGTCCGTCGTGCCGAGGCAGGAGATACTTTCGACCTCGCCAAAGAGATTGTCGAGCACGTAGCGCCAGTGACAGACCATGTCGAGAATGATGCCGCCGCCGTCCTCGCTGCGGTAATTCCACGACGGCCGCTGCGCCTCCTGCCAGCCGCCCTCGAACACCCAGTAGCCGAACTCGCCGCGCACCGAGAGCATGCGGCCGAAGAAACCGGAATCGCGCAGGAACGCGAGCTTCTTCAGGCCCGGCAAAAACAGCTTGTCCTGCACCGTGCCGTGCTTGACGCCCTTGGCATTGGCGAGCCTGAGCACCGCGACCGCCTCGTCGAGATTGGTCGCGATCGGCTTTTCGCAGTAGACGTGCTTGCCGGCGTTGATCGCCTTGGTCAGCAGCGAGGGACGCGCCTGCGTGGTCGCGGCATCGAAGAAGATCGTGTCATTCTTGTCGGCCAGCGCCTTGTCGAGATCGGTCGACCAGCGCTCAACGTTGAAGCGCTTGGCGAGCAGCTTTACCTTCTCCGCGTCGCGGCCGATCAGGATCGGGTCGGGGAGCATGCGGTCGCCGTTTGCGAGCAGCACGCCGCCCTGGTCGCGGATTGCGATGATGGAGCGGATCAGGTGCTGGTTGAGCCCCATCCGGCCGGTCACACCGTTCATGATCAGGCCGAGGCGTTTGGTCGTCATACTGCTTTCTCCAGGGGAATTTTTGCTGTGGGCCGCGCAAGCGGCTGCATCGTGGACCAGTCCGGATGAACTGAAGTGGCGAAGCCGGGTGTCGTCAGCGATCCCGTCAGGAGGTCGCCGTCGTGAATCGCAAGCCGGACCTTGCCGCCGTCGCTTGTATAGAGATCGGGATGGCCGGCGAGAAACGCCTCCGCTTCGGCGGCCGGCGTGTCGCCAAAGCCATCGACATAATGGTGGCCGTTCCGTTCGGCATGGGTAACGCCGATCAGCGCGCCGAGCGCCAGATCCTGCTGCACGGCTAGTCCCGCCTGACAGGTCAGGTCCTCGCCGGCGATGAAGCATTTTTCACCGGCATCGCTCCATTTGGCCGCGCGGGCCGTGTTGATCACCGATTTGTAGATGCCCTTGCAGGATTTCGAGGAGATACCGCGATAGCCGAGCGCCCGCGCGATCGGGAACGCGTCATAGGAATCGTCGGCCTCGTCGACGATGAAGTCCCGCCGCGCCAGTGCGCCAAGCGGCGACTGGCGGGTGATGTCGCGCGGCATCGGCTGTTCGATGTACAACAGCTTTTGCGCGATCGGTCGCAGCGCGGCGTCGCGGTCGAGCCGATCGACCAGTGCGCTCAGCGCAGCCAGATCGGCGTATTGCTCGTTGGCGTCGAGCGTCACGCGGTAGTCGTAGGGCAGCATGGCGAGTTCCTTGCCAATGCGGGTCAGGCGATCCGCGTCATGTTGGGGATCGCCGTTGAGCTTGAGCTTGAAATAGCGCGCGCCGGCGTTTTCTCTGATGTCGGCGACACCGCCCTCGCCTTCGACCTTATCATCCATGCCGACCGTGTGCCGGATCGCGACACGCTCCAGCCGCTTCCGGCCTGCAAGAAACTGCGAGACGTCGGCATCTGTCAGGTCGCGGGACAGCCGCGCGTCGACGCCGGCGACATTAGCCGCCATGCCGTCAAAGAAGTTGGTCCCCGTACATCGCAGCAGCGCATCCAGGATCGCCTTGTCGATTTCGGCCGGCCCGTAAGCCGCCGCCAGCGGCGGGATATCTTCCCTGGCGCAGGCCTCGATCTGCGCGCCGATACAGGCTGCATGCAATCCGAACGCGGTATCGAAGCCGGAATGCGCCAGATAGAACTCGCGCGCGATCAGCAGCGAGCGGCGCAGTTCCGCGACCGTCTCCTCCGGTGAGAGATGCGGCCGCTTGTCGAACCACTTTGGCACCAGGAATTCGGCGCTGGCCCCCGTCGCCCTACCCTTGCCTTCGACCTCGATCTCGACCCGCACAAAGGCTTGCGGCGTCGCGTTGATGACGACCGCGCCGAACCGGAACGGCCGGGCGAAGGCCACCGGGCGTTCAAAGAAGGAGATGTCTCGTACGGCCAAACGATACGGCATCAGGCCAGCTTTCAATCCAGCGCGCTTTGGGTGAAGAAATGCTTGCGAATCCGCTGCACCAGTTCGGTGAAGGCAGGATCGGCCATCGCGTCCAGCGAGCGCGGGCGCGGCAGCGGCACGTCGTAGATCGCCGCGATCGCGCCGGGACGCTCGGTCATGACCAGCACCCGGTCGGCGAGGAATACCGCCTCGGGAATCGAATGCGTGATCAGCAGCACCGTCTTGCCGGTCTCGCGCTGGATCCGCATCAGCTCGACGTTCATCTTTTCGCGCGTCATGGCATCGAGCGCGCCGAACGGCTCGTCCATCAGCATGATCTTGGGATCGTGCACCAGCGCGCGGCAGATCGAGGCGCGCTGCTGCATGCCGCCGGAGAGCTGCCACGGCAGCTTCTTCTCGAACCCTTCGAGACCGACCAGTTTCAATAGCGCTTTCGCCCGCGGCAGATATTCGTCGCGCGGCAGCTTCTTCATGTCGATCGGCAACATCACGTTGGACAGGATGTTGCGCCAGGGCAGCAGCAGCGCGTTCTGGAACACGATGCCGACATTGCCGTGCGGTTTTGTGACTTGCTCGCCTTCGACCAGGATTTCTCCGGTCGAGGGCGCGAGCAGGCCTGAAATCATCTTGAGCAGCGTGGACTTGCCGCAGCCGGACGGGCCGACTACGACAAAGAATTCGCCCTCGTTGATGTGGAAATCCAGCGGTCGCAGCGACGGCACGTCGCCGTCGCGCGAACGATAGGTTTTTGAGACACCCGACAGCGTGATGCCAGACGCCGCGCCGCCGGCACGGTCCGACACCAGGCGCAGATGTGCGCCTGGCTGATTGGTCTCGGTTGGTTTGGTAGCGGGATTCATTCAGGTGGGTCCATCGAATAGGTGCCTGCACCGTCTCGGGCTTTCATCCTTCGAGACGGCGCTTCGCGCCTCCTCAGGATGAGGTCTGAGATCCTCATGGTGAGGAGCGCGGCAAAGCCGCGCGTCTCGAACCATGAGAGCCCCGATCGGGCCACGGGCCGTCCGTTCACGAACCGCCCTGCGGCAGATAGTCGTTGGTATAAAACGCCTTCGGATTGTCCTTGGCCTTGGCATCCAGCCCGCCATATTCGACCATCAGGTTGACCGTGTCGGTCATGTTCTGGTCGGTGACCTGGAACGGCCGCTTGTTCTTGGTTTCCGGCGTGCGGTAGAGCGGGATGGTCAGCTCAAAGCCCTGCGTCAGCGTTTCGATCTTGCCGCCCTTCGGGTTGGCGTCGAGGATCGACTGCGCGGCGCCCTTGGCGTCCTTCTCGGCGGCTTCGACCGCTTTCGTCGTCGCCGACATGAAGCGCTTGACGAGGTCCGCATTGGCCTTGACGAACTCGGTGTTGGCGACGATGCCCGAGCAGACCATGTTGATGCCGTAGTCGGCGAACTTGATCGCGTTGACGTCCTTGCCGGTGGCGTCCTTGATCTTCATCGACTGGTCCATGACGTAGCCGAGCAGCAGGTCCGCCTGGCCATTGATGACGGCGTTCAGCTTGGTCTGGCCGTCACCCGCCACCGTCTGGAAGTCGCTTTCCTTCAGGCCGGTCTTCTTCAGGAACAGCGGCCAGATCTGCGTCATCGAGTCCGCCGGCGTGATCGCCACCGTCTTGCCCTTGATGTCCTCGGGCTTCTTGATGTTCTTCTCGACAAAGCCCATCGCCGACATCGGGCTGGTCTGCAGCAGCACCCCGGTGGCCATGATCGGCGCGCCCTTTACGGCCGCGCGCATCATGGTGGGCACGTCGACATAGCCGAAATTGGCGGTTTTGGCCGCGACGGCCTGGGTGGTCGCCGCCGAACCGCGGCCTTCCTGGATTTCGAGGTCGATGCCCTCGGCGGCGTAGATGCCTTTGGCCTTGCCGTAATAGAACGGCGCATGCTCGCCATAGACGTACCAGTTCAGCATCAGCACGACCTTGTCGGCGGCCGATGCGGGAAGAACCGAAAGCGCGGTCCAGATCAGGGCGGCGGAAATTGCCGCTATCGTTCGTATCATTGTCGTCCTCCCTTTTGCTTCGTCATTGCGAGCGAAGCGAAGCAATCCATTCCTCCTCTTGCGGCGCTATGGATTGCTTCGCTGCGCTCGCAATGACGTTCCGGCGTTATTGTTTCGTGCAGAAATCCTCAAGAAGCAAAAATGATGTCGTCGCGCTGGCTGACGTGCCAGGGGATCACGAGGCGTTCGATGCGGTCGACGACCCAGAACAGGACCACGCCGAGTAGCGCGAGGATCACCAGCGCGGCAAACATCGTCGGCAGGTCGAAAGTCCCAATCGAGCGTTGCAACACATAGCCGATGCCGGAATTGGAGCCGACGAACTCGCCGACCACGGCGCCGACGACAGCGAGCGTGATGGAAACCTTCAGCCCGGAGAAAATCGCGGGCATCGCATGCGGCAGGTTGACGGCGCAAAATACCCGGAAGCGGCTGCCCTGCATCGCGCGCGCGAGATCGACCATGTCAGGGTCGACCGACTTGAAACCCTGCACGGCGGACACCACGACCGGGAAGAAGCCAAGCAGAAACGCGGAAATTACCTTCGGGATGATGCCGAAGCCGAACCACACCACGAACAGCGGCGCGATCGCGATCTTCGGCACCGATTGCGAGAACACCAACAGCGGATAGACATAGCTTTCCACCGTCTTCGATCCCGCGATCAGCATGGCGACGGGAATGCCGAACGCCGCCGACAGCAGGAAGCCGCAAATGGTGGCGTAGGTGGTCGGCCAGGCCTGCCGCAAGAGCTCCGGCCAATCGGTCCACAGCACCGCCACGACATCGCCGGGGGCCGGGATCTGGTAGGCCGGAATCTGGAACAGGCGGATGGTGAGGTCCCAGGCCACCACGATGAACAGCAGGAACAGAAACGGCCGCAGCCACGCAGCATTCAGCGCTTTCGACACGCCACTCTCGCGCTTCAGCTCCGCCACGTCCCGCTCCCTGGTGATCGTCTTTTCGGGGGAGAAATTAACCCGTTGGATAAATACTGGCAAGCGGGTTTTCGTGCGGTGTTTTGTCGTTCCTGAGAACGCAGGATCGATAACCCCGAGGCCCATTATCGTAGCAGGATCAAAGACTACCGCCTGACATCGAGGGGCCGCGGCGTATGGGTTCCTGCGTTCGCAGGAACGACAGCTAAACCGGCTGATGCGCCGGGGATCGCACGCCTGATAATGCCGGCTTGCCGAAATCCGCCGTGGACTTTCCCGTCAGCGCCGCCAGCACCAGCGCCACCATGTGGGCGAGGCGCTCGTCCCTCGCATCCTTCTTCAGGAGGTCGCGGCCGAAGATCACCGAGAGCGTGGCGCTGTTGGACAGATAGAAGAAGCAGAGTGCTGCGATCGAAATGTAGAGCTGCACCGGATCCACCGCGACGCGGAAATCGCCGCTTTCGACGCCGCGCGTCACCACGGTGCGGATCATCTCGACGAACGGTGAATGCATCGATTTGACCTTGGTGGAGCGCTTCAGGTGGCGCGCCTTGGCAAGGTTCTCGGTGTTGAGCAGCGCCAGGAATTCCGGGTTGCGGAGAAAATAGTTCCAGGTGAAGTCGATCAGCCGTTCGATCGCCTCGGGTGGATCGAGATGTTCGAGATCGAGCCCGCGCTCCTCGGAACGGATTTTTTCATAGGCGCCTTCGAGCACCGCCAGATAGAGGTCTTCCTTGTTGCCGACGTGGTAATACAGCATGCGCTTGTTGGCGCCGGCGTTGGCGGCGATGCGGTCGACGCGCGCGCCGGCCAGGCCGTGGGCGGCGAACTCCTGCTTGGCCGCCTCGAGAATGCGGATCCGCATCCCCTCTGGGTCGCGCTGCCATTTCTGAACGCGTTTTGCCTTTGCCAAAATCAATCGCCCGGTGATTGCATCAG
>Ga0307499_10000684_pt1 | contig 11068 bp, 8 predicted proteins | sample 13_S_MG_FD_201363 | JGI IMG/M metagenome (GOLD analysis project Ga0307499, IMG submission 201363) | Soil microbial communities from Populus trichocarpa stands in riparian zone in the Pacific Northwest, United States - 13_S | ecosystem: Environmental > Terrestrial > Soil > Riparian zone > Trees... | reverse complement strand
GCCGAACTGGTCCGGGCGCACGCGGCCGGCATCGCGAACCGGAACCTGGTCGAGCAGGCACTGGCCGACATCCCGCCGACCGACGCGCTGGCCGGCCGGACGCTGGCCGCGGTCCTGGTCGACGCCGACCGGCTGCTGCATGAGCTCGACCCGGATCACGGCGCGCACACCGCCGCCGTCCCGCCGGCGTGACCGCCGGCCCCCCGACCGCCGGGACCCGGCGAGCGGGGACCGGACAGCGCCGTCAGGGCTCAGCGGCGGTCGGCCCACTGCGGCGGTCTGGACGGTGGTGGCGGGCGCAGCCGCTGACCCCGGATCGCCACGTACGCGACGCCCATGGCGAAGCCGATGACGTGGACCAGGTAGGCCACCTCACCGCCGCCGGAGACGCCGGCGCCACGGGCGTACACCGCCTGCAGCACGAACCAGAGGCCGAGCACGATCCAGGCCGGCAGCCGCAGCGGCAGGAAGAACAGGAAGCTGACCAGGCCGAGCACCCGGGCCCGTGGGAACAACAGCAGGTAGGCGCCGAGCACCCCGGAAATCGCGCCGGACGCACCGACCAGCGGCTCCAGCGAATCCGGCCGGGTGGCGGCGAACCCGTACGTCGAGACCACGCCGACAAGTAGGTAGAACAGCAGGAACCGGAACCGGCCGAACCGGTCTTCCACGTTGTTGCCGAATACCCACAGGTAGAGCATGTTGCCGATCAGATGCAGCCAGCCGCCGTGGATGAATATCGATGTGATCGCCGAGATCCAGGGCAGCTTGTGCGACGGCGCCGGCACCCGGAAACAGCGGCCCGGCGCGGCGGCCGGACCGTAGGTGAATTCGAGCGCCTTGTTGTGGGTCAGCTCGTCCGGGATCGCGCCCCACTTGAGGAAGTACGCCTGCTGCCGGCACTGCTGGTCGGTGGACGGCTCGTGGAACAGCGGCGCGCGGGCGATCGGCGAGAACAGGAAGACCAGCATGTTGACGGCGATCAGGGCCCAGGTGACGTACGGCGGACGACGGGTGGGGTTCTCGTCATAGATCGGGACTACCACGATCCCTCCGCCCTCTCCGTCACCGCGTGCGCGCACAACCGTACGGGATCAGTCACGCTCGCAGCCGAGCCGGCGGCGGCCAGCGCGGCCGCCCGGTAGCCCGGTTCGGTGATCACCCGGGCCAGCGCGGTGGCCAGCCGGCGCGGCGTGGCGTTCCCTTCGATTACCACGCCGGCGCCGAGCCTCGCCACCCGGCGGGAGAGGTCGCGCTGGTCGCCGCCGCCGGGCACCAGCACCAGCGGGACGCCCGCGGCCAGCGCCTTGCCGACCATGCCGTGCCCACCGCCGGCCACCACCACCGACGCGGCGGCCAGCAGCGGCGCCTGCCGCCCCGGCCCGATCGCCGCCCAGTCCGGAGCGGGGCCGCCCGCCGCCAGCACCGTCGCCGCGACCCGCGCCGCGCCGTCCGGATCGGCCGGACCGCCGGCGGCACCGCCGCCGCCCCGGACGGCCCGTTCGGCGCCGGTTCGGCGGCCGCCGGCGGCCCGGCCGGAGGCGGCCGGAGGACCGTCCGGGCTGGACCGGCCGGTTCGTCTGCCGCCGGCGGCCCGGCCGGGGGCGGGCGGTGGACCGTCCGGTCCGGACCGGAGTTCGGCCACCGCGGCGAGCACGGCTGGGACGAGGCCGGAGCGGCCGGAGGCGGCGGTGGGTGGTGAGACCAGGATCAGCGGGCCGGTCCCGGGCGGCGGGGTCAGGTCGACCTGGGCCGGTTCCCAGTGCAGCGGGCCGACGATGTCGGTCCGGTCGGGCCAGTCCGGCCGCGGCGGCTCCAGCGCGGGCAGGGTGGCGACCAGCCGGTGCGCCGGGCCCGGATCGTCCGCCGGCAGCCCGATCGAGACCCGTGCGGCGGACCGCTGCCGCCGGCCCAGGGCGACCGATCGCGCGTGCAGCCGGCGCAGCAGCGCGTCCCGGCCGCGCCCGAGCGGTGTCCGGCCCGGGGCGAGGCCGGTGCCCGGCGGCGGCAGCGCGATCGACGGGAGCTGCACCGGGTGCGGCACCAGTTCCACCCAGGGCAGCCCGGCCAGTTCGGCGGCGAGGCCGCCGGCCGCGGTCAGCGTGTCCGCCACGACCAGATCGGTGCCGGCGGCCCGGAGCAGCGCGGCGAGCGGCGGCGCCATCAGCGCGGCCCGGCCGTGCAGCCGGAAGCCCCAGTCGGTGTCCGGGTCGCCGGCGCCGGCTTGCAGGCCGGGCAGTTCCGCGGCGGCCAACCCGTCCGCGTGCAGCCGGTCGAGCCAGCGGCGTCCGGTGTAGACGGTGGGCGCGTGGCCGGCGGCCCGCAGCCGCAGTGCCAGGCCAGCGGCCGGGAAGGCGTGCCCCGGGTCCGGCCCGGCCACCACCGCCACCCGCATCCGCGCAACCCTACTGGGCGGCGGTATGCGGCCGTCGCGCTATCTTCCGGCCCGGATGTCCGATCCATGTTCAGCTCGCTGGCGTAGTCAGGAGCAGGCGGCCCCGTTCAAAGTGACCGGCCATCCCCGAGGGAGAGCAGCCATGCCGATTTCGAACGTCGATGTGCCCAACTACCCGTTCGGTATCCCGCAGGCGGACGACGACGACTCGGGCCTGGCCCGGCTGCGGGACGAGGCGCCGGTCTGCCAGGTACGGCTGCCGGACGGCCAGCTTGGCTGGCTGGTCACCCGCTACCAGGACATCAAGCAGGTGCTGACCGACCCGAACCTCAGCCGGGCGGCCACCATCGAACCGGGCGCGCCGAGCCTGCTCCCCGGGGTGAACGCACCGGGCATGATGATCAACATGGACCCGCCCGAACACACCCGGGTCCGCCGGCTGGTCGCGCGGGCCTTCACCGCCCGGGCGGTCGACCGGCTGCGGCCCCGGATCGAGGCGATCGCCAGCGGCCTGCTCGACGACCTGGCCGCCGCCGGGCCGCCGGGTGACCTGCTGAACGGCTTCACCCGGCCGCTGACCACGACGGTGATCTGCGAGCTGCTCGGTATCCCGTTCGCCGACCGGGACCGGATGGACGGCCTGGTGGAGCTGCTCGGCGCCGAAGTCCTGCCGCCGATGGAAGAGATGATGTCGGTGCTGACCGCGGCGTCCGGCTACCTGCTGGAACTCATCGCCCGCCGCCGCGCGGAGCCGGCCGATGATGTGCTCAGCGCGCTGGTCGCGGTGCACGACGAGGACAACGACCAGCTGAGCACCGACGAGTTGCTGCAGACCGCCCTGCTGATCTTCGTTGCCGGACATGACACGACGCTGAACCAGCTGGCCAACTCAGTGCGCACGCTGGTCGGCCACCCCGACCAGCTGGCCCGGCTGCTCGCCGACCCGACGATCTACCCGGCCGCCGCCGAGGAGCTGCTCCGCTTCGTCCGGCTCACCTCGGCTGCGTTCGGCCGGATCGCCACCGCGGACACCGAGGTGGGCGGCGTGCCGATCCGGGCCGGCGAGGCCGTCTTCCCGATCTTTCACTCGGGCAACCGGGACCCGGCGGCCTTCGACCGGCCGGACGAGTTGGACCTGACCCGGGCCGGCGCGGCCAACCAGCTGCAGTTCGGCCACGGCATCCACCACTGCCTCGGCGCGGCACTGGCCCGGGCCGAGCTGGAGATCGGGCTGCGCGCGATCTTCACCCGGTTCCCCACGCTGCGGCTGGCCGCCGACGACGCGGAGCTGTCCTGGCTCCCGAACACCGCCGTCCGACGGCTGCGCGGCCTGCCGGTGAGCTGGTAGCCCCCGGCCGCTGAGCCAGCCCGGCGGAAGTCGGTCCGGCCCGGCGGAAGTCAATCCGGGACGTCGGTGGGCGCGGGGATGTCGGCAGGCGCGGGGGTGTCGGCAGGCGCGGGGGTGTCAGCCGCCACGGGGGCCTCAGCCGACTCCGGCGGCACGGCCGACTCCGCGGGCACGGAAGTGCCGTTGGTGCGGACGGCCGGCAGGCTCAGCACCATGGTCAGCCCACCGCCGGGGGTGTGCTCGGGGTTGAGCGAACCGCCCATCGCCTGCGCCAGGCCGCGGGAGAGGGCCAGCCCCAGGCCGACGCCGACGCTGTTGTCCCGGTCGCCGAGCCGCTGGAACGGCACGAAGATGTGCTCCCAGTCGGCCTCGGCGACGCCGGGGCCGCGGTCGACCACGCGCAGCTCGACCCGGTCGTGCAGCGCGCTGGCCGAGACCAGCGGCCGGGCGGCCGAGGTGCCGTGCCGCAGCGCGTTGCCGATCAGGTTGACCACGATCCGCTCCAGCAGCCCCGGGTCGGCGCTCACCTCGGGCAGGTCGGCGGGGATCCGCAGGTCGACCGGGCCGGCCGCCGGGCCGAGGTCGTCCAGGGCGTGCGGCAGCACGTCCTCCAGCCCGACCGGGCGCGGGAACGCCGACAGCGCCCCGGCCTGCAGCCGGCTCATGTCCAGCAGGTTCTCCACCAGCCGGGTCAGCCGGTCCATCGACTCGTCCGCGGTGGCCAGCAGTTCGGCCTGCTCGGCCGGTGACCAGGTCACGTCCCGGCTGCGCAGGTTGGTGATCGCCGCCTTGGCCGAGGCCAGCGGGGTGCGCAGGTCGTGGCTGACCGCGGCCAGCAGCGCGGTGCGGGTGCGGTCCGCCTCGGCCAGCGGTGCCGCCTCGGCGGCCGCCTGGGCCAGCCGGCGCTGCCGCAACGCGACCGCGGCCTCGGCGGCGAACGCGGCCAGCACCCGGCGGTCGTCGCCGGGCAGGACCCGGCCGCGCAGCACCAGCGCGAGGTCCGGGCCGATCGGCATCTCGGTGTCGCCGTCCTCCGGCCGGGCGCCCGGGTCGGCGCCGGAGAACGCCACGCACCGCCAGCCCGACCGGGCCGGGTCGGCCGCCGGCCCGGTCGGGGCGGCGCCCGGCCCAGCGCCGCCGGGATCGCGCTCCAGCAGGGCGACCGAGGTCATCCCGAACGTCTCCCGGACCTGGTCCAGCAGACTGTCCACAGCGGACTCGCCGCGCAGCACGCTACCGGCCATTGTGGACAGTGTGGCGGCTTCGGCGGCGGCCCGGGCGGCCTGGCCGGTGCGCCGGGCGGCCAGGTCGACCACCCGGCTGACCATCGCGCCGACCGCCATGTACACCAGCAGCGCCAGCACGTTGTTCCGCTCGGCGATGCTCCAGTTGTGCAGCGGTGGGGTGAAGTAGTAGTTCAGCAGCACCGAGCTCAGCACGGCCGCGAGCAGCGCCGGCCACCAGCCGCCGATCAGCGCGGTGCCGACCACCGCGAGCAGGAACAGCAGCACGTCGCTGGTCAGGTTGAGGGTGCCGCGGGCCTGGCTCAGCCCGAGGGCGAGCAGCAGCGGCAGGGCCACCGCGGTCGCCGCGCCGAGCAGCCGCCGGCGCGGGGTCAGCCCGGGTGAGATCGGCGGCAGCCGGCGCCCCTTGCTGACCCGCTCGTGGCTGACCATGTGCACGTCGATCGGGCCGGACTGCTTGATCGTGGTGACGCCGATGCCGGGGCTGACCAGCTGCGCCAGCCGGCCCCGGCGGGACGCGCCGAGCACCAGTTGGGTGGCGTTCTCGGCCCGGGCGAAGGCGAGCAGGGCGCCCGGCACGTCCTGGCCGACCACCTGGTGGTAGCTGCCGCCCAGGCTCTCGGTCAGCGACCGCTGCCGGGTCAGGTTGGCCGGGTCCGCGCCGGCCAGCCCGTCGGACCGGGTCACGTGCACGGCGAGCAGGTCGGCGCCACTGCTGCGGGCGGCGATCCGGGCCGCCCGGCGGATCAGAGTGTCCCCTTCCGGGCCGCCGGTGAGCGCCACCACGACCCGCTCCCGGGTCTCCCAGGGGCCGGTGATGCCGTGCTCGGTGCGGTACCGGTCCAGCTGCTCCTCGACCTTGTCGGCCACCCAGAGCAGGGCCAGCTCGCGCAGCGCGCTGAGGTTGCCGGTGCGGAAGTAGTTGCCCAGCGCGGCGTCCACTTTGTCCGGTGCGTAGATGTTGCCGTGCGCCATCCGGCGGCGCAGCGCCTCCGGGGTGATGTCGACCAGCTCGACCTGGCCGGCCGCGCGGACCACCGAGTCCGGCACGGTCTCCCGCTGCGGCACGCCGGTAATGGTCTGGACCACGTCGTTGAGCGACTCCAGGTGCTGGACGTTCACAGTGGACAGCACGTCGATGCCGGCGGTCAGTAACAGTTCCACGTCCTGCCAGCGCTTGGCGTGCCGGCTGCCCGGCACGTTGCTGTGCGCGAGCTCGTCCACCAGCACGATCTGCGGCCGCCGGGCCAGCACCGCGTCGACGTCCAGCTCCTCGAAGGTGCTACCGCGGTACCCGATCGCCAGCCGGGGCTGCACTTCCAGGCCGGTCAGCAGCGCGGCGGTGCGCTCCCGGCCGTGCGTCTCCACGAAGCCCACCAGCACGTCGGCGCCGCGCTCGACCCGGCGGTGCGCCTCACCGAGCATCGCGTACGTCTTGCCCACCCCCGGCGCCGCGCCGAGGTAGATGCGCAGCTCGCCGCGGGGCGGCGGCACCCCGCCGGTCACGCTGGATCGCCCGGCGCGCTGCCCCGGACCACCCACAGGCCGGCGGACACATCGTCACCGTACCCGTGGCACCCTGGTCCGGAACCAGAACCAACGCACTTCTGGCACTGAGAGCGCATGACTGACTGCGGACTGTCCGCATCGGACAGTCCATGCGGCGATCAACTTGACCCGTGCCGCGTCCGGCCGCTTGTATTGCTTCATGGGTGCCCCTGACCTGTTCTGGCAGTGAGTGCGCCGTTGTCCCAATCGGACTGGACGCCGCGCAGCGCCAACATCCCGACCGCCGTTCGGGTCGGGATGGTCGGCGGCTCCGGTGGTCTGGTCCTCCTCACCGGCGTCATCCTCGGTGGGCGGCATGCCGGGTCGTCCGGTGCCGGGATCGGGGCCGGGGTCGGCGTGCTCGCCGGGTTCCTGATCGGCGGGCTGGTCAGCAGCCTCATCGAGGAGATCGATCGGGACGGCCGGACCGGCCTCAACCGGACCGCGCTGGCCGTCGGCGCCGCGACCGGCGCGATCACCCTGCTGATCGTCGGCGTGGTGCTGGGTGACCGGCTGGCCGGTGACATCGGCGCCGCCACGGGAGCCATCGCCGGGCTCGCGCTCGGCCTGCTCGGCGCCGGGCTTACCGGCTTCATCGCCGAGGCCATTTCGGACGTCGTCACCCTCGGCCGCGGCCCGATCCGGTTCTTCGGCATTCTCGCTGGTGGCCTGATCGGTGGCCTGGTCGGGCTGACCGTCGGCAGCCGGTACGGCGACGTCGGGCTGATCACCGGTTTCCTGCTCGGGCTGGCGATCAGCGCGCTCGGTCTGGAACTGATCTCGATCGTGCGGCCGCAGCGCCGGGCGCACCCGCGCCGGGTCCGGCAGCCACCGCCGGCCCGCCGCCCGGCCCGGTCCCGGTTGGAGCCCGAACTGCCGCCGCGCGCGCCCCGGCCGATCCGGGTGACGGCGGTGACCCAGGTGCCCCGGCCCACCCGCGCCGCGCCGGGGGCGGCCCGGCTCCGTCCGGACGGCCCGCAGCAGGCCCAGCCGGACCCGATCCGGCCCATCCTGCCGCCGTACCGGCGCACCGGCCGCCCGCTGAGCCCGGCCCCGTACCGGCGCACCGGCGGACCGACCATGCCCGGCGGCTCCCGCCCGAACCCCCCACCGGACCGCCGCCCGAACCCTCCGCCGGACCGCCGCCCGGTCCGCGGCGACTGACCGCCCGGACCATCCGCCGGACCGCCGCCCGGTCCGCGGCCCGGACCGACCGCCCGCCGCCTCCGGTGCGCACCTCCCGGCCCGATGAACGGCTGCCGCCGCTCACCCGCGCGGCGGGAACCGCTCACTCACCGGACGAACCGCGCCCGGACGAACCGCGCCCGGGCGAGGCGGGCCCGGGGATGGCCAACACCCGCAGGAAGACCTGGGCGAGTGGGCCGATGGCCAGCGCGTAGATGACCGTGCCGGGGCCGACCGCGCCGCCGAGCAGGAAGCCGATCACCAGCACGGTCAGCTCGATCGTGGTCCGGACCAGCCGGATCGACCGGCCGGTGCGCCGGGCATAGCCGGTCATCAGGCCGTCCCGCGGGCCCGGGCCGAGCCCGGCGGCGATGTAGCAGCCGGTCGCCAGACCCCCCACCAGCACACCGAGCAGCAGGAACGCCCAGCGCAGCGGCCAGCCGTGCGGCACCGGCAACACGGCCAGCGCGACGTCCAGCACCAGCCCGATCACGATCACGTTGCTGACCGTGCCGAAGCCGGGCCGTTGCCGGATCGGGATCCAGAGCAGCAGCACGACCACGCCGACCGCGATCACCACGGTGCCGAAGCGCAGCCCGGTGTGCTCGGCCAGGCCCTGGTGCAGCACGTCCCAGGGGTCCAACCCGAGCGCCGCCCGCACCTGCAGCGACACGCCCAGCCCGTACAGCACGAGGCCGACGTACAACTGGACCACCCGGCGCCGCAGCCCGGCCTGGCCGAGCCCGACCCGGCCCAGCCCAGCCCGGCCGCCGCGGGTGAGCCGGGCGCGCAGGGCGGGCCGAACGGGCAGCTCCGTGACCACTGTGGACACTCCTCTTCGGTCCGGAAGCGGCCCTTGCTCGGGCCGATCTCCCATGCCACTCTGGGCATGATTGGTTTCGAGATCCATAGCCAATAACCAAGAAATGGTCTGGGCAATGAAGACCACACGAAGCGTCAACCCGCGCCAGCTCGGCACCCTGCTCGGCGACTGGCGGCTCGGCACGGGCGGCCCGGCGTACACCCGGTTGGCCACCGCAATCACCCAGCTGGTGCTGGACGGCCGGCTACCGCTGCACTGCCGGCTGCCGTCCGAGCGGGATCTGGCCGCCGCCCTCGGGGTCAGCCGCACCACCGTGACCGCCGGCTATGACGCCCTGCGGGAGACCGGCTACCTGGTCAGCCAGCGCGGCTCGGGCAGCTGGACGGCGCTGCCGGCGGTGCACCGGGCGGTCGTGCCGACCTGGGCCACCGCCCCGGTCAGCGGCCCGCCGGCCGAGCTGCTCGACCTGGCCAGCGCCGCCCCCGGCGCGCCCGCGCTGGCCGTCGCCACCGCCGCCCGGGACGCGCTCGACGACCTGGGCCGGTACCTCGACCAGGACGGGTACGACCCGGTCGGGCTGCCTGCCCTGCGCGACCGGATCGCCGACCGGTACCGCCGCCGCGGGCTGCCGACCACGCCGGACCAGGTGCTGGTCACCAGCGGCGCGCTGCACGGGCTGGACCTGGTGCTCCGGCTGCTGGTCGGCCCCGGCGACCGGGTGCTCACCGACTCACCGACCTACCCGACCGTGCTGGACGCGATCCGGGCCACCCGGGCCCGGCTGGTCCCGGTGGGGCTCACCCGGGCCGGCTGGAACGTCGACCTGCTCACCACCTCGCTGCGCCAGACCGCACCCCGGCTCGGCTACCTGATCGCCGACTATCACAACCCGACCGGGCATGTGCTGGCCGAGGCGGCCCGGGCGGCGGTGGTCGAGGCGGCCGCCCGCGCCGACACGTTCCTGGTGGTGGACGAGTCGTTCGTGGAGCTGGGGTACGACGGTGCCCCGCTGCCGGCGCCGATGGCCGGGTTCGACCGGGCCGGGCGGGTGCTCTCGGTCGGCTCGCTGAGCAAGCCGTTCTGGGGTGGGCTGCGGCTCGGTTGGGTGCGCGCGCCGGCCGACCTGGTCCGCCGGCTGGCCGTGGTCCGGGCCGCCACCGACATGGCCAGCCCGGTGCTCGAGCAGCTGATCGGCGCCCGCCTGCTCGACCTCGCCGACGAGGTGCTGCCGGCCCGCCGCCGCCAGTTCGCCCGGCAGCGGGACGTGCTGGCCGCCGGGCTCCGCCGACACCTGCCGGAATGGCAGTTCGACCTGCCGGCCGGCGGCCTGGCGCTCTGGCTCGAACTGGACGCGCCGATCAGCACCGCGCTCACCGTCGTCGCCGCGCAGCACGGCATCCGGCTCGCCGCCGGGCCGCGGTTCGGCCCGGACGGCACGCTGGAGCGCTACCTGCGGCTGCCGTTCACCCAGCCGGCAGACCTGCTGGACGCCGCCGCCGGCCGGCTCGCCACCGCCCGCGCGCAGGTGGACGGCACCCCGGCCACCGCACCCCTGGTCGTGGCCTGACCCGCCGGGCCGGCCCGCCATCGAGCCGTCGAGGCCGGGCCGCCCGGCCGTCGAGGCCGGGCCGTCGAGGCCGGGCCGTCGAGGCCGGGCCGTCGAGCTGCCGGTGCCGAACCCGCGGGCCCGGGCCGTCTGTCCGCGTGGCCGCCGGCGGGTCTGAACCCACCGGCGGCCGCGCGGGCCGACGCTCCGCGCGGCCTCCGGGGTGACTCGGGCAGTGGCCGGATCCGGTCAGCGACCGAGCCGGGTCAGCGCCTCGCCGACCTCGACCCGCCCGCGCCGCACGTCCATAGCGACCCGAACCCGGTCCTGCTGCTCGTCGTCGAGTAACCGCATCATGTCGGCCAGCGTGACCGGCGCGGCCTGCGCCGGATCCTTCTCACCGGTCGAGTCGAACGCCAATTCGTAGGCAGTCTGCACAAGCAACCGCTGGTCCGCCGGCCAGGTATTGGACCCCACGATCAGGCCATGCCAGTTGATCTTCCGGTTCGGGAAGTCGATGAACTCGGCGGTCCGGTCCCGGATCAGCGGGGAGCCGAGCAGCACCACCGCGACCGCCCAGGGCCGGTCCCGGAACAGCCAGGTCGGCAGCTCGGACCAACTCTTCGCGCGCCGGCTCGCGGCGTCCGCCGCACTGGCCGGACCGGCCGGCGCCGGCGAGACCAGCGCGGGCCCGGCTCTCAACCGGGACCTGCCGGCCCGGCGCGCGACCCGCACCGCCATCGCCCACAAAGCCGCCATCGCAGCACAGTAGAGCACGATAGCGCCCACAACCGAGCAGACCATCCATATGACACTTAAAGCAGTCCGCACCGCTGCACACCTCCCCGTTACATCGGTTGCGGTCGCGCCGTAATCAAGAGATTACGCGCCGCAACAGGCCTTCGCATCTGCTCCACCTGTACAGACGCACCCCGTCGCCATTGGTAACGGTGTTTGGGGCAAGTTTGTTACGCCTGTC
>Ga0307499_10000682_pt1 | contig 11073 bp, 5 predicted proteins | sample 13_S_MG_FD_201363 | JGI IMG/M metagenome (GOLD analysis project Ga0307499, IMG submission 201363) | Soil microbial communities from Populus trichocarpa stands in riparian zone in the Pacific Northwest, United States - 13_S | ecosystem: Environmental > Terrestrial > Soil > Riparian zone > Trees... | reverse complement strand
CGGCCCAGGTCCTGATGCCCGCGGCGGCCGGCGCCGGCTACGGGGTCAACGCCAAGGCGAAGAACAAGGAGCTGGCGCTGAAGTTCGTCGACTTCGTGATGTCGCCGGCCGGCATGAACCTGTTCGTCAAGAAGCAGGGCGGCGTGCCGTCCCTGCCGGACACCGGGTTCACCCTCGACCCGTCGCTGACCGACGTCGCGACCTTCATCAACAGCTACCGCACCGTGCCGTTCATGGACCAGCTGTGGCCGAACCCCAAGGTGCAGCAGACCATGCTCTCCGGCCTCCAGGAGATCTTCAGCAAGCAGTCCACTTCGGACAAGGTGCTGGCGGCGATGGACACCGACTACAAGGCCGGCGCCTGACCGCTGAATGTCCGGCGGCGGGGGTGATGGCCGCGCCCCCGCCGCCCGGCCCGGAAGTTGACCGACAGCCGCTCGAAGGAGAGAGAGTCGTGTTGAGACGTCTCGTTGCCGTAACCGCCGTCCTGCTCGCTACGCTCGGCTCGGTAGCGGCCGCCAGCCCAGGCGCGACCGCGTCCACTGTGGACTGGCGCTCCTACGTCCTCGGCCCGCCGTCGCCGCAGGTCGCCCCGGTCGACGCCGAGAGCCGCGGCGACGTGTCGCATCTGCGCACCGTCGTGACGGGTAGGGGCCGTGCGACAACCCTGACGACCGTCGCCGGCGGTACGCCCGCGTCGGTCCTGCTCGACTTCGGCAAGGACGTCGCCGGCACGCCGTTCCTCGACGTCACCGCGGTCGGCGGGGCACCCACGCTCACCCTGGTCACCGGCGAGGCGCGGCAGTTCCTGCGGCGGCCGGCGGCGACCACCGTGGCGGCGGCAGCGGCCGCCGGCGCGACCCAGGTCACCGTCGCGGCCACGGCGAACCTCGAGGTCGGCAACACGATCACGCTCGGCACCGAGACCCGGACGATCGTCGGGTTCGACGCCACGGCCCGGACGGTCTCGGTCAGCCCCGCGCTGTCGGCGGACCTGCCGGTGGGAGCGGCCGTGTCGACGTCGCCGGGCGCGCCGAGCTCGGACGAGTCCCGCGGGCTGGCCGGCGTCGGCGGCATCGACACCCTGCTACCCGCCGCCGCCGGCCGGCTATCCGGCACCTTCCACGGCGGGTTCCGGTTCGTGCTGCTCACGCTGGCCTCGCCGGGCACCGTGTCGCTGTCCGCGGTCCGGGTCGAGTTCCAGGCGCTGCAGGCCACTCCGGCCGACTACCGGGGCTGGTTCCTGTCCAGCGACCAGCAGCTGAACCGGATGTGGTACTCCGGCGCCTACACCCTGCAGCTCAACCTGAAGCCGGCCGGCCTGAACGGCCTGCCCGATCTGCGCATCTACGACGGCGCCAAGCGCGACCGCAGCATCTGGACCTGCGACGTGCTGGTGCAGGCGCCGACCGCGATCAGCACGCTCGGCGACGTGGGCGCCGCGTACGTGAAGTCCTCGCTGGACGTGCTGCTGTCCACCCAGCGGGCCGACGGGGCGCTGCCCGGCTCACCCGACTTCCGCAAGGGCACCAACCCGGCCGGCTCCCCGCTGTTCTACTCGAACAACTACTCCGGCTGCGGCGTGCGCGGGGTCATCGCCTACTACCGCTACACCGGCGACGCGGCCTACCTGACCAGCGTGCTGCCCGCCCTGCGCACCGAGCTGGCCTACAACGCCGGCTTCCTCAACGCCAACAGCCTGGTCGTCTCCAACGACCGGGACTACTGGCAGGCGACCCAGACCGGCGAGGTCACCAAGTACAGCATCGACTACTACGTCCTGCTCCGGGAAATGGCCTGGGTGGAGCGGAAGGTCGGCTCCGCCGCCACCGCCGACGCCGATGACCGCACCGCCGAGGCGATCAGGACCGCGATCAACGCCCGGCTCTGGAACCCGGCGCTGGGCGCGTACGGCCAGAGCAGCGACCACCTCGACGTCCTCGTCGAGGACGCCAACGCGGAGGCCCTGCGGTACGGCATCGTCCCGGCCGACCGCCGCGGCAGCGTGCTGACCGCGCTGAAGACACTGTGGACACCGTTCGGCGCGATCATCGGCCCCGGCCTGCAGGACCCCACCGGGCACACCATCGAGCCGTTCGGCAACGGCATGGAGACCGCCGGGCGGTTCGCCGTCGGTGACACCGCCGGCGCCTTCGACCTGATGCGCCGCACCTGGGGGCCGATGGTCGACAAGAACAACCCGCTCTACACCGGTGGGCTCTGGGAGTTCAAGAACAACACCGGCGGCGTCAACCGCGCGACCGCCAGCCTCGCGCACGGCTGGGCCGCGTCCCCGACCGTGCAGCTCACCGAGCAGGTCCTCGGCGTCACGCCGGTCGACCCGGGCTACGCGACCTGGAGCATCAACCCGCACGCCGGCAACCTCGCCTGGGCCCGGGGCGCGGTGCCGACCAGGTACGGCGATATCGCGGTGCGGTGGCTGTCGACCGGGCCGGCATTCGCGCTGAGTGCCGAGACACCCGCCGGCACCAGCGGCACCATCACCATTCCGGCCACCCGGAGGTCCGTCGTCATCGTCAACGGCCGCATCGCCTGCCACCGCGGCCGCTGCACCGCCTTCCAGGGCCGCTTCGACGACGGCCAGGTGCACCTCACGGTCCCGGGCGGCCGCTACAGCGTCATCGCGGCCGGCGGCTGACCCGCCAGCGCCTGGTCTCCACTGCCCGCCGCGTGGAGACCCGGCGCTGGCGCCCCGGCATGCCCACGACGTCACCGTCACCCGTGGCCGCGCCGCCGCGGGTGACGGTGACCACCAGCAGCAGCGCACATCCGGACGACCGGAGGTTCCTCATGATCCGTCGACTCGTCGTGGTCGCCACCGCCGCCCTGCTGGCGGCCTCCGGAGCCGGCGCCGGGGCCGCGCTGGCGAACCCGCCCGCGGCGGCCCCGTCGCGGGTGACGGACCTGCGCACCGAGCACCTGGTCGACCCGATCGGGATCGACGCGCCCGCGCCGCTGCTCGAGTGGAAGCTCGACGGGCGGGCGGTGGCCGGGCAGTCGGCGTACCAGATCCGGGCGGCGGGTACGGCGGCGGCGCTGCGCCGCGGCCGTCCCGACATCTGGGACTCCGGTCGGGTGGCCTCCGCCCGCTCGACGAACATCCCGTTCGCCGGCGCGGCGCTGCGGTCCCGGCAGGCGGTGGTGTGGCAGGTCCGGGTCTGGAGCGGCACCGGCCGGGTGTCGGCGTGGAGCGCGCCGGCCAGCTGGGAGATGGGCCTGCTCGCCCGGTCCGACTGGTCCGCGCGCTGGATCGAGAACGGCGGGTACGACTACACCCGGCCGGACGGGTCCGAGACGCCGCTGCCGGTGTTCGGGCGGGCGTTCCGGGTCGGCGGCGCGGTTGCCAGGGCCCGGCTGTACATGACCGGGCTCGGCATGTACACCGCCACGGTCAACGGGCGCCCGGTCGGCGACGCCGTGCTGGAGCCCGGTCAGACCACGTACTCCGCCGAGGTGGACTACCGCACCTATGACCTGACCCGGCAGTTGCGGGCCGGCCGCAACGTGCTCGGCATCGAGACCGGCAGCGGGCCGTACCAGCGGGTGAAGACGCCGGGCCGGTACTTCTTCGGCGCCCAGCTGGAGCAGTACGTCGTCTACGGCGAGCCGAAGGCGATCGCCCAGCTGGAGATCACCTACACCGACGGTCGGCGGGAGCGCATCGGCACCGACGCCTCGTGGCGGACCGCGCTCGGCCCTACCACGTTCTCCTCCTGGTGGAGCGGTGAGGAGTACGACGCCCGGCGGTCGGCGACCGCACCCGGGCCGCGCGCCGACCTGTCCGGGCCGGGCTGGCAGGGCGCGTCGCCGGTCGCCCTGTCCGCGACGACCACGCCGCGGGCGGACACCCCGCTGCGCGCCGACCCGCGACCGCCGGTCACGGTGGCCGGGACCGTCCGGCCGGTGCGGATCACCCCGACCGGCACCGGCTCCTACATCGTCGACTTCGGCGCGAACCGGTCGGGATGGCCGGCGCTGCGGGTGTCCGGCCCGGCCGGCCGCACGGTCACGATGCTCCCGGCCGAGGCGCTCGCCGCGGACGGCACGCTGGACGTGCGCAGCACCGGGGCGTCCGCGGGCAACCAGATCGCCTACCGCTACACGCTCAAAGGCCACGGCGTCGAGGCCTGGCACCCGCGGTTCACCTACAGCGGGTTCCGCTACCTGCGGGTCGACGGCCTGCCGGCGGCGCCGGCGCCGGACACCGTGACCATGCAGGTGATCCACGCGGCCAACCCGCGGGCCAGCAGCTTCGACTCGTCCAGCCGGCTGCTCAACGAGATCCACGCGATCACGCTGCGGTCCATGCAGAGCAACATGATGTCCGCCCTCACCGACTGCCCGGACCGGGAGAAGGGCCCGTACACCGGCGACAACCTGCACAACATCGACGCGCTGCTGACCGACTACGACATGTCCGCGTACGAGCCGCAGCTGGTGCGCAACATGGCGACCGCGCAACGGCAGCCCGGCGACGAGTCGCCCGGGCTGATCGCCAACATCGCACCGGAGTTCCACCGGGTGCTGCCGGTGAAGCTGCAGTTCCCGCAGGGCACCATCGAGTTCCTGGACGAGGTGAACTGGGGCGGCGCGATCATCCGCATCCCCTGGAAGCTCTACCAGACCTACGGCGACACCCGGACGATGGCCGCCTACTACGGCAACATGGTCGCCTGGCTGGACTACGAGACCGCGACCAAGGCCGCCAACAACGGTGACATCCCCGGCCTCGGCGACTGGTCGGCCTTCGACAACACCACGCCGCTGCAGCTGCCGGTCGTCGCCGGCCACTACACCGCCGCCACCGACATGGCCAACATCGCCCGGGTCCTCGGCCGGACCGCCGACCAGGCGAAGTACACCGCCCTGGCCGGGCAGCTCGGCGCCGAGTTCACCACCCGGTTCCGGCACACCGACGCGGCCGGCGTCTTCTACGGCAGCGACAGCGAGGCATCCAACGCGATGGCTCTGGACGCCGGGCTGGTCCCGGCCGCCGACCGCGCCGCTGTGCTGGACCGGCTGGTCGCGTCGGTGCGCCGCGCCGGCAACCACATCACCACCGGGTCGGTCGCGCTCGGCCCGCTGTTCCGGGCGCTGCAGGCCGGTGGCCGCGACGACGTGCTCTACGACATGGTCGTCAACCCGACCGCGCCCGGCTACGGCTACTTCGTCGCAAGTGGACGGACCGCGCTGGCCGAGTCGTTCAGCGGCGGCGGCTCGCAGAACCACCACTTCCTCGGCCAGGTCGACGCCTGGCTGATCAGCGGCGTCGCCGGCATCCGGCCGGCCCCCGGCTCCATCGGCTACCAACGGCTGGAGATCGCGCCGGCCACCGTGGGCGACCTGACCCAGGCCCGGGGCAGCTACACCACGCCGTACGGGCCGGTGACCAGCCAGTGGCGGAAGGACGCCGGCGGCGGGTTCCGGCTGGACGTGACCATCCCGGTCGGGACGACCGCGACCGTTCGGGTGCCGGCATCCGCGGCCGACACCATCCACACCACCGGCCCGGCCCGCCTGATCCACCGGACCGCCGCCGCGGCGACCTACCAGGCCGACGCCGGAAGCTACACCTTCCGCGTCACCGGCTGACCGGCACAACCGCCCGCCCAGCGGCTACCCGCCGCGCGGTGGGCTTCGGCCGCCGGCAATGGCCGGCGGCCGTCAGGCAACCAGCCGAGTGGAGGGATCCTCATGCGGCTCAGCAGTGGGATGCGCGGACGCGGCGCGCGGCGGACGGTGGGTAGAGCGGCGCCGCCCGTGGTGGCGACCGCGGTGCTCGCCATCGCCTCGGTGGTGCACCCGGTGGCCGCACCACCGGGGCCGGCGCCTACACCAACGACAGCGGCGCGCAGATCAGCTTCGCCGTCACCGGCCCGCGCACGTACACCGGCGGGCTGCGCGGCGGCCTCCGGTTCGCGGCGATCGAGCTGCGGACCGCCGGCACGGTCACGCTGACCGCCGCCGGGGTGAACTTCAAGGCCTTCCGCGCCACCCCGGACAGGTACCAGGGCTACTTCGTCTCCAGCGACGACCAGTTGAACCGGATGTGGTTCGCCGGCGCCTACACCGCCCAGCTGGACATGGTGCCGGCCGGGGTCGCGTCCTGCTTCACGGTGCCGGTCATCTTCGACGGCGCCAAGCGCGACCGCGCCATCTGGTCCGGCGACCTCATGATCACGGACCCGGTCGCGCTGCTGTCCATCGGGACGAACGCGGTGCCGTACGTGACGGGCTCCATCACCAGCATCATGAACCTGCAGGCGGCCAGCGGCCGGTTGACGAGCGCGGTCGGGTTCCGCGGCTGCGGCGCGTTCGACTACGCGGTGACGTACTCGGCGTACTCGGCCATCATCGCGGTCCAGTACTACCGCTACACCGGGGACACCGCCTACATCACCGCGCTGCGCCCGAAGCTCGAGGCCGCGGCGGCGTTCCACGCCACCCGGCTGAACTCGAACGGTCTGGTCGTGACCAACGACCCCGACTACTGGCAGACCCGGCAGAACGACGCGGTCACCGAGTACAACCTCGCCTACTACGAACTGCTGCAGGAGATGATCTGGCTGGAGGGCAGGGTCGGCACCCCGGCGCGGGTCGCCGAGTACACGGCCAAGGCCACCGCGCTGAAGAACGCCATCAACTCGCGGCTGTGGAACGCGAGCGCCGGCCGGTACATGCACACCGCGACCCGGCCGAACGTCTTCCCGCTGGACGCGAACGTCAACGCGATCCGCCTCGGTGTCGCCCCGGCCGACCAGGTGCAGGCCATCCTGACCTATTTCAGGGACCGGTGGCAGCCGCACGGCAGCCAGATCTCCCAGCCGGCCCCGAGCATGGCCGACCCGGGCGGGCACACGATCGAGCCGCTGAACAACACCTGGGAGGCGATGGTGCGCTTCGCCAGCGGCGACACGGCCGGCGCGCTGGACCTGATGCGGCGGCTGTGGGGCGTCCAGGTCGATCCGAACAGCGGCTTCTACACCGGCACGTTCTGGGAGTTCGTCGGCGCCAACGGGCTGCCCAGCCGCGGCTTCGACAGCCTCGCCCACGCCTGGGGAGCCGGCCCGACGCAGCTGCTCACCGAGTCGGTGCTGGGTGCGAAGCCGGTCGACGCCGGCTACCTGGCCTGGCAGGTACAGCCCCAGCCGGGCAACCTGGCCTGGGCGCAGGGGCAGGTCCGCACGGCCCGCGGCCCGCTCACCGTCAGGTGGGCCCAGGACAGCACGCGGCAGTTCCACCTGCAGGTCGTCGCGCCCACCGGTACCGGCGGCGAGGTGTGGGTGCCGCTGGCTTCGGCCACGACCGGGACGACGACGCCACTCACACCGGGCAGCACGTTCCTGCGCCGCGCCGGCGGCTACGACGTGTACCGGGTCGGCGCCGGCACCTCCGAGTTCTCCTCCGTGCCGTAGCTGAGCGCTCGGTCCGGGCCGGGTGTGCCTCGGTCCGGGCCGGGTGTGCCTCGGCCTGGGCCGGGTCAGGCTGGTTCGATGGCCGCTACCGCGGGCCGCGGGTGGGTCGTCGGGCCAGCCGTGAGCCGGTCGGCCGGCAGGACCGGCCAGCCGGGTGCGGCCCGGTCGAGGATGGCGTCGAGGTCGTCCGGCGGCAGCGGTCTCGCGAAGTGGAATCCCTGCCCGGTGCGGCAGCCCAGCAGGGTCAGTTCGGTGGCCTGGTCGGCGGTCTCGATGCCCTCGGCGACGGTGTCCAGGTCGAGGGCGTGGGCGAGGCGGAGCACCGCCTCGACGACGGCGGACCGGGTGTGCGTCCCGTTCAGCTCGGCGATGAAGCAGCGGTCGATCTTGAGTGTGTTCACCGGGAGTTGGGTCAGGTAGCGCAGCGAAGAGTACCCGGTGCCGAAGTCGTCCAGGGCGATCCGGATGCCCAATGCGCTGAGCTCGTGTAGTCCGGGCAGGGCCGTCGACTCGTCGATCAGCGCGTCTTCGGTGACCTCGAGGGTCAGGTCGGTCGGGTCGAAGCCGGTCCGGTCCAGGATCGCCGCGACCTGGCCGGCGAGGTCGGCGCGGTCGAGTTGGCGCGGGGAGATGTTCACGCACAGTGCCAGCCGACGGCCGGCCGGGGTCCGGCGCTGCCAGCCGCGGACCTGGCTGCAGGCCTGGTCCAGCACCCATTGGCCGAGTTCGTCGATGATCCCGGTCTGCTCGGCCAGGGGGATGAACGCCTGCGGGCCGAGCAGGCCGCGGACCGGGTGCGCCCACCGGACCAGCGCCTCCAGGCCGGTGATCTCGCCGCTGTCCAGTGACACCAGCGGCTGGTAGTGCAGCCTGAGCTGGTCGCCGCGCAGCGCACGGCGCAGGTCCTCCTCCAGCGTCGCGGTCGGCCGCGCCGGGTCGGCGAGGCCTTCGACGTAAACCTGGATCCCGTGCGTGCCGTGGCGCTTCGCCGCGTACATCGCGACGTCGGCACGGTGCAGCAGGTCGGCACCGGCACCCGGCCCGGTCGCGACGCCGATGCTCGCCCGCACCAGCACCTGCTGCCCGGCGATCGTGACCGGGTGGTCCATCTCGGTGTGGATCCGCCGGGCCACGGCCACCGCGTGCTCCGGCTGCCCGATGCCGCTCAGCAGCACGCCGAACTCGTCCCCGCCCAGCCGGCCGACGACGTCGGCGCCGAGCACGCCGCGGTGCTGCATGGCCGCCGCCGCCGCGATGAGCGCGTCGCCGGCCTCGTGCCCGAGGGTGTCGTTGACCTGCTTGAGGCCGTCCAGGTCGACGAACAGCACGGCGGTGCCCCGGCCGCCGCCGGCCGTGGCCAGGGCCAGCTCGCGCAGGAACTCGGCCCGGTTCACCAGGCCGGTGAGCGCGTCGTGGCTGGCGTCGTAGGCCAGCCGGTCCTGGATCGTCCGCCGCTCGGTGATGTCCCGGTAGACCGCGACCAGACCCTCGACGGCCGGGTTGCCCAGCAGGTTACGGATGGTCACCTCGACCCAGCGCGAACCCCCGTCCGGTCGCCGCAGGCGCAGCTCCGCGGTGTGCTGCCGGTCCGGGTCCGACAGCGAGCGGGCCAGCAGGTCGTCCGCGGCCGCGACATCATCGGGAGGCAGCCACGCGTCGTACCGGGTGCCGACCATCTCCTCGGCGCGGAACCCGGTGACGTGGTACGCGGCCGGGCTGACGTAGGTGATCTGCCCGTCCGGGTCGCAGACCGCGACCACGTCGTGCGAGTCCTGCACCAGCTCGCGGAACCGTTCCTCGCTGCGGCGCACCGCGGCCTCGGCCTGCTCCCGCCGCTCGCCGGCCAGGCCCAGCAGGCGGATGGTGAACGCCGTGGTGAGCGCGCCGAGCAGGCCGATCGCCTGCGCGTAGGTTGCCGGCAGGTAGGAGTACACCCATCCGGCGGCGATCGCGGCCTGCCCGGCGGCCATGGTCAGCAGCGACAGGACCACCGCCCGGCGCCAGATCACGGTGCCGGAGAGTTCCATGTGCGCCAGCGATATCAGCACCGGCCCGACTCCGAGCACCGGGCCCCAGCCGAGCGCGTAGCTCAGGATGGCGAGGGGGAGGAGGTGCAGCGCCAACCGCAGCGCCGGCCGGCGCCGCAGGTCTCCACCGGCCAGCCAACGCTGGACCCCGGGCTGCATGAGCGCCTCGATCGCCATCACCAGCACGAACACCACCCACAGCGGCAGCGGGCCGGCCAGGTCGAACCACCACAGCGCAACCAGCACCGGTACCGCCGTCAGTGCCTCGAACCACTGGAACGCGACACGGCGCACAACCGCCCAACGGACCGGCACCCGACCCCCCGGATCTGGCCGCCCCCGGCGCGGACGCGGACTACGAGCTCCCGCCCGACCATCGGCTACCAGACAGTCGACCTGAGGCGCTCCGGCCGGCGGGACCGGCCGCGTCCCCAGCGGCGCGCACCCGACCGACCCGCGCCACGCGCCAGACCGCCGCCGGCGACTCAGCCCGGGGGTGGAGCCGTGCTCTCCCGGACGATCAGCGTCGTGGCCAGCTCCAGGCCGAGTTGGGACGTCTGCTCGCCGCGGCCCAGGGCGAGCGCCAGTTCGGTGGCGGCGGCCGCCATCTCGGTGAGCGGCTGGTGCACGGTGGTCAGCGGCGGATCGATCAGCGCGGCGACCGGGAGGTCGTCGAAGCCGACCACGCTCAGGTCCGCCGGGATCCGCAGGCCCAGCGCCCGCGCCGCCTGGTAGACGCCGAGCGCTTGCAGGTCGTTGCCGGTGAAGATGGCGGTGGGGCGGTCCGGGCGGCGCAGCAGGTCGAGCGCGGCCGCGCGGCCGGCCGCCTGGTCGACATCGGTGCGCACGATGAGGTCGGCGTCGACCGGCAGCCCGGCTGCGTCCAGCGCGGCCCGGTAGCCGTCCAGCCGGGCCCGGAAGCAGAGGACCAGGTCCGGCCCGGTGACCACGCCGATACGGCGGTGTCCCAGCCCGATCAGGTGGCGGGTGGCGGACCGGCCACCGGTCCAGTTCGTCGCGCCCACGAACGGGACGCCGTCCGGCAGTTCGATGGTGGGATCGAAGACCACGAAGGGGATGCCTTTGGCACGCAGCTGTTCACGTTGCTCGTCCGACAGCTGGGCCACCGTCACGACGCAGGCCGGCCGGCGGGACAGCGTGTCGTCGATCCGGTAGCGGTTCGCGGCGGGTTGCGGGCCGAACTCGGTGAGCATGACCCCTACGCCGTGGGCGCGGGCGGTCTGCGTCACCCCGCGGATGATCTCAGCGCCCCACATGTCCTCCAGCTCGTCGAAGACGAGCTCCATCATGTTGCTGCGGCTGGCCAGATCCCCCCGGCGGTACCCGTGCTGTTTGATCAGGGCTTCGACCCGGGCCCGGGTCTCCGCGGCCACCCCCGAACGGCCGTTGATGACCTTCGACACGGTCGGGACCGACACTCCGGCGGACTCGGCGATGTAGGAGATCGTCACCGGTCTGGCCGCGTTGCCTGGCAGCCGATCCCCGTCCGGCGCACCCGACACGGCCTGCGACAACCCGGCCCCCTTTCCATCGCCGCGGCCCGGTTATGACGTAGGAACCCGCCGGCGGTCGGGCGGCGGGCCACCCCG
>Ga0307499_10000681_pt1 | contig 11078 bp, 9 predicted proteins | sample 13_S_MG_FD_201363 | JGI IMG/M metagenome (GOLD analysis project Ga0307499, IMG submission 201363) | Soil microbial communities from Populus trichocarpa stands in riparian zone in the Pacific Northwest, United States - 13_S | ecosystem: Environmental > Terrestrial > Soil > Riparian zone > Trees... | reverse complement strand
CGGCTTCTCGATCGACAATCTGTCGCTGATGGCGCTGGCGATCTCGGTCGGCTTCGTGGTCGACGACGCCATCGTCATGATCGAGAACATGTACCGCAACCTCGAGCAGGGCATGGCGCCGTACCCTGCCGCGATCGAGGGCGCCAAACAGATCGGCTTTACCGTGCTGTCGATCAGCCTGTCCCTGATCGCGGCGTTCACGCCGCTGATCTTCATGGACGGCATCGTCGGGCGGCTGTTGCGCGAGTTCTCGCTGACGCTGACCTTCGCCATCGTGGTGTCGACCGTGGTCTCGCTCACGATCACGCCGATGATCTGCGCGCACTACATCAAGGAAGCGACCTCGGACCGTGCGACCTGGTTCGATCGGCTGGTCGAGGGCACGCTGTCGCGCATCGTTACCTTTTACACCTGGACGCTGCGGGCGGTGCTGGGCTTCCCGTTCCTGACCCTGCTGGTATTCTTTGCCACCATCGCATTGACGGTGGTGCTGTATATCAAAACCCCGAAGGGTTATTTCCCGACCGACGACAGCGGGTTCGTGATCGGCGCGACGCGCGCATCCCCCGACACCTCGTTCCAGGCGATGCTGGGACTGCAGCAACAACTCGCCGACATCGTCATGGCCGATCCGGCCGTGGCCAGCATCGGTTCCTCGCTCGGCGGCACCGCAGGCCCCGGCGGCGGCGGCTCCAACCGCGGCACCATGTTCATCAGCCTGAAGCCGCCGGAGGAGCGGGCAGGCATGTCGACCGCGCAGGTGATCGATCGGCTGCGGCGGAATCTCTACCGGGTCGCCGGCGTGCGCCTGTTCATGTTCGCGGCACAGGATATCCGTGCCGGCGGACGGCAGAGCGATTCCGACTATCAATATACGCTGTCGAGCACCGACCTCGATCTGTTGCAGAAATGGGCGCCGCTGGTCGCCAAGCGCATGGAGACGGTGGAGGGGATTACCGACATCTCCAGCGACCGTGAGCCTGGGGGCTTGCAATTGTCGCTGGCGATCGACCGCAAGACCGCATCGAGCCTCGGCGTTCGCGTCCAGGATATCGACAACGCCCTGAACAACGCGTTCGCGCAGCGGCAGATCTCGATCGTCTATACCCAGCGCAACCAGTACATGGTGGTGCTGGAGATCGATCCGAAATTCCAGGCCGATCCGTCCAACCTGGAGCGCATCTTCGTCGCCGGCGCCAACGACGCCCAGGTGCCGCTGTCGGCCGTGGTGCGCTACCAGCGCGGCCTGTCGCCGCTCGCGGTCTATCACTCGCAATCGTTTCCCTCGACGACGGTCTCGTTCAATCTGCTGCCCGACGTACCGTTGGAGGTCGCAACCTCGAACATCCAGCGCGCGGTCGAGGAACTGCACATGCCGGAAGGCATCCGCGGCAGTTTTGACGGCAATGCCGGCGATTTCAACAAGACCAGCGGACGGCAGCCGCTGCTGATCCTCGGCGCGCTGGTGGCGATGTATATCGTGCTCGGCGTGCTCTATGAGAGCCTGGCGCATCCGCTCACGATCATCTCGACGCTGCCGTCGGCAGGACTCGGCGCGCTGCTGGCGCTGCAGGTCACCGACACGCCGCTGACCGTGATCGCTTTCGTCGGCATCATCCTGTTGATCGGCATCGTCAAGAAGAACGGCATCATGATGGTGGATTTCGCGCTCGATGCCGAACGCAACCGCGGCCTGTCGTCGGCGGACGCGATCTTCGAGGCGTGCCGCGCCCGCTTCCGGCCGATCCTGATGACGACGATGGCGGCCTTGTTTGCCGGCATCCCGCTGGTGATTGCCACCGGCCCCGGCACCGAGCTGCGCCGGCCGCTCGGCATCACCATCATCGGCGGCTTGTTCGTTTCGCAGATCCTGACGCTGTACACGACGCCGGTGATCTATCTCCTGATCGACCGGCTGCGGCAGCGCTGGCGGCCAGCCCCAATCGCTGCGCCCGCCGAGTAGAGCGTTTTCGAGCGAAAGCCTGCCCCGGACTTGATCCGGGGTGGACTCCAGTTCGCGTGAAGAAAACGCGTCAAAACAAGAGAATGGAGCCCCGTTCTGATCAGAACGGGGCTCCAGTTGAATTACTGGCCACGAAGCGTATAGCGGGCGGATGTCACAACAAGCCAATCCCAAATCCGGCGCCGCCGAGGAGGTGGTCCCGGACTGTTCGCATTGCGGCAAGCCGCTGCCGCTCTGCATCTGCGACAGCGTTAAGCCGATTAAAAGCAGGACCGAGCTCCTGATCCTGCAGCACCCGCAGGAGCAGGACAGGGCGCTTGGCACGGCGCGGCTGACGGCCATGCATTTCAAGGATGCGGTCCTCAAGATAGGCCTGTCCTGGCCGAGCCTGTCCAAGGCGCTGGGGCGGAAAGTCGATGATCCCTCGCGCTGGGCGGTGCTGTATCTCGGCTCGGCCAAGGTCGCCGATCTCGACACCGATGCCGAGATCGTCGCGATCAACCGTAAGGGCGAGGTCGAGCCGCACCAGCGCGCCATCCTCTCCGACATCGAAGGCATCGTGCTGCTCGACGGTACCTGGAGCCAGGCCAAGGCGCTGTGGTGGCGCAACGCGTGGATGCTGAAGTGCCAGCGGGTCATTTTGGGCCCGAAGCGGCCTTCGCGTTACGGCAAGCTGCGCAAGGAGCCGCGTGGCGACGGTCTTTCCACCATCGAGGCCGCAGGCCTGCTGCTGGCCGGCCTCGAAAAGCGGCCGGACATCGTCGAAACGCTCAATGCAAGCTTTGACCGCATGCTGGCACGCTATCGGGATGTGCAGGCGGAAATGCCGGAACTCGCGCCGAAGCCGAAGAAGCGGGACTACCGGCGGCGCAAGCGGGGCTGACTCTGGGCTTTCGATTAAAGGAGGCGTCGACCGGGTTCGTTTGCCCGGCCGAAAGACCAGTGTTGCTCTTTTACCCGCCAAGAATCCGCGGCCGAAAAGCCGGTTCCAGTGTCGGAACCAGGACAGAGCGAGCTGTGGATGCTGTGGATAATGATGACATCCCTCTTGACGGTGCTAAGTTCCTAATTCTCCGCGCAACAATTTGGAGCAAAGTCGATGACTTTAAGCACTGAAATTCTCACGCGCTCTCCATTGCTCGACGCTGATGAGATCGAAGGCGAAATCGGCAACATCATTCTCAGTACCCGGCGCGGGTCCGTCATCAGCACAGTGCCACCCAGCAATGATCATCCGTTGCCGGGAGGCCCGATGCCCGATTACGTCGAGCACAAGGAAGGCGTCAATCAGGTCGGCAAACTCTCGGCTGAAGCCGTGATCCGCGAATACGACGCAGCCGTGAAAGAAATCGAGGCGCTCGGTGTAGAGTTGTCCGAGGCCGCCAAGAAATGTGAGGCGATGGTCGCCGGCGTTCATTCCATGGTGAAAGAGATCAAGGAGTTGGCGGCGAACTATCGCGAGGAAGGCAAGCGCTACTTCTTGCAGATCGAGGATTGTTCCCTGATGACATCCGAAGTCCGCACTGTTTGCGAGACGCTCAAAAAGCGAATTGCAAGTAGTGGTCGCGTCGCCTGATGTTCCGGCTGTGGCCGGTCCTGCTGATGGCCGCACCGTTCGTCGTCGCGGCCATCAGCTGGATCTTCTAAGCCGCACCGGGAAAAGGCTGCGGTCCGGATAGCGCAGCCGCGCCGGTTGCTCCGTTCTTTCGCCCGCACTATGACGGTGCGCCGGATGCAAGCGGAGCAGCGGCATGGAATTGGTTGCGCATTTGCGCCTGTCGAAACGGGCCTTGATCGACCTTGCTTTCTTCTGCGGCGTTCCGGTCGTGCTGGCGATGCTTTCGGCCGCCCTCGGACCATAATATACGGCCATCATGGGCGCCGCCGGCGCGGTCGTCTATGTCCTCTCGCTCGCCATTGTCCCCTGGTGGCTGATTCCGTGAGACGCTGGGCTGGGCGAGGTTTGCACCGTCAGCCAGGGAAGCGACCCGCGAAGGCCGCTTTCAACTGAGCGGCGCTGAATGGACGGCGGAAGACGATGCCCTGTTGCGATCGTTGATCGGCAGCGGCAGGCCGCCGCGCACCATCGCACTCGAAATGAAGCGAACAGTCGGCGGCGTTCGCGCAAGGACGGCCAAGCTGGGCCTTCGGAACAACCGTCAGGGCGAAACGTCCGCCGATTAAGGGGCCACCCAGGGCGAAAATCCCGGCTGCTTCGCTTTGCTAACCAGTGCGGCACAGGACCGGCGCTGCTTGGTTGCCTATCCCGGGCAGGGCGTATAAGAAGCGCCCCGGTGGGGCCACGTGGCGGAGTGGTTACGCAACGGTCTGCAAAACCGTGTACACCAGTTCAATTCTGGTCGTGGCCTCCATAACCAAATCAACCACTTAGACCCAAATCGAGAAGGCGGTTCCAAGGGCCAAAATGGGCTCTCGGACACCGGGCGGACACCGCTCCTGATCTTGATGCCGTCGCTCCGGGCTTGCCGTGGCCGTCTGTGCGTCGGCGCGGGGAGGGGGCTCGATGGGCCGCGCGATCCTCAGCGGCGCGCTGGACGGGCTGCGCGCGGCCTCAGCCCCTCAACGTGAACGCCGACCTCGGCCGCATCGTGCGAAATCGAGCAAACCCATCAGGCAGCCTCACGCAACGGTCTGATCATGGCAACGCACGCGGCGGGGGATTGCTCGCGACTTCATCGAACGCACGCCGGAGAAGCGTCCCGAGCAATGCGTGCGCCTTTTTGACACTCATTGGGTTCGCCGGGGGATCGTATCTTTTTCTTGCATGCCGAGCGGCGTTCGCGGTTCGCTTCAACCGGCTGATCTCATCGGCAGGTGCCCATCCGAGAGACAGGAAAACCGCCTCCCGCTTCTTTGCCTTCGAGCCGCCGAACCTCAAGATCAGACATTCCAGAGCCTTGTAGATGTCGAACCAGTCCGCCGATCTTCCAAAATAAACCAGCGCGTCGTCGAGAAGCTCGTCATCATCGGCGAGCCTCGCCCACGTTTGCACTCGGGTTGGTCGAGGCGGCGGAGAGTGGAGCTTGCCATCGGGTCCCATATTGGTGACTGTCACCGTTCCCGGGAAAAGGCGTAGTTCCACCTCAACGACACCTGGAAAGATCGCCCGATGGAGTTCGCCTTTGGGACCAAATTCGACAATGCTTCCGAGCCGCACTGGCTTCGAGGCTCGATCCAGAGCCATCGCTCCATTGAGGCGCTCCATGCAGGCAACACACCAATCGCGAACCTCGCCAGCGGTCGAGAGATTTTCCATCGACGCGGATCGAAGGATGGTTTCTTCCCTATGAAGCTCGATCCAAGGATCGAACGGCGGCTTCAAAACAGACGTCCATTGATCAAGATCGGCACGATCGCCTAAGACAGCCGCACCCCATTGTCTCTTGTCCATCGCTTCTAGCTCCCGCATCATTCGCGGTGTGTTTGCGCAACGAGCCGGGACCAATGCTTCTCGCTAAACTGAGCCAACTGTAGAAGCTGCGTCAGCGAGGCCCACGCATTTATCTCCCCGATTTCGGTCGCTCGGCCATGAGCGGCGTCGTCTCGCCAATAGCCCATGATGCTCAGCGCCGACGCAAACTGAGCGTCAGGCGTGATCGCCTTCTGTAGCTCAGACCGTCCGGACCTGCCGAGGTACAGCTTCAATGCTCGCGCTTCCCCCAGCTTGGCGAAACCAACTGCGAGCAAGATCGCTTCGGCGGCGGCACCACACATGACGCATGACGCCAGATAATTCCGATGCCTGTACGTTCCCACAGCCTCGCTCGACCGCTGGTCGAACCCGTCCCCAAACCTCGTGAACTCTGCGAACACTTCAGCCATCCGGCCGATCTCGATGACTTGCCGGTCCCCCGCGCTCTCGACCCAGCGGATGCCGTGAGCCGTCAACGAGAACTTGCGATCAATGTCGCCGCCGGAAGCGACGTTCCTCGACGGGTTCCTGTATCCCATGCGGAGCACGCCGATGCGACATAGCTCGGCGACGGCGTCGTAGAATGCGCCGACTTGCTCATCGGTTTGCCGATTGCTGTCGACGCCTTGACGGGACCAGTAGCGATCCAGCAGAAGCGGCACATACAGGTCGGCTCCGTAGTTCTGCCGCCTCAATTGTTCGTCGTGAGCAACACGAGCAAGGTTCTCGACCAGGAACTCGAAGATCGCATCGACGTGGATAGTCATGCCTGCCCCCCGATTGATGTGCTGTCCAGGTCGGCAAAAGGTCGGTCGGCGGTGTACTTCATCATTTCGCCGCGACCTCTTTTGCCAGCATCACCACCCACGCGCCCCAGCCGCAACCGAACAGGAAGGCGACGAGCGAGAGCCAGACTAAGATCAGGGCGGAGGTGAGCCACTTGTTAGAGCGGGCCAACCGCGTCGAGCCCATCGCGCTATCGTTGCGCGACGCAGCCATTCGGTCGGCATACGCCTGCGAGTGAGACGGATTTTGAAGCGCAACGGCCCTGTTGAACTGTTCGTAGTAGAAGAACATTGAAGCCTCCGCCCGCTTTGCCATCGTAAAGAGAGCGCAGCCTTGCGCAAGCAAGACGAGCACCAAGCCGGCGACGAAAGCCCCTGCTGTGAGCAGCACGTCGGACCTTGCAACATCGGCCCTGAAAAATGCCAGCGCGGTCGGCCCGGTCCGGGTCGGCGCGGCGGGTGAGCTGGGTGCAATCGAGGGCTGTCATGCGCCCGATCTAAGCGGGCCTCGGATGCCGGCGCAAATTATCAATCCATTGTGGCTCTACCGCCTCGGATCACACCGGCACTGGTTGTGGACAATCCGGGAGGTTCAACCAATGCCCGCAAGGGTCACTTCCGGATTTGCGCGTCGCGCAAGGGGCTTTCCACGCTCGACGACCTAGTCTTCAGAAAAATGCAGGTTCATTTGCACGGCTTGAGAGTGAGCCCCTCAGGCGGCTTTGTGTCTTCGGTGCCGCACGTTTGATCCAATTGCCCTTGGGTTAAATTCTTGACGTCGCGCAGGTCGGCGCCACGCAGGTTTGCGCCGATCAGGGTGGCGTCGCTCAGGTTGGCGTCGCTCAGGGTGGCGCCACTCAGGTTGGCGCCGATCAGGTTGGCGCCGCTCAGGTTGGCGTAGCCCAGGTAGGCGGCGGTCAGGTTGGCCACGCTCAGGGTGGCGTCGCTCAGGGTGGCGCCGCCCAGGTTGGCGCCGCTCAGGTTGGCGTCGCTCAGGTTGGCGTCGCTCAGGTTGGCGCGGATCAGGTTGGCGCCGCTTAGGTTGGCGCGGCTCAAGTTGGCGCCGCTCAGGTTGGCGCCGCTCAGGATGGCGTCGCTCTGACCTGACAGGTTTGCACGAAACAAATTGAATGGACGACGCGCGAGCCCATATCCAGCGACATTTGCAAAGACAACAATTGCGGCGCAGGTACTCAGGAAGGCCTTTAATGGCCAAGAGAACTTCTTGAGCGGCAGCATGAGATGGGTGGCGACGACCGCTGCCGCAAGGCCAAGCAGACCCGAACCCCAGGCCGGGAATACGGCGGCTTTCCAGGCAAAAAGCAGCATTGTTAGCGGCAGCAGCAGATAGAAAGTCAGGCCGCTGAAGTACCGGATCAGCGGATTGTGAAACGGTGCCAACGTTGGCGCCTGCGCGATCGACATTGACCGTGCGAGCCGCTCCAACCGCTCGCTGTGCTCGACATAAATCTGTAGATAAACCCGCAGCATGATCAGCACCGCCGGCCCCAACAGCATGAAGCCGAAGAACGATACTGGTCCGGCCAACGGTACGTTCATCTTTTCACTGCCGCCCAAGAGGGCACTGTCCGGACTGAGCAGAGACAGGAGGCAGAACGCGCTCGTGCCGAGGAATGTCAGCCCAATGCGCGTGACATGCGCTCGGGTCTCATCAGTCGCTTTACTGACGAGATCAGGCGATAGCCTGCGCAGACCTTGAAGTTTGCGGCCCGTCACGGGAACCTAGCCTTGTTCGGTGGCTGAAAGGTCCACTAGCGCTCTCCGGTCGTCACGAGCTGAGGGGAGATCGATCTAAGGCGGAGGCAAAGGTATCATGTACGCCAACGGCTGGCAGCTTCAACTACAACAATATTTCAAAGGTCGGCATCGGGTCAAAAGCCAACGTCGTCATCGAATATTGCCACCAGCTCTCGGGCATCGGTGACCCCCTCGAACATTCCCGGCAGCCCGATCTCAGCCAGCACGTTCGCCATCATCAGCAGCAGCGCGCCGCAGGACACACGCCCGGCATCGATGCGAGGTTGCCGACGTAGCGGCTTACGACGCGAAACAGGGCAGCGATGGCAGCTTGGTTCGTGGTGATGCTGTAAAGATTACACATTACTTAGGTGCTTTTTACGGTGATCATCGCGTCCATTGGAACATAACCAACGACAGACATTGATCCCACCGAAGCAGTAGAAGATATCACTGTGCAGGCCGTCACAGTCTGCGTGGTTGTCGTGATATGCAATGTCGGTGGCGCAGTCCAAATAGCTCTAGCTTCGTCAATCAAGTCAGCCTCGAACCGTCCCAGCGCACTTTTTATTGCGTCTCGTACGTATCCCATTCGAGCGCTATTCAGCTTCTGCTCAGGTGTCGATGGTCGGCCATACTGAAGGTGTGAAATCTGAACATTGATCTCGTCGATCAGCGCTTGCAGATCGAGCTGGGCATTGAACCTCCGGCTTTTCAGGAAATCCGAGGCAGATGCGACACCGACCTCAGTTCCGTTCCGAGGGCGATTGAAGAACTCCAGCAAATTCCGAGCGTGAAGCCAAAAACTCTCAACCGCCAGATTGCGGATAAGCATGTGGCCCTTAAACGATGCGAACTGATCGTCGTACAAAGCTGCGTATGACCAATCCAACATACCCACTTCGTACGGCAAATGCTCCGATAACATCTGACGGTGCGCAGCCAACATTTTTACCACTCCCCTGGCCATGTAGACGGTGACTTAGTGGCCATGGTCCATCTAAGCGGGCCGTAGCGCTCCGGGCAAATCGTCAAGGTGTGGTAGCTTCCCCATGGTGGACACCGCTGCGGATTGGGTCTGCTTGTTCGGCTATTCGTCGTCTTTGCCGGTCATGAAGGCTTCCACTGCTCGATCAACTTCCGCTTGGGGCAATCGAGGCTTACCAGGCTTTTTTCGAGACAGCTTGAGAGCCATGAATGTGCCGCCCTCGGCTTTTGCCTGACCTACATCCAGTGAGAGAAACCCATCCACCGATAATGTATCCCATTTGTTTGGATTGTTAGCGTCGTAGAGAATAATAGGCTTTGATCCGTCACCAATTTCAACTGCTATAAGGGGCATTTGCTCCACTTCGCGCAGCGTCTTATAAAGTTCAATTGCTCGTTGATCGGCATTCCGCACAGGAACAAATCTTTTTCCCACGGGGCTTCTCCTACCTGCAAAGGGGCCAACCACTTGGCCGCCTCTTCAATTGTGCGGCTATCCCCGGCCACCATGTGGAGGGCGGATCGCTCGCCACTCGCGTCGCGGGTTTCCGTTGAAAACGACTTTCCCATGTGAAACTACTAAAAGTTGTTAGTTCTGCGCAAGATCCCCAAAAACTTGCTGGAAATCTAGCCCAGGCAGGTTGATCGTCGTTCTATCGGACTAGGTTTCAATGATGGTGAGGATCGATCAGTGCCGCGACCACGATTTGAGATCGTACTGGGGGTCCTAATAGCGACCGCTGTTATGGCTGTCGTGGCAACCTTCTATGCTGATCCGCAATTGCCCAACGCAGACGCGGCACAAGTCTCAGCGGCGATCTCCGCGCGCCATATGATTGCCTCTGCTGACCGGCCAGCGCATCGGCCAGGCCTCCGACCCCGCGGTGCGACTGCGCGTTGAGGATGGCACGGTCCAATCACTCGCCGTCCTCGAACACCGAGGAAAAGGCGACGCGCTTGAAGCCGGCCGGTGTCGCCTCGTCGTCCTTGGCGACGCGCGGACGGGCCTTCGTCGGGTGGGCGGTGGCCAGCGTGTTCCAGTCGTAGTCGTAGATCTCGGCGAGGTAGGCCGCGATTTCCTGATCGTCGAAGATCAGGCTGGCGTCACGGTTGGTCTTCACTCCCTCGTTCGACCAGTTGTGGCTGCCGAACACGACGATCTTGCCGTCAACGATGATCGTCTTGTTGTGGCAGGCCGGCTGGAACCGGAAAACGTCTTTCGGAAAGTCCAGCCCGATGAGCACGTCGAGGCTCTCTTGCTTCATCATGTCGCGGCAGATGATGCGGACATCGAGCTTCTTGTCGATCTTGTCCTTGAGAGCGCCGACCAGCAGCCGGAATTCGGTAAAGTCGTCCTCGGTGCCGCGGAAGTTGATGTACTGGTTCTGAAACCAGACGCTCTTCTTGGCCGATTTGATCAGCTTGAGCACCTGCTGGGCATAATTGTCTGGCGTGAGCAGGGGCTGCACGCTGACCTCGCGGTTCAACCGCAACGGCTTGAACAGCTGCGTCGGCTTGGCGAACTCGATCGGTTCTTCCTCTTCCTCCGGCACGAACAAATCGGGTGCGGCGAAGCTGACGGCTTCGGCTTGCGCGGCGGACTGCTCGAAATCGCGCTTGATGTAAAACTCGTAGATCGACGCCAGCTTCTTGTTGCTGATGATGGCATGGTAGTCGCGATTGTATTTCCTCTGGAACTGCGCCGGCAGCTTTTCCGGATGATCGACGAACGGATGAACGTTCGGTTGGTTGGACGACTGCCAATTGCCGCTGGAGAGCCAGAAGGCGCTGCCGTCGCGCACCGCGACCTTGATGTGATAGGCGGACGCGAAAAGGCCGTCCGGATTCTTCTTCGAGACCAGCGTGGCCCAGGTCTGCTCGAACCGTGTCTTCATTTTCTTTTCGAGCGGCGGGATGACCTCTTTCTCTTCGTCGAGATCGTCGGCCTTCACGCCACCCTTCGCCGGCTTCTCCGGCACCGGGTGAAGGATCAGCTCGAATTTGCGGTCCGCCGGCGTGACGGCGGCCTCGATCGCCTCGAAAATATGCGGCGCCGTGAATTGATACATCGCCACCGTAAGCGACTTCTTGGTTCCGCCGAGGAAGGTTTCCAGTTCAGTCCAGCCGGCCTCCGGGCTGACGCAGATCGTCA
>Ga0307499_10000680_pt1 | contig 11084 bp, 9 predicted proteins | sample 13_S_MG_FD_201363 | JGI IMG/M metagenome (GOLD analysis project Ga0307499, IMG submission 201363) | Soil microbial communities from Populus trichocarpa stands in riparian zone in the Pacific Northwest, United States - 13_S | ecosystem: Environmental > Terrestrial > Soil > Riparian zone > Trees... | reverse complement strand
CTCCTTTCGGCGCACCGCGAGGTCGAGGACCGGCCGGGCGCGCCCGAGGTGCCGCCGGGGCCCGCGACGGTCGCGTTCCACGATGTCGACTTCTTCTACGAGACGGCGCGGCAGATCCTCCACGGCGTCTCGTTCACCATCGCCGCGGGCCAGCGCGTCGCGGTCGTCGGCCACTCCGGCTCGGGCAAGTCGACGCTGGCGCGGCTCCTTTATCGCTTCTACGACGTCTCCAGGGGATCGATCGCGATCAACGGCGTCGACGTGCGCGAGGTCCGGCAGGCGAGCCTGCGCAGCGCCATCGGCATCGTTCCGCAGGACACGGTGCTCTTCAACGACACCATCCTCTACAACATCCGCTACGGCCGGCCCGAAGCGAGCGACGCCGAAGTGTTCGAGGCCGCGCGCGCCGCGCACATCCACGACTTCATCCAGAGCCTGCCGGCGAAGTACGAGACCATGGTCGGCGAGCGCGGCCTCAAGCTCTCGGGCGGCGAGAAGCAGCGTGTCGCGATCGCGCGCGCGCTGCTGAAGAACCCGCGCATCCTCATCTTCGACGAGGCCACCTCGGCGCTCGATTCGCGCGCCGAGAAGGCGATCCAGGCCGAGCTCGAGCGCATCGCCAAGGGGCGCACTACGTTAGTGATCGCTCACCGGCTTTCCACCGTGATGGACGCGGATCTCATCCTCGTGCTCTCTCAGGGCAGGGTGGCGGAGCGCGGGACTCACGCTCAACTTCTTGAACTAAAAGGGGAATACTCCAGAATGTGGGAGCTGCAGCGCGAGGCGGCGGAGGCCCAGGCGGTGCTCGAAGACGCCGAAATCAGAGAACAAACCCTGTAGCCTCCGCCCGACAGTGGGCATTTTTCACGACGATTCTAGGAACTATTTCCTACTACATGATTTTGCTTGATTTTCCTGTTTTGCGTCGTCTAGACTGCGACAACTCCATGCGCCATGTAGGGCATGGCCATAACAAACGGATACCGCTACCGCTAAGAAAAGATTCGCATCTATGGCAACGCAACAAAGAAAACTCCATTCCCTCGAAGGAATCGTCGCCGCATTCGCGCTGTTTTTCGTTCTCGCTCTGACCATCGGTTTTGCCCAGGCCCAGACCCAGAAGGTCGTCTACCTGCGCTCGGCGGCGGTGATGGTGCAGGACGCCGCGACCGGCGAGATAGTCATCAACAAGAACAGCGCAGCCGTGGTCCCCATCGCTTCGATCACCAAGCTGATGACGGCGATGATCATCCTCGACCGCGGCCTCGATCTCGAGCAGCGCATCGTGGTGAGTCGCGAAGACGTCGACACCCACAAGGGCACGCGCTCGCGCCTGATGCCCGGCACTACGCTCACGCGCGACGAGCTGCTTCTCCTCGGGCTCATGGCCTCGGAGAACCGCGCCGCCGCCGCGCTCGCCCGCACCTATCCGGGCGGCGTACCGGCGTTCGTCAAGGCGATGAACGAGAAGGCCGCCGAGCTCGGCATGAGCGACAGCGTGTTCGTCGAGCCGACGGGACTCTCGCCGTTGAACGTCTCCAGCCCGCGCGACCTGGTGAAGCTGGTGCGCGCCGCGCACGGCTATCCGCTGATCCGCGAGTACTCGACCCGCGACAAGGCGACCATCAAAGCCTTCAACCGGCCGCTGCGCTTCGTGAACACCAACGGCCTGGTGCGCAACTCCCACTGGGAGATCGAGCTCTCGAAGACCGGCTATATCAGCGAGGCCGGCCGCTGCCTCGTGATGCACGTGCGCCTCGCCTCCAAGGACCTGATCGTGGTGCTGCTCGACTCGTGGGGCAAGCAGTCGCGGATCGCCGACGCGAACCGCATCCGCAAGTGGCTCGAGATGAGCACCAAGGCGAGCCAGCGCACCTGAAAAATCGGGGTCAGAGCCCGATTTCCTAATTAGCTGCGCGTCGCCGGAAATCGGGCTCTGACCCCGATTTTTCTTGACCCCGATTTTTTTTGCCTAAGCGCTCTTCAGTGCGTGCAGGGCGAAGAGCCCCTTGCGGTCGGTCCAGGCCTTCTCGGCGACATGGCCGGCGCCCGCCGCGAGGGCGCGGAAGCCTTCGATCGAATACTTGTACGAGTTCTCGGTGTGGATCGACTCGCCGGTCTCGAACTCGAAGCGGTGCCGGCCGATGCGCACGCTCTGGCGCGCGAGCGAGACGAGATGCATCTCGATGCGGCCGACGGCGGCGTTATAGAACGCGTAGTGCTCGAAGCGCTTCAGATTGAAGTCGGCGCCCAGCTCGCGGTTGATGCGCGCGAGGAGGTTGAGGTTGAACGCCGCGGTGACGCGGCGCGAGTCGTTGTAGGCGGCGTGCAGCGCGTTGGCGTCCTTGCGCAGGTCGACACCCACCAGCATGCGCGCGGCCTGGCCGCGCGTCATCGACAGGAACGCGTGCGCCTCCTCGGGCGAGAGGTTGCCGATCGTCGAGCCGGGAAAGTAGACCACACGCCGCGCGCGCGCGCGGGGAAGCTCCACCGGACGCGAGAAATCGCCGTTGACCGGAACGATCTCGAGCCAGGGGAACTCGCGCGCAAGGCGCTCGGCCGCGCCGCGCAGCGCGGCTTGCGAGATGTCGACCGGGAGGTACGCCGCCGGTCGCAACGCGCGGATGAGGAGCCGCGTCTTCAGGCCCTCGCCGCTGCCGTACTCGATCAGCTCGCAGCCGCGTCCGGCGAAGCGCGCGATCGAGGCGATGTTCGTGCGGGTGAGCGCGAGCTCGGCGCGCGTCAGGTAGTACTCGGGCAGCCTGCAGATGCGCTCGAACAGGCGGCTTCCGGCGTCGTCGTAGAAATATTTCGGCGGTAACGACTTCTGCGGGAGCGACAGTCCCGCGATGACGTCGTCCAGAAAATCCTTCAGGCTACACCGATGCGCGAGCCGGGTCGGTGCCCGATCTCGCGAGAGATGCGGTCCGCGGTCTCCTTGACCAGCGGCCCCCACTGCAGCTTCATGCGGTCGGCGGGCGAGGAGAGCGACAGCGCGGCGACCAGCGTGCCGTTGTCGTCGCGGATCCCGGCGGCGACGCAGCGCACGCCGATCTCGGCTTCCTCGTTGTCGGTCGCCCAGCCCTGGCGCTGGATTTTCTCGAGGTCGCGCTCGAGGAGCTGCGCGCTGCTCAGCGTGTTCTTGGTGTGCGGCGCGAGGCCGGTGCGCTTCGCGTAATCGCGCAGCCTCGCGAAGCCCTCCTCGAGCAGGAAGAGCTTGCCCGCCGCGGTGACGTGCAGTGGCGCACGCGCGCCGATGACGTGCACCACGCGCATCGCCGCGCGTCCCGACGAGCTGCGCTCGACGTAAACGATCTCGTCGTCGTGGCGCACCGAGAGGTTGGCGGTCTCGCCGGTGTGAGCGTGCAGCTCGCGCATGAGCGGTAGCGCGAGCTCGCGCACGCTGATGCGCGACTTCACGAGATTCCCGAGCTCGAGAAGCCGCATGCCGAGGCGATAGCTTCCCGGCTCGACCCGGTCGACGAGACGGTCGGCCGACATCGCCGAGAGGATGCGGTGCGCGGTGGACGGGTGCAGGCCCGTGTACTGCGAGATCTGCTTGAGGCCGAGCGGCTCGGGATGCTTCTCCAGCACGTCGAGCAGCCGCATCATGCGCTCGACGACCTGGATCGGATTCTTCTGCTCGTCCTTCGCGGTGGCCATGGGAAGCGCCATTGTAGAATGCGGCGCCATGCCTGTGGTGACCTGCATCGAGGACCTGCGCGAGCTCTCGAGAAAACGGATCGCGCGCGCGATCTTCGACTACGTCGACCGCGGGTCCTACACCGAGTCCACATTGCGCGCCAACCGCGCCGACCTCGAGCTGCTCACGCTGCGCCAGCGCGTCGGCATCGACGTCGACGGGCGCAGCACGCGCGGCACGATGCTCGGCGAGGAGGTGGCGATGCCGGTGGGGCTCGCCCCGGTGGGACTCACCGGCCTCAACTGGGCCGACGGCGAGATCCTCGCGGCGCGCGCCGCGCAGCGCTTCGGCGTGCCGTTCACGCTCTCGACGATGTCGATCTGCTCGATCGAGGACGTCGCCGGCGCGGTGGACAAGCCGTTCTGGTTCCAGCTCTACGTGATGCGCGACCGCGGCTTCGCCGCCTCGCTCATCGAGCGCGCCAAGGCCGCCGGCTGCTCGGCGCTGGTGCTCACGCTCGATCTGCAGGTCCAGGGCCAGCGCCACCGCGACCTCAAGAACGGGCTTGCGGTCCCACCCACGCTCACGCTCGGCACTGCGCTGGACATCATGATGAAACCCGCGTGGGCCCTCAACGTGCTGCGCGGGAAGCGCAAGTCGTTCGGCAATCTCGAGGGCCGCATCCCGGATGCGAACAGCCTCACCACGCTGTCGCAATGGATCGCCGGGCAGTTCGATCCGACACTGTCGTGGAAGGACGTCGAGTGGGTGAAAAAGCTCTGGGGCGGAAAGCTCGTCCTGAAGGGCGTGCTCGACGCCGAAGACGCGAAGATCGCGGCGCAGAGCGGCGCCGACGCGATCGTCGTGTCCAACCACGGCGGGCGCCAGCTCGACGGCACGATGTCGTCGATCCGGGCGCTGCCGGAGGTGGTAGACGCGGTCGGCGAGCGCATCGAAGTCTGGTTCGACGGCGGCATCCGCGGCGGCCAGGACGTGCTCAAGGCGCTCGCGCTCGGCGCTCGAGCGACGCTGATCGGCCGCGCCTTCGCCTACGGCCTGGGCGCGATGGGCGAGGCCGGCGTGACTCGCGCGCTGGAGATCATCCAGCGCGAGCTCGACGTGACCATGGCGTTGTGCGGCCTGCGCAACGTGCGCGAAGCGAGCCGCTCGATCCTGCGCGGTTGAAAAATCTTCTTCAGGTTTTCCCCTAGAGCTACGACAGGAACTCCCCTATGGGTGCCGCGGCGCGCGGCGGCTAACCTTCGCTCCGCGTTGCGGTCGAGGGCCGGCCCGCGGACCTTTTCAGGCAGGGGCGTTCAAGAACGCCTTTAGCGGTGCTCGCAGGCGAAGTGGCCTCGCTCGAGCAGGGTTGGGGGATCCGGGGACTCGTTGGCAGGTTCTCGACCGCGCGCGCTAAGCGCCCGCGCGCCCGCTAAGCGCCCGCGCGCCGCGCCGCGCGCCTGGCGAAGCGCGCCGGGCTCAGCGCATCGCAGAGAGCTCCTTCCATCGGCAGAGGCTCGCCCTCGAGCTCGGAGGCGATGACCTCCGCCGCGAGCGTCGACCACAAAAGCCCACGCGACCCGTACGCGAACGCGCCGTAGGTTGTTTCGGAAAGAGCGCCCACCACGGGCAAACGATCGGGGGCCACCGCGCGGAACGCGACGCGCCCCTGCACCGACTTCGGATCGAACGTGAATCCGGGAAGGATGCCGGCCGCGCGTTCGAGGTTGCTCGCATGGCCTTCCACGCGCGGCGCCGGATCCTCGTCCTCGAGGTCGTAGGTGGCGCCGACCACGCAGACCTCGTCGAGCGCAGGAAGCACCATGCCGCCGCGCAGGACTACCGCGCGCGGCGCGTCGACCTTTCCGGCGGGGACATAGGTGACCTGCCCTCGCACGCGCCGCAGCCTGAGATGCGGCAGCGGGTGCAGCCGCGCGGCTTCGGCCCCGTTCGCCAGGATGACTGTTTTCGATTTGAATTCGGACAAATCCTTCGCTTCGGTATTGAACCGGCGTTCGAGGCGCTCGCCGCACGCGAAGAGCTGCGCCTCGGCGAGCGAGGCCGGCTGGACCCATCCGCCGCGCGGAAACCACAATCCGCCCGCGGCGACCGGCATCCCGGCGTGTCCGGCCGCCTCGTCGCGCGACACCAGCTGCGCGTACTCGGGCGGCAGGGCGAGCGCCGCCACCGAGCGGCGCTGGGACAGCGCCTCTTTTTCGTCGCGCGCGAGCTGGAGGACTCCGCACGCATCCCAGCGGGCTTGCAGCGCGGGCCATCTTTGAAGAGAGACGAGGAATGCCGCCCGCGTCACGCGCGCGAAAACGCTGTCGTCGGGCGACACCAGCGGATGAAACGCCCCGGCGTGGTTCCCCGAGGCTTCCCTTGCCGGCCCGGCGTGGCGCTCGAGCAGCGTGACGCTCCAGCCGCGCGCGCACAGCCGCTCGCACACCGCGGCCCCGGCGAGCCCCGCGCCGATGACGGTGGCACTCTTCTTATCCGGAGTCGAAAAGATTCTTCCTGATTTGGTATAGCGTGCGACGAGCATCTCCTTCTTTTCGCCGAACCCGGCGCGCTTCTCGACCGCGAAGCCGGTTTCCTCGAGCGCATGGCGGACCGTCGCGGCGACGCTCCAGGTCGCCGCGGTGGCGCCGGGAGCGGCAAGGCGCGCGAGCGAACGCATGAGCGCGGGAGTCCACATGTCCGGGTTCTTCGCCGGCGCGAAGCCGTCGAGATAGAACGCGTCGGCCGCGAGGCGCAGGTCGCGCGCCACGCCGACGTCGGCGAAGAAGAGCGTGAGCACCACGCTTGCGCCGTCGAGCTCGATGCGCTGCGCACCGGGCACCAGCGTGGGCCATTTCGCTTCCAGCTCCGCGGCTTCGCCGCGGATTTCCGGCAGGCTGGCGAAGATCGACTTTGCGTCCGCGGCCGCGAACGGATGCTTCTCGATCGACACGAAATGCAGGCGCTGCGGTCGCCGCGGGTCGCTTCGCCACGCCTGCCAGGTGGCGAGAAAATTGATTCCCGCACCGAAGCCCGTCTCCAGGATCACGAAGCGCTCGCGGCCGGCCCAGCGCTCGGTCACGTCATTACCGTTCAGGAACACGTGGCGTGCCTGCCCGACGCCCCCGGCCGTGCTGTGGTAGACGTCGTCGAACGCCTCGGAATACGGCACGCCCTGCTGCGTGAAACGGAATCGCGCCGGAATGAGAGGGACGGGCACAGCGTAATTTTGAAGGGTTCAGAACCGGGAGGGTTTAGACTCTCACCATGAAATATCGTCGCAAGGATGCGAAGGCCTACGCGCACGAGCACCTGCGCGGCATCTGGGCGGCGGCGCTCACGCCTTTCACTCCGGAGCTGCGCCTCGACTACGTAGGCTGGCGCCGGAACCTGCGCTACTGGTACCGCGACCTCGGCATCGCCGGGATCTTCGTCAACGGCAAGCAGGGCGAGTTCTATGCCATGACGAACGAGGAGCGAAAGCGCACCGCCGAGGCGGCTGTCGCCGAGAAGGCGGGCGGGGTCATGGTGTCGTGCTCCGACCAGAGCCTCGACACGGTGCTCGAGCTCGCGCGCCACGCCCAGGCGATCGGCGCCGACTACATCGTGGTGCATACGCCGCTGCTCTACTTCGGCGCGCATACCCCCGACACGCTGTTCAACTACTATCGGCGCATCGCCGAGGCGGTCGAGATCGGCGTCGTGCTGTGGAACCAGCCGCCCGACTGCGGCTATCTGCTCGAGCCCGAGGTGTGCCTGCGCGTCGCCGAGCTGCCCAACGTGGTCGCGATCAAGTACAGCGTGCCGCGCGAGACCTACGCGCGGCTCTCGCGCATGGCGGGCGAGCGCCTGATCGTCAGCACCTCGAACGAAGAGGAATGGCTGGACAACATCGTCGAGCTCGGCTGGCAGGTGTATCTCTGCTCGACGCCGCCGTATCTCCTGCAGAGCGCGCTCGACCGGCGCATGCATGAATACACCCGGCTCGCCTTCCAGGGCGAGGTCGCCCAGGCGAGGAAGATCCGGGACAGCCTCGACCCGGTGAGACAGGCATTGAAGACATCGCGGCCGCCCGGCAAGGCGGCGGCGCATCAGAAATACTGGCAGGAGCTCCTGGGCCAGGCGGGCGGCACGGTTCGAGCGCCGCTGCTCGAGCTGACCGGCGACGAGAAAGCGGCCACGCGCGCCGCGTTCGAAGCCTGCGGACTCAAGATCAAGGAAAGCACCCAAGAAAGGACTGCGGCATGAACAAGCCCGCCGAACTGAAGCTCGGCACCGTTCCGGTGTGGATCAACGGCAAGGCGGTCTCCACGGCGAAGCGCTACGGCGAGGTGTTCAACCCTGCCATCGGGCAGGTCACCAAGCGCGTCGTGTTCTCCGACGCGTCGATCGTCGACGCCGCGGTGAAGGCGGCGAGCGCTGCACTGCCAGCCTGGCGCGACACGCCGCCGCTGCGGCGAGCTCGCGTCATGCAGGAATTCTTGAGTCTCTTGAAGAAGAATCAGAAAGCACTTGCTGCAATCGTCACCGACGAGCACGGCAAGACGCTCCCCGACGCGATCGGCTCGGTGCAGCGCGGGATCGAAGTGGTCGAGTTCGCCTGCGGCATCCCGCATCTCCTGAAGGGCGAGTACGCCGAGAACGCCGGCACGCAGGTGGACACGCACACCGTGCGCCAGCCCGTGGGCGTCTGCGCCGGCATCACCCCGTTCAATTTCCCGGTGATGGTGCCGCTGTGGATGTTCCCGATGGCGATCGCCTGCGGCAACAGCTTCATCCTCAAGCCCTCGGAAAAAGTGCCCTCCGCTTCGCTGCGCATGGCGGAGCTCTTCCAGGAAGCGGGGCTTCCCGACGGCGTGCTGAACGTGCTGCACGGGGACAAGGAAGCGGTCGACGCCATCCTCGCCCACCCGGGGATCCACGCAGTGTCGTTCGTCGGCTCTACGCCGATCGCCAGGTACATCTACGAAACCTGCGCGCGCCACGGCAAGCGCGTCCAGGCGCTCGGCGGCGCCAAGAACCACGCGGTGGTGCTGCCCGACGCCGATCTCGAATTCGCCGCCGACGCGCTGATCGGCGCCGCCTACGGCTCGGCCGGTGAGCGCTGCATGGCGATTTCCGCCGTGGTCGCGGTCGGCGCAGCCGCCGATCCATTAGTGAAACTACTCGAGAAAAAGGCAAAAGCGATCAAGGTCGGCGCAGGCGATGCAGAAGGGGTCGACATGGGCCCGCTGGTCACCGGCCCGCATCGCGACAAGGTCGCCGGCTACGTCGAGGCCGGGCTCAAGGAGGGCGCGCGCCTGGTGCTGGACGGCAGAGGTTCGGCTGTCCCGAAAGAAGGTTTCTTCCTCGGCACCAGCCTCTTCGACCACGTGAAGCCGGAAATGACGATCTACAAGGACGAGATCTTCGGCCCCGTATTAATTATTTTGAGAGTTGAAACCCTTGACCAGGCGATCGAGCTGGTCAACCGCAATCCCTACGCGAACGGCACGGCGATCTTCACCGAGTCCGGCGGCGCGGCGCGGCGCTTCGAGAACGAGATCCAGGTCGGCATGGTCGGCATCAACGTGCCGATCCCCGTGCCGGTGGCGTACTTCTCGTTCGGCGGCTGGAAGAGCTCGCTCTTCGGCGACCTGCACGTGCACGGCGTCGAGAGCGTCAAGTTCTATACCCGGACCAAGGTCGTAACCACGCGCTGGCCGAATCAGGGTGTATCCGACCGCTTGCGGTCGGGGGACACGTCGGCGCCGGGATTCCACATGCCCACCCTGGGGTGAGCGGAAAGTAGTGACAGTGACCATCCTTAGAATCGTCGCCACCGCGTTCGCCCTGTCGTTCACGACGGGAGGGCAGGCACAGCAGCCGCAGGAATATCCCTCCAAGGCCATCCGAATCATCGTGCCGCTGTCGGCGGGCGCGGGCGCCGACATCGCGGCGCGCATCATCGCGCAGCGCATGAACGAGCACTGGAAGCAGCCGGTGATCGTCGAGAACCGTCCCGGCGCCGGCGGCCAGATCGGGACCTCCGCGGTGGTGAAGGCGGAGCCCGACGGCCACACGCTGATGGTGCAGTCCTCGTCGCACTCGGCGAATTCGGCGATCTACAAGAGCCTGCCGTACGACCCGCTCAGCGACCTCGTCGACGTGGCGATGCTCGGCAAGACGCCGTACGTGATGGTGAGCGCTGCCAACGGTCCCTACAAATCGCTCAAGGCGCTGCTCGACGCGGCGAAGGCGAAGCCGGGCGAGCTCGCCTTTGCGTCGGCGGGAATGGGCACCTCCACGCACCTCGCCTCCGAGTACCTGCTCGGCCTCGCCGGCGTGCGCATGATCCACCTGCCTTTCAAGGGCTCGCCCGAAGCGCTGCAGGACGTCCGGTCAACGTGGCGGTGAACCTCGTCAAGGACGGCAAGCTCAACCCACTCGGCGTCTCCACCGCCTCGCGCGCCGAGGTCCTGCCCGAGGTGCCCACCATCGCGGGGCAGGGCCTGCCGGGCTACGAGGTCACGCTGTGGTTCGGCATGTGGGCGCCTGCGGCCACTTCGCCCGACATCGTGCGCAAGCTCAACGAGGCGGTGAACGCGATCGTGTTCGAGCCGGTGGTGCGCGAGCAGTTCACCAAGCTCGGCATCCAGCCCGCGCCGATGAAGCTCGAAGAGTTCTCGCGCTTCGTGCGCAGCGAGATCGAGATGTATCGCAAGGTCGTGCGGGCGGCGAACATTCAGCTGCAATAAGGTTCCCGCCCCAGGACCTCGCCATCGTGCTCGTCTTCGGCACCGCCACCCCCGGCGGAGGTTTTCCGATCTACGGCGACGCGTTCGCCGAGGTGGTCAACGCGCAGGAACCCGCCCTGAAAGTGCAGCCGCGCAACACCAAGGGCAGCGGCGAGAATGTCCCGCTCCTCGAGGCGGGCAAGCTCGACATCGCCCTCGTCGCCGGAGAGGTCGCCAACGCGGCGCTCGCGAAGCCCGACACCCGGCTTCGCATCATCACCGCGATCTACGCGAACGCCGGGATGTTCATCGTTCCCGCCGACAGCCCGGTCCGCGCCGTTGCGGACCTCAAGGGGCGTCCGGTGGTCCTCGGCGCGCAAGCGTCGGGCATTACCGTGCTCGGAGGGAATGTGCTGCGGGCGCTTGGGGTCGAGGTCCAGCCGATCTACCTCGAGAAGGTGGCCGACGGCGCGCCGATGCTTGCCGACGGCCGCGCGGCCGCGATCTGGGGGGCCGGCGTCGGCTGGCCGGCGTTCACCGCGATCGCCAAGGGGGGTGGGCGCTTCGTCGCGCCCGACGCCGACCAGATCCGCACCATCCTCGCCAAGAACCCCGGATTGCAGGCGGTGACGCTGCCGGCGGGAAGCTATCCCGGCCAGAATGCGCCGATTCCCTCGGTGGGTGCGTGGAGCTACGTGCTAGCGAACCAGGCCTTGCCGGAGGAG
>Ga0307499_10000679_pt1 | contig 11095 bp, 5 predicted proteins | sample 13_S_MG_FD_201363 | JGI IMG/M metagenome (GOLD analysis project Ga0307499, IMG submission 201363) | Soil microbial communities from Populus trichocarpa stands in riparian zone in the Pacific Northwest, United States - 13_S | ecosystem: Environmental > Terrestrial > Soil > Riparian zone > Trees... | reverse complement strand
CGCGATCCACCGGGCCGGGAACGCCATCGCCAGCTCGATGCGCACCGTGGCGGTTGGGCCTGCTCATCCGACCAACTCCACCTGCTGACGGCGCGGCTCCGGACCACCGGGCGCCGGGCCATGGACGTGTTGCCATGGCCCGGTACCGGGGGCTACTCGGCGTTCGTCGGGGTGTGGCCGGTGACGGTGAGCTCGACCGGGATCCGCAGCTGCGGCGCGCCCGGGTCGTCGGTGCGGACCAGGATGGTGGCCCGGTACGTGCCGGCGGCCAGGCCCCGGGTGTCGACGGTGAGCTGCGGGTGCTCGTGCGAGCCGGCGGCGACGGTGACCGCGGTGCGGCTGAGGTGCAGCCAGGGGATGGTGGCGGCGAGCGTGTCGCAGTGCTCGCCCGGGGTGCCGCGGAAGGCGTTGGTCCGGTGGCTCAGCCGCCGCTCGTCGCTGCCGGTGACCGACCAGACCTCGCCGCCGAGCACCGCCTCGGTGCAGCCGCCGGTCGGGTGCGCGGCGGCCTTGGGCAGGTTCTCGATCGGGCTCCACCCGCCGGTTCCGAAGTCGGCCAGCGGCAGCCGGTAGCTGGCCGCGGTGCCGCGCTTGAGCAGCGGGTGCTCGACCGGGTCGCTGCTGCCGCCCAGGTAGTAGAGCGCGGTGTCGGTGCTCACCAGGGCCGCGGTCGCGGTGGCCACCGGCAGGTCCGGCCCGCGCTGCCACTGCATGGTGAGCAGGTCGAGGCGCTGCACGGTCCGGGACGGCGCCGTCCTGGTCCAGCCGCCGGCCAGGTAGAGGTAGCGGCCGGCCTGGGCGTACCCGGTCTGGCTGAGCGGCACCGGCGCGCTGGCCAACTGGCCGGACCACGCGTCGGTGCCGGGGTCGTAGCGGAAGACGTGGCCGGTGGCGAAGACGAAGTAGACCTTGCCGTCGAACGCGGCGGCCGCCCCCGGCCGGGTGCTGTCGATGAACTCCGGCGTCTGCGCGATCTGATCCGTCTGCCAGGCGTCGGCGATCACGTCGTAGGTGAGGTGCCGCAGGCTGCGGCCGGCCACGCTGTACCCGCCGAAGAAGTGGATGACGTGCCCGTCGCAGACCGAGGCGCTGCCGGCCACCTCGGTGCCCTGCGGTTTCGGGTGGGTCTCGGTCCAGGTGTCGGTGGACGCGTCGTACCGGAACGCCCGCTGGTCCTCGAAGGTGTAGATGATGCCGGGCGTGTCGGGGCAGGTGACGCCGCGGCCGAAGGTGCTGGCCGGCCCCGGGTAGTCGGCGGCGGTGCGCCAGCCACCGGTGTACGGCGGGGTCAGCGTGCGGTGCGGTGCCTCGACGCGGGGCCGGACGCCGGCCGCCACCACATCCTGGCGCGAGCCGGGCAGCGCCGACAGGGGCAGGTCGGTCACGGCCACCCCGGCCCGGTAGCCGGCAAGCCCGGTGTTGTCGAGGGTGAGCGTGGCGCCGGTGCGCCGGCCCTGCGCGGCGGTGAGCGTCACGGCGCCGGGCTGGGCGCCGGCGCAGGGCGCCCGGCGGCGCTCGGTCAGCGCGACCGTGCTGACCGAGCCGGCCCGCGGCCGGGTCGACGCGGTGGCGGTGGTCAGGCCGGGGCGGCGGGCGGTCACCGTGACCGGACCGTCGGACGGGTCGACCCAGACGGCGACGTTGCCGTGCCCGTCGGTGCGGGCCTGCCGGGACTGCCGCCGGCCGGCGACCGTGACGCTGGTGCTGGTCAGCGGGCCGATGCCGGCGCCGCACCGGCCGGCGCCGGTGACCGTCGCCGCGACCTGGGCGTAGGCCGCGGACGGGGTGACGGTCAGGGTGACCGGGATCCGGTCGACGGTGCCGGGCGTGCTCTCCACCAGGGTGAGCGCGGCGCGGACGACACCCGGCGCGTTGACCGCCGCGGCGTCCACCGGCACGGTGAGCCGGACGGATCGGCCCGGCGCCAGCGTCTGCCGGGAGGTCGGTGCGGCCAGCCACGGCACGTCGGTGGCCGGCCCGCAGGCCTCGTGGCCGGGCAGCAGCCGGCCGGCCGCGGTGGCGCTGCCGTCCGCGCCGATGCCGCCGAACTGGTAGAGCCCGCAGGCGCTGGCCGCCCGGTAGGTCGGCAGGCCGGACGACGGCAGCGCGAACCACTCGTCCGCGCTCGCGTCGTAGGCCGCGCCGGTGTCGGTCAGCTCGCCGCCGGCGATCCCGCCGGAGACCAGCAGCAGGCCGTCGCTGGTGGTGTACGCCGAGGCCCACCGGGTGTCCGGCATCGGCGCCCGCGCAGTCCAGGTGTTGCCGGCCGGGTCGTAGGCGTACGTGTCGCGCAGGTCCCGGCTGTCGTTGGCGCCGCCGGCGCAGATGATCTCGCCGTCGATCGCGCCGCAGGACAGCCAGGACGCCGGCTGCGGGTACGGCGCCATCGTCGCCCAGCGGCGGGTGGCCGGGTCGTACCGGTAGACGTCGTCCTTCGAGCAGCGGCCCACCTCGTCACAGCCGCCGATGAGGTAGAACTTCCCGTCCAGCGCCACCCCGGCGGACGCGCCGTACGCATTCGGCGGGCCGGTGCGGAAGGTCCAGGTGTCGGCGGCCGGGTCGTAGATCTCCAGCCCGGCGGGGATTTCCAGGCCGTCCGACACGAACGCGTGCCAGCCGCCGGCGACGTAGATCCTGCCGTCGATCACCGCGGCGGCCGGCTTCTGCCGGGCGAAGGCGAGCGACCGCCTGGCCGCCCAGGTGCCGGTGGCGGGGTCCAGGGCGGTGACGGTACTGACGTCCGAGCCGTTGTGGTTGTTCCACCCGCCGATGGAGTAGATCGTGCCGTCGACGCTCACCGCGGTCGAGTCCTGCAGCGGGGTCGGCAGGTTCGGCGCGGCGGTCCACCCGGCCCCGGCCGCGGCGGCGGTGCCGCTGGCCCGGGGCTGGGCGGCGGTGCCGGCGGCCGGCGGCCGCGGCCCGAGCTGAGCCCGGCGCTCCGCCTGGGTACGCGCCGCCGACCGGCCGGTCCGGCTCGGTGCGACGGGGTCGGACTGGCTGAGGTAGCCGCGCTCGGCCAGCCCGAACGTGGTGCTGACGTCGCCGGTGTTGGTCACGGTGAGCTGCACGCTGGTCCGGCCGCCGATCGGCAACTGCGCGCTGAGCTGCGCCGGGCCGACCGACAGGACGGCGGCGCGCATCGCCAGGTCCAGCCTGGTCACCTTGTTCGCGGCCACGGTGGCCGTGCCGGTGGCCGGCGCGTAGAACTTCTTGGCGGCCAGCAACGGGCGCCGGCCGGCCGGCGTGAACAGCGTGTAGAAGCCGTCCCGCAGCGCCGGGTCGTCGGGGGTGGCCAGCGTGCTGGCGGTCAGCTTCGGGTCGGTCGCGCTGGACACGGTCGCGCCGGTCACCCCGCCGGGCGTGCCGGTACCGGTGACCGTGCCGAGCACGAGGCCGCCGGCGACCGGCCGGCACGGGTCGCCGGCGTACCCCGGCGCGGTGCAGCCGGCCAGCTCCGGCTCGGTGACCGGCGGCGCGGCGCCGGGCAGGGTGAGCGGCTGCGCCGCGCTGGCGTAGCCGGGCAGCACCGGGGTGACCTGGACGGTGAACCTGCCGTCATCGGGCAGCTGGACGGACCACTGCCCGGTCAGCGGGTCGGTGAACACCGGCGCGCCGCCGGGCTGCGGGGAGACGCTGACCTTGGCGTAGAGCGGCCAGCCGTGGGCGTGGTCGCGGACGGTGCCGCGCACGGTGGTCAGCGCCGCCGCCGGCAGGCCGGCGTCCACCGTGACCGGCTGGCCGGCCAGCACGGTGACCGCGCGGGTCACCGTCACCGAGCCGTACTTCCAGAACGAGAGCTGCCAGCTGCCGGCGGGGGCGGCCAGCCGGTAGCTGCCGTCGGTGCCGGTGTGCGTGACGACGCCGTTGACGCTGACCTGCGCGTCCGGCAGCGGCGCGCCGGCGGGGTCGGTGACCTTGCCGGAGACGTCGCCGAAGCCGCCCTGGCGGGCCGCGCCGACCGCGGTGAACGCGTCCAGCCGGCCGTGCCCGTAGGCGTTGTTGTCGGCCGCGGTGCCGCCGCAGGTGTCCGGCGCGCCGTGCCGGGCGGTGCCGTCGATCAGCGCGGCGGTCGCGTCCAGCTGGCCGACCAGCGCCGGCGTAGCCGCCCAGATCAGCGCCACCGCGCCGGTCACGTGCGGCGCCGCCATCGAGGTGCCGTCCAGGGACAGGTACCCGCCGCCCTTGCCGGCCGACCGGACGCTCACCCCGGGGGCGGACACGTCGGGCTTGATCAGGCCGCCCACCGGACTCGGCCCGCGGCTGGAGAAGCTGGCGATGGTCCCGGCGCCGTCGTATGCGCCGACCCCGAACGCCTCCGGGTAGGCCGCCGGGATCCCGGTCGTGCCGCACGCCGGGCCGGCGTTGCCGTTCGAGAACACCGGGAACATGCCGGCGGCCCGCCACGCGGTGACGATGTCGCGGAAGAACGGGGCGTTGCCGGCGGCGGAGCCCCAGGAGTTGTTCACCACGTGCGGGCGGCGGGCCGGGTCCGGGTCGGTGCCGGTGACCGTGGTCGGCGCCAGCATCCACTGCCCGGCGGCCAGCAGCGCGCTGTCCGCGCAGAACGCGGCGTTGCACGCCTTCGCGCTGATCCAGCGGGCGCCCGGGGCCACGCCGATCCGGTTGCCCGGGCCGCCGTCGCCGACCATCGTGCCCATCGTGTGGGTGCCGTGGTCGCCGTCGCCGCAGGGCACCGCGCGGTTCGGGCAGGTGCCGGTGGCGTCGAACCAGTTGTGGTCGTGGTCGAAGGTGCCGTCGCCGCGGTTGCCGCGGTAGGCGGCGACCAGCGCCGGGTGGTCGAACTGCACGCCGCCGTCGATGCTGCCGACCACGATGCCGGCGCCGCGGTCGCCGAACTCCGACCAGACCCGGTCGGCGCCGATGTCGGCCACCCCCCACTCGACGCCGTCGGCCGGCGCGGCGGCTGCCGCCCGCTCGGTCGGCGGCAGCTCGTAGGAGCGGCTGGCCGCGATCTCGGCGACGTCGGTGCGGGCGGCCACCGCGTCCACGTCGGCGGCGGAACCGCCGCGCACGAGCACCGCGTTCACCGCCCAGTACGGGGTGTACCGCAGCCGGCGCTGGTCCAGCAGGCCGCGCAGGTCCCGCTGGGAACGGTCAGCGGTGGCCCGCAGCGCGTCCAGCACCGCGCGCCCGCGCCGGTTCCAGTCCGCAATGGACGGTGCGGCGGACAGGTCGGCGTGCTCGCCCAGCACCACCCAGAAGTCGGTCGGTCGCGCCGTGGCCGCCTCGGCCCGGACCGCCGGGTCGACCCGGGCGTGCCCGGCCGGCGGCGCCGTCGCCGGGGCTGGGGCCGCTGCCGCCGGGGCCGTCCCGGCGCTGACCGCGACCGGCGCCACGGTCACCGCGGCGAGCGCGCCAACGGCCAGCGCCCGCATCCGCCAACGCCGCAACCGGTTCATCCGCGGTGTCCTTTCAGGAGGGTCAGCTCACCGGTCGGCGCGCTCACACCGGGACCCAGCCGTCGCTGCCGTCGGCGCCGTCGGCGCCGTCGGCCGGCGGGACCAGCCCGGGCCCGGCGGGCTGGCCCGCCGCGGCCGGCGGCTCGGCACCGGTCGGGCGGTCCGGTCCACTGTGGACGGGCTCGTCGGCGTGCTGCGGGTGGCTGTCCGGCACGACCACACTGTGGCCGGGCCGCGGCGGCGTGGGCTATGGCGAGAGTCCGCCATCTTTGCCGGTATCGGCTGGCGAGATCGGCATGGCGAGCCGCTGGCCGACCCCGGCGCGGGACCGGGCGCCGAGCTTGCGCAGCACGGCCCGCATGTGTTTATCGACGGTGTTCGGCGACAGGAACAGCTGCTGGCCGATCTCCTTGTTGGTCCGGCCACCGGCGGCGAGCTCGGCGACCTGCCGTTCCCGCGGCGACAGCTCGGTGCCGTAGCTCGGCCGGCCGCCACCGTGCCGGGCCGGCAGCTCGATCCCGTGCCGGCGGGCCAGGCTGGCGGCGCGGTCGGCGTCCCAGGTCGCGCCGAGCCGCTGGTAGCTGGCCAGCGCCGCCCGCAGCACCGCCCCGGCGCGGTCGTCCCCGGCCGCGACCAGGCTGCTCGCGGCGGCCTCGCCGGCCTGCGCCGCCTCGTACGGGCAGGACAGCGGCTGGTACCGCTCGACCGCCGACACCAGCTGGCGGGCCGCCGCCGGGTGGTCGCCGCCGGCCGCGGCGAGCAGCCCGCTCGCGTGTGCCAGCGCGGCGGGGGCGAGCGGGGCGTCCCGGTCGGCCAGCGCCAGCCCGGCGCTCCGGACCAGCGCCGCCGCCTCGGCCGGCTCGGCCGCGGCGGTCAGCGCCTCGACCGCCGCCGGCAGCAGCCGGCAGACCGGCGCCCAGGCGTCCTTGGCGCGCAGGCTCGCCAGCACCGCCCGGACCGGCTCGACCGCGGCGCCGGGCTCGCCCCGGGCCAGCGCCAGCCGGGCCGCCGCCGCGGCGGCGAGCGGACCGAAGCCGTAGCCGCCGACCTCGCCCAGCAGCCGCATCGTCGCCCGCAGCCGCCGGTCGGCCTCGGCCAGGTCGCCGCGGGCCAGCGCCAGGCAGCCGGCGACGGCCGCGACGTCGACCCCGGCGATCGCGAAGTCGTCCAGCTCGTCGAGGAGCGCCTCGACCTCGGCGGCGAGGCCGTCCCACTGCCCGCGGGCATAGCCGAGCATCGCCAGTCCGGACCGCACCATGATCGCCAGCCGGCGGTTCTCCTGGGCGGCCGGCGCGGTCAGCGCCCTGGTCAACACCAGGTCCGCGACGTCCAGGTGCCCGGCGCAGCTGGCCGCCATGCCGATCGAGTGGTACGCGATCACGTCCAGCCGCAGCCGGGGCGCCGCGCCGGTGATCTGCACCGCCCGGTCGGCCAGGCCGCGCCAGCTCGGATCGCCCACCTCCACCGCGGTCGCGCTGGCCTTGCCGAGCACGAACACCCGCACCGGGTCGTCGATCCCGGCGACCAGCTCGACCGCCCGGTGCAGCCAGCGCACGTCCTCGGCCACCGGCACGTCCGGGGCCGACACGATGCCGAGCGAGACCATCGCCCAGGCCCGCAGGTCCGGGCGGTGCGCCAGGGCGTCGACCGCATCGATCAGCAGCGGCCGCAGCCGGCCCAGGCCGCCGCCGGCGCGCTGCATCAGCACGACCTGGTAGAGCTGCAGCTCGCCGCGCGCCGGCCGGGGCAGGTCCTGCCCCACCACCTGGGTGAGCAGCTCAGCCGCGTCGGTCGCGTGCAGGGACTCGATCGCGGCCCGGCCGAACAGCACCGCCACCCGGCCGCGGCGCTGCCGGTCCAGCGGGGCCTGCCGCAGGACGTCGCCGAGCAGCCGGACCGCCTCCTCGTCGTGGCCCAGCTCGACCGCCTGGGCGGCCGCCCGCTCCGCCGCGTCGGTCCAGTCGCCGACCCGGCCGGCCAGCCTCAGGTGGTGCGCGACCTGCCCGAGCGGCACCGGCGGCAGCTCCCGCAGCGCGGTCGCCGCCCGGTCGTGCAGCTCCCGCCGGCCGGACCAGGGCAGCGCCGCGTACACCGCCTGCGCGGCGAGCAGGTGCCGGAACCCGACCGACCCGCCCTGCTCGACCAGCAGGCCCGAGCCGACCGCCTCGTCCAGCTCCGCGCCGCCGGGCCACCCCGCGCCCTCGGCCGTTCCGCCGTCCCCGGCGTTCCCGTCCGCGGCGGCGTCCGGGCCGGCGGCGGTGGCCGGGGCGGGACGGCGGGCGACGTCGAGCAGGACGGCGGCCGGCACCGGCGTCTGCAGCACCGCGGCGGCCTCGGCCAGCCGCCGGGCGCCGGGCGGCAGCCTGGCCACCAGCTCCAGGGTGGAGTCGCGGATGGCGGCCGGCACCTCCAGCTCGGCCAGCCCGCGGCGGGTCCACCCGCCGGCCCGGCCCGGCAGCAGCTGGCCCTTGGCCCGGACCAGCGCGAGCACTTCCTCGACCGCGAACGGCAACCCCGCGGTGTGCTCCCACAGGTAGCCGGCGAACTCCGCCGACACCTGGTCGACGCCGAGGATCGCGCCGGCCAGCGCCCCGGTCCCGGCCCGGTCCAGCGGCGCGAGCACCAGCTGCGCGCGGGCCACCGCGGCGGCCGGCCGCGCGGTCAGCGCCCGCACCGCCGCGTCCACCCGCTCGCCGCGGTAGGTGACCAGCACGACCAGCCCGGCCGGCGGGTCGCTGAGCAGGTAGGCCACGAAGTCGGTGGTCTGCTCGTCGGCCCAGTGCAGGTCCTCCAGTACCAGCACGGCCGGCCCGACCGCGGCCAGCACGCCGACCAGCCCGCGGAACACCCGGTGCCGTTCGGCCGCCCGGTCGCCCAGCGGCTCCGGCGCCGCCGGCAGCCAGGCCGCCAGCTCCGGCAGCAGCCCGCGCAGCGCCCCGGCCACCACGCCCAGCTCCAGCCCGGCCAGCTCGGCGCCGACGCCGCGGACCGCCTCGATCACCGGGCCGAGCGGGAACGACTCCCGGATCGGGTGGGACCGGCCGACCAGCACCCGGCGCCCGGCGGCCACCGGGTCGGCGAGCAGCTCGGCCACCAGCCGGGTCTTGCCGACCCCCGCCTCGCCCTCGACCGACACCACGGCCGGCGCCGACGACACCGCCGACACCAGCGCGGCCAGCTCGGCCGCCCGGCCCACCAGCGCCGGCGACACCACCCGGCCGGCCGGCGGCGCCCGCCCGGCCAGCTCGCCGGGCACTCGGTCTGCAACCATCACGCCCTACCGTCGCCGCGGACAGGCAACAGCGTAAGGCCAGGTCGGCGGCGCGCCAGCGGGCACCACCCGGGCGGCGCCGGCCGCCCACGGACAGCCAGCGCTGGCCGGCGGACGGTCAGCGGGTCACGGTGACGGCCGGGTGTCGCCGCGGCCGCGGCCGGGCCAACAGCGGGTGTCCCGGCCGCGCTGGACCCGGGGGTTGCCGCCCCCGCTAACGCAGCCGGGCCTCGGCGCGGAGCAGTGCCATGAAGCGCCGCGGGTCGGCGGCGGGCAGGCCGTGCGCGCTGAACCAGGTCGCGACGACGGTGGCGTCCCGGTCCAGGAAGGTCGGGCCCTGCGGGTTGGCGATGACGTCGACGATCTGCGGTAGGTCGATCATCACCAGCCGTCCATTGTGGACGAGGAGGTTGTAGGGGGAGAGGTCGCCGTGGGCGAGGCCGGCGTGCGCCAGCCGGGTCGTCATGTCGACCAGCTGCGCCCAGAGCGGGGCGAGTTCGGCGCCGCGCAGCCGCAGCTCGCAGAGCCGGGCGGCGGCGGTGCCGTCCGGCTCGCCGACGAACTCCATCAGCAGCTCGGTGCCGAGGATCTGCACCGGGTACGGCACCGCGATGCCGAGCGCCCACAGCTGCCGCAGCGCGTCGAACTCGGCCCGGGCCCACTGGCCGGCGATCAGGTCGCGGCCGAAGGCGGTCCGGGTGCGCATCGCCCGGTTCTCCCGGGACCGGCGCACCCGCCGGCCCTCCAGGTACCCCGCGTCCCGGTGGAACATCCGGTGCTCGGCGTCGCGGTACCGCTTGGCGGCCAGCAGGCAGGACCGGTCGGTGTCCGGGACGGCGCGGCAGACGAGGTGGACGTCGGCCTCCTTGCCGGTCTTGAGCACGCCGAGTTCCACGTCGACCGCGCCCAGTTCGGTCACCAGCCACTCGGGGTACGGCTGGGGGCCGCGCTCACCGGCGGTGGGCCGGTCCCAGGTGGACCAGCGGTCGCCGCCGCCGGGGATGCTCTCGTCGGAATAGTCGAACTCGACCGGCTGCCGCCGGCCGGACCGCAGCAGCGGCTCATCGTCGTCGAACCTGGGCTTGTGCCGTGGCACCGTGGGTCATCTCCATCACGGAGGGCGCCCACCAGCGCCGACCTGCCAGGTCAGCCGGTGGACGGGAACGGGCGGAACGAGGGCAAGGCGAAGTAGAGAACCGCCATCTCGGCTACCCCCTCCCGCTCCGCCGGCTCAGCCGGCCCACCAGACCCGCTCACCCTGCTCCACCGCGCCACCGCGGGGCAACGCCTTTTCGTCCCGGCCGCTCGACCGGAGGCGGTCGGGCCGGATGCAACGCGGTGGGCCGGTCCGGCCATGTGAAGGTATGGACTTGGTGAGTGCCAGTGACCGGGAGCTGTGGGAGCAGGCCGCAGCGGGTGGTGGCGGCGCGTTCGGTCTGCTGTTCGACCGGCACGCCCGCGCTGTCTACAACCACTGCTTCCGGTTGACCGCGTCGTGGAGCACCGCGGAGGACCTGACCTCGGCGGTGTTCCTGCAGGCGTGGCGGCAGCGGGGGCGGGTCCGGCTGCACGGCGACAGCTGCCGGGGCTGGCTGCTGGCGGTGGCGACCAACGTGGTGCGCGGCGAGCGGCGCTCCGCGCGCCGCCGGCTGGCGCTGCTGCACCGGCTGCCGCCGCCGGGCACCGTGCCCGACCCGGCCGACGAGGTGGCCGGCCGGTTGGACGACGAGCGGCGGATGGTCGAGGTGCTGGCCGCGGTCCGCCGGCTGCCGCGCGGTCAGCAGGAGGCGGTCGCGCTGTGCCTGTGGGCCGGGCTGAGCTACCCGGAAGCGGCCGCCGCGCTGGGCGTCGCCGAGGGCACCGTCCGGTCGCGCGTGTCCCGGGCCCGCGCCCAACTGGCCGGCCTGCTGGCCACCCCGGACGGCGAGCCGGACCGGGCCGAGCCGAGTCCACCGGCAACCGTCCAGACTGAGGAGACCCGATGAACTCGATGCTCACCCCGCCCCCCGAGCGGGACCTTCCGGACCAGGCCGGCATGCGGCACCGGGTCGTGCTGGCGGCCCAGCCGCACCGGCGCGAGCACGACTCCGGGCGCCGGCTGGTGCCGCTGGCCGCCGCCGCGGGGGTGGCCCTGGTCGGCGGCGCGGTGGTGCTGGGCGCCACCGGCTTGTTCGCGGGCCCCGGGGTGACCAGCGGTTCGTCCGGGGACGCCCGCCCGGTGGCCCTGGACAGCGTGGTGCGCCAGTGCCTGCACCCGCTGCCGCCACCCACCCCGTATCCCATGCAGCCGCCGGATCCGACCGGCGCGCGGGTGCTGGCCCAGTTCTCCGACCCGGCCGGCTCCATGATCGTCGTCGGCCGGCCGGGGCCCACCGGCGGGGTGGCGACCTGCGATCTCGACCCC
>Ga0307499_10000676_pt1 | contig 11150 bp, 11 predicted proteins | sample 13_S_MG_FD_201363 | JGI IMG/M metagenome (GOLD analysis project Ga0307499, IMG submission 201363) | Soil microbial communities from Populus trichocarpa stands in riparian zone in the Pacific Northwest, United States - 13_S | ecosystem: Environmental > Terrestrial > Soil > Riparian zone > Trees... | reverse complement strand
GGCGCCGTCCCGGCTGGCGCCGTCCCGGCTGGCGCCGTCCCGGCTGGCGCCGTCCCGGCTGGCGCCGTCCCGGCTGGCGCCGTCCCGGCTGGCGCCGTCCCGGCTGGCGCCGTCCCGGCTGGCGCCGCCCAAGCGGCCGGTGTCCCATCAGCCGGTGTTGTGGGCGCCATCCCGGCGGCCGGTGTCCTATCGGCCGGTGTCCTATCGGCCGGTGTCGTAGGCGGTGTCCCGGCGGCCGGTGTCGCGGGCGGGGGGCCGGCGGGCGGTGTCGACCAAGGATCGGGCCGGAGGCCCTAGGCTTGCCGGCATGAGTGTGCCCGCCCGGCGGCCAGCGACCGCGACCGTGCGCGACCGGCTGGCCGCCGGCCGGCCGACCGTCTCCTTCGAGTTCTTCCCGCCGAAGACGGACGACGGGGAGCGGCTGCTCTGGCAGGCGATCCGGCAGTTGGAGCCGCTGCGCCCCTCGTTCGTCTCGGTGACCTACGGGGCCGGCGGCTCCACCCGGGACCGGACGGTCGCGATCACCGAGCGGATCGCCACCGACACCACGCTGCTGCCGATGGCACACCTGACCGCGGTGAACCACTCGGTGGCCGAGCTGCGGCACATCGTCGGCCGGCTGGCCGGCGCCGGGGTCCGCAACGTGCTCGCACTGCGCGGCGACCCGGCCGGCGACCCGAACGGCGACTGGGTGCAGCACCCGGACGGGGTCGCGTACGCCGAGGAACTGGTCCGGCTGGTGAAGGCGCACGGCGACTACTGCGTCGGGGTGGCCGCGTTCCCGGAGAAGCACCCGCGCTCGCCGGACATCGACACCGACGTCGAGTTCCTGGTCCGCAAGTGCCGGGCCGGCGCCGACTTCGCGATCACCCAGATGTTCTTCCGGGCCGAGGACTACCTGCGGATGCGGGACCGGGTCAGCGCGCTGGGCTGCGACACCCCGATCATCGCCGGCATCATGCCGATCATCAACGTGCGCGGCATCCAGCGCTCGGCGGAGCTGTCCGGGGCGGCGTTCCCGGCCGACCTGGCCGCCCAGCTGTACGCGGTGGAGGACGATCCGGCCGCGGTCCGCCGGGTGGGCGTGGAGCACGCCAGCGCGCTGTGCCAGCGGCTGCTCGCCGAGGGCGTCCCGGGGATCCACTTCTACACGCTGAACCGGTCCACGGCGACGCGTGAGGTGTGGGCCAACCTCGACCTGGGCCAGCGCACCCCGCTGGCGCCCGCCGCTCCGGCTGCCGGTCGCTGACGATGGGCGATCCGGCCGTCCTCACCGAGACGATCACCGTGATCGGCACCGGCTCCGCCGAAGCCGCGCCGAACCTGCTGGTAGCCACCTTCGGCGCCGAACTGCGGGCCGACTCGGTCACCGAGGCGCTGGACGGCGCGGTCCGGGCGATGGCGGACGTGATCGCCAAACTGCGCGCCGGCGGCGTCAGCGACCTCGACCTGAACACCGGCTCCGCCTCGATCCGCTCGATGCTGGACGAGGACGGCGACGTGACCGGATACACGGCCAACCAGCGGCTGACCGCCCGGCTGCGCAACCTCCCGGTGGCCGGTGCGCTGGTCAGCGAGGCGGTTGCGGCCGGCGGCGACGCGGCCCGGCTGTACGGGCTGGCGTTCGCGCTGTCCGACACCCGGCTGGTGGACGAGTGGGCCCGGGTGCAGGCCTGGCAGGACGCCCGGGCCAAGGCCGGCCAGCTCGCCAGCCTGGCCGGCCGCACCCTCGGGCCGGTGCTGCGGATGCGGGAGACCGGTTCCGGACCAGTCCCGATGATGCACGCGGTGTCGTTGAGCATGAGCAGCATGCCGCTGGAACCGGGCACCGAGACGGTCCGGGTCAGCATCGAAGTGGAGTGGGCGTTCCTGCCCTGATCGCCGTGGGGTTCGGCCTGGCCGGGCTCGCGCTGCTGCTGCTGACCGTCCGGACCGCCCGGGCGCCGGCCGCACCGGTGCCGGGCCGGGCCGAGCACGCCCGGCGCTGGGCGGCGCTGCACGGCGGCTACGACCCGGCCGGCACCGCCTTCACCGGCCGGTGGCTGCGGCTGATGCACGCGCTGGCGGCGCCGCTGGCCCGGCGCGGGATCGGGCCGGACGCGCTGACCGGGTGGGGGCTGCTGGCCAGCCTGGCGGTGCCCGCGGTCGCGGCGGCGGGCGGCCGGTGGCCGGTGCTGGCGATCGCGCCGCTGGTCGCCGCCGGCCTGCTGGACGGGCTGGACGGGGCGGTGGCCGTACTGGCCGGCCGGGCCAGCCGGTTCGGCGCGGTGCTCGACTCGGTCGCCGACCGGGTGGCCGAGGCGGCGATCGTGGCCGCGCTCTGGCCGCTGGGCGCGCCCGGCTGGCTGTGCGCGGCCGGCGTGGCGCTGGCCTGGCTGCCCGAGTACGCCCGGGCCCGGGCCGGCGCGGTCGGGCTGACCGACATCGCCGTGCTGACCGTCTTCGAACGCCCGACCCGGTTCATCCTGACCGCGTTCCTGCTGCTCGGCTGCGGTGTCTTCACCGCCCGGGCGGACGCGATCGCCGCCACCGGCGCGGCCGCCTGGGCCGGCCTGGGCGCCGTCGCCCTCGCCCAGCTGCTGCTCGTCGCCCGCCGCCGCCTGCCCGGTTAAGGACGGCTGCGCCGGGAGTCCAGGCTGGGTTGTTCAGGCGGGGCCGATGAGGCCGGCGACGATCTGGCCGGAGAGGGCGACCAGCGGGAGGCCACCGCCGGGGTGGGCGGAGCCGCCGACCAGGTAGAGGCCCGGCACCGGGGACCGGTTGGCCGGGCGCAGGTAGGCCGAGCGCGCGCCGTTGGACGAGGCGCCGTAGATCGCGCCGCCCGGCGCCCGGGTGGACCGGGCCAGGTCGGCCGGCGTGATGATCTCCTGGAACAGGATCCGGTCGGCCACCGGCAGCCCGCGCCGGGCCAGCAGGCCGTGCAGCCGGTCGGCGTAGGACTCGGCCAGGCCGGGGGAGTCCCAGTCCACCGCGCCCGGGCCGCGGCCGTGCCGGGGGGCGTTGACCAGCACGTACCAGGCTTCGTGCCCGTCCGGACGGATCGCCGGGTCGTCCGGGCAGCTGATGTAGATGGTCGGGTCGGCGACCGGGGCGGCCGGGTTGCCGAAGACCGCGTCGAACTCCAGGTCGTATGAGCTGGGGAACAGCACGTTGTGGTGGGCCAGCCCGGGCGTCCGGCCGCGGATCCCGAGCAGCAGCACGAATGCCGACAGCGACGGGGTGACCCGCCGCGCCCGGCGGAGCAGCCGCGGCTCGGGCAGCAGGTCCCGGTAGACGTGCCGGGCGTCGGCGTTGGCCACCACCACGTCGGCCGGCAGCCGGCTGCCGTCGGCCAGCACCACCCCGCTGGCCCGGCCGCCGTCGGTCTGGATGTGCGTCACGTCCGCACCGGTCCGGACCGTGCCGCCGCAGGACCGCACCCGGTCGGCCAGCGCGCCGCCCAGCGTGTGCAGCCCGCCGCGCAGGTACCAGCCACCGAACCGCTGCTCCACGTACGGCACCACGGCCAGCGTCGCGGGCGCCCGGCGCGGGTCGGAGCCGGTGTAGGTGGCGTACCGGTCCAGCAGTTGGCGCAGCCGCGGGTCCCGGAGGTACCGGATGCCGAACTGGCGCAGCGTCCGGCCCGGCGCGATGGCGGCCAGGTCGCGCACCCGGACCGCCTGCCGGGCCAGATCGGCCAGCCCGCCGATGGCCGAGGTCAGGAAGGGACCGCGGACGGCCTGCCAGATCCGCTCGGCGCGCTGGGTCAGCTGGCGCCAGTCCCGGCCGCTGCCCGGGCCGAACGCCGCGTCCAGCCGGGCTTCGAGCACGTCCAGGTCGGCGGTGGTGTCCAGCCGGGTGCCGTCGGCGAACCGGTAGCGGGCGATCGGATCCAGCCGCTGCAGGTCGAGCACCGAGCCCATCGGCTCGCCGGTCTCCCGGAACAGGTCCTCGAACACCTGCGGCATGGTCAGCAGCGACGGGCCGGTGTCGAACCGGAACGTGCCGGCCTCGGTGGTCCGCGCCAGCACGCCCAGCTTGCCGCCGACCACCGGTGCCTGTTCACACACCGTGACCGAATGCCCGGACGCGGCCAACCGGGCCGCGGCCGCCAGCCCACCCACGCCGGCGCCGACCACGACCACCCGGCTCATCCGGCCACCCGGCTCAGCCGGCTCAGCCGGCCACCATTGCCGACCGGGCGGCCTTTCCAGCGCAGCGTGCCGGCCGCCCTGGCCCGGTGCGAGCGGGCGGTGAGCCAGCCGAGGGCGGCGATCGAGGCGGGGTGTGCCAGCGCGTCCGGCCAGGGCCGGCCGCCGGTGCGGTGGGCGGTGAGCACGCGGCCGGTCACTCCCGCAGCGTAACCGGCCAGGCCCACCGCGGACCCGGTCGCCGCGGCCACCGCGGGCAGGATGTAGATCACCGCGAGCAGGGCCGTGGTGGCCGTCGCGCCGGCCGGTGAGCCGAACGCCGACCAGAGCGACTTCGTGTAGCCGTCCCGCAGCTCCGGCCAGCCGCGGTACATCCGGCAGGTGGCCAGCGCCGTGCCGTCGGCCATGCCACCCCGGCCGCCGGCCCGCCGCACCGCCCGGGCCAGCGCCACGTCGTCCAGCACCTCGGCCCGTACCGCCGCGTGCCCGCCGGCGGCCTGGTAGGCCGCCCGGCCGACGGCCAGCAGCTGGCCGTTCGCCGTGGCCAGGCTGGGCCGGACCGCCGTCTCGGCCAGCCGCAGCGGCAGGAACGTCAGCCAGGACCATTGCAGCAGCGGCTGTACCAGCCGCTCGGCCGCGGTCCCGGCCCGTTGCCGCGGGTACGGCGAGACCAGGTCGAGCCGGTGCCGCCGGAGCAGGTCGACGGTCGCCGCGACCGCGTGCGGGGCCAGCACCACGTCCGCGTCCACGAACAGCAGCACGTCGCTGTCCGGGCTGGCCGCGTCGGCGAGTTGCTGGCAGGCGTGCGGCTTGCCGAGCCAGCCGGCCGGCGGCGGCCGCCCGTCGAGGACCCGGGCCCGGGGCGAGCCGGCGATGATCTGCCGGGCCAACCCGCCGGTGCCGTCGGTGGAGCCGTCGTCCAGCACCAGCAGCTCCATCCGGGCCAGCCCGGCCTGGCCGAGCAGCGAGCGCAGGCACGGCTCCAGCTGGTGCGCCTCGTTCCGCGCCGGCAGCAGCACCGAGACCGCGGCCGGGCCGGCCGGCGGGTCGGCCACCGGCCGGCGCAGCAGCCGCCCGTTCACCGCCGCGTGCACCGCACCGGCCGCCGCCCCCACCGACCCGGCCAGCACCACCCCCCGCCAGACCCGCCGGGCCGCCGCACCGGGCGGCCTCATCGCGCCCGGCCTGGCAGCCGCGCCCGGCCGGGCAGCCGGGTCCGGATGGGCAGCCGGGTCCGGATGGGCAGCCGGGTCCGGATGGGCCGGGTTCGGTCGGGCGGCCGGGTCCGGATGGGCGGCTGCGGCCGGCTGCGCGGCCGCGGCCGGCCGGGCGGCGGGGGTGCCGGCGGGCGCAGGCTGAGCGCGAGCGGGACGGCGACGGTGCCCATGCCGAGGCCGCCCCAGAACGCGGAGTGCGGCAGCCCGAGGAAGGCCGCCTGGCCGAGCACCGAGGAGGCGTACGTCCACAGGTAGAGGCCGTACGGCAGCAGGTCGGTCGGGTCCGGACGGGCGCCGACCAGCGCGTCCAGCAGTGCCATCAGGAGCACCGAGACCAGCAGCCAGCCGGCGTAGTTGGTCAGCGGCACCGCCGGCACGCCGGGCAGCGCCGGGCCCGGGTCGGCCCAGTGCCAGTGCCCGGCGGCGACCATCTGCGGGTCGAGGAAGAGATCCCAGGCGGCCAGCGCCCAGCCGGCGACCAGCACCCGGGCCACCCGCGCGCCGCGCCGGGTCAGCCGAACCCCGACCAGGTACGCGGGCCAACCGAGCAGCACCCAACCCAGCGGGATCAGCAGCGGCACGCCGAGCACCCGCACCCCGAGCGTGCCGGTGTAGGCGTAGTCGCCGAACGGCCAGCCGGTGCCGGTACCCACCGCCTCGACCAGCAGCCCACCGCCGCCGAAGACGAGCAGCACCAGCGCCGCCGTCCGCGGCCCCCGGCTGACCGCCGCGTGCCCCAGCGACGTCGCCGCGAACAGCAGCACCACCGCGATGGTGAGCCGGTCCCGGGCGGCGCCGTGCAGGAGCGGGTAGCCGATCTGGGCCAGCACGGTCGCCGCCGCCAGCACCAGCACCGGGCGGGTCCGCAACCCGGGCCGGGCCCGGGTCACTGCGTCCCGGTAGGCCCGGTCGGCGCGGCGGCGAGCAGCGGCAGGCGCACGCCGAGCACGGCGAACGGCCGGCTGTCGCCGGGGAACAGGTGGTGCCGGACCAGGTCGACGAAGCCGAGCGACCGGTACAGCCGCCAGGCCCGGGTGTCGCCCTCTGGCGTGGACAGCAGCACCGTCTGCTGGGGCAGCCCGTGCACCAGCGTGGTCAGCAGCGCCCGGCCGAGCCCCTGCCCCTGGTACCGCGGCCGGACGTGCAGCTCAGACAGCTCGAAGCAGCCGGCCAGCCACTCGTCGGCCAGGCTCGGCGACAGCGCCGCGCGGACCTGGTCGTGCCACCACTGGCCCGGCGAGGTCGCGTAGCCGTAGCCGAAACCGGCCAGCTGTCCGGGCTCCGGGCCGAACACGGCCGCGGTCGACCGGAATCCGGGCCGCCGGGTGTGCGCCACCGCGAACCCGGCGCGGTGCTGGCCGGCCTCCGGCGGGTAGCCCATCGCCTCCGCGTACAGGCCCATCGCCTCGCCGAGCCGGCCCCGCAGGTCCGCCGGCGACCACTCCACGATCCTCATGCCAGCGGGTCCCTACCGTCGACGGTGCCGGTCGCGGACAGCACGGCGAACCGGGCGAACAACTCCTCCGCGTACCAGCCTTCCACCGGGGTCCGCCGGACCGCCGCCGCGTGCGCGGCCCCGGCGTAGGCGAACGACCGCAGCGCCCGGGCCGACTCCCACACGCTGAACGTGCCCTGCAGCCCGACCGGCGCCTCCCCGATCCCGACCGCGAGCCGCAGCCCGGCCCGGCCGCGCAGGTCCGCCGAGACCGCCGGCACCGCACGCCAGAACCGCGCCGCCCGCCACGGCACCAGCCGGGCCCGGGTCACCGCCGCCACCACCCCGGTCCACCGCCCCGGCCCCGGCTGCCCGCCGCCGATCCCGACCGGCCGCCCGCCGGCGCCCGGCCGGCCCGCGTCTGATCCGTCCGCACCCGGCCGGCCGGCAGTGCCCGGGCCGGCCCGGCTCGGCCCGAACGGCTCGCGGCCGGACCACCGGCCGCGGCTGGACAGCGGCCGCAGCTCCACCCGCCAGGTCTCCTCGGCCAGCCGGTGCCACCGGTGGACCGTCACCGAGCGTTCGAAGCTGGCCGCCGCGCCGGCGTCGGCCCAGGCGGCCAGCAGGCCCCAGCGGCGCGGTTCCGCGTCCCGCAGGGTGAACGTCTGCCCCCGCCCGGTGCCGAGCAGCTTGGCGAAGCGGACCCCGGGCGCGCGCCGCACGGCCCGCCGGTCCAGCCCCATCCGGGTCACCGCCGCCGGCACCCGCCAGCCGGGCACCCGCCACAGGTGCAACGTCACCAGCGCCGGCGCTGGCTCGCCCCACCCGGGCCGCACGGTCATGCGGAGCAGGGTAGAGGGTGCACCCGTGACCCGATCGGGGCCGACCCGCCCGCCCGCGGACGCGCTCCGGCCGGTGCACCGGCACCGGCCCCGCCGGCAACCGGGCGGAACGCCAGCACACCGCGCCAGGGCAGATCGAAAGCCGACAGATCGGCCGATTGACAGGGAACGGGCCAGCAGAGGGAATGCCGACAAGCCGGCAGATCGGCCCGCCGGCAGATCGGCACCCGTGGTCAGGGTGCGGCGACCTCAGCGGGCGTGCCGGCGGTGAGCGTGAGCAGCTCGGCGTAGCTGGTCGGGAAGACGGTGTGCGGGTGGCCGCCGGCGGCCCAGACCACCGGGTGGTCGGCCAGGGTGACGTCGACCACGGTGCGCAGCGGGGCCGGGTGGCCGAGCGGGGCGACGCCACCGATGGACTGGCCGGTGGCGGCGCGGACGGTGTCCGCGTCGGCCCGGCGCAGTGCGGCCACGCCGAGCGTGCCGGCGACCCGGGTGGTGTCGACCTGGTGGGCGCCGCTGGTCAGCACCAGGACCGGTTCGCCGTCGGCGAGGAAGACCAGCGACTTGACGATCGCGCCGACCTCGACGCCGAGCTGGGCGGCGGCCATTTCCGCGGTACGGGCGGTCTCGGCCAGCTGCTGGACGGTGCCACCGGCGCCGTGCCTGGTCAGCTCGTCGGCCACCCGCTGGACGTTGGGATGCAGTGCCTGGGTCACGGCCGGTGATGCTAACGCCCTGGCCGGCCGCCCGCCGCCGGGTTTCGGGCCGGGCCGGCCGGGTCGGGCCCGGGCCGGTTGGGTTGGCCCCGGCTGGGCCTGGGCCGGCCGGAACCGGACACGGTCGGCGCGAACGGATGACCGGCATAACCTTCGCGCACATTTAACCGCGCGGCTGCCCGTCCGGCTGGTGGAATCGGCGGGTCCGGCCGGGCACTGGTGCCCGGCGGAGGAGGAGGACGGAATGGTCGAGCAGGACGTGGCCCGCAGAACCTTCCTGACCGGCGCGGCGACGCTGGCCGGGGTGACCGCGCTGGGCGGGGTCGCCGGCGCGGCGCCGGCCGCCAGCAGCCGGCCGTCGCACCCGGACGTGCCGGCGCGATTCCAGCTCGGCGTGGCCAGCGGCGACCCGCTGTGCGACTCGGTGATCCTCTGGACCCGGCTGACCGGCGACCCGATGGACGCCCGCTCGCTCGGCTCCCGGCCGATCGAGGTGGAGTGGCAGGTCGCGCACGACCCGCAGTTCCGCCGGCTGGCCCGGCACGGCACCGCGCTGGCCCGGCCCGAGCTCGCGCACTCGGTGCACGTCGACGCCCGCGGTCTGGCCCCGGCCCGGGACTACTTCTACCGGTTCCGCGCCGGTCGGCAGATCAGCCCGGTCGGCCGCACCCGTACCGCCCCCGCCGCCTGGGCCGACCCGCACCGGCTGCGCCTCGGCGTGGTCAACTGCCAGGACTTCCAGAACGGCTACTGGCCGACGTACTGGGGGCTGGCCGACGAGGACCTGGACCTGGTCTTCCACCTCGGCGACTACATCTACGAGTACGACCCGGACAGCGTCTACCCGGACCGGCGGCACACCACCCCGGACACCCCGGGCGTGGACCAGCTGCAGACCCTGGCCGACTACCGCAACCGGCACGCCCAGTACAAGGGCGACCCGGCGCTGCAGGCCGCACATGCCGCGTTCCCGTGGATCGTCACCTGGGACGACCACGAGGTGGAGAACAACTACGCCGCCCTGATCGACGAGATCGACGACACCGGCGCCAAGCACCAGGACCCGGCGCAGTTCGCCCGGCAGCGGGCACACGCCTACCAGGCGTACTTCGAGCACATGCCGATCCGGGCGCACTACCGGCTCGGCTCACCGGACTTCCGGATCTACCGCCGGTTCGACCTCGGCTCGCTGGCCCGGGTCTCGGTGCTGGACACCCGGCAGTACCGCACCGACCAGCCCGGCGGCTTCCCGAGTGACCTCGGCCTGGAGCAGTTCGGCGACGGCAACACCGCCGGCACGCTCACCGGCGGCGCCCAGGAACAGTGGCTGGACGGCAACCTGACCCGGTCCCGGGCCCGCTGGAACGTGATCGCGCAGCAGGTCATGATGAGCCAGACCCGGTTCCCGAACCCGACCGGGTCGACCGTCCCGCCGTCGATCGTGAACCTGGACCAGTGGGACGGCTACCAGCCGCAGCGCACCCGGCTGCTGCAGTTCCTGGCCGCCCGCCGGATCGCCAACCCGGTGGTGCTCGCCGGCGACATCCACTCGTCCTGGTTCTCCGACCTGAAGCTGAACTTCGACGACCCGGCCTCGCCGACGGTCGCCGTGGAGTTCACCGCCACCTCGATCAGCTCGGACTTCCCGGCCGCGTTCGACGGGCCCATCCGGGCCGCCAACCCGTTCTTCAACCCGCACGTGAAGTACTTCGACGGGCAGAAGCACGGCTACCTGCGCTGCACGGTCGACCGGCACGCCTGGCAGACCGACCTGCGCGTGGTGGACACGATCGCGGTCCGGGACGCTCCAGTCCGGACGGCCGTCTCGTTCGCGGTCGAAGCCGGCCGGCCAGGGTTGATACCTGCCTGATCTGGGGAACAAACGATCGGTCTGTCGGGTTCCCGGCCTCCGCCAGGGTCGGGACCCGACAGACTCTCCGTTCCGGGTCGCCCGCCCCGAGTCAGGCCCCGACCGGGCTCAGACGTGTAAGCCGCACTCCGTCTTGGTGCTGCCGGCCCAGCGCCCGGCCCGCGCGTCGGCGCCGCCGGCCGTCCGGGCGGTGCACGGCGCGCAGCCGATCGACTCGTACCCGTCGTAGTGCAGCGGGTTGACCAGCACGCCGTGCTCGGCGATGTAGGCCTGCACGTCGTCCTCGGTCCAGTTCGCCAGCGGGTTCAGCTTCACCAGGCCGTGCTTGGCGTCCCACTCCACCACGCCGATGTTCCGCCGGGTCTCGCTCTCGTCCCGGCGCAACCCGGCCGCCCAGGCCGTGTACGGGGCCAGCGCGCCGGCCAGCGGGGCCACCTTGCGCAGCGCGCAGCAGCGGTCCGGGTCGCGCTCGAACAGCCGCGGGCCCTCGTCGGTGTCCTGCTCGGCGACGGTCCGCCGGGGCTGGATGCTGAGCACGGTCACCGGCAGGGTGGCCGCCACCGCGTCCCGCATGCCGATGGTCTCGGCGAAGTGGTAGCCGGTGTCGAGGAAGATGATCGGGATGCCGGGGCGGGCCCGGGAGGCCAGGTGTGGCAGCACCGCGTCGCCCATCGACGAGGCCACGCACAGCCCGTCGCCGAACTCGTCCGCGGCCCAGCGCAGCACGTCCAGCGGGTGCGCCCGGCCCAGCCTGGCGTTGGCCTCGGCGGCCAGCGCGGCCAGCCGGGGTTGCTCGGTCACCGCAATGCTCATGCCGGCTCCTCGCTGGCGCTCGGACCCGTCATGAGACACGAGCGCACCGTGCTCCCTGATTCGCTCGCAAGCTCGCTCATGTCCGGCTCCTCGCTGGCGCTCGGACCCGTCATGAGACACGAGCGCA
>Ga0307499_10000675_pt1 | contig 11169 bp, 11 predicted proteins | sample 13_S_MG_FD_201363 | JGI IMG/M metagenome (GOLD analysis project Ga0307499, IMG submission 201363) | Soil microbial communities from Populus trichocarpa stands in riparian zone in the Pacific Northwest, United States - 13_S | ecosystem: Environmental > Terrestrial > Soil > Riparian zone > Trees... | reverse complement strand
AAGGTCGGCGACAGCGTCTCGGCTGTGATCAAGTCGTCGGACGTGATGATCGGGAAATAGGCGCGGAGACGGCCGCTGCCTGCTGCGCGGCGCGGGCGCCGGCTCTTCGTATAGACACCTCGCGCCACCAGTCCGTAACGACGTGCGGTGCGCAGAGCAGCATCGTGCCGTGGTCGCCGGTAAACTCCCGCCAGGCGTCGAGGCATTTTTCCGGCACGGCGGTCAGAACGGGACCGCCGGCGATGATCGCCTCGGCAAGTTCGCTGCGCAGGCCGTGACCGGCCGCTTCCTGCTTGGAGAACTTGTTCACGATGATGAGCGCGGCGCCTTCGGCAATGGCGCGTGAGACCGCAAGCGATGCTTCGGCAAGGCCGGCCGGGTCGAGCTTGCAGGCGGTGGCACCGCGGCCGAGCGGCTGACAGATCGAAATTTCCCCGCCGGTCAGGAGGTCGACGACGAGCATGCCGTTTGGCCGGCCGGCATCGTCTTTGAGATTTCGCTGCACCACGCCGCCGATGCGTTCGCCGTCGCGCAAAAGAGCGTTAGCGAATTCGGAAAGCAATGCATCGACGTCGTCTTCGGGCCGGTAGAGAACCGCGGCGAGATGATTCGGATTGATGTCATGAAAATTGGCTGTCATGGCGCTTCTCGTGAGAGATTTGCCGGAATGTTCCGGGCAGCTTGTCTTGGCGGGATAGGGGGCGAGATCCGGGATCAGAGGACTGTCGCTGGACGGTTCGAGGACGATCATACCAGACCCAGCCTGGTTGTCTGCCTCGTCCGGTCCGGCTATCAGTGAAACCCCCTTGACCTGCGCGAAGATACGATCGGCATCGGCAAGCTCGAGCTGGTCCCACGATCGACGCGTGATCCGCGCCAGCAATCGTGCGCCGCAGCCGTCCGCCCCCAGGGCAAGCAGGACGATGACCTCGCCGTGCCCGAGCGGGGAGTTCGATACGATGCGCGCTGGCACGGCGTTGAGGATCGAGCTTGCGACGGGAGCGGTGCGGGCAATCGAGACATCGCTTGCGGCAATCCGCAGCCGTTGCCGCTTGCCGGTGGCGACCGGCGGCGCCGGTACCAGCAAGCGACCTCCGTCAACCCGCAGCGTCAGCAATCCGTATGCGGCGTCATGGGTTTCAACCGTTGCATTCAGGCAGACCGCTGCTTCGCGCGCACCGGCGAGCGGCAGCGACGGGTCGCTTTGCAGGTCTTGCAGCGGACCCGCGCCGACCACGTGGCCGTGCTGCATCAGGACCAGGTGATCGGCAAGCCGTTCGATCTCCGACATGTCGTGACTGATGTAGATGACCGGCAGCGAAAGCCGCGCGTGCAGCCGCTCGAGGAAGGGGAGGATTTCGCTCTTGGTCGTACGGTCCAGCGCCGAAAGCGGCTCGTCCATCAGCAGCAGCTTTGGTTGCGATAACAGGGCGCGGCCGATGGCGACGCGTTGCCGCTCGCCTCCTGACAGGTTGTGTGGCGACCGGTCCAGCAGGTTCGCCAGGCCCAGCAGTTCGGCCACCTCGTCGAAACCGATGCCGTCGGGCTTTGACGCCGCGCCGTAAAGCAGATTGTGTTTCACCGAGAGATGCGAGAACAGGCTGGCCTCCTGGAACACGTAGCCAATCGGTCGCTGATGGGCCTTGCGGAAGCGCGACGGGTCTTGCCAGATATCGCCGCCGATTGCGCAGAAACTTCCGGGCAGATATTGCAAGCCGGCCACACAGCGCGCGATGGTGGTCTTGCCGCAGCCGGAGGGGCCGAAGATCGCGGTGACGCCCGTGGCCGGCACGGCGAAGCTGGCGTCCAGCAAAAAATTTCCGAGGTTACCGCGGAAACTGGCCTGAATCTGTCCGGACTTGTTCGCGGTCATCGGCGGACACCCGCGCTGCGCTTCTCGATCAGTGTCATCGTCAGGATCACGGCGAAGGCGAACACCACCATGCCGCTCGCCAGGATATTGGCTTCTCGCCAGCGCGACGCCTCGACATAATCGAAGATGGCCACCGACAGGACTTTGGTGTGGCCGGGGATGTTGCCGCCGATCATCAGCACCAGACCGAATTCGCCGACGGTGTGGGCGAAGCCGAGCACGGCGCCGGTCAAAAAGCCTGGCCGCGCCTGGGGCACTGCCACGGTCCAGAAGGCACGCCGCGGCGAGGCGCGGAGCGTCGCTGCGACCTCAAGCGGCCGGTCGCCGATCGCGGCGAAAGCATTGCGGATCGGCTGCACCACGAACGGCATCGAGTAGAGCACCGATCCGATCACCAGACCTCCGAAAGTGAAGGCCAGCGTGCGTCCGCCCCAAAGGCTTGCAATCCATCCGCCCGGTCCGTTGGGACCGAGCGTCACCAGCAAATAGAAGCCGAGCACCGTTGGCGGCAGCACCAGCGGCAACGCAACAATCGTTGCGATCGCCTCGGCCCACCACGCTTTCGATCGCGCCAGCCACCAGGCAAGCGGTGTGGCGACCACGAGCAGGATAACGGTCGTGATCGCCGCGAGCTCGATGGTGAGCCAGACTGATTGCCAGAGCTCGGGTGGCAGGCCGTCCATATCGATCAGCTCTGTCCTTCGAGGGCGTAGCCGTATTTCTCGATGATGGTGCGCGCCTCCGGACTTCTGAGGAAGGCGATGAATCCGGTCGCGGCCTCGTTGGAGGCGCCGCTTTTCAGGAGCACTGCATCCTGCCGGATCGGCGAATAGAGTTCCTGCGGGACCAGCCAGCGCGACCCGCTCTCGGATCCGACGAGTTGCGACAGCGCAACGAAGCCAACCTCGGCATTGCCGGTTTCGACGAACTGGTAGGCCTGGGTGATGGTGGCGCCCTCGACGAGCTTTGGCTGCAGCGTTTCAATCATCTTGAGCGACTTCATCGCCTCGATAGCAGCGGCGCCGTAGGGGGCGGCTACCGGATTGCAGATCGACAGTTTAGCGAATGAAGCCGTCTTCAGCGTTTCCTCGCCCTTCACGAGGCCGGGCGTCTTGCTCCACAGCACGAGCTTGCCGACGGCATAGGTGAAATTGCTTCCCGTCACCGCCAAGCCGTCCTCAACCAGCTTCTTCGGACGGGCAGTGTCGGCGGAGAGAAGAATCTGAAACGGCGCCCCTTGCGTGATCTGGGTGTAGAACTGCCCGGTCGCGCCGAAGCTCAACACGGCCTCGTGGCCGGTCTTGGCCTTGAATGCGGCAGCGATTTCCTTGGCGGCCTCCGTAAAATTGGCGGCGACGGCGACGTTGGTCTGCGCTGCCGGCAAGCTGGTCGATGTGAGAACCCAGGCCGCGATGCCGAGCGCGAGTCGAACTGATTTGGCAAATCTCATCGTGAACTCCTCGTTCTGCGCTGGCCGATAAGGATCGGCCCCGGTGCGTTCATCTCAGCAAGCCGCATGCCGCAATCGATCTGGTCCAGCGATTGCTTAATCAGCCACATGACCGGGTGTTTTCGTCGCGAGCCCGGTTCATTCAGCCGGTCGTTGTCGCGGTTCCGACAATGATGTCTTCAATTGGACATGACACATGAACAGCTCTGCGAAGATACGCCCAGTCTCGCCGCCGGCAGCATTCGCCCCGTCAATGCCGCTCTGGCCCATGCCAACCGTTGGATCGCGTGCCGAACTTGAAGAATTGCTTGCGGACGACGTTCCCCATGGCGACCTGACGACGGACGCGCTTGGCATCGGTGCGGTCTCCGGCTCAATGCAATTCACCGCCCGCGACGCGATGGTGCTCGCGCTTGCGGAGGACGCGGCCGCGATCATTGAACTCGCAGGCTGCCGGGTGGAGCTGTTTGCGTCCTCCGGCACCACGCTCGAGCAGGGCGCGCCGATCCTGACCGCGCAGGGCCCGGCAGCGGCGTTGCTGCGGAGCTGGAAGGTGGCGCAGACATTGATCGAGATCTGGTCCGGCGTGGCGACGGATGCCCGCGCGATCGTCGCGGCGGCAACCGCTGTCGCGCCGAACATTGCAGTGGCTTGCACCCGCAAGAACGTTCCCGGCACTAAGCGCTTTGCGGTTGCCGCGGTAAAGGCAGGCGGTGCGGTGATGCACCGGCTCGGGCTGTCGGAGACGGTGCTGGTGTTTCCGGAGCACCGCGCATTTCTCGGCCAAGAGCCTTTCGTGGGCCTGGTCGAGAGGCTGAAGCGCGCTGCGCCAGAAAAGCGACTGGTCGTCGAAGTGACCACGCTCGAGGCGGCAATTGTTGCGGCTGCGGTCGGTTTCGACGTCATTCAGGCGGAGAAATTTACGCCGGATCAGATCGCCTTGCTGGTTGCACGAATGGCGACAATCGCACGGTCGCGGCCGGTCGTCGCGGCAGCCGGCGGCATTCACGCCGAGAATGTCGCAGCCTACGCTCGGGCAGGCGCCGACGTTGTGGTGACGTCGTCGCCGTATCTGGCACGGCCGCGCGACGTGCAGGTGCGGATCGGTCCGTTATCGGCGGGTTAGTGCAGCACGCTGGGCGCGATGTCGCGGCTACGCCGCGATACATGTGAGTTCGTCGATGCAGGGGTATCTCAATGTTCATCGCCATGAACCGCTTCCGTGTTGCAAAGGGGGCCGAAGCGGACTTCGAGCAGGTCTGGCTCAGCCGCGACAGTCATCTCGACGAAGTGCCGGGCTTCGTCGAGTTCCACCTTCTCAGAGGACCGGAAGCCGAGGATCACACACTCTATGCCTCTCACACGGTGTGGCAGAGTCGCGCCGTCTTTGAAGCTTGGACCAAATCGGAGGCGTTCCGGGCCGCGCACCAACGGGCCGGTGACAGCAAGCCGCTATATCTGGGTCCCCCTCAATTCGAGGGCTTTGAAGTGCGCCAAACGGTCGCCGTGGGCACGGCCAATGAGGCGAGGTGACATGAGCCGCGGATGACTTGCATCTGATTGTCTGCGATCCGCTCGCGTCGTCACGTACTCAACGCGGCAGCCAGTTTGGCCAGTGGACAATGAGCTGCACGTCCCCGGCGCGAATGGAGTCGCTTTGGACGCCGGGCAGACGATCGAGACGAAGCAAAGCAAGGCCCCGCGTGCCGAAAGCCGAGATCAGTGGTCCAAGCGCGGTGCCTTCGGCCGTCACCGTTGTGCCGGCCGACGGCAGAGTTGTTGCGCCGCTGACTGGCAGGATACGCTTGCGCAGTTCGATCTTGTGCTTCATGCGCGCGGTCAGCTCCTGGCCGATATAGCAGCCCTTCTTGAAATCGACTCCGTGAAGCACTTCGAAATTTGCCTCGAGTGGATAGCAGACCTCGCCGCCGATCTCGGCCGTATCGGCAATACCGAGCGCCAGTCGGTGTCCGGTATAGTCTGCCGCCGTAACGGTGGCGAAGCCAATCCGCGCGAGCTGAGCCTCGATCGTGACGTCCGCCGGGTAGACAAGCCGTGCCCCCAGGGCTGCGATCCGTGGGTCGACGAACACGTGCCGGGCCTCGGCAACCGCGCTGTTGCCCATTACTCCCGCCGCCGAGTCGAGCTTCAGTCGCGCGGTCACCCCCGTTCCCCATGCCGACGCCACGGCAAGAGCTGGCGTCGTCTCGCCAATCTCCACCGCCGCGCGCAACTTGAAGGCGTTCAGGCGCTGAACGAAGTCCGCCGCAAAAGTGGCGGCGACATCGATGAGGATACGGTCCGCGTCCTCGAAAACGAAGGCGTCACAGAGCAGCTTGCCCTGACCTGTTAGAAATCCGGTATAGACGGCCCTGTCAGAAGCAAGCCGGCGAATATCATTGGTCATCAAACCTTGCAGAAACTTGCCGCGGTCCTTCCCGCTCACGGCCACGATTTTGCGATCGCGCAACACGGCAGCCTTCAGGGGTTCGGTCATGGTCGCCTCGTCATGGTCGGGCGCAATGTCGTTGTGGATTCGGCTACATTCAGTTCGTGCAGATGCACTGCTGGCGCAGTGATTGCGCAGGATGTTAACCCCGCCGTGCCAGCGATCGCAGAAATCCCTGATATTCTTCGGTCAATTCCATATCCACGGCAGGGGCCAGCTTCAGCAGCGCATTCGCGATGAAAGGTTGATCATTGCGGGGATCGTCGAGAACCTCGCGCAAGACCGGAACATTGTCTTCGATATGTTGGAGGAAGGCGATGCCCTTCTCCAGGGTCTCGGTCCAGCTCGCCCGGGTCCAGTTTGCCAAAGGATACATGATCTCATGGACGAAATTTGATTTGCATGCCTTCTCGAAGAAACGCAAACCAGTGTTCCAGTTTTCCTTTGCGCGCATCGGCGGCGGGGGAATGTCGCTCCGCAGCATCTTCTTGCCTGCCTGACCCACGAAATCGTCGAGCGTGACCGGCGCGTCGATCTGGGCGCGAAAGTGCCACAGACCGAACGATCCGGGGAATTCCTTTCCCATGTTCTGCACCAAAGCCGCTTCCACCCGGTCTACCGCCGCTTTGTCCGCCTTCATCGCAGCCGTCATGCAGAAGGCAAAGATCGCGTCGTTGCCGACATCGAGCACGCCGCCCCTTCCCAACTGCTGCGGTGACAGCTTTGGGATATCACCGCCAGGAGAGACCGTGGATTCGCCGGTTTGCTGTGCCGTGATGAAGGCCGTGATTTCCAGCCAGCCCATGAAATGCGAGATAAAGGCATCCGGGTCCACATGCACGATTGCCAGATTGAGCGGCACTTTTCTGCTTTTTAGTTCCGCCATATCCGTCATGACTTACTCTGCCAATCGGCCTGTTGATCTTGTCGGGTTTCGCGCAAACCGGGACGCAAATCCGACACGCCAAAATGCCGGTGAAGGACCTGCCGTCATCCCAGCAAAACGAATGCCAAGATGGTATGCGCGACAGCCACCGGCGCCGGCGTGGCGAAGACGTCCATCGGTATTGCTACGGCGTATCGCCGGTCATTCGCGCCGTCGTGAGGATTGGGTCTGTAAGCCGAGAGCAAGCTTTGCTGAAACCGTGGTTTTGGCCCAAGAAGGTCAAAAACTCTTTGCACTTCAGGGCTGGACCAACAGCATCGAACTGCAACTCGTGGGCTCCAAGGATATTGTTAACCAGGTCCGGAACGAATTGACCGCACCGTCCTACACGGTGGTCAACCTGCGTACTGGCTATCAGTGGCAGAACGTGCGGCTCGAACTCGGCGTGGATAATCTCTTCAACCAGGATTATTTCTTGCCGCTCGGCGGTGCCGATCTTGTCGATTACAAGGTGGTCTCGAAGATGGGCGCGTCTCCCGCCTATGGCTATGCCGTGAAGGGCCAGGACCTTCGCTCAACGCGCGACTAAGCGTACGTTTCTGATCGCTCCAGGATTCAATACAGCCCGAGCCGCTGAGCCCAACATGAGTGGCTCATCGGCTTGTTGCGCATCGCCATCGGGCTTCAGCCCTGCCTATGCAATGGATCGCCCTCGGATCGACCAATTCGGCTGACTTTCCCGCTTCCGAATTTGCTACGATAATCTTGTGGACTGACACCAAGCTTGCGTTGGAAAGCCCTTCGCATCTTTTCCTCGTCGACGAAGCCGCTTCGGTTGGCAACTTCCTTGAGGCTCAGCCGTGTCTCTTCGAGTGCGCGGCGCGCAGCTTCCAGCCGCAGTTCCTCGACGACCTTTGCCGGCGTTCGGCCCGTTCCTGCGCGATACAGACGTCCGAAAGTACGGGGACTTTTGCCGGCCCGGGCAGCCAAGGCCTCTACTCTGAGGTCGGCGGAAAGATTATCGTGCATCCAATGGTGGAGGGATTCAAAGCCGCCATCGTCGGCCTCCTGGAGATTCAGGGGCACACTGAACTGCGTCTGGCCGCCGGCTCTCTTCAAAAAAACGACCAGACGCTTTGCGACGCGGATCGCTTCGCGACGGCCTTGATCTTCCTCGACCAGCGCGAGCGCCAAGTCTATTCCGGCCGTTGCGCCGGCAGAAGTCCAGACCGAACCGTCTCTTTCGTAGATCGCGTCGGGCAACACGGTGATATCCGGATGCTGTTCCTGCAGGAGGTCGCAGGAGGCCCAGTGCGTCACGGCCCGGCGTTCCTTCAATAGTCCTGCGGACGCAAGAACGAATGCGCCGGTGCAGACGGCGCATAGGCGACGAACCTGTCCGGCATGAGCAGAAAGCCAATTCACGAGCAACGCCTGGCGAGCCGCTTGGTGGACGCCCGGCCCACCGACAACGACCAATGTATCGATGTCGTTCAGCTCCGAGATCGACCGTGTCATGATCTCCAGTCCCGACGACGTCTTGATCAGCCCCCCGCTTTCGGACGCCACGGTCAGCCGATAGGGAGGGCTGTCGAGGGGGGCCGTTTCGCAGGAAAGCTCGAAGACGGCCAGCGGGCCCGACAGGTCGAGCAGCAGGGCGTTGGGAAATACCACGAAGACCACGTGACGTTCGAGCAAGCTGTGCTCCCGACTGTGACGCATGAATTGGCAGGAAACGAGGGGACATTGTCGTTTTCGCCATGGCTTGTCACGTTCAAAAATGAGGCTTCAGAAAACGATAAGGAGGCAGCCCCTTGAGCGCGAAGACCCTAGAGATCGGAATCTTGTTCTTTCCCGGGATGACACAACTCGACGTGACAGGACCGTTCGAGGTATTGGCGCGCCTGCCGGGAGCACGGATTCATCTGCTCTGGAAGCGTATCGAGCCAATCACGAGCGATGTCGGCCTGACCTTGATGCCGACGACTGCCTTCAAGGATTGTCCGAAACTCGACGTTCTCTGCGTGGGCGGCGGTCCCGGCCAGATGGCGCTGATGGACGATACGGAAGTGATGACGTTCGTGGCGGAGGCCGGCGCGACGGCGCGCTACGTGACCTCGGTCTGCGCCGGCTGCCTCATTCTCGCGGGTGCCGGGCTTCTGGACGGCTATCGGTCGGCCTGTCACTGGCTCTCGCGCGACCAGCTTACGATACTCGGAGCCGTTCCAGTCGCCGATCGGATCGTCATGGACCGCAATCGCATATCTGGCGGTGGTGTGACGGCCGGGATCGATTTTGCGTTCAGGCTCGCGGCCGAACTGTGCGGAGATGACGTGGCAAAGCGCCTGCAGCTCTTTCTGGAATATGATCCGAAGCCGCCGTTCGATATCAACGAGCGAAATGCCCCGGCCGAATTGATTGCGGAGATTCGCGCATCGGCCCGACCGATGCTCGAAGAACGGCTGCGATCCAGCGAGCGCGCCATGGCACGCCTGCGCAACGGAGGCATCGGCCTTCGCCACAAGGTTCCGGACGAGGCGTCAGCCGACCGCGGAGAATCGTCATGAAGCCGCAGATAACGGCGTTCGAGAACGAAGGACAGCGCGTCGTTCGGTTCGAGGATTCCACCTGCGGCTTGTCGGGCGTGATTGCCATCGATTCCCTCGCGCTGGGACCGGCGACGGGTGGGTGCCGGTTCTGGCACTATGACGACGTGGAAAGCATGCTGGTCGACGCGCGGCGGCTTGCTCGTGGCATGAGCTACAAGAATGCGATGGCGGGGCTGCCTTTGGGAGGAGGCAAATCCGTGATCCAGCGACCGCATGGCCGGTTCGACCGAGACACACTTTTCCGATCGTTCGCGCGGGTGCTGAATTCGCTCGGAGGTGATTACCTCGCTGCAGAAGACGTCGGAACGACGCCGCATGACATGGAAGTCGTGCGGTCTGTTTCACCGCATGTTCTCGGCCTGCCTTCGAACGGTGCGATGGCTGGCGGCGACCCGTCGCCCTGGACCGCGCTGGGCGTCCATCTCTGTATTGAACACCTTCTTTCCCGGCGCGGGATGACGCTGGCGGGGAGCCGGATCGCTGTACAGGGCCTCGGGAGCGTGGGGGCTGACCTGTGCCGCAAGTTGCACGAAGGCGGGGCGACGCTCGTTGTGGCCGACGTTCACGATCATGCAGTCGAGCGGCTGCTCGCCGACGTCTCCGCGCAGGTCGTATCGCCGGACGCCATACACTGCAGCGACGTCGATCTCTTCGCGCCCTGTGCGCTCGGCGGCGGGCTCAATCCGGAGACGATACCGCACATTCAGGCGTCGATGGTCGTGGGCGCGGCAAACAACCAGCTTGCGACGAATGCCGACGACGACCGGCTGCACGCGCGGGGCATCCTGTATGCCCCCGATTACGTCGTGAATGCCGGCGGAATTATCAACGTAGCCGCGGAATATCTTGGACAGGATCAACGCGAGGTCTTCGATCGCGTCGGCCGTATCCCGGCCCGGCTTTCGGCCGTTCTGGAGCGGGCGCAGGCAGACAAGCAGTCGCCGTCGCGCGTTGCCGATGCGATGGCGCGCGAGCTCATCGAGGATGCCGTGCCGCTGGTGCGGAGCCAGGACGTCCGGGCAGGCGCATCTCATCTGTAGCAGCGGTCTGCTCGCGCTTCTGTCTGCCTCCGTTGTTCTCGAAGCAGGCGTCGTCGTCTCGCGCTGCGGCTGAGTGACGACCGGTCGTTTCAGGATTCGCGGGGAGCCCGGTTAGATATTTCGGGCAACGCGGCGCAGTGCTTGCGGTGGCTGGCCGAATGCGCGGATGAACGCTCGCCGCATCCGCTCAGGATCACGAAAGCCGGTGGATTGCGCCACACACTCGATGGCGTCGCCGGAAGACTGCACGCGTTCGCGAGCGACCTCCACCCGCAGTCTCTCGATGGCCTTGGTTGGGGTGCAGCCGGTTTCGGCAGCAAAGGAACGAGCAAAATGTCGCGGGCTCAAGCCGGTTCTCTCCGCGAGCGTCTCGACAGTATGATGCTTTTCAAGGTGCTCGCGCACCCAGGAAAGAAGACCGCCGTAGCGGCCGTTCGGCGTTTTCAGTTCGAGCAATGAAGAAAACTGAGATTGGCCGCCGCTTCGGCGATGATAGAGCACGAGCTGACGCGCCACCTTTTGTGAGATCTCGTCACCGTGATCTGCCGCGACCATGGCAAGCGCAAGGTCGATCCCGGCCGTGATTCCGGCTGATGTCCACACGCCGCCGTCGCGCGTGAAAATCTGATCCGGTTCGAGCTTCACTTTCGGGAAGCGGTCCAGGAAGTCACTGGTGACAGACCAGTGTGTGGTGGCGCGGCGACCATCCAGCAGCCCCGCTTCGGCAAGCAGATAGGCCCCGGAGCAAACGCTTGCGACGCGCACGCCACGGCCCGCGAGCCGCTGCATGAAGGCGATTGTCTGCTTGCAGCGGGAAGCGGCTTCGACACCCTCTCCGCCCGCGACCAACAGCGTACTAACG
>Ga0307499_10000674_pt1 | contig 11189 bp, 9 predicted proteins | sample 13_S_MG_FD_201363 | JGI IMG/M metagenome (GOLD analysis project Ga0307499, IMG submission 201363) | Soil microbial communities from Populus trichocarpa stands in riparian zone in the Pacific Northwest, United States - 13_S | ecosystem: Environmental > Terrestrial > Soil > Riparian zone > Trees... | reverse complement strand
GGCGCAGAACCTCCAAGGGCTCGACGCTCGCGTGCCCTTCATAGACCCAATTCAGCGCTGCGATGGAGAGCGGCATCGAGACAACGGCCAGCAGCGCCACGGAGATCTGCAGGCTGGACGCGAACGCCGGCAGGCCTCCGGCCGCAAGCGAGCGGCGCAGCGCGACCGGCGCTCCCGGCGAGATGGCCATCAGCACGATGCCGATCTCGGCCCAGCGGGGCAGATCGAGCGTCCGGGTGACCGCAAGCGCGAGCGCCGGAACCAGGACCAGCACGGCGAACAGCGCACGCAGCATCGGTCCGGGTCTGCGCCAGGCCTCGCGCCATTCGCGCGGCGCCACCCCCAGCCCGATGCCGAACATCACCGCGAACACCGTGAGGGCGACGCATGCGTTCATCAGCCAGGCTGGAACCATGGCGCCTCCTTAGGGGAGGTGGATGTTAAGGCGGACCGACGAAACCGATATATGCGCCGCACGCGTGCTCGGGCGGCACGAGCATCGCCTGCTCGCCGGTGTTGCGCGTGCCGCGCGCGGGGGGCGGAACGCCGTGCTCGGAAAGCCAGCGAGCGGCGGCGTCCATGCTTTTGGTTCTGTAGAGCATCTGGAAAGGTCCCGGTCCGCGGCGCGAGAGCGCATCGGCGCAGGCGCCGGGACCATAGGGATGCGCGAGCGTCAGGCCGGAGGCTCCGAGCTGGAAGACCGCCATCTCGGCCATGATCACCGTGCCGCGCTCGATCGGCGGCTTCGCCATGCCGAGGAGGCGCGAGTAGGTGTCGACGGCGGCGGCGAGGTCGCTGACGGCGATGTAAGCCCGCTCGGTGCGATAGACGCCGTTGGGATGGCCCGCGCCCGCGGGGCGCCGCTCGGCGAGCGGCGTGATGTGCTGGATGAAGAACACCGGCAGTGGATTGCGCGGGCCGAGCCTGGCGACCTTCCAGCGGCGCTCGCGCCCGGACGGGGTTCGCCGGTTGCCCTCGGCGAGCTCGCCGATATCCACGCCGCGTCCGCGCATCGCGGCGACGTCGCCGGCGAGGTCGTCGCTCTGCACGATGAGATAGCAAAGGCCGCCGCCGCGCTCGATGAGCTCGACGAGGCCGCTCAAGCGGTTCGTGCGCGCGTACTCGTCGCGGTCGCGGATCGCGATCAGCTCGAGGTAGTCCTCCTCGTTGAAGGCGATGGCGTTGTGCGTGCCGACGCCGGGATGGACGCCGCCGAGCTGCACGCTGAATCCCAGCCGTGCGTACGTGTCGATGCCGTGGTCCAGCTCCGGGACCGCGATCATCACGTGGTCGATTCGGGTGAAGCTCACTCGGCGCGTGCGACTACTCTGGCTTGATCCCGGCGCGATCGACGACGACGCGCATGCGCTTCAGCCCGTCCTGCGTCCACTTCGTCACCGTCTCCGGCGGCGAGCCTATCGGCTCGAGGCCCTGCGCGATCAGCTTCTCGCGCGCGTCGGGCGAGCCGATCGCTCTTACGAGCTCCGCGTTCAGGCGCTCGACGATCGGCTTGGGCGTGCCCACCGGAGCGACGAGCGAGGCCCAGGTCTGCCATTCGAACCCGGACACGCCGGCCTCGGCCATGGTCGGCACGTTCGGCAAGAGCGGCGAGCGCTTCGCGCTCGGCACGCCGAGCGCCCGCACGCGGCCGGAGTTGATGTAGGGCTGCACGATCGACACGGCGCCCAAGTGCACCTGTACCTGGTTCGAGATCACGTCGAGCGCCGCCTGCGTCGCGCCGCGGTAGGGGATGTGCACCAGGTAGATTCCGGTCGCCGCCTTGAAGGCTTCCATGGCGACATGCTGCGGGCTGCCGACGCCGCCCGAGGAATAGTCGATCTTTCCGGGCCGGCTCTTCGCGAGCGTGACGAGATCGGCCACGGACTTCACGGGCAGATCGTTGTTCGCCACCAGCACCCAGGTGATCCCGGCGACCACGCCGATCGGCGCGAAGTCCTTCAGCGGATCGTACGCAACCGGGCGCACGTTCGGGATCATGGTGAGGATGCTGTCGTTCAGCACGCCGATCGTGTAGCCGTCGGGCGCGGCGCGCTTCACGCGCTCGGCGCCGATCATGCCGGCCGCGCCGGGCTGGTTCTCCACGATGATCTGGCGCCCGAGGTTGTCGCTCATCTTCTGCGCCACGATGCGCACCATGACGTCGACCGCGCTGCCGGCCTGCAGCGGCATGAGGAACAGGATGGGCTTGGACGGATAGTCCTGCGCGGGACAGGCCAGCGCCCAGGAGGCCAGCAGAAAAGCGGCGGCCGTGCGCATCGATCGGATCATGCTAGAACCGGCTGCTGCCTCGGTGGTGAGCGACGTGCGGCGGACGCGAAGCGCGCGGTGCGCGCGTGACGCCGGCGGCGAGGACGGGTCCGTAGTAGTACGGGTAGCCGTAGGCGTAGTCGCTGTACGGGTAGGCAGCATAAGGAGGCTGCTCGTACTGCGCCGTGGCCATGAGCCGCTGGCGTTGCAGCCATTCCTGCTGCGCCATCAGTTGGTAGGGCGAGGGACCGTAAGCGGTCGCGCGCTGCAGGCTCGGGTCGGGGGCGTAGGTGGAGATGCGGTCGGCAACCGGCTGAATCTTCTTCGCCGCAGAGGGCGGCGGGGTGTTCGAGTAGTTGACGACACCTTTTTCGTCCACCCACTTGTAGGTCTCGGCGTGGGCTACCGGGATCAGGACGAGGGCCAGCGCGAGGAGTCGACGCATGTCAACCTTGCGTCCGGACGGTGGCAATGATTTTCTCGAGGCGCGCGCGCGACAGCGCGTCGGGGCGCGGCGTGGCAGAGGCTTCGAGAAGCCAGCGTTCGATGTCGGCGGGGGTGGTCGCGCCGGGTCTGCGGTTTTCCATCGCGAACTTCAGCGCGTTCATCTTCAACTGCCGGCGCGCGGCTTCGAACTCGGGCGGGCTGTCGAGGCTCAGGCCGACTTCGAGGTTGAGGAGCGTGTCGGGTAGGGTTTGAGGCTTCGTGGCGCTCTTGCCGTGGAAGCGCGCGTCCATCGCGGTCTTCCACGCGGGGGGCAGGTCGGCGAGGGCGCTCCAGCTGGATTCCAGGTCGGGCGAGTCGGGCGAGGCTTCGCGCTCATCGCAAATCCGCATGGCGGCGAGGAGGGCGTCGTATTTCGCTTGAGCGGCGCGCTCGGCGAGCTCGCGCAGGCGCTTGGAGGCGGACTCGCGAGCGGACCGCCAGCGGGCCTCCACCCTGGCGGCCTGCGGGCCGTGGATGCGGGGGTTCGAGCGCCACGCGGTGTCGGCCTCCGCCATGGCGCGCTTGATCTGCGCGGCGCCGCTCTCGGCGGGCAAGGCGAGGAGGGCGTCGATGATCGCTTCGCGCGCCTTGAGCGGGGCGTTGGCCTCGGCTTCGCGGGCGGCGCGCGCGGCGTCGCGCGCGGTGAACACGGCGTCGGTGGCCGCCTTGAACGCGGTCCACAGCGCGCTCTCCTCGCGCCGCGGGAGCGGCAGGCCTTTGGCGTGGGCTTGCCACTGGGTCTGCAGCGCGCGCACCCTGTCGATCGAATCGCGCGCGGGCGGCGTGGCCGCGCCGAGCTCCTTCGCGGCGGCGATGAGGCGCTCGCGCTCCTGGCCGGCTTCCTTGTACGCCTGGGTGAGCGGTTCTTCGAGCGCTCGGAGGGCGGCGGTGAAGCGCGTGTCGACGGCCTTTTCGCCCTTCTGGGCTTCGCGCGGCACGGTGTGCTCGACGGGTCCCAGTTTGCGCCAGGCGACTCTGGCGTCCTCGACGGTGCGGGCGAGGGCGCGCCAGTCGGGCGCGGCGGGATCGAATTTCGATCTTGCTTCGGCGATGCCCTCGATGATCTTGTTGCGCGCGGCGAGGTTCTCCAGGCGCGTGGCCTTGAGCTTCTCCAGGTGCGCCGCCACCGGCACATAGGCGGCCTTCAGCGCGCCGTCGAACGCGAGCCATAACGGCTTGTTGGTCGCGCCGCCGAGCTTGTCGAGCTCCTTCCAGCGCTCGCGCAGCTTGTCGATGGCTTCGGTGTGCGCCTTGAGGTCGAGCTTCTCGCCGGCCCTGCCCGCAAGGGCCTGCGCCTCGGCGACGAGCTCCTCGCGGCGCTGCCCGCCGCTCCAGCGCTGCCAGTCGCGCAGCCGCTGCTGCTCCTGGCGCAGCGAATCGATGCGCCGGGCGAGCGCGGCGTTCGCCGGGCCGGTCTTGAGCGCGCCGTCGATCGCGCCCATGAGGCGCGTGAGATCCGCCACGTGACCCGCCGCGTGCGCGGCCTCGGCGAGCTCGACCTGGCGCTGCATTGCGGCGAGGTGCTTCTTCCTTTGCTGCGCGCTTTCTTCGCCTTCGCGCGTGCGGCGCGCATCGCGCTCGAGCTCGCGTTCGTGGGTGCTTGCGTTGTGCCACTCGGTGAAGCGATGCGTGAGAACGGCCTGGAGCGTGCCGTCCGACACCTCCGGAAAGGCCCGCCATTGCTCGATCTTCGCCTTTTCGTCGGCCTCGTCGGCGGCGCCGGCCGCGGGAAGGGCGTGCAGAAATTCGGCGCGCTGCGCCACGCTCGCCGCGAGCGCGAGCGCGCGATTCGCGGCGTCGATCCTGCCGGCGCCGCGCTCGTCGCCCGACTTGGCCGCGGCGGGAGCTTCGTTCAGCAGTTGCAGCAGCGTCGCCGCCCGGGCGGCGGTGGCGGCCGAGTGCGTTGTCACCGCGGCGCCGCGCGCCAGGTCGGCGAGCCCGGCCGTCAACGCGTTCATCGCAGATTCGGCGGCCGCGAGCCAGCGCGCGAGCGCCTGCTCGCCCTCGCCGTGCTCGCGCACCTTGGCGCCGAGCGCCGCGCGCACCGGGACGAACTCGTTCGCCAGCGTCTCGTCGAACGCAGCAACGTTGAGCGCAGCCCAGGCGCGGTCGAGCTCCACCAGGCGGTTGGCCGGAACGGTCTCCTGCTCGAGCAGTCCGCGCGCGGTCGCGATCAGCCCCGGAGCCTCGGCAAAGGCCTGGCGCCGCGCAACGGCGTTTTCCCAGCGCGCCTTGGCGGCGCGGTAAAGGCGCTTGTCCTGGTCGCGGAACTCGCGCGTCGCCTGCTTGAGCGCGTCTTCGTGCGTCAGCGCGGCGAGCGCGGCGAGCTTGAGGTCGACGTCGGGCGCCTCGCGGGCGAGCTGCAGCAGCGCCTGGTCGTCGGCTTTCGCCGCCGCGATCTTCTCGCGCCAGGCCTGCAGCTCGGATTCAGAAGCGCCGGGAGCGGCCGGCGCGCCCGTGCGCTGCGGCGCGGCTGCGGCGACCTGCCCCGCCCCCTTGTTGAGAAGCTTGTCGAACATGCCTCAAGCGGAGCTTACCTCATCGCCGGCACCGGCGGCCCCGCCGTCAGCGCATTGTTCTCGCGGTCACGCTTGCGGAGTACGGCGACCAGCCAGCCGAGTTCTGGGCGCGCACACGGTAGGTGTAATTCTTGCGGGACGCGAGACCGCTGTCCGTGAACGAGGTGGCGGTGCCGGCGACACGCGCAATCTCACTAAAGCGGTTGCACGGGGAAGCGCAGCGCTCGATCGCGACCAGGGTCTGGCTGGAGGACCTGTCGGTCCATAGCAGCCCGATCCCGCTCGAGGACAGCGCGGTGGCGCTCAAGTTCGCCGGCGCCAAGGGCGCCGTGATCGGATCGGAGCTGGGTGTCGGGACCGGTGCCGGGACCGGCGCCGGCGCGGCGGTGCCCATGGTGAGCTGCACGCTGTTCGAAGGAGCGGAATCCGCGTTGAACCCGTGCGCGACCACGCGATAGTTGTAGGTCGAGCCGTCGAGCACGGCGAAATCGTCGAAGCTGGTGGCGTTGTCGACGAGCGTGCGGCCGATCTTCGCGAAGGCCGCGCAACCCGCGCCGCTGCAACGGTAGATGTCGTACCAGAGCTCGTTCGCCGCGTTGTCCGCCCAGGCGAGGCTCGCCTTGAAGGACAGGCCGGTGAAGGTGGCGGCGCCAGTGAGGCCGGTGGGTGCCGCGGGCACGTCTCCGAGCCCGGTCTGGCGGTAGCGCGCGGTGTACATCTGGCCATAGCCCTGGACGAAGAGGCTCACGCCGTCGTCGCCGATCCGCACGGCGTTGCCCAAGAACCCGGCGGCCGAGGCGATCGTCCACTGCGGGTCGCCCGCGGCGCTGTACTTCAGCGTCACCATCTGCATGTACTGGCTGCCGTTGGCAGCGACGATCGCCGGGCCGCCGGTCCCGGTCACGTAGACGTTGTCGAACGGATCGACCGCGACGAAGTTGGGAATCTCGTGGTTGCCGTCGAGCCCGTCGAAGATCTTCACCCACTGGCGCACGCCGTTCGGCGCGACTTTCATCGTCACCCAGTTGGCGTAGTAGGCGGTGCCGTAATCGGGGCCGATCGCGATCACGTTGCCGAGCGAGTCGAGCGCGAGGCGATAGATGTAGTCGCCGGGGGAGTAGACATTGGTCCACTGCAGCACGCCGGTGGGCGAGTACTTCCGGAGCTGCATGCCGGCGCCGCCGACGATGCCGTTGCCGAAATACACCTCGCCCGCGTTGTTGACCGCGACGGCGGCGACGTAGACGGAATTGGCCCGGAAGTCCTGGAAGCGCTTGAACCCGGACGAGTCGCAGGAAAGCACGTAGAAGTTGTACCCGCTGGTGCCCGAGGCGGCGATCCAGGCGTCGTTATCGGACACGAAAAGGCCCGTCGGGAAGGGCGTGCCGGGGAACCCGGTGCCGTTCGGATTGACCACCGGGCAGACCCACTGCCGTCCGGCCGGCGAGTACTTGACGATGCCGATCCTGAAGACACCGGCGTCGTACAGACCTCCGGTCACGTAGGCATTGCCCGCATGGTCGGCCTCCGCGCGCACCGCCTGCGCGGCGGAGCCGTCGACGATGTCGGAGAAGACGAGGTTGCCGTCCGCGTCGTAGCGCAGGACGAAGTAGCCGACCGGATACTGGTCGGACGTGATCCACTTGAACCCGACGACGTAGGCCCCGCCGTTGGGGTCGGCGGCCACCCAGGTCGCGCGCACCTGCACCTCGGGGCGGAAAGTCCGCTCCCACAGCAGGAAGCCGTCGGGGCTGAACTTGCGCGTCAGGACCACGCCGTTGACGTAGGTGTCGCCGACGGAATAGACGTTCGCGAAGCGGTCGATGTCCATCATCCGGCCGGCGAAACTGGCGCTCGTCGCCTCCCAGACGACGTCGACTGCGGCCGTCGATTGCGCGTGCGCGCCCGGCATGACCGGCAGGGAAAGCAACAGGGATACAAGAACACCGCGGAGAGCAGCGGTCACGGAACTGGTGTTCATTTAGGAACTACCTTTCTCCCCCGACTGTGCCAAGGGTCGCTCAACGGCGGTCACAGACGTTTGATCCTGGTCAATCTGTCTGCAGATGTCGATGGGCCTGAAGGCCGCTATCGGGAACATCTTGGACCATGCGCGTGACACCGTAGCGCACGCGCGACAATTTGACGCAGAGCCGAAGGGACTCGTCGACGAGCGGCGAGAACACCGCGGAGCGCGCTTCTAGCGAATTTTTTCGCCGAACTTGCGCAACGCGCTCTCGGACAACGTGAGGCCGAGGCCCGGCTGCTCCTTAAGTTCTAGCATTCCATTGCGGATCCTGGGCGGATCTTCGAACAGCTCCGCCTGCAGCGGGTCGCGCTCGGGATCGGTGAACGATTCGACGATGAGCCCCGCCGGGCTCGCCGCGACGATGTGGGCGTGGATGAAGCAGTCGTGGTGCGGAGCGACGTGCACGTGGTTCAGCTCGCACAGCGCCGAGAGCTTCCGGCCCTCGGTGAAGCCGCCCATCATGGTGCAGTCGAACTGCAGGATCTGGATCGCGTTCTCCTCGAGAAGCGCGCGGCAGGCGTAGCTCGTCAGCTCGCTCTCGCCGGCCGAAAGTGGAATGCGCGTCTTCTGCGCGAGGAGCTTGAGCTCCCTGCGGTCGTCGGCCCAGCGCACCGGCTCCTCGAGCCAGCGCGGCTGCAGCGGCTCCAGCAGCCGCGCGCCTTCGATCGCGGTGGCGAGGTCCCAGCCCCGATTCACGTCGACCATCAGGTCCTTGTCCGGGCCGATGACCTCGCGCACCAGGGCGAGCCGCTCCATGTCCTCGCCGAGCGGGGCGCCGCCGGCCTTGGCCTTGAACCCGGTGTGTCCCTGCGCCTTCAGCATCTGCATCTCGTCGCGCAGCTCGGACAGCGTCTTGCCGTCGCGGTAGTAGGCGCAGGTCACGTAGCAGGGCACTTCGCTGCGATAGCCGCCGAACAGGCGGTACAGCGGCAGCTTCGCGACTTTTCCGACCAGGTCCCAGCACGCGATGTCCACCGCGGCGGAAATGCGGATGATCGCTTCGCGCGACCAGCCCTTCTCGCTCGCGCGCCGCTGCGAGGTCAGCGCGAAGAGCTTCTGGTAGATGCGCTCGGGCGCGAGCGGGTCCATGCCGATGACGAGCTCGGCGATGCCGCTCTTGAAAGCCGCGATCGCGGCCTCGATCGGCGTGTAGCTCGTCGCGATGCCGACCCCCTCGAGCCCCTCGTCGGTCTGCAGGCGCACGAGAATCTCGTTGGCGCGCGGCACGATGAAATGGCTGACCCAATGGGGCCGGTCGGTCTGCGGCGCGCGCAGGATGTAGACCTGCAGGTGAGTGATCTTCACGTCGCGCGCTATTTCTTCAGGTTGCGATCGAAAAATTCCATGGTCCGCTTCCACGCCAGCTCGGCTGCTTTCGGGTCGTACTTGAGCATGTCGAGCTTTTTCGTGTCGGCGGTCTCGTTGGCGAAGGCGTGCTTCGCGTCGTAGCGATGGAACTCGAACTTCACGTTCGCCGTCTTGAGCTTCTTCTCGAGCTCATCCACGCCCGAGATGGCGAACGCCTGATCGTGCAGCGCCCAGTGGCCTAGCAGCGGCGTCTTGATCTTTGAGGCGTCGACGTACTGGAGCGGCGGGTAGCCGTACCAGATGACTTCGGCGTCGGCCTCGGGAACGTTCACCGCCGAGAGCACGGTGAGCGCACCGCCCATGCAGAAGCCGGTGACGCCGACCTTCTGGCTGTCCTTCTTCAGGTACTGCACGGCGCCGCGGATGTCCTGGCCCGCGGCGTCGCTGAAGTTGAGGCCTTCCATCAGGTGCTTCGCCTCGTTCGCCTCGAGCGCGACTTTGCCGCGGTAGAGGTCGGGAACCAGCGCGCGATAGCCCGCCTTGGCGAGCTTCTCGGCGACGCCCTTGATCTGGTCGTTCAGGCCCCACCATTCCTGGATCACCACGATGCCAGGGGCACCGCTTTTACGCTCGCTTGCCCTCGGCCCCTGCGCCGGTTCCGCGAGGTAGCCGCTGACGCTCTTGCCGTCAGGGCGCTGGTAGCTCGTCATCTTGCCCATCGATTGCCTCCTGTTCGAAGGCCAATCTTAGGCCAACCACTCGAGGCGGGAGAAGGCCGGTTCGATCTGCCACGGCACCGGCTTGCGCGCCTCCCACGCGGTCTCCCAGGGATGCGCGATCACCGGCGTAATGCGCGGCCGCTCGGGCCAGAGGCCCACCTCGTACAGCGCCATGTGGCGCGCCTGCGTCGCGTCGAGCTGCAGGCTGAAGCCGAAGCCGGTGCCGCCGTCGTCCTTCAGTACGCGCGTAACCAGTGCCTCGTGGCCCGAGGCGAGGCGCATCGATTGGGTGTGGATGAAGTGGTTGCGGTTGGACTTCATGCGCGCAGGGGATTGAGTCCGCTGCGCGTTACCCGCCCGTGGAGCTCGCGCCCGAGCGATTCCTCGCAGAGCTCCGCCGTGGCGAGCAACCCATCCAGGTCGATTCCGGTGGCAATGCCCATCGATTCGAACAGGTTCACGAGATCCTCGGTACACACGTTGCCGGTGTGGCCGCCACCGTACTTCACCTTCGCCGGGTGCCCGCCGACGCCGCCGAACGACGAATCGAAGCGGCGCACGCCCGCCTCGTACGCGGCGACGCAATTGACCAGCCCCGTGCCGCGCGTGTCGTGAAAGTGCGCGATCGGCACGAGCCGCTTCTCCCTCAACGAGCTGAATATGTGCCTTATCGATTGGGGCGTGGCCATCCCCGTGGTATCACCGAGCGCGACGTGCTCCACGCCGAGCTGCATGAATCGTTGGACGTCGGAAACAACCGTACCGGGATCGACCCTGCCCTCGAAGGGACAACCGAAGGCCACCGAGATCGTACCGACCAGGCGGAAGCGCCCGCCGGCCGCGGCGACCATGTCGGTGATGTTCTGCCACTGCTCGGCGCGGGTGCGGTTCAGGTTCTTGCGCGTGTGCGACTCGGTGGCCGAGACGAGGAGGCTGATCTCGTTCGCCCCATAGCCCGCCGCAAGATCGGCCAGGGCACGCTCGACCGCCTTCACGTTGGCGCACGTGGCTTTGTAGAACACCCCGGGTTTTCTTTCAATCGACTTGAGTAGTTCCGAGGCATCCGCAAACTGCGGCACGACCTTGGGGTTGGAATAGGAGGTGGCCTCGACCCGCGGGAAGCCGAGCGCGGCGAAGCGCTCCACCAGCGCGCGCTTGGTGGCGGTGGGCACGAACTGCGGCTCGTGCTGCAGCCCGTCGCGCGCGAAGCACTCGCACAAAGTTACGTCCGGCACAGCTAGGCGGGGCACGGAGTCGGCGCCATGGTTGACAGTATCAACTAATGTGGTTTACGGTGTCAACGATATGGCCTACATCGTGCCGCGGCGCGACGCGCGCACCCAGAGCGAGGGCGTGGTCGAGGGCTACGCGCAGACCGCGCAGCGCTGGCCGGCGCAACCGCTCGCGCGGCGCGCGCAGGGGCTGTCGGAGCTGACCGGTCCCCGGCTTTCGTCCAGGTTGAAAGCCACCGGCGCCAATCTCGCCGGCCACGGCGCAGGACGGGCGCTCGGCCAGCTCATCGACCTGCGGGTGAGCATCGTCGACGAGGACGGAGCGCCGGTACCCGGCGCGATGGTCGAGATCTGGCATTGCAACGCCGCCGGCAAGTACATCCATCCGAACGACTCGAACGACGCGCCGGCGGATCCGAACTTCTACGGCGCCGCGCGCCTCCTGGCCGATGATGCCGGGCGCATGGTGCTGCGCACCGTCAAGCCGGGCGCCTATCCGGTTCCCGACACCGACGGCTGGTGGCGCCCGCCGCACATCCATTTCTCGGTCTGGGGCAGGGTGTGGCTCTCGCGCCTGGTGACGCAGATGTTCTTTCCGGGCGATCCGCTCAACGACCACGACGCGATC
>Ga0307499_10000673_pt1 | contig 11221 bp, 7 predicted proteins | sample 13_S_MG_FD_201363 | JGI IMG/M metagenome (GOLD analysis project Ga0307499, IMG submission 201363) | Soil microbial communities from Populus trichocarpa stands in riparian zone in the Pacific Northwest, United States - 13_S | ecosystem: Environmental > Terrestrial > Soil > Riparian zone > Trees... | reverse complement strand
CTCGATCCAGCACCTGTCGCACGTGATCCTGGACATGCGCCAGTTCTTCGACATGGACGCCAACAACGTGCCGGGTGACGACGCGGTGTTCACCGAGCGGGTGCAGTACATGTTCCACAGCCCGGCGATCAACCCCGGCAACGCCGACCAGCTCACCAACTCCGGCGGCCCGGCGTTCCTGCCCAACGACAACCGCGGCGTGAACTACGCGCGGCAGACCGCGCAGGGCATCGGCACCGAGGACAACGAGCGCCGGATCGGCCACCTGTCCACGCTGCAGCGGTCCTCCCGCGCCGCCGACGGCACGCCCATCCACGTCCGGATGGACGGCCCCGGCTTCGACAACATGGACGTCCCGGGCGGCAGCAAGCAACCCAAGCTGCAGTTCACCGTGTTCGTCCCGACCGCCGACTTCTTCGCCACCATGCGCCGCAACCAGGCCTCCCTCGACCTCACCACCGAGTTCGACATCGACGAGGACGAGAACGGCCTGGAGCGGTTCCTGACCACCACCCGGCGGCAGAACTTCCTCATCCCGTCGCGCCAGCACCGGGCGTTCCCGCTGGTGGAGTTCACCTGATCGGTCCGGATCTGGTTGATCGGCTGGATCTGATCGACCAGCCGGTCCGGATCGATCCGGCGGTCCGCCGGGCCGACTGACCGCCGGGCCGACTGACCGCCGATCCGCAACCCGGCCGCTGCCGTGCCGGCCCTGGGCCACCTGGCGCCAGGGCCGGTGGCGGCGGGGTTCTGAGTGTCCGTTTCCGCTGGCCCAGCGTTGTGCCGGCCCAGCGTGTGTGGCCCGGTCGGGCGGCGACCGGCCGGGCCGCCGCCGGGGCAGCCGGTCCGGACGCCAGCCGCCCGGGTGAGCCCGCGCGGACGTTCGGCCGCCCGAGGTCAGGACGGCAGGAGGTCAGGCCGCGGGAGGTCAGGCCGCGGGGACGGATTCCAGCGCGGCGACGGCGGCGCCCCGGGCGCCGGCCATGTCCAGGTCCGGCACCAGCGCGAAGGTGGCCACCCGGACCTGCTCCTCGCGCAGCGCCGCGTGCTGCTTGACCGTGTCCAGGAACCACTCGCGGAACCGCGGCGCGGTCTCCACCACGCCGCCGCCGACGAAGTACGCGCTCGGGTCGCTGTAGTTGGCGGCGATCGTGAACAGCCGGCCGAGCGCCATCGCCTGCTGCTCGAAGATCCGCAGCGCCAGCTCGTCGCCGCGCTCGCCGAGACCGCGCACCATCTTCGCCGCCGTCGCCAGCGAGCCGACCCGGCCCAGCTCGTGCCCGGGGTACCGGGTCAGCCAGAACGGCAGCAGGTTCTTCTCGATCGCGGTCAGCGAGGCCACGCTCTCCGCGTCCCCGACGAAGCCGCAGTTGCAGTGCGGCACCGGCTGACCGGGGGCGAGCAGGCCGTGCATCGGGATGTGCACGTGGCCCAGCTCGCCGGCCATCCCGGCGGCGCCGCGGACCACCCGGCCGGCCTCGATCACCCCGCCGCCGAGCCCGGTGCCGACGATCGCCGCGATCGACGAGTGCAGCAGCGCCGCCGGCCCGAACTGCACGTGGTGCGCGTACAGGGCGGCCGCGTTGCCGTCGTTGTTGTAGACGACCGGCAGGCCGAGCCGGGTCGCCAGGGCGCCGCGGAAGTCGAACCCGCGCCAGGCCGGCTGGGAGAAGTTCGTCGCGCCCTTGGACGAGATGATGCCGTCCGCGCTGGCCGGGCCGGGGGTGTCCAGGCCGACCGCGCGCACCGCGTCCCGCGGCACGCCGGTCAGCTCCAGCACGCTGTCCAGGGCGAGCACCAGCGCCTCGACCGCGACCGCCGGGCCTTCCTGCACCCGGCTCGGGGTCTCGGCCATCCGGTCCACCAGGAACTTGCCCGAGGCGTCCAGCACCGTGGCGTTGTTGCTGTTGCCGCCGTTGTCGAGCCCGACGACGACCCACTCGTCCACAGACCGCATGTTGCACCCCTTGCTCGGCTCCTCCACGGCGGGGTCCCTCCCGCGCCTCGGGGCCGGACCGCGGTGCATTGACCCCCGACCGGGAAGCGTAAGCCACGTCGGCAGCGGGCGCCGGGTCAGGGACAATGTGGACGCTGATGCTTCGAGTCGCGGCGGGTCCGGGTAACGCGAACGAGGGCGACAGGCTCGGACTGAGATAGCGGCGCGGTCGCGGTTGCCCTCGGGGAGGGTTCGATGAGTTCACCAGATGGGAGCCCGGGTGCGGGCCGGCTGGCCTCGTCCGTCGAGGTCACGGCCAGGCCTGCCGGTGCCGGTGCCGCGCCACCGGCGCCGCCACCGGACACGTACCCGGTGGCGCCGAGCGGTGCCCAGGTCGAGCTGCGCTGGGGAGACCAGCGCGCGACCGTGGTCGAGGTCGGCGGCGGGCTGCGTGAGTACGAGGTCGGTGGTCGCCCGGTGCTGGACGGCTACGACCGGTCCGCGATGTGTACCGGTGGCCGCGGCCAGCTGCTGGTGCCCTGGCCGAACCGGATCGCCGACGGCCGGTACGAGTACGACGGCCAACCGATGCAGCTGCCGCTGTCCGAGCCGGTGCAGAAGCACGCCATCCACGGGCTGACCAGGTGGGCGTCGTGGCAGCTCACCCAGCCGGACCCGGCCACGGTGCTGGCCGCGTACCTGCTGCACCCGCAACCGGGGTACCCGTTCACGCTGCACTGCGCGGCGGCGTACCGGCTGGGTCCGGACGGGTTGACCGTCGACCTGGCGGTGACCAACCGGTCCGCGCGGGCGGCCCCGGTCGGCCTTGGCACGCACCCGTACCTGCTGGTCGGCGACGCGCTGGTCGATGCGGCCCAGCTGCAGGTGCCGGGGCGGACCAGGCTGATCAGCGACCGGCGCGGCATCCCCACCGGGCGGGAGGACGTGGCCGGCACCGGGCACGACTTCCGCGAGCCGGGCCCGATCGGGGACCTGCTGCTGGACACCGCCTACACCGACCTGATCCGCGATCCGGACGGCCGGGCGCGGGTCTGCCTGACCACCCCGGATGGCTGGCAGCTCGTCCTCTGGTCGGACGAGAACTGGCCGTACCTGCAGGTCTACACCGGTGACACGCTGGCGGTGCCGGAGCGCCGGCGCAGCCTGGCGGTGGAACCGATGACCTGCCCGCCGAACGCCTTCAACTGCCCGGACCAGCCACTGCTGGCACCGGCCGGGACGGTCGGCGGCACCTGGGGCATTCAGGCCGGGCCGGCGTAGCGATATCTCACTCCCGATCGGCGTAGGGATGGTGCGGCGACTCGCCGTATTCATCCCTACGCCGATCGGCGTGCTCATTTGTATCCGCTGCTGTCACAAATCGGTGCCTACCTGATTGAAGGGTTCCGTGCTAGGTTCCCGCCGCAGTAAAGACGACTAGGCCAAAAAGAGGTCTCCCCTAGCTGTACGTGACCACGGCCAGTCATGTGTCCCCTTACCGCCAGAAGGAGGACTCTTACGTGGATGCTCTGCGGCCGCCAGAGGCCGAGCCCACCAATCCGAGCAGTTCCCATTCCGGGGTCACCCGCCGCGTCGCTCTGAAGGGAGCGGCCGCCGCGGCCATGGCCGTGGGCACGCTCGAGCTCGTCGGCAAGGTCGCGCACCTGCCGAACCGGGCCGGCGCGGCCGAAGCCGGCGCCGGAGCCGGGCCCGCCGCGGCCGGCGCGCTGCCCGACATCCAGTTCGACATCGGCAACTTCATCGCCCCGGCGCGCAGCCTGGGCGGCGTGCTGATGCAGCTGCCTCCGGTGAACACGGTGTTCCTGACCGCCCGGCTGCTGCGCCGGCCGGGGCGGGCCGACCAGGCCGAGCTGGCCCGGGCGATGAACACGCTGGAGGCGACGTACCCGTTCTCGGCCAGCGGCCTGATCACGTTCATCTCGTACGGCCTGCCGTACTTCCGCCGGCTGCCGGCGTCGATCGTGAGCTCGGCGATCCCGCGGCTGCGCCTGAACAACGCCCGCTCGGCGCTGGAGGAGGCGGTGCCGTCACCGACGGACGTCTCCACCGCGAACCCGACGATCACCAAGCAGCGGTTCAACGTGCCGGTCCGGATCGAGCGCAACGACATCCTGGTCACGCTGCGCAGCGACAGCCAGGCGATCATCCAGGACGCCATCGCCTGGCTCGGCGGCAGCAACCGGCTGCGGGGCCGGCAGGTCGGCTCGCCGGCCTTCGGCGGCCTGCTCCAGCTGACGTCCAGCCGGGCCATGTTCACCGGGCTCGGACTGCCGCGCAACGTCGCCGCGCAGGCCGACCTGCCGTTCACCCGGTTCCTGCACCCGGAGTCGCCGATGTGGATGGGCTTCGCCGACCAGCAGGTGAACGCGGCCGGGCCGGCGTCGATCTGCACGTTCGCCGGCAACGCGTCGTCCCGGTTGACCACGGCGCGGCCCGGCGACTACTTCGACAACGGCTCGATCCAGCACCTGTCGCACGTGATCCTGGACATGCGCCAGTTCTTCGACATGGACGCCAACAACGTGCCGGGTGACGACGCGGTGTTCACCGAGCGGGTGCAGTACATGTTCCACTCGCCGGCGATCGACCCGGGCAACGCCGACCAGCTGACCGACTCCGGTGGGCCGGCGTTCCTGCCGAACGACAACCTGGGTCCCAACTACGCGCGGCAGACCGCGCAGGGCATCGGCACCGAGGACAACGAGCGCCGGATCGGCCACCTGTCCACGCTGCAGCGCTCGTCCCGGGCCGCCGACGGCACCCCCGTCCACATCCGGATGGACGGGCCCGGCTTCGACACGATGGATGTGCCGGGCGGGACGCGGGAACCGAAGCTGCAGTTCACCGCGTTCGTCCCGACCGCGGAGTTCTTCGCCCGGATGCGCCGCAACCAGGCCTCGCTCGACCTGGCCACGGAGTTCGAGATCGACGAGGACGAGAACGGTCTGGAGCGGTTCCTGACCGCGACCCGCCGGCAGAACTTCCTGATCCCGTCGCGGCGGCACCGGGCCTTCCCGCTGGTGGAGTTCCTGTAGAGCCCGGCCGGGGCCGCCGTCGCCAGCGGCCTCGGCACAAGACAAACGCGGGGCCCGGTAACCCCCCACCGGGCCCCGCGTTTGCGTGGCTGGGCACTCCTGCGCTTGCCTACGGCTCCTGGATCGTCGTGCGGAGCTCGCCGCTGCCGGTGATGAACGGGCCGGGGACCTCGAGCTCGACGGTGGGCTTGGCCTCGCTGGTGAAGGTGAAGGCGGGGTTGTCGTCGGCGCCGTCGCTGTCGACGATGATGATCTGGCCGGGGCGGATCTCGCCGAAGAGGATCTTCTCGGAGAGGGTGTCTTCGATTTCGCGTTGGATGGTGCGGCGTAGTGGTCGGGCGCCGAGGACGGGGTCCCAGCCGCGCTTGGCGAGTAGTGCCTTGCCGGCGGGGGTGACTTCCAGGCCCATGTCCTTGTTCTTGAGTTGGCTGTCGACGCGGGTGAGCATGATGTCGACGATCTGGACGATCTCGTCTTCGGAGAGTTGGTGGAAGACGATGATGTCGTCGATCCGGTTGAGGAACTCGGGGCGGAAGTGTTGCTTGAGTTCGTCGGTGACCCGGTTCTTCATGCGTTCGTAGTTGGAGGCGGTGTCGTTGCCGGCCTGGAAGCCCAGGCTGACGGCCTTGGCGATGTCGCGGGTGCCGAGGTTGGTGGTGAGGATCAGGACGGTGTTCTTGAAGTCCACGATCCGGCCCTGGCCGTCGGTCAGGCGGCCGTCCTCGAGGACCTGCAGCAGGGTGTTGAACACGTCCGGGTGGGCCTTTTCGACCTCGTCGAACAGGACGACGGAGAACGGCTTGCGGCGGACCTTCTCGGTCAGCTGCCCGCCCTCGTCGTAGCCGACGTACCCGGGCGGTGCGCCGACCAGGCGGGAGACGGTGTACCGGTCGTGGAACTCCGACATGTCCAGCTGGATCAACGCGTCGTCGTCACCGAACAGGAACTCCGCCAACGCCTTGGACAACTCGGTCTTCCCCACCCCCGACGGCCCAGCGAAGATGAACGACCCACCCGGACGCTTCGGGTCCTTCAACCCCGCCCGCGTCCGCCGGATCGCCTGCGAGACCGCCTTGATCGCCTGCTGCTGCCCGACGACCCGCCGGTGCAGCTCATCCTCCATATTCAGCAGCCGGGAGGTCTCCTCCTCGGTCAGCTTGAACACCGGGATCCCGGTCCAGGTCGCCAACACCTCGGCGATCTGCTCGTCGTCCACCTCGGCGACGACATCCATGTCGCCGGCCTTCCACTCCTTCTCCCGGGTCGCCTTCTGCGCCAGCAGCTGCTTCTCCCGGTCGCGCAGCGACGCGGCCTTCTCGAAGTCCTGCGCGTCGATCGCGGACTCCTTCTCCCGCCGCACCTCCGCGATCCGCTCATCGAACTCCCGCAGGTCCGGCGGGGCGGTCATCCGCCGGATCCGCATCCGCGAGCCGGCCTCGTCGATCAGGTCGATCGCCTTGTCCGGCAGGAACCGGTCCGAGATGTACCGGTCCGCCAGGCCGGCGGCGGCGACCAGGGCCGCGTCGGTGATCGACACCCGGTGGTGCGCCTCGTACCGGTCGCGCAGGCCCTTCAGGATCTCGATGGTGTGCGCCACGGTCGGCTCACCGACCTGGATCGGCTGGAACCGCCGCTCCAGCGCGGCGTCCTTCTCCAGGTGCTTGCGGTACTCGTCCAGCGTCGTCGCACCGATCGTCTGCAGCTCGCCGCGGGCCAGCATCGGCTTCAGTATCGACGCGGCGTCGATCGCGCCCTCCGCCGCGCCGGCCCCGACCAGGGTGTGGATCTCGTCGATGAACAGCACGATGTCACCGCGGGTACGGATCTCCTTGAGGACCTTCTTCAACCGCTCCTCGAAGTCACCCCGGTACCGGCTACCAGCCACCAGCGCACCCAGGTCGAGGGTGTAGAGCTGCTTGTCCTTCAGCGTCTCCGGCACCTCGCCCTTGACGATCGCCTGCGCCAGCCCTTCGACCACCGCGGTCTTGCCGACGCCCGGCTCGCCGATCAGCACCGGGTTGTTCTTCGTCCGGCGCGACAGCACCTGCATCAGGCGCTCGATCTCCTTCTCCCGGCCGATCACCGGGTCGAGCTTCGACTCCCGCGCCGCCTGGGTGAGGTTGCGGCCGAACTGGTCGAGCACCAACGACGTGGACGGCGTGCCCTCGGTCGCCGTACCGGCCGGCTCCTTGCCCTGGTAACCGGACAGCAGCTGGATCACCTGCTGCCGCACCCGGTTCAGGTCAGCACCCAGCTTCACCAGCACCTGCGCGGCGACACCCTCACCCTCGCGGATCAACCCGAGCAGGATGTGCTCAGTACCGATGTAGTTGTGCCCCAGCTGCAGCGCCTCACGCAGCGACAGCTCCAGCACCTTCTTCGCCCGCGGCGTGAACGGGATATGCCCCGACGGCGCCTGCTGACCCTGACCGATGATCTCCTCGACCTGCTGGCGCACACCCTCCAGCGAGATGCCCAGGGACTCCAGCGCCTTGGCCGCCACGCCCTCACCCTCGTGGATCAGGCCCAGCAGGATGTGCTCAGTGCCGATGTAGTTGTGGTTGAGCATCCGGGCCTCTTCTTGCGCCAGAACCACAACCCGCCGCGCCCGGTCGGTGAACCTCTCGAACATCAGACTCTCCTCACGTGCCCGGCTGCCCCGGACTGACCGCTGGCGGCCGAGGATGCCTGTATCGGATCCGTCGCCAGTCGTCGCCTGTCCGTGTCCACTCTAGTCCTGGCCAGTGACGGCCTCACTCAGACGTACGAGGGACGGACCCCCCATGGATGGGCGACCTACGGTCGTTCGGGGCAGCCTGTTGCCGCTCCTGTTGGTCACCTCGTACCCGCTGCCGGCCGATCTTTGCGCCGGTCGGCTGGGCCTCCGTCAGCACCCGCCCGGCCCTTGCGGGCCGGATCGTCACGAGGCAACCGTCCGGTACCAACTCGGTCCCCGGCCGATCCGTTCCGACCGCCGGCTACGCCCAGGGCGAACCGGACCGCGAGCCCACGGTCGAACCAGAACCGAACCGCACGGGACGGCGTCAACCAACCGGGTGGCCGTGCACACCGGGTAAACACGCCGAGTGGTCAAGCGGATGCCGGAACAGATCCGGAAGGTATGAGTGGACCAGCCGGCGCAGTGGCCGGAACCGGTCAGAAACCCCAGCCAGTTCAAGTGGATCAGCGCTGCGCCAGCGGGAAATCGACGGCACTAGCTGGCGCATTCACCAACCAGCGACGGCCGCACGCACAGCGAGGTGCCGGAACGGTAACGTCCCGGCACCTCGTCGCAACCTTGAATTATTCGTGTACCTGCTGTGGTTCCGTGAACACGAATAGCTCACGATTCGTAACCACCGCTGCCTTGCCGCGGCGGCTAAACCGCTGCGTTGTACTGCTCGATGATGTTCGCCGGAATGCGCCCCCGGTCGCTCACCTTGAGCCCCTGCTTCTTCGCCCAAGCACGGATCGCCGCAGCCTGATCGCGGTCGATCGCTGCGCTACCGGAGGCCCGAGAACGACCAGCCGTCGCCCGGGCCGCAGCCCGACCGATCTTCCGCGCGCCACCGACATACTTCGCCAGCGAGTCGCGCAGCGCATCGGCATTGGTCTTGGAGAGGTCGATCTCGTACGACGTGCCGTCGAGCCCGAAACTGACCGTCTCGGCAGCTTCGCCACCGTCGAGGTCGTCCACGAGAAGAACTTGTACTTTCTGGGCCACGCCCGTCCCCTTTCACTGCGTTGTCCAGGAACATAATGCCGCACCAAACGTAAAGTTGCGAGTCGACGCGGCTACGGGCGTTACTCGGGTCGTGTCAACGGGAACAGCACGGTCTCCCGCACGCCGCGGGCACCGGTGAGGACCTGCAGCAGGCGGTCTATCCCCATTCCCATTCCACCGGCCGGCGGCATGCCGTACTCCAGGGCCCGGAGGAAGTCCTCGTCCAGCTGCATGGCCTCCGGATCACCGTTAGCCGCGGCCAGCGACTGAGCCACCAACCGCTCCCGCTGAACCACCGGGTCGACCAGCTCAGAGTAAGCGGTGGCCCGTTCCACGCCGAGGATGTACAGATCCCACTTCTCGGTGACCCCCGGTTCGCTGCGATGCTGCCGGGTCAGCGGGCTGGTCTCCTCCGGGAAGTCCCGGACGAACGTCGGCGCCTGCAGGCCGGCCGCGGCGGTCGCCTCGAACAGCTCCTCGACCAGCTTGCCCGCCGGCCAGGCCGGGTTGACCTGCAGGTCCAGGCGGGTGGCCAGCCCGGTCAGCCGGGCCAGCGACGTCTGCGGCGTAATCGGTTCGCCGACCGCCTCGGATACGGTGTGGTAGAGCGAGATCGACCGCCATTCGCCGCCGAGGTCCATCTCGGTGCCGTCAAAATGCGTGACCACGGTCGAGCCGAACACCGCGACCGCGCTCTCCTGGATCAACTCCCGGGTGAGCGTCGCCATCACGTCGTAGTCGGCATGGGCCTGGTAGGCCTCAAGCATCGTGAACTCGGGGTTGTGGGTTGAGTCGACGCCCTCGTTGCGGAAGACCCGGTTCAGCTCGAACACCCGCTCGATGCCGCCGACCACGGCGCGCTTGAGGAACAGCTCCGGCGCAATCCGCAGGTAGAGATCCAGGTCGAACGCGTTCATATGGGTAGTGAACGGACGGGCGGTGGCACCGCCGTAGACGGCCTGCAAGATGGGTGTCTCTACCTCGACGTACCCGCGCCGGTGCAGTGACTCACGCAGCGCCCGCTGCACCGCGTATCGAGTCTGCACCATCTGCTGGGCTTCCGGCCGGACGATGAGGTCGACGTACCGTTGCCGGACCCGGGTCTCTTCGTTCATCGGCTTGTGCGCGACCGGCAGTGGCCGCAACGCCTTACTCGCCAGCTGCCACCGTTCGGCCAGTACCGACAGCTCGCCGCGCCGTGAAGTGATCACTTCACCGCTGACGAAGACATGGTCACCCAGATCGACGTCGGCCTTCCAGGCGGCGAGTGACTCCACGCCGACCCGGTCGGCCGAGAGCATTGCCTGTAATTCTGTGCCACCGTCCGGGCCGCCCTCCCGCAGGGTGGCAAAGCAGAGCTTGCCGGTGTTGCGGATGAAGATGACCCGGCCGGTCACGCCGACCCGGTCACCGGTCGCGGTATCCGGCTCCAGATCGGGATATGCGGCCCGGACCTCGGCCAGCGAATGCGTCCGGGGAACGCTCACCGGGTACGGGTCGACGCCGGCCGCACGCAGCCGGTCGAGCTTCTCCCGCCGGACTCGGAGCTGTTCGGGCAACTCGTCCACGTCGGCTACCGCCCCCTGAACCGGCACGGTCGACTGTTCTGTCACGCTCAGACCCTACCTACCGGCCGTAACCGATTTCCGGGGTGGTTAGCCCCGGACGCGCCGATCCGGCCGGCCCGGAGTCGGCCCGGCGTGGCCGGGCGTTGCTAGCCGGACGGCTGGTTGCGGGCGAACACCAGGCGCAGCCCGAGCAGCGTCAGGTCGGGCTGGTGATGCTGGATGGTCTCACTCTCCGCGATCACCAACGACGCCAGACCACCGGTCGCGACGACCGTGGCGGTCCCGCCGAGTTCCGCGGTGATCCGCCGGACCAGCCCGTCGATCTGGCCGGCGAAGCCATAGAGGATGCCGGATTGCAGCGCCTCCACCGTGGTCTTGCCGATGACCGACCGCGGCCGGACCAGTTCCACCTTCAGCAGCCGGGCGGCCCGGGACGCCAGCGCGTCGATGCTGATCTCGATTCCCGGAGCGAGCGCGCCGCCGAGGAACTCGCCCCGGGCGCTGACCACGTCGAAGTTCGTCGAGGTGCCGAAATCGACGACGATCGCCGGCCCGCCGTACAAGTGGTACGCGGCCAGCGTGTTGACGATCCGGTCCGCGCCGACCTCTTTCGGGTTGTCGTAGAGCAGCGGGACACCGGTGCGTACGCCGGGCTCCACCACCACCGCCGGCATCTTCGGGAAGTACCGGACCAGCATCGAGCGCAACTCGCTCAGCACCGCCGGCACCGTCGAGCAGGCGGCCAGCCCGGTGATCGGCCGGTCGCCGAGCAGCCCGTGGTAGATCAGCCACATCTCGTCGGCGGTGGCCCGCGTATCGGTCTTCACCCGCCAGGACTCGACCAGCTCCTCGCCGTCGAACAGGCCGAAGACCGTATTGGTATTACCTACGTCGATGGTCAGCAACATGGCCGGTCAGTCTTCCAGGGCGGGTCGCG
>Ga0307499_10000672_pt1 | contig 11253 bp, 9 predicted proteins | sample 13_S_MG_FD_201363 | JGI IMG/M metagenome (GOLD analysis project Ga0307499, IMG submission 201363) | Soil microbial communities from Populus trichocarpa stands in riparian zone in the Pacific Northwest, United States - 13_S | ecosystem: Environmental > Terrestrial > Soil > Riparian zone > Trees... | reverse complement strand
TGCCTATCCGCGGCTGAAGCAGCAGGCGCTCGACAACGCGCCGCCGAACCCTGCGGACAATTTCCGCTGGCGCTATTACGGCCTGTTTTATGTGGCGCCGGCGCAGGATTCCTACATGTGCCGCTTACGGATCCCGAACGGGATCCTGAAGCACTGGCAGTTCGCCGGCCTGGCCGATCTGATCGAAAAACTGTGCGGGCCGTTCTGCCACGTCACCACGCGGGCCAATCTGCAGGTGCGCGAGATTCCGCCGAAGCACGCGGTAGCATTGATCGAGGGCATTCAGGATCTCGGCCTGTGCTCGCGCGGTACCGGCGCCGACAACATCCGCAACGTCACGGGCACGCCGACCGCCGGGATCGATCCGCAGGAGCTATTGGATACCCGCGAATATGCGCGGGAGTGGCACTATCACATCCTCAACGATCGCTCGCTGTACGGGCTGCCGCGCAAGTTCAACGTCGCCTTCGACGGCGCCGGCAAGATCGCCGTGCTGGAGGACACCAACGACATCGCGTTTTCCGCGGTCGAGGTGAAAGATGGTTTTGGCGCAGAGCCCGGCGTCTGGTTTCGCCTCGGGCTCGGCGGCATCACCGGGCACAGGGATTTCGCCAAATACGGCGACATCATCGTCAAGCCGGCCGATGCGACGAAAGTATCTGACGCCATCGTGCGCATCTTCATCGATCTCGGCGACCGCACCAACCGCAACAAGGCCCGGCTGAAATATGTGCTCGACGGGATGGGGCACGACAAGTTTCTCGCCCTTGTCGAGGAGCGGCTCGGCAAGCCCTTTACCCGCGTGCCGCCGGAAGCGCTTTCCCCGCGGCCGGCTTTCGATCGCATGGCGCATATCGGGGTGCACGGGCAGAAGCAGGAAGGACTGAACTGGATCGGCGTCTCCTTGCCGCTCGGAAAAGTTACCTGCGATCAGATGCGCGGGCTTTCCAGGATCGCGCAGGATCTCGGCGACGGCGATATCCGGCTGACGGTCTGGCAGAACTTGCTGATCCCGGGCGTGCGCGACGAGAACGTCGAGCTTGCGATCGCTGCGATCAGGAAGATCGGGTTGGCGGTCGAAGCCTCGCAAATCCGCGCCGGGCTGATCGCCTGCACTGGAAACGCCGGCTGCCGGTTTGCGGCGTCGAACACCAAGCTTCATGCCGCCGAGATCGGCGACTGGTGCGAACCGCGCGTCGACATCGACACGCCGCTCAACATCCACGTCACCGGCTGCCATCATTCCTGTGCGCAGCACTATATCAGCGATATCGGGCTGATCGCCGCGAAGGTGGATGTCGGTGAGGATGTCGATCCGGTCGAGGGCTATCATCTGTTCACCGGCGGCGGCTTTGGTCCGGACGCCGATGTCGGGCAGGAGGTCTATCACGACCTCAAGGCCGAGGATGCTCCGCAGACCGTCGAGCGGCTGCTGAAGGCCTATCTCGCACATCGCGCTTCGCCCGAGGAAACTTTTCTGACATTTGCGCGCCGCCATGACGGCGAGACGCTGCGCAAGTTGGCTGACGCTGAGGTGTCCTCATGAATCAGATCACACCGCCGCCGAAGATCGAGATCATTCCGTCGAGCGCGCCGTTCTCCGAGGCGCAGCGTTCATGGCTGAACGGGTTCTTTGCCGGATTGCTGTCGGATGCGCCGACGCCGCTGTCGGCGGAGCAGGGCGCGGCCGTCATGCAAGGCGGAGATGGCGATGATGGCGAAGCGCCGTGGCACGACCAGACCATGCCGATTGCCGACCGCATGAAGCTTGCCGAAGGCCGCCCGCTGCGGCGGCGTTTTATGGCGGCGATGGCGCAGCAGGATTGCGGCCAGTGCGGCTACGATTGCCACAACTATTCTGAAGCGATTGCGACCAAGAGCGAAGCGCGGCTCAACCTCTGCGTCCCGGGCGGCAAGGAAACCGCGCGGATGCTGAAGTCGCTTTATGAGGAGATCGACAAGGCGCCGGCCGCGCCATCGTCGGCGCCATCAGCGGTATCGGCTGTGCCTGCGATCGTGGCGGAGCCGGGACGATCGCGCGACAATCCTGCGCCGGCAAAATTCGTCGGGCGCCGGCTGCTCAACAAGGGAAAATCGGAAAAGGAAACCTGGCATATCGACTTCGATCTGTCGGGCTGCGGCCTCGACTATGTCGTCGGCGATTCCTTCGGTATCTTCGCCCGCAACGATCTCGGCAATGTCGATCAGATCATTGCCTTGCTCGGGGCGTCTCATACCACCATGGTCCGCGGCAAGACCTTGCGCGAGGTGTTGCTCGACGACGTCTCGCTCGCACCGGCACCGGATTCCCTGTTTGAACTGATCTCCTACCTCACGGGTGGCAAGCAGCGCGAAAAGGCGAGGGCGCTGGCGCAAGGCGAGGATCCCGATGGCGACGCGGCGATGCTCGACGTGATGGCCGTGCTGCAAAAATTCCCCAACGTGCGGCCGCATCCGGAAGCCTTCATCGAGGCCCTGGAAGCTTTGCAGCCGCGGCTCTATTCGATCTCGTCGTCGCATAATGCGACGCCGGGAAGACTGTCGTTGACGGTGGATTGCGTGCGCTACGTCATCAACAAGCGCAAGCGCCTTGGCCTCGCCTCGACCTTCCTCGCCGAACGCATTCAACCCGGCGACGAGGTGAAGGTCTATGTGCAGAAAGCCCATGGCTTCGCGCTGCCGGAGGATCCAAAAGTCCCGATCATCATGATCGGGCCGGGCACCGGCATCGCGCCGTTCCGCGCCTTCCTGCACGATCGCCGCGCCACCGGCGCGCCGGGCAAGAACTGGCTGTTCTTCGGCCACCAGCGCAGCGACTGCGACTTCTTCTATGCGGATGAACTCAACGCCATGAAAACGTCAGGCCTGCTGACCAGGCTGTCGCTGGCGTGGTCGCGTGACGGTGACAAGAAGTTCTACGTGCAGGACCGGATGCGTGAAGTCGGCCGCGAAGTCTGGACCTGGCTTGCCGAGGGCGCCAACATCTACATCTGCGGCGACGCCAAGCGGATGGCCAAGGACGTCGAGCGTGCGCTAGTCGATATCGTCGCCCAGTTCGGCGCCCGAACGACCGATGAGGCCGTCAGTTTTGTCGCGGAACTCAAGAAGAGCGGCCGGTTCCAGCAGGACGTTTACTAATTCCGGGCCCCAACCAGCTCAAATCCGCGCGAATAAAATTCTCGGCCGGTTAGGCGAAGGGGAATTTTCCTCTCGAAACCGTGCGCGCCGAAGCGCCGGTATCACTATTTTGGAAACTGTCTTGAATCCGCCCGCAAACGATATTCCATATGCACTCCATGCTGCGTTGGAGATCGACCATGCGCGAATTATCGGCGGAAGCCCGCCTGCACCTTTACGCACGCGCGTTGTCCCGCCGTTCCGGCGCCGGCTTGCATACCGTCGCGCTCTACAGCGCGTTCGCGCTTATTGCCGCCATCGTGTTCGGCACGCTCTCGGTTCATCCGTTCTGAAATCTTGCCACAGGCGCGTAGGCTTGGCGCAACGGATACTCACCTGGTCAGAGTGTTCTTGTAGATCTTGCCGTCCTTCATGATGATCTTGAAGTTGTTGGCGGGGTCGGCAATCAGGTTGATGTTATCCAACGGATTTCCGTCGACAAGCAGCAAATCCGCCAGCGCCCCCTGTTCCACCACGCCGAGCTTTCCCGGATAGGGATTGCGCTTTCCGGACAGCGCCAGCAGTTCGGCGTTTGTCGATGTCGCCATGACCAGCGCTTCGGCGGGAGTGTACCAGCGGACAAGCGAGGCCAGAATGGCCCCTTGCTGCTGCGCCAGCGCGCGGGAGAACAGCACATCGGTGCCCCACGCCGTCTTGATCTTGTACTTCTTCGCCAACTCGTAAGCCCTGGCGATGCCGGGCCAGACTTCGTCCGCCTTGGCACGCTGGACCGACCCCTCCGGAAAGCCCAGCCGCAAGCCCTCGGGGAGCGGCTGCAAGCTCAGCCAGACGCCCTTGTCGGCGATCAGCTTGGCGGTGGCGTCGTCCATCAGGAAGCCGTGTTCGATACACTTCACGCCAGCCGCGATGGCTCCCCGGATCGCAGCCGAGGTAAAGGCATGCGCCGCGACGTACGTGCCCCAGTTTTCGGCCGCCTCGACCGCGGCGCGCAGCTCGGCTTCGGTGAAGGTGGTTACGTCGATCGGACTAAAGGGCGACGACACTCCGCCGCCCGCCGTCAATTTGACCTGGGAGGCGCCCTGCATGAGTTGTTCGCGCGCGCGCACGCGCACCTCGTCGGGGCTGTCCGCAACTATGGCGCCGCCGACCAGCTCCATGCGGGTGAGCATGCCGCCGATCGTCCGTGGCAGATCGGTCAACTGTCGGAAGTCGCCGTGCCCGCTGGTGATCGTGATCATGGCGCCGGACGGGTAGATGCGCGGTCCCTTGACGATGCCCTCATCGATGGCGCGCTTCAGACCGAACACCGGGCCCCCTACATCGCGAACAGTGGTGAAGCCGCGCATCAGGGTGTCCGTCGCTTCGGCGCCAGCATCGAGATTGTTGAAACCGACGTCACCGAACGCCTGTGCCGGGGTCGTTCGCGCCAGCATCGCATGCCAATGATTATCGATCAGGCCGGGCATCAGCGTGCGGCCGCCGCCGTCGACGATCGTCGTGGTCGCGCTGCGATCGACTGGAATTGGACTCGGGGAAATTCTTTCGATCAGGTTGCCTCGAACCAACACATTGGTTGGTTCGGACAACGACGTGCCCTTGCCGTCGAATACCCTGACATTGTTGAACAGCGTGACCGCGGCGTCGGTCTGCTGAGCTTGCGCCGCACTTGTTGAAAGAATCAGTGCGCAGACCGGTGTCGCCGACACCAATCGGCGGAAATACGTGGAGACCATTTGACCCCCCAAGGAAGCCGGCTAGTCCAGAGAGCAGATAATGATATCGTCCCCCTTTGGTTGCGCCAACCAGTTATTGAAGGGTTCTAGGCGCCGCGTCGCGTACCGGCGACCTTTCTTGCGCCATTCCAGAACGAGTTTTTAAAGCGCTGAAGCCGACGTCCGGCCGGGCTTTTGGACTAGGTATTCGCGCCCGGCTTCACTTGAACGGCGCGACGTCGATCCCGGCATTCTTCAATGCCAGCCTGACCCCACGCCCGATCTCGACCGCGCCCGGCGTGTCGCCGTGAATGCACACGGTGTCGGTGCGCATCTTGATCACTTTGCCGGTGACCGATACCACCGCGCCGTCCTGCACCATCCGCACCACGCGGTCGGCGATTTCTTTCGCATCGTGCAGCACGGCGCCCGGCTTCTTGCGCGACACCAGTGAGCCGTTGTCTTCATAGGCGCGGTCGGCAAACACCTCGTGCACCATCGGCAGGTTGGCGGCTTCGCCGGCCTGCACCAGTTTTGAATTGGCGAGCACCACGAAAATCAGATTGGGGTCGACGGCCTTGATGCCGTTGGCAATGGCTTTGGCTGTCATGTCGTCCTCGCAGGCGACGTTGGAGATGGCGCCATGCGCCTTGACGTGAGTGACCTTGTAGCCCGCCGCGGTCGCGATCGCCTGCAGGGCGCCGATCTGGTAGGCGATCAGGTTCTCGATCTCCGATGATTTCAGGCCCGGCATCGGCCGCCGTCCAAAACCGTGCAGGTCGCGATATCCGGGGTGCGCGCCGACTCTGACGCCGCGCGCTTTCGCCAGTTCGACCGTGTGGCGCATGATGTCGGCGTCGCCGGCATGGAAGCCGCAGGCGACGTTCACCGACGTCGCCAACTCGATCATCGCGGCGTCGTTGCCCATTTCCCACGCGCCAAACCCTTCGCCGAGATCGCAATTGAGGTCGATGGTTGCCATGTTGTTGGTCCGCTTCTCGTGAGTGGATTTATTGTTCAGTCCGGGCCCGCCATGTCGGCCAGAGATTCGGCGTGCCAGGTTCCGGCATCGACGGCGCTGACGGCATGACCCGCGACATTGGCATCGTGCAGCGCATCGATGTTGAGATCAACGCTTTCGATCGATCGCAGCCGTTCGGGCAGGGTGCGCAGCAACGCCGCAAATCTGCGCGCCTCCGCCTGCGCTTCCGCCATGCTGACAGCCTGAAAGCGAAAGGCGCGGCCGGCGGGGATCTGCGCAAACCGTCCGAAGTCGGCCGAAATCACGGTCGCGATCTTCGGATAACCACCGCTGGTGCCGCGGTCGCGCATCAGCACGATCGGCTGGCCGTTGCCGGGCACCTGCAGGCTGCCGCTCACCGTACCGTCGGAAACGATGTTGTGGCCGTGGAGATGCCTCAGCACGGGGCCTTCGAGCCGATAGCCCATGCGGTCGCTGGTCGCCGAAATCTTCCATTCGCTGTCGAGAAAGAGCTTTTTGGTCTCATCGGCGAATTCATCATCCTGCGGACCCCACACCACGCGGATCGGCGCATCGGTTGCCGCCGGCAGTTCGATCCGTCGTTCCGGCGCGCCGCTGGCGGCCTTCGCCTGCAGTTCGTCGCCGGACTGGAGCGGGCGCGGATAGGGGCTGCCGAGGCCGGCGCGGGCATTGACGGCGAGGCTGCCGAACATCGGCTCGCCTTTGATGCCTTCTTCGATCGCGAGATAGCTGAACGAGCCGCCGCGGGCAAAACCGAGCGTCAGCGTCTCGCCGTCGTCAAGCGTTGCGGACGTATCTGACGCCACGGCGCGGCCGGCGATATCGGCACTGCGCGGGGCTCCAGCCAGCGCGATGCGGACAGCGCCGCGCGCGGTGAACTTTGCGCCGAACGGACCGACCTCGACGGCGGCCGTGAACGGCTCATTGCCGACCAGGGTATTCGCGGCCGCCAGCGCCAGCCGGTCCATCGCGCCGCTCGGCACCAGGCCGTAGCGTTGGGCGCCGGGACGTCCGCCGTCCTGTACCGAACTTGCCGGGCCGATCGATGCAATGACGAGCTTGCTCATGAGGCGATCTGCTCGGCAATGAATTCGCCGGCCTCGGCGGCGCGATCCTGCTCGGCGAAGGTTTTGGCATCAACTGACACAAAGGTGACGTTGTCGCCCGGCTCCAGCAGGAAGATCGGATCGCGATGGAGCTGGTAGGTGCGGACCGCCGTCTGTCCCAGCAGATGCCAGCCGCTCGGGCCGGCGAGGCACTGCACGCCGGTCTGTACCCCGCCGATCGAGACGGTCCCGGCCGGGGTCAGCAGACGCGGGTTCTGCCGCCGCGGCATGTGCAGGGACTTCTCCAGCCCGCTCAGATAGGACCAGCCGGGCGTGAAGCCGATCATGGCGACCCGATAATCGCCGGCGACATGCCGCGCCACGATCTCGTCGGGCGTGGTGTTGAGGGTTTTGGCGACGTCCTCGAGGTCGATACCATGCTCGCCGCCATAGACCACCGGAATGCGCCAGCGCCGGGTTCTTGTCGTTGCCGGAACCGGCCGCTGCGCGAGTGCGAGAATCTGTGCGCCAAGCTTGTCGAAATCGACTTGCTCGGGATCGTAATGGACCAGCAGCGAACGATAGGTCGGCACGGTCTCGGTGACGCCCGTAACCGGCTCGGCGGCCATGGCGCGGTCGAGCGCCAGCACCCGCCGGTTGGCGGCATCGTCGATGCTGCGGCTGAATTCCACCGTGATGGCGCTGTCGCCACTCGGCAAAAGGCGGGGCGGGGGAAGCGTCGCGGCCATGGCCTCTGAACTGTCTCGCAGCTTCGGCTTTTGAGCATGATCTCGTCGGAAAACCGGTACCCACTTTTCCGGATCATGCGCGCCTCAACCTGTAGCGTGTTTTGGGCGCGAGTGGAATTCGCTTCGCTCGAAATCAGCCAGTAAGTTCAATAAATTAATCTGCATGCCGATGATAAGATGTTGTGATCGCGCGCCTTTCCGCGAGGCCTTGACGCGGCACCCGCGCTTCGCAAGATGCGCTACCTTATCGATTACCCTCCGGAGCCTGCATTCCAGATGTCCCTGTCCCCCGAAGCCCTTGCGACCCTGTCCGACGTGTCCACCGCCACCATCACCACCGTTCTGCTCAAGAAGGGCCTGCGAAACATCTGGATGCGCGGCACCAAACCGTTGCGGCCGGGACAGCCGCGGTTGGTCGGGCCGGCGTTTACGCTGCGCTTCGTTCCGGCACGCGAAGACCTCGCCACGCCTGAGTCCTGGTCGTCGCCGATTTCAACCCGCACCGCGATCGAAGCGATGCCGAAAGGCTGCATCGCCGTGGTCGACGCCATGGGCGAGACCGATGCCGGCATCTTCGGCGATATTCTCTGCGCGCGCATGGTCAAGCGCGGCGTTGCGGCGCTGATCACCGACGGCGTTGTGCGCGATATCGAAGGCGTGCTCGGCACCAATCTGCCCGTGTGGTGCGACGGGTTCGCGGCGCCGCCCTCGGTGGCCGGGCTGACCTTTGTCGGCTGGGGCGAGCCGATCGGCTGCGGCGGGGTCGCGGTGTTCCCGAACGACATCGTCGTCGCCGACCAGGACGGCGCGGTGCTGATCCCGCAGACGCTGCTCGATCACGTGCTGGCCGAGGGGCCGGAGCAGGAACGGATGGAAGCCTGGATCGTCAACGAGGTGAACAACGGCGCGGCGCTGCCCGGCCTCTATCCGATGAACGCCGAGACCAAGGCCCGCTACGCGGCGACGAAGAAATAAGCTTTAGAAAAAGGAGACAACTCCATGGATATCCATCTCGCAGGCTCCCGGCCGACGCGCCGGGCGCCGGCTGAATACTTCACCGGCACTGTGCTGCAGGATCCAATCATCCAGACCGAGGCGCCGGCACGGCTGGCGTCGACGCGAGTCTCGTTCGAACCCGGTGCGCGCACGGCCTGGCACACGCATCCGCTCGGCCAGACGCTCTATGTGATCTCGGGGGTTGGACGGGTGCAGACCAAAGGCGGACCGATCAGGGAAATTCGTCCCGGTGACGTCGTCTGGATTCCGCCCGGTGAAAAACACTGGCACGGCGCTTCGCCGACCAACGCCATGACGCACATTGCCATGCAGGAAGCGGCCGACGGCAGCTATGTCACCTGGATGGAGCATGTGACTGACGCGGAGTATTCCGCGAAAGTCGGCTAAAGGTCGAGGAGAAGAAACCGGCGGATTATTCGGATGGCGCTGGGCTGTCCACGGCGACCCGCCATCAAAAAATCATCCCTTCCGAGATGTGATCTCATTCACACTCGGTCTGGCCAATACGACCTAACATTCAGTTGGACTTGGGTAGAACTGACCAAGGAATGTGAAATTGTCGGTCTGCAGGGGTATGCCCGTTCTGCAGGGGCGCCCATTCTGCAGAAGGGGTTGTTAGTTCGGACTGACGAACGCCTCGCCGTGCATCAGTCGACGGATATAGGCGATATTGATTGTGAGATTTCGGTCCCGCTAGACATTTGCAGTCGACGTAGCGCGCGGTCCTGGAATGAAATGGCCGATGCCCTTGTTGAACAGGCAGTTCGGCAACGATACGCAAAGTTGTAGTGACCTATACAAGTGCTCCAGTGAGCCATCGAACGTAACTCAAAGACGAGAATGCCGCTTGGTGATTCAACCTGGAGGCATATCATGCGTTCAAGATCCGAGATTTGTGCAGCACTTTATGTGGGGGCTTGCCTGTCATGAAATCGGAACCTGCACCCCAATTGCCGATGTCGTCTGTCGTTGATCCGTCGCTCCGGCATGTTCAGCGGCGTCCGCGCGCGATCTTATTCGTGGACATGGTCGATTCGGTGCGTTTGATAGGGCAGGACGAAGAAGGCGTCGTCCGTCGCTGGCTGAACCTTGTCGATCGGGTAATGACGCAGGTGCTTCCTGGCACTGGTGGCCGCCTCGTCAAGAGCGTCGGTGACGGGATGCTGCTCGAATTCGGCAGCGTCCGGTCCGCCGCCTCAGCGGCGATCGCAATCCAGCGTGAAAGTGCGCAGGCAAGCCCCGGGTTGCCTGCGGATCAAAAGATATTTCTGCGAATGGGGATAGAGTTCGGCGATGTGATTGTTGATCATCACGATGTATACGGGCGTGGTGTCAATTTGGCATCTCGATTGGCGACCCTCGCCGGACCAAACGAGATAGTCATCTCGGCCCAGGCTCGGGACCTGCTGACCCCAACGCTGGACGCGGAGATCGAAGACCTTGGCGAATGTCATGTCAAGCATATCCGACATCCCGTTCGAGCTTACCGGATCGGTCCAGCTGGCCCCAGGCCAGTAGTCAAATGCGCACCGTTACTGGGTGTGTTACGGCCATCAATTGCGATCATTCCCTTCGTACCTCGCCTTCAAACAACCAGCGAGGATATTCTTGGCGAGGTGCTGGTCGAGGAAATCATCAGGGCGTTTTCGCGATCCCCGGACATCGCCGTGCTCTCGCGCCTCTCGACCACGGCATTTCGATGGCGTCAGTTCAGCCTGGAAGATATCCGTCAGCATCTCGGTGCGAACTATGCGCTATCGGGAACGTACCGTGCCGACGAAGATCGTCTGACACTAAATTTGGAATTGGCGGAGGTCAGGTCTCAACGAGTGGTATGGGCTGGCCAGGTGGCCGGCAGCGTTCCAGATCTTCTGGGTGGGCAACAGGAGCTGATTAGCCAGATCTTCTCCAAGGTGACGAACGCAATTCAATCGCGCGAATTGCAGCGCGCGCGCGCCAACCCACTGCCAACCCTGGAGAGCTACACGCTCCTGATGAGCGGTATTGCGTTGATGCATCGAATGTCGGCTGCCGACTTTCTGGAAGCCCAACGCCTGCTGCAGGCCGTTATCGACCGCGCCCCGCGTCATCCAGTTCCCCAGTCCTGGATGGCTAACTGGTATGTCTTGCGGGTCCAGCAAGGATGGACCGAAGATTCGACCAAGGACCGGCGTTGTGCCCTCGATTGCACAAGGCGCGCGCTCGACACGGATCCGGATAGCTCTCTTGCTCTGGCAATTAATGGGTTGGTCCATACTCACATGACGAAGGAGCTCGACATCGCTGCCGAACGCTACGCGCTGGCGGTGCGCGCAAATTCAAATAACTCTCTTGCCTGGTTGCTCAAAGGGACCCTGCATGCTTTCAGGGATGAGGGGGCTGATGCTGTCGCTGATACACAGCGCGCGATCAGCTTATCTCCTCTCGATCCCCATCGATACTATTATGACGCTCTGGCGGCTACCGCTTATCTGGCAGATCGCAAATATGAGCTCGCGATCAAATCTGCCCGCCGCTCACTCAAAGCCAATCGACGCCACACCTCGACACTGAGAGCCATGGCAATTGCACAGTGGCAGCTCGGACAC
>Ga0307499_10000671_pt1 | contig 11257 bp, 10 predicted proteins | sample 13_S_MG_FD_201363 | JGI IMG/M metagenome (GOLD analysis project Ga0307499, IMG submission 201363) | Soil microbial communities from Populus trichocarpa stands in riparian zone in the Pacific Northwest, United States - 13_S | ecosystem: Environmental > Terrestrial > Soil > Riparian zone > Trees... | reverse complement strand
CGCGTCGTAGATCGAACCGGGCCGCAGTCCGTCGCCGAGCGAGAACGACACGTCGTACGCGGCCATGATTTCGCAGATGTCCTCGAAATGCGTGTAGAGGAAGCTTTCCTCGTGGTGCGCGAGGCACCACTTCGCCATGATCGAGCCGCCGCGCGAGACGATCCCGGTCATGCGGCCGGCGGTGAGCGGGATGAACGCCAGCCGCACGCCCGCATGGATGGTGAAGTAGTCGACACCCTGCTCGGCCTGCTCGATCAGAGTGTCGCGGAAGATTTCCCAGGTCAGCTCTTCGGCTTTGCCGTTCACCTTCTCGAGCGCCTGGTAGATCGGCACGGTGCCGATCGGCACCGGGCTGTTGCGCACGATCCATTCGCGCGTCTCGTGGATGTGCTTGCCCGTGGAAAGATCCATCACGGTGTCGGCGCCCCAGCGGATCGCCCAGGTCATCTTGTCGACCTCCTCGCCGATCGACGAGCTGACCGCGGAGTTTCCGATGTTGCAGTTGATCTTCACCAGGAAGTTGCGGCCGATGATCATCGGCTCGGATTCGGGGTGGTTGACGTTGGCCGGGATGATCGCCCGGCCGCGCGCCACCTCGTCGCGCACGAATTCAGGCGTGATGATCTTCTGCAGCTTCGCGCCGAATGCTTGGCCCGGGTGCTGTCGCTCCAGTCCGGAGACAATCGTCTGGTTCTCGCGCGCGGCGATGAACTCCATCTCCGGCGTGATGATGCCCTTGCGCGCGTAGTGCATCTGGGATACGCAGCGTCCGGGCGCCGCGCGGCGTGGCCTGCGCTGCAGGTCGAAGCGCAGCTCGGCGAGCCTGGGATCCCCGAGCCTCTTCCTGCCGTACTCGGAAGTCGGACCGTCGAGGACGTCGGTGTCGTCCCGGCCCGCGATCCACGCCTCGCGCAGGGGCGCGAGGCCGGCCCGGATGTCGATCTTCGCCGCCGGGTCGGTATAGGGGCCGGACGTGTCGTAGACCTGGATCGGCGGATTGTCTCCGGACTGCGCGATCTCGCGCATCGGCACGCGCAGCGGCCCGACGTGCAGCTTGCGCGATCCGGGGAACGGCTGCACGGCCGCCTCGTCAACGTGCGCTTGCGCGGCCAGGAACTTGGGATTGGCGTTCATTGCGCTTCCTTCGGCGGAATTACCCGCATCAGGTTCAAAGGGACTCTCTCACCCGGCGAGGGAAGCAACGCTACCCTGCGCAGGACCCCCGCGAACCTGAAAAGGTACCACAGCCCTGTGGGGCGTGACGCGCCGATAAGCTAGAATCGCCCTCCTCCCGCAGGCCAATAAAGCGGGTCAAGAACGAATGAATCTCGAGCAAGCGCGCATCAACATGGTCGAGCAGCAGATCCGCACCTGGGAGGTGCTGGATCAGGAAGTGCTCGACCTGCTCTATGTCATCCCGCGCGAGGAGTTCGTGCCGCCGCAGCACCGCGCGCTCGCGTTCTCCGACCTCGAGCTTCCGCTCGGGGAGGGCGAGCGCATGTGGCAGCCCAAGCTCGAGGCCCGGGTGCTGCAGGAGCTCGCCCTGAAGAGGACCGACCGCGTGCTCGAGGTGGGTACCGGGAGCGGCTACCTCACCGCGCTCATGGCTTACCGCGCGGCCGAGGTATGCTCGGTCGAGATCCGGGCCGCGCTCGCGGACTTCGGCAGGCGCAATCTCGAGCGCCACGGCGCGGACAATGTCGTGCTGGAGATCGGCGACGCTGCGCGCGGCTGGGCGCTGCGCGCGCCTTACGACGCGATCGTGCTGACGGGATCGACACCGATCCTGCCGCAGGGCTTTCTCGATCAGCTCGCCGCCGGCGGGCGCCTTTTCGCAGTGGTGGGCGAAGCCCCGGCGATGCAGGCGCGCCTCGTCACCAGCACCGCCCCGGGCGCTTCGAGCAGCGTGGACCTCTTCGAGACGGTCCTGCGGCCGCTGGCGAACGCCGAGCACCCCCGTCGCTTCCGCTTCTGACATGGAACGGATCACCGCGGGCGAGCTCGCCGCGTGGCTCGCCGATGAGCACCGCGAGAAACCGGTTCTTCTCGACGTGCGCGAGCCGTGGGAATACGAAAAGGCGCGCATCGAGGGCGCGACCCTGATGCCGATGCGCGAGCTGCCGTCGAGGCTCGAGCAGATCGACGAGGACAAGGAGGTGGTGGCGATCTGCCATCACGGCGGACGCAGCATGCAGGTGGCGATGTTCCTCGAAAAGCAGGGCTTCAAGCGCGTGCACAACCTCGTGGGGGGCATCGATGCCTGGTCTCGCACCGTCGACCCGGCGGTTCCGCTCTACTAAGAATCGGGGTCTGACCCCGATTCGTCTTTTTTGGGGTCTGACCCCGATTCTTTTCTCGTTCAGCGCCGCGGCGGAGGACCTCATGCAGGTCTATCGCGATGCCCAGCGCTACGACGCGGTCTACTCGGCGGCACGCCAGACGCTCGCCGCCGGACGCGAGCGCCTGCCGCAGGGCCGCGCGCTGCTCCTGCCGACGCTCAACCTCTCGGCGAACGCGCAGCGCGCGCGCGTCGAGTCCGACTCGCGCGATCCGTCGCTGACGCCGAGCTTCAACCGCGACCCGCGCACGCTCGGCTACACCGTGACCTTCGCGCAGCCGCTCTACCGGCCGCAGAACTACCTCCAGTACAAGCAATCCGAGCTTCAGGTGATGCAGGCCGAGGCGACCTTCGCCCAGGCCAGCCAGGACCTCATCGTGCGCACCGCGCAGGCGTATTTCGACGTGCTCGCCGCGCTCGACACGCTCGGGGTCGTGCGCTCGCAAAAGGAGGCCACCGGCGAGCAGCTCGCGGCGGCGAAGCGCAATTTCGAAGTCGGCACCGCCACCATCACCGATACGCACGAGGCGCAGTCGCGCTTCGACCTGATCGGCGCCCAGGAGATCGCCGCGCTGAACGACCTCCAGAGCAAGCACCAGGCGCTGCAGCTCATCACCGGCAAGGCCTACAAGGAGCTGAAGGCGCTGCGCCCCGAGGTGAAGCTCGCGCCGCCGAACCCGGAGAACATGGAAAGCTGGGTCGAGCTCTCGGAGAAGCAGGGCTATCCGGTGCAGACCGCCGAGGCCGGCGCCGAGATCGCCTCGCTGGAAGCGAGACGGCAGCGCGCCGGCCACCTGCCGACCCTCGACGCCGTCGCCACCTACGGGCAGACCGGCCAGTCCGCATCCAGCACCTCCACCACCAGCGCGACCGGTGCCGACATCACGACCGCGACCATCGGGCTGCAGTTCGCGATTCCGCTCTACCAGGGGGGCGCGATCGACTCGCGCGAGCGCGAGGCCGCGGCGCTGTCCCTCAAGTCCAAGGACGACCTCGAGAATGCCCGGCGCACCGCCGCGGTCTCCACGCGGCAGAACTACCTCCTCGTGATCAACGGCATCTCGGCGATCGCGGCGCTCGAGCAGGCGATGATCTCCTCGCAGAGCTCGCTCGATTCGAACAAGCTCGGCTACGAGGTGGGCGTGCGCATCAACATCGACGTCCTCAACGCCCAGCAGCAGCTCTTCTCCACGCGCCGCGACCTCGCCGTGGCGCGCTACAACACCATCGTCAACCAGCTGAAACTCAAGTCCCTCGCCGCGAGCCTGCGCGAAGAGGATTTGGAAGAGATCAATCGGGTTCTCGGTCCTTGATTCACCGGGCAGAATCCACCCAGCAGCTTTAGATTTTCTTCAAGACTTCAAGGCAGACCTCAAGCTGACGCTGAGCAGCCCCGCGGTGCATCTCGCAGAACTTCTTCCCCGCTTCGGCCATCGCGCGCCTCCGCTCGGCGTCACTTAGCAGGCCGCTCGCTCTCCCCATCGCTGCACCGGCGTCGCCCGCCTGGATCGCTGCGCCGGCGGCGAGGGCGAGCTCGGTGGCCTCGGCGAAGTTGAACATGCTCGGGCCGACGACAACCGGCGTCCCGGAAGCGAGCGACTCGATCAGGTTCTGCCCGCCCAGCGGCAGGAACGAGCCGCCGATCACCGCGACGTCGGCCGCGGCGTAATAGAACGCCATTTCGCCCATCGTGTCGCCCAGGTGCACGCGGTCGGTGGCGGCAGGCACCGGATCGCGCGTGCGCCGCGACTGCGCGAACTGCGCCACCTCGTCGAAGCGCTGAGGATGGCGCGGAACGACGACAATGAGCGTGTCGGAACCAATCTCGGCCGCCTCCTTCAACAGAAGTTGTTCTTCACCCTCCCGAGTACTGGCAAGGAGGAGGACCGGCCGGCCCAGTGCCTCGCGCCAGGCGCGGCCCGCAGCAAGCTGCGCGGGGTTGGGCGTCGCATCGAACTTGAGGTTTCCGCTCACTTGAACCCTGACTGCGCCGAGCGAGCGCAGCCGCTCTGCGTCCGCGGTGCTTTGCGCGCACACCGCGGTGAGCGCCGCGAACGCGGGGCGCGTCAGGCCGCTCAGGCGCGCGTAGCCGCGCGCGGACTTTTCCGACATGCGCGCGTTCGCGAGCACGAGCGGGATGCCGCTCGCGGCGCAGGCGTCGATCAGGTTGGGCCACACCTCGGTCTCCATGATCACGCCCAGGCGCGGCCTGAAATAGCCGAGAAAGCGCTGTACCGCCGAGGGCAGGTCATAAGGCACGAAGCTCGCGTCGACAGAGTCGCCGTACACCTGCCGCAGGGTCTCGCGCCCCGCCGCGGTGGTGCAGGTCATCAGGATGCGGTGGTCCGGAAGCGCCCCCTGCAGCGCCCGCACCAGAGGCGCGGCGGCTCGCGCCTCGCCCACCGAGACGGCGTGCACCCAGACCAGCTTCTCCGCTTTCGCAAGTGCATAGCGGCCGAGGCGCTGGGCGACATTGTGCCGGTATCCCGGCTCGCGCCGGCCGCGCCACCACAGGCGCAGCAGGATGAGCGGCATGGATAGCGCAAGCAGCGCGCTGTACAGGCGCCTCATTGGAGCGCTTGCAGCACCTCGGCAACCTGCGGCAGGCGGCCGGGCGCGCCGACGTTTCGCGCCCGCGGTGCGCCGTACAGGCCGGTGAGCGCGGGATCCGAGCCGCAGAAGATCGCCACCGCCGGAGCGCCGAAAGCGGCCGCAAGGTGGGAGAGACCGCTGTCCAGCCCGACGACGTTTTTTGCAGCGGCGAGCACCCGGGCGAGCGCTTCCAGCGTCATCTTCTCCGGAACTAGCGCCTCGCCGAGACTCCGGGCGATGCGCTCGGCGCGGCCGCGCTCCTCCGCATTTCCCCAGGGAAGCACCACCGGAAGCCCGAGCGCACGACCGAGCTCGATCCAGCGCGCTTCCGGCCACAGCTTGTCGGCGCGGCTGGTCATCGTAAGCAGCACCGAATAGGAGGCGGGCAGTGCCGGCGGCGCCGCCGCCGACGACGAGCGCAGTCCGTAGTCCAAGTCGGACTGCAAGGCGATGCCTAGAGAAGCGGCCGTCAGGCGCCGGTTGCGCTCCACCGCGTGCAGGCCGCGCGGTACCGGATGCGTGCGGTCGTAGAAGAGCGCCGCGAGCGGCTCGCGCACGCTGGCACGGTCCATCCCGTGCCGGGTCCCGGTTGCGCACCGGGCAATGAGCGCGCTCTTGAGAAGGCCTTGCGTGTCGATCACCGCGTCGTAGCGCGCCGCCGCGAGCGCGGCGCGGAACGCGGCAATTTCATTCCAGACCGAGCGTTTCCACAGCGCGCCGCGCCAGCGGCGCACCGCAACCGGAATGACCCGCTCGACGCTGGCGTGCATGCGGGCGACCCCGGCGAAGCCTTCCTCGACCACCCAGTCGATTCTCGCCCCGGGGACGCCGCGCGCCGCATCGGTGACGGCGGGGCATTGATGCACCACGTCCCCCAGGGAGGACGTCTTGACGAAAAGGAATCGTTTACTGGTTGGCAAAAGACTCGTAGGTCGACCGCAAGCCCTCCGCCGCGACATGGATCCGCGTGTCGGGGCTCACGGCGCGCTACTCGCGGCGCTCGTGGACCGTGTGTCCGTGCCGCCGCGCGAGATCCTCGCGCTCGGCGAGGCGCAGGTCCTGCTCCATCATCTCGGCGACGAGCTCGCGGAAGCCGGTGCGCGGCTTCCAGCCGAGCTGCTGGCGCGCCTTGGTGGCGTCCCCCAGCAGGGTATCGACCTCGGAGGGCCGCAGATAGCGCGGATCCATGCGCACCACGGTCTGCCCCGCCTTCACCGCCGGCCAGCGCTGGGGCGCGCGCGCGAGCACACCGACCTCCTCCGCGCCCTTGCCCTTCCAATCGATCTGCAGGTCGATCTGAGCGGCGGCCGCCTCGATGAAGTCGCGCACGCTGTGGCTCTCGCCCGTGGCGATGACGTAGTCCTCGGGCCTCGGCTGCTGGAGCATCAGCCACTGCGCTTCGACGTAGTCCCTCGCGTGTCCCCAGTCGCGCCGCGCGTTCAGGTTGCCGATGTAGAGACAGTCCTGCACGCCCAGGGCGATGCGCGCAAGCGCGCGTGTGGCCTTGCGCGTGACGAAGGTCTCCCCCCGGATCGGCGACTCGTGGTTGAAGAGGATGCCGTTGCACGCGAACATGCCGTAGGCCTCGCGGTAGTTCACCGTGATCCAATACGCGTAGAGCTTGGCCACGCCGTAGGGCGAGCGCGGATAGAACGGCGTCGTTTCCTTCTGCGGCGACTCGACCACCTTGCCGTAGAGCTCGGAAGTCGAAGCCTGGTAGAAGCGGGCCTTCTTGTCCATCCCCAGGATGCGCAGCGCCTCGAGCAGCCTGAGCGCGCCCAGCCCGTCGGAGTTCGCCGTGTACTCGGGCTCCTCGAAGGACACCGCGACATGGCTCTGCGCGCCGAGGTTGTAGACCTCGTCGGGCTGCGCGTCCTGCAGCACCCGCACGAGGCTCGAGCCGTCGGTCAGGTCGCCGTAGTGCAGGATGAACCTGCGGCCATGCACGTGCGGATCCTGGTACAGGTGGTCGATGCGCTCGGTGTTGAAGAGCGAGGTGCGCCGCTTGATGCCGTGGACGACGTAGCCCTTCTGCAGCAGAAGCTCTGCGAGATAGGCGCCGTCCTGGCCGGTGGTGCCGGTGATCAGGGCGACTTTGGGCTTTTGCATGGCGGACGGATTAGAATAGTGAGCGCCGATTCTACGGCGCATTTCCATTCAACACACTTGAACGCACCGCAGTCAGCGCTCTCCGCGGTCCTCATCACCCGCAACGCTGCCAATGTCCTCGAGCCTTGCCTTGAAAGCCTGCGCTTCGCCGACGAGATCGTCGTGGTGGACTCGGGAAGCAGCGACGGCACCGCCGATGTCGCCGCGCGCCACGGCGCGCGCATGGTGCAGAAGGAATGGCTGGGCTTCGGCCGGCAAAAGCAGTTCGCGGTGGAGCAGGCGCGCAACGACTGGGTGCTCTGCCTGGACGCCGACGAGCGCGTATCCCCCGAGCTCGCCGCGAGCATCAACGCGGCGCTCGCCGCGCCGGTGTCCCCGGTGTACCGCATGGCGCGGCGCAACCGCTTTCTGGGCCGCTGGCTGGCGCACGGCGAAGGCTACCCGGACTGGAGCCCGCGCCTTTTCAACCGCATGAACGCCCGCTGGAGCGACGATCTCGTGCACGAGAAGGTACTGTTCGCAGTCACTCCCGGAACTCTGCAGGGCGACCTGATGCACGACTCCACTGACGACCTCACGAAATACCTCGAGCGGCAGAACCGCTACACCACCCTGGCGGCGCGCCAGGCGTTCGAGCGCGGCGTGAGCGCAGGCATGGCGCACCTCATGCTTTCGCCGGTGGTGCGCTTCCTCAAGTTCTACGTCCTGCGCCTGGGATTTCTCGACGGCGTCCCGGGGCTGCTGCACATTTCGATCGGCTGCATGAACAGCTACATGAAATACGCCAAGTTAATCGAGCTGCGCAAGGCGGAGCAGGAATGAAGGTCCTTCTCACCGGGGTCGCCGGCTTCATCGGCATGCATTGCGCCCAGCGTCTCACCGCGCGCGGCGACGAGGTCGTGGGCGTCGACAACCTCTCGCCCTACTACTCGGTCGAGCTCAAGCGCGACCGCCTCAAGCAGCTGCGGGTGCGGTTTCACGAGCTCGACATCGCAAACGCGGCCGCGCTTTCCTCGGTTTTCGAGAAGGAACGGCCTGAAGCGGTATTGCATCTCGCCGCGCAGGCGGGGGTGCGGTACTCGCTCGAGAACCCGGCGGTGTACATCCAGACCAACCTCGTCGGCTTCGCCAACCTCCTCGAATGCTGCCGGCAGCATCCGCCCAGGCACCTCGTATTCGCGTCGAGCTCGAGTGTCTACGGCAACAATCCCGAGCTGCCGTGGTCGGAGAGCCAGAACGTCGATCATCCGGTGAGCCTTTACGCGGCGACGAAGAAGTCGAACGAGTTGATGGCGCACGTGTACAGCCATCTTTTCGGGGTAAACGCCACCGGCCTGCGCTTCTTCACGGTCTACGGCCCGTGGGGACGGCCGGACATGTCGCCGATGCTCTTCGCCCGCGCCATCCTGGACGAAAAGCCGATCCAGGTCTTCAATCACGGCGACATGCAGCGCGACTTCACCTACGTCGACGACATCGTGGAGGGCACGCTGCGCGTGCTCGACCGTCCGCAGCGCTACGCCGTGTACAACATCGGCAACCATCAGCCGGTGGGGCTGCTCGACTACATCGCCGCGCTCGAGCGCGCGCTCGGAAAGAAGGCGCGCCTGGAGATGAAGCCGATGCAGCCGGGAGACGTGAAGGCCACCTACGCCGACACCACCGCGCTCGCGCGCGCGGTCGGCTTTGCGCCGTCTACACCCCTGGAGCAGGGCCTGCAGCGCTTCGCCGATTGGTTCAGGCAGTACTACGGCGGCGCGTGAAGCGCCTGTTCCTCCTCGCGCTCCTCGCCGGCTGCACCGTCGCCGACACCCCCTATCCGCTCGATTGGGATCCCATCGCGGTGCCGGCAGCTAACGATTGCCGACACTTCGAGGGCACGTATGCCGATCGCGGCGAAGCGTTCGGCCAGACGTCGCGACCGTCTCTCACGCGGGAGCTCTTCGGCGCCGACAGCCCATGGGAGAAGGCGGGCAGCGTGCGCCTCGAGTTCGCTACCGAAGATTCCGTCGAGGTCACGGTCTCTGGAGAAGGCCTGAAGCCCGCGACGCACCGCTTCAGCATCAAGGCGGGCGAGGCCCGCTGCGACCGCGGCAGGCTGACGCTCACCGCCAAGCGCTGGGTCGCCTCGGATCTCATGTCGGGCCGGGAGAGCGTGAAGATCGAGCTGAGCCAGTCCGATCCGTTCCTGGTCGCGCACGTGTACGAGTCGATTACCGGCGTCATGTTCCTGGTGGTGCCGCTCTCGGGAGAAAGCGCGCACTGGTTCCGGTTTTCGCGAGTGCAGCCTTGACGCGCACATCGTTCGCGCGCGCGGCATTGCCTCATAATTGCGCCCAATGGGACGGCTTCTCTTTCTAGAGCTGAACGAGCTCAATTTCGAGTATGTCGAGCACTATGCGCAGCGCGGGCTGCTGCCCGCGTTCTCCCGCGTGCTCGGTGCGCATGGCTACGCCCGGACGCGTTCCGAAGAGATCTACGACCACATCGAGCCGTGGATCCAGTGGATCACCGTGCACACGGGCAAGCCGTACCAGGAGCACCGAATCTTCCGGCTCGGCGACGGCCCGCAGGCGGGGCTGCGGCAGGTCTGGGATGAGCTGGCGGAACGCGGCCTCAGAGTAGGCGCGTTCTCTCCCATGAACGCGCGCGCGGTCCCGGATGCGGCTTTCTTCGTTCCGGATCCCTGGACTCGGACCTCGGTCACTGCGCCGTCGCCGATGCGCCGCGCCTATAGGGCGATCTGCCAGGCAGTCGGCGATAACGCCGAGGGCACGATCACGACGCGCTCCGCTCTGCAGCTTCTGCTGGCCCTGATCCGCTATGGCCGTTTCAAGAACTGGCCCGCCTACCTCTCCGAGGGGGTTTCGGGCTTGCGCAGGCACTGGCCGCGCGCGGTATTCCTCGACCGCTTTCTTGCCGACTGCTTCCTGCATCTCTGGCGCAGGACGAGGCCCGACTTCGCGACCCTGTTCCTCAACGGCGCGGCGCACATTCAGCATCACTGCATGTTCAATTCGCCGGCCTACCTCGGCCCGCACCGCAATCCCGCCTGGTACTTGCCGCAAGGCGTCGATCCCGTCCTCAGCATCTATCGCCTTTACGATGGCTTGCTGCGCGAGTGCCTCGAGCTCCCGGACCGCCCGCGCGTGATGATCGCGACCGGGCTGCACCAGGATCCCGTGGATGAACCGGTGTTCTACTGGCGCCTGCGCGACCATGGCGGGTTTCTGAGGCGCATCGGCTGTGAATTTCTTTCCGTGGAGCCGCGCATGTCGCGCGACTTTCTGGTCAATTGCGCCGACGCGGGCCACGGCGCTCGGGTCGCGGAGATCCTCGAGTCCGGCGTGGCGCCGGACGGTGTCCCGCTGTTCGAAGTCGACAACCGCGGCAACTCGCTCTTCGTCACGCTCTCTTACCCGCGCGAAATCACCGCCGGATTCCGCGCGCGGTTTGGCGGCACGTCGATCGACGACCTTTCCAGGGAGGTCGTGTTCGTGGCGATCAAGAACGGCCACCACAACGGCATCGGCTATTTCCTCGACACGGGCGGCCGGGCTACGCCGCAGGCCGAGCCGATTCCCCTGAGCGAGCTTTGGCATCGCATGGTCACGGCGTTCTGAGCGATGCTGGACCTCCTTCCGCTCCCCGGAAACCGCGTCGCCTTCTGCATGCTGCTTGCATACGTAGTCGCGGGCGTCGTCGCGCGTATCCTCTCGTCGTTCGCGAAGCGCATCGGTCTCGCCGACCTGCCTGGCGGCCGCAAGCAGCACTCCGGCACCATTCCGATCACCGGCGGCATCGGCATGTTCGCGGGCTTTTTCCTGGCAGCGATGGCCTCGGGCCTCATCAGCGGCGCCACGGTCGCCCTAGTCGCCGCGCTGTTCCTGCTGGTCTTCGGCGGCGTAGCCGACGACATGCGCGACATCTCGCCCGAGTCGAAATTCATGGTCCAGCTCGTCGCCACGCTGTTCATGACGTCGTGGGCAGGCGTGCAGGTCCACGTGCTCGGCAACCTGTTCGGCTTCGGCCCGCTCAACCTCTACCAGTGGGCCATCCCGTTCTCGGTGGTCTGCGCGCTCGGCGTAATCAACGCCATGAACATGATCGACGGGCTCGATGGCACAGCCGGAGGCGTCTCGATCGTCGCCATGTTGTCGCTCGCCTATGCAGCCCTCGCGCAAGGGCTGGGAACGCAGGCGGTGTTGCTGCTCCTCC
>Ga0307499_10000669_pt1 | contig 11268 bp, 9 predicted proteins | sample 13_S_MG_FD_201363 | JGI IMG/M metagenome (GOLD analysis project Ga0307499, IMG submission 201363) | Soil microbial communities from Populus trichocarpa stands in riparian zone in the Pacific Northwest, United States - 13_S | ecosystem: Environmental > Terrestrial > Soil > Riparian zone > Trees... | reverse complement strand
TATCGCGTCTTGAACCAATCGGCGAGAATGCGCTCCGCGCGGTTCAGCACCGGCTCGATTTCCCAGAGCGTGTTGTCGAGATCGAAGCAGATCGCGCGGACTGCGCCTGAAAGCATGGCGTGAATGTTACCGGGGGGGATCCTCGTGGACGAAATGCTGCTCACCATGGGCAACAAGAACTATTCATCGTGGTCGCTGCGGCCATGGATGCTCATGAAGCACGTGGGCCTGGAATTCGCCGAACGCGTGGTCCCACTCGACACACCCGAGTTCGCGCGCGACATCAGCTTGCTGAGCCCGACGAAGCGCGTCCCGATCCTCAGGCACGGAGCGCTGCTCGTGTGGGATTCGCTGGCGATCTGCGAGTACGCCTGCGAGGTGGCCGGCCGCGGCTGGCCCGCGGACCCCGCAGCACGCGCCACGGCGCGCGCTGCGTGCGCCGAAATGCACTCCGGTTTCTCGATCCTGCGTTCACAATGGCCCATGAACGCGCGCGCCACCGGACGCCGGACCGCGCCGAACCCCGAACGCTCCGCCGAGATCGCACGCATCGAAGACCTTTGGAACGAATGCCGCACGCGCTTCGGCGCCGGCGGCCCCTGGTTGTTCGGCGAATACAGCGTCGCCGACGCCATGTACGCGCCCGTGGTGCTGCGCCTTCGCACCTACGGCGCGGTCGTGCGCGAACCCACCGCCGCGTACTTGGCCACCGTGCTCGCCGACTCCCACATGCGCGGCTGGCTGGCCGCGGCGGCGGCGGAGAGCTGGACCAACGAAGCGTCGGAAATCGGGCGCCAGAGCAATTGAACTAACTACCGGAGATTGAAATGAAGTCCTGGCTGCGCATCGCGAGCGTATTGGCGAGCGGATTCTGTGTGCAGGGCGTAGTCGCCGCGGATGCCGCGGGCACACTCACGCCCACCGACCTCAACCTGCTGGCGCGCGTCAGCGATCCGCAGGTGTCGCCCAACGGCCGTTACGTGGTGTACGTGCAGCGCGATGCGGATCTCGAAGCCAATCGCGGCCGCACCGACCTTTGGCTGGTCGAGCTCGGCGGCGGCGACGTGAAGCCGCGGCGCCTCACGCAGCATTCTTCGAATGACACGCATCCGCGCTGGGCGGTCGACGGCAACAGCATCTATTTCCTCTCGTCGCGCACCGGCTCGCAACAGGTCTGGCGCCTGCCGCTGAACGGAGGCGAAGCCGTACAGATCACCGACTACGCGCTCGACGTGAGCACGTTCAGGTTCTCGGACGGCGGCGGGCGCATCGCGCTCGGCATGGAAGTGTTCCCCGAATGCGGCGATCTCGAATGCACGAGTGACCGGCTCGGCGCCGCCGCGAAGAGCAAGGCATCGGGTCGCGCTTTCGATCGCCTGTTCATCCGTCACTGGGACACCTGGAGCAACGGGACGCGGTCGAACCTGTTCGTCGCCCCGTTGAACGCCGATGGCCGGGCCGCCGCACCGGTGAACGTCAGCAAGGCGCTCGACGCGGATGTGCCTTCGAAGCCGGACGGCGGTGACGAGGAATTCACGTTCAGCCCCGACGGGTCACACATCGTGTTCAGCGCCCGCGTGGCGGGACGCGAGGAGCCCTGGTCGACCAACTTCGACCTGTATGAAATGCCTTCCGACGGCAACGGCAAGCCGAGGAACCTCACCGCCAGCAATCCCGCGTGGGATACGCAGCCGGTGTACCTGCGAAACGGTGACCTCGCCTGGCTCGCCATGAGCCGCCCCGGTTTCGAAGCCGACCGCTTCCGCATCAAGGTCATGCACGACGGCGCGGTGCGCGACGTCGCCGCCGCCTGGGATCGCTCCGTGGAGCATCTCAGCGTCGCGCGCGACGGACGCACGCTGCTCGCAACCGCGAGCGACCTCGGGCAGAACCCGCTGTTCGCGGTGGATTCCGGCAACGGCAAGGTGTCGCGCGTATCGGGCGCCGGTTACGTGGCGGAATATTCCGCGACGCCGGATGGCGCCGTGACGGTATGGCACGACCTTGCGACGCCACCCGACCTCTATCTACTTTCCGGGAAGAGTGAGCGCCGCCGGCTCACCACCGTGAATGCCGAGCTCCTCAAGGCGCGCACGCTCGGCACGTTCGAGCAATTCAGCTTTCCGGGGTGGAACGGCGAGACCGTATACGGTTACGTCGTCAATCCGCCGGGCTTCGACAAGAACAAGAAGTACCCGATCGCGTTCGTCGTGCATGGCGGACCGCAGGTGAGTTTTCAGAACCACTGGAACTGGCGCTGGAACGCGCAGACCTTTGCCGCGCGCGGCTACGGCGTGGTGTTCATCGACTTCCACGGCTCGCCGGGTTACGGCCAGGCGTTCACCGACTCGATCAGCCAGCATTGGGGCGACCGTCCGTTCGAGGATCTGCAGAAAGGCCTCGCCGCGGCGTTACAGAAATATCCGTGGCTGGACGGCCAGCACGCCTGCTCGCTCGGCGCTTCTTATGGCGGCTACATGCAGAACTGGATCGCGGGCAACTGGCCCGACGGCTTCCGCTGCATCGTCAATCACGACGGCATCTTCGACACGCGTTCGATGTACTACACCACCGAGGAGCTGTGGTTCACGGAATGGGAAAACGGCGGGCCTTACTACCAGACGCCCGAAGTCCACGAACGCTTCAATCCGGCCAACTACGTGAAGCAGTGGCGTACGCCGATGCTGGTGATCCATGGCGAGAAGGATTTCCGCGTGCCCGTCGCGCAGGGCATCGCCACGTTCACCGCGCTTCAGCGCCTGGGCATCGAGAGCAAGCTGCTGTACTTCCCAGATGAGAATCACTGGGTGCTGAAGCCCGACAACAGCATCCAGTGGTACGGCACCGTGCTCGACTGGCTGGACGCGCACACGCGCCCTTGAAGCGGCTCACTGCTTGCGGCGAAAGACCTCGGGCGCCGAGCCGCCGCAGGAATAACTCACCGAGTTGAGATCGGCGGCGGGCTGGATGTCGCAGGTTCCCGCCGGTCGCACGTCTTTCGGCAGCAGCGCGGTGAACAGCTCGGGATTCTCACGCAGATTGCGCCACTGGCCTTCCTGCGTGAACGTCAGCGCGAGCTGAAGGACCTTCTTGCCATCGGCGGACATCTTGAGGTCGAGCAGCCGGCCGAAGATGGCGCCGCCGTCCTGGCGTTCCACGTACACGGACTCATCGGTGACCATGCGCGAGCGCACCGGCACGATGAACAGCAACGCGCCGGCTTCGTTCTGATACTGGCCCGCGGTATTGCGCTTGAAAGCGTCGATGGACGCGAGATCCTGCTTCTGCTGGGTGACGCAGGCCGAGAGTGCCGCCGCGAGCGCGAGCGCGCTGCCGAGGCGTTGCGCAGTGTTCATGACAAACCTCTCAACCGTAATAGGCGCGCCACTCTGCCTGATAACCCGCGCCGAGCGTAAGCAGTTTCTCCAGCAGCTCGGGGTAACTCACGCCGGCGGCCAGCGCGGATTGCGCGAAATCTTCTTCGGCCGCCAGGTTGGGATTTGGATTCGCCTCGAGCACGTAGATCTGGCCGTCGGCCGTCACGCGATAGTCGAGGCGCGCGCAACCCGACAATCCGAGACAGCGGTAGATTCGCCGCGATAGTTTGTCGAGACGCGCCACCACCGCAGGCGGCAGGTCTTTCGCCTCGTGCGTCGTGATGCCGTGGCGCTTCTGGTATTTCTTGTCCCACTTCACGCGTCGCGTCGCGATGCCGGCACCGGAGTCCGAGACCGAACCGAACACCATTTCCCAGATGGGCAGCCGCGTGAGGCGGTCGTTGCCCATGACGCCCACGTACAGCTCGCGGCCTTCGATGTATTCCTCGACCAGCGCGTCCGACTGCACCTGGTCGTGCACGAACTCGATGCGCTCCTTCAGATGCGCCTTGTCGGTGACGATGGACGCCTGCGAGATGCCGAGCGAGGCGTCCTCGGTGGTCGACTTCACGAACAACGGATATTTGATCTTGCGTGGCAGGCGCAATTTCAGCCCGCGGCGGAACACCGCGAACTGCGGGCTCGGGATCCTGTGGAACGACAGAAGCTGCTTGCACAGCGGCTTGTCACGCGACAGCAGCAGGCCGCGCGGATTGCAGCCCGTATACGGCTGGCGCAGCAACTCGAGGAACGCGACCACGTGCTGGTCATACGTGACGATGCCATCGAACTCCTCGAGCAAGTTGAACACCATCTCGGGTTTCCATTCGGTGATGACGCTGCGCAGCTCCTCGACACTGTCGGAGATGCCGAGGCAACGCACTTCGTGGCCCGCCTTCTTGAGCGTCGAGACCACGTCGTACTCGGTACGCCATTCTTCAATTTCTTTTTCGCTATGCCCCTCGAGGGTGTCGGGCGGAACGAGCGTTGAGTGGACGACGACCAGCGTGCGCAGTCGCTTCATAGGGCGAGACGCGGACTTTCACCCTGCGCGTACAGGCGCGTCAGGTACACCAGCATCCAGCGCGCATGGCGCAATGCGTCGCGCCGGCTGCCGCGCACCCACACGCCGAGCTTCTCGGCGCGTTCCACCACGATGCGCAGGATCTGCTCCACGCTGTAACGCTCGGCGTGCAGCTCGCGCATCGTGGCGTTCACGAGATGCAGGCCATGCGCGCGCAGGAACGTGCTCGCACGGCGCGCACGCGAGTTCAGCCGCTCGACCGTGAACACGCGCTCGAGCAGGTGATCGGTCACGGTGCGCCGGTACATGCTGTAGCGCCGGAGCTTGCGGCGATAGTGATCGGCCAGCGTGTGCGTGTTCTCGCGCAGCGGCTCCACGACTTCGCGATTGCGCACCGGAGGCCGCCCGTCCCGCACGCTCGTCAACAGCTCGTCGACGAATTCGAGCTTGTGGAACGCCGGCCACTGCGCGTAAGTGCGGCGCCACGAAGAATTCGGCTTGAGCCAGACGGCGAACGTCTCGGCGAAGTCCTCGCAGGGATGCGCCTGCGCGTACCACTCGCCGAGATGCTGCACGTAGCGGCGGCTGCCAGGTCGCGCTCTATAAGTATCGGGATACGGCAGCGACGCGGGCCCGAAGATCTCGCGCCAGCGCTTGCGCCGTCGCAGGCGATACGCGGTATCGATGGCGTGCCCCGCCTCGTGGCGCAGGATGCGCATCGCGCTTTCCGCGCTGCCGCCTTCGACGTTGCGCATCATGCGGCGCTCGAGACGTTCGAGCCGCGGGTGCGCGAGATAGAACGGTACGGCGATGCCGGGAACGCCGTCCGGCGAAAACCACTCTTCTGAAAGCCAGACGTGCGGGCGAAATCCGATCTGGCGCTTGTCGAGCTCGCGATACAGGCGGCTCACACGCTTTGCCACCGGCGAGCGTTCGATCTTGAGTTTCAGATCGCAGAATCGCAGGCCCAGGAGCTGTTCGTCGGACAGCCGCGTCCACGAGCGCTTTGCAAGGCTGCCGCGGGACATGCGCGTGGACGACATGGTCTGCACTTTAAGCGAGACGATTCACTTGCGGAATCACGTTCCGAGGGCAACCAGCGCGTGAGTGAGAAGCCGGTCCGCATTGTCGATGACCACTTCTTGCTTGATCAGGCTGTTACGCCAGATTCCGGGAATCGCACTCACACCGTGGTAGGCGCCAGCGATCTGGCCGTAGGTCGCGGACACCACATCGGAGTCCCGTCCGAGGTTCGCTGCCATCAACGCGCCCTCGCGGAAAGTCTCGCTGCCGTTGAATGCCCAGAGCGCGGCTTCGAGCGCCTGCAGGATTCCGCCGCCGCCGGTGATTTCCGGCGGATTCCGGCGGGTATACGTGCCTTCGTGGAGCGCCAGGACTTCCGGCCGCGTATTCGCCGTGAGCCACAGTTCCCGCGGCGGATGCAGCACGGCCGGCCGGTCGCGGCCCGAAAGGGCCTGGTGGATCATGGCCGCCAGCAGGCGCACGCAGTCGAGCACCAAGGGCGCCTGCGCCGTGAGACGTGCGGCTTCGACGGCCTTCGCCACCGAGGCCGGAGCATCGGCGAAGAAATACATGACGACCGGAGCCACGCGCGACAGCGGGTCCTTGTCGAGTTGTTCCGGATCATGGGACCCGGCATATGGCTGGCGCTTGTACAGCGCGGTCGCGAGCGAGCGCGCAACGTTGGCCGATATGCCCACACACTGCCCGGTGGCGCTGCCGTAGCCTTCGCGCTGCCAGCGCGTGTATCGCTGGACCTGGTCGTGCGCGTCGAACCCTTCCCGCTCGAGAAGGCTCTCCGCGAGCAGCAAGGCCATCGCGGTGTCGTCGGTCCAGGCGCCACGTGGCTGGTCGAACGGCCCGCCTCCCAGCAGGTCCCCGACGGCCGCAAACGTGCCGGGCTTGCGAAACTGCGTGTGCGCGGCCAGCGCATCGCCCACGGCCAGGCCCATCAGCGCGCCCTGGAACCGCTCGCGCAGCGTGCGCGCAGCGTCCATGACGTCGGGCGCCTGCATCGGATCGGCGTGCGGCGACCACGCGAGAATGTAGTCGCGCTGTTCGTCGGTTTCGGGGACGTCGGGCCAGGTCTGGGACCGCTCGTTGTCCTGCCACAGCTCGTTGAGGCGAATGAGCGCCGCGTTCCCGGACATGCCTTGTTCGATGAGGTGGCAGGCGACGGTGATGCCGGTGCGTCCGATCCCGGCGCGGCAGTGCACGTACACGCGCCTGCCACGCTTCAACGCTCCATCGATCTCGCCCTGGATCTCGGACATCTGCTCGGCATGCAGCGGCACGCCATGGTCCGGGATCGGCTTGCGCACGTATTGCGCGCTCGCGGGTAGATAGATGTCGTAGGGCGGCAGCTCGCCCGCCTCGGTCAGGTCGATGAAGGTATCGAAGCCCGCTTCGAGCAGCGACGCCAGGCGGCGTTCGGCTTCCTTGGGAGTCTTGCCGCCAGGATATTTTCCAGCCAGCAGTCGGTCGGGAATGACCCAGTACGACTCAGCGAGGGGTTTGCGGACGGTCGGCATCCAGACCCATGAAGTCGAAAATCGCCGGATCGGCTAGGTGCGCCGTCTCGACGTTGCGCAAGGCGGAGAAAATGGACTCGGTGCGCCCCGGGAACTGGCGCTCCCATTCGGTGAGCATGCGCTTGATCTCCTTGCGTTGCGCATTGTCCTGGGAACCGCACAACTTGCAGGGAATGATGGGGAAATTACGCGCGCGCGCATAACGCTCGATCTGCGACTCCGCCACGTAGGCGAGTGGTCGAATCACGATGTGGCTGCCGTCTTCGGACTTGAGCTTCGGCGCCATCGCCTTCAGGCGGCCGCCGAAGAACAGGTTGAGGAACAGAGTCTCGACGATGTCGTCGCGGTGATGACCCAACGCGATCTTGGTGATGCCGTTTTCGGAGGCATAGCGATACAACGCGCCGCGCCGCAGCCGCGAGCACAGCCCGCACATGGTCTTGCCTTCCGGGATCACGCGCTTGACGACGCTGTAGGTGTCCTGCTCGATGACGTGGAACGGCACGCCCAGCCCGCGAAGGTAGTCAGGCAGCACCTCGGTCGGGAACTCCGGCTGCTTCTGGTCGAGATTGACGGCGATGAGGTCGAAATGCACGGGCGCCGATCGCTGCAGCGACATCAGCACGTCGAGCAGCGTGTACGAATCCTTGCCGCCCGACATGCACACCATGACGCGATCGCCGTCGGCGATCATGCGGTAGTCCTCGATCGCCTTGCCGACGAGCCCGCGCAAGTGCGCGCCGAGTTTCTTGGCGGTCTGCGACGGCCACTCGGGCGAGGTCTCGAGCAGGGTATCGGGCGAGGCGTTCATGCGGCCGGGATTCTAACGGGCTCGCGCAGGCGCAGTTGGCGAACGATGGCGAACACGGCGAAACCGGCCAGCACGTGCTTGATCGTGTGGCCGCTGACGGTGCCGGCCAGCAGGCGATACACCGGCAGATCACCGGCCTCGAACACCTTGGCAAGCCCGTACCAGACGGCGGCCCATGCCAGCAGGCCCCCGCGGGTGTAGCGCCGCGCCGGCCACGCCAGCAGCAGCAGGACGATGATCACGATCGACCAGCCCTGATAGGCCGCATAGGGAATCAGATTCCCCGCGCCCATGCGCTCGGTGGCATACCAGTAGATGACCGTGATGAGGCCGAGCACGAGCAGCGGCCACAAGGACCTGAGTCCGAGTTTCAAGTCCACTCGCTCGGCGATGGCGGCCGCGACCAGGCCCGCGAACCCCAGGGTCATCGGCAGTCGATCCCACACCAGCCGCGGATTGTCGGGAGCCAGGTGGTAGTAGGACGAACCGAAACACGTGAGGAGTGCGCCGAGAAAGAACACGAGATACGGCAGCTGCTCGCGCGCATCGATGAAGCGCCCGCCACCCTTCCAGATGAGATGCAGGCCGAGCGCGCCGCCCACGAGAAACGGCAGGTTCGACATGACATTGAGGAAGTTGGGGATCGCCCAGAAGCTGCGGCAATCCGCAAACACGTGGTACCAGAGCGGTTGCGGCTTCGCCGGCACGAAGATCGCGCCCAGCAGGAACGCGGCGCTGAGCCCGAGCAGGAGCCCACCGCGCCAGCCGTGCGCCAGGCGGCGAACTCCGCCGGTCATGCCGCGGCGCTGCCGACCACCGACTCGCTCGGGAGATACTTCGTTTCGAGGTAACGCAGTGCCGCGGTCGCCGACAGGGGCTTTCCCGTGGCGAGCTTGAGCAATTCCTGAGTGCTGACTCGCGCGCCCTGCCCGTGCACGTTCTCGCGCAGCCAGCCCATGAGTCCGCCGAAGTCTCCGCGCGCGATCTGCGAATCGACTTCCGGGACGGCTTCGCGTAGCGACTCGTAGAACTGGGCGGCCATCACCGCGCCGAGCGCGTACGAGGGGAAATATCCGAACGATCCGACCGCCCAGTGCACATCCTGCAGCACGCCTTCGAGATCGCTCTGCGGTTTCACGCCGAGACGCTGTTCCATGCTGGCATTCCAGGCATCACGCAGGTTGCGCACCGCGAGTTCGCCGGAGAGCAGCTGATTTTCCAATTCGTAGCGCAGCTGGATGTGCAGCGTGTACGTGAGCTCATCGGCGTCGACGCGGATCGGGCCGCGCTTCACGCGCGTCAGGTGCGCGTAGAGATTCTCTTCCGACCACTCCGGGCCGGACACGCCAAAATTCTTCTCGAGCAGCGGCTTGAGGTAGGTAACGAAACCTCGGCTGCGGCACACCACCATCTCCATGAGCAACGACTGGCTCTCTTCGAGCGCCATGCCGCGATCGCGGCCCACCGGCTGGTCGGCGTATTCGGCGGGCAGCCCGACGTCGTACATCGCATGGCCGGTCTCGTGCAGCGCGCCCAACAGTCCCGAGAAAGGCTCGGTCGTGTCGAAGCGCGTGGTCACACGTACATCGCCCGGGACGCCCTCGGTGAACGGATGTTCGCTCTCGTCGAGACGGCCGCGATCGAACGGAAATCCGACCGCCTTCATGATTTCCACGGCCAGTGCACGCTGCTTGGCGGCGCTGAACTTGCCGACGATGGGCAACACGGGGTATTGCTCCTGGCGCGCGAGCACCTCGCGGATCAGGCCCGGCAGCCGGCGCGCCAGCGCCTTGAACATCGCGTCGATCTCTCCCGACGTGAGCCCGGGGCTGAACTCATCGACGAGCGCATCGTAGGGCGCGAGATTGCGCGCCTGGCCGAGTAGCTGCGCTTTGTCACGCACCAGGTGGACCACCTCTTCGAGGTGCGGCGCGAAGTCTTCGAACTTTCCCGTCTCGCGCGCGTACAGCCATTTCGCTTCGGCCTTCGACGCCGCCTTGGCGAGTCGCGAGACGAGCGCGACCGGGGTCGCGATGGCGAAGTCTCGCTGCCGGCGCATCTCGCGCAGGTTCGAAATCTGCCAGTCCACCAGCCCACCGGTGTTCGCCTGGGCACGATCCAGCAGACGCGTGATCCGCGGCGCGGTCACCAGCGAGTGGTATTCGGTTTCGAGCGCCGCCAGTTGCTCGCCGCGAACGTCGGCGCTGCCTCGCGGCATCATCACTGCCGCGTCCCAACGGAGAATCGCCATGGCGCCACGGAACGCGTGCAGGCGTTTCCATTCCTGCTCGAGCTGTTTGTAGGGGGTCTGGGCCATGGAGAGAGTCGTGGGGCGGGCGAAAACTGTCGGGCGCCAGTCTACCAGCGACCCTCCTCCGGACCGCCGGAGCGAGGCCTGAATGGCAACGGGATCAAAGACTTAATCGGTCACGTTGCGGTTGACAGCGCCGCGCGTTTTCGCGCTCTAAACGGGCACTTATGTCAAAGAGCGGTGTGGCGAATTAGCTCAAATGACGATCTGGTGACGGGCCGCCCGAGGATTCAGCCGTTGCCGGCGTGCCACTCGCATTCGGACGCTTGCCGAGCAGCCCCTGGATGAGCCTCGTCATGTATTCGGGCGATCGGGTGTTGCGCGCAATCAGCAGGTACAGCGCGGGCACCACGTACAGCGTCATGCCGAGCGAAACCACGGTTCCGAAGAACACCGTGGCACCGATCGATTCGCGGCTCTCGGCGCCGGCGCCATGCGCGAGCATCAGCGGCACGGCGCCGAAGGCCGTGCACAGACTGGTCATGAGCACCGGACGGAGGCGCGTCGCCGAGGATTGAATGATCGCGTCCACGAACTGGACGCCGCGATCGCGCAGCTGGTTGGCGAACTCGACGATCAGGATGCCGTTCTTGCAGGCGATGCCGATCAGCATGATGCAACCGATCTGGCTGAAGATATTGATGGTCGAGTTGAACAGCCACAGGCCGAGGATCGCGCCCGTCATCGCGAGCGGCACGGTCACGAGGATCACGATGGGGTGAACGAAGCTTTCGAACTGCGCCGCGAGCACGAGGTAGACGATGAGCAGCGCGAACGCGAACGTGATCCACAACGCGTCGCCGGATTTCTTGAGCTGATAAGTCTCGCCGTTGTAGATGATCTGCGCCTCGGGCGCCTCCTCGTGAATCACTTTTTCCATGTACGCCACCGCTTCACCAAGCGTGTAGCCCGGCGCCAGCGAGCCCGCGAGCTCGATCGCGCGCATGCGATCCGTGCGCCGCAGCTCCGTGGGGCCGGCGCGCTCGTCGATCTTCACGAGCGCCGACAGCGGCAGCAGGTCGCCGTTCTTGTCGGAGCGCACGTAGAGGTTGTCGAGATCGCTGACGCTCGCGCGCTGCTCCTTGTTCGCCTGCAGCACGACGTCGTATTCCTCGCCGCCGCGCTCAAACGTGGTCACGATTCGCGAGCCCAGCATGGTCTCGAGCGTACGGCCGACGGTTTGCAGCGAGATG
>Ga0307499_10000668_pt1 | contig 11269 bp, 10 predicted proteins | sample 13_S_MG_FD_201363 | JGI IMG/M metagenome (GOLD analysis project Ga0307499, IMG submission 201363) | Soil microbial communities from Populus trichocarpa stands in riparian zone in the Pacific Northwest, United States - 13_S | ecosystem: Environmental > Terrestrial > Soil > Riparian zone > Trees... | reverse complement strand
AGTATTTTCTGTATCAGCCATGCTCTTTTCTCTTCAGGTTTGGGTGGACGTTTGCGGGTTCTGAAAGTGACCGCGAAAGGCCGGCCGGCGACCGCACCGCCCAGTCCTTCGGTAAATGGCAACGGCGAACAGCGTTGCAATGTTTCCATTACGGCAATTCGGTACGCGATCCGGTCGTCTTCGCCGGCATTTTCGGTCTCATAGGTAATCCTTGGTTGACCGAGAATGGCGCCTTCGCGGTTGAAACTGACGACGACCGTGATGTCGATCGGGTTGGCGCGCGAGGCCGGCGGCGGGCGCCAGCAGGAATACAGTTTGGCGTAGACGCCCTTGATGGTGTCGATCTGCTCCGGCTGGGCCTGCGCGTGCGCCGCCGACGCCAGCCACAGCAGCGCGGCGGCAAACCAGACGGGTGGCCTGCGGCGCAGCGACGCCATGGCCTCACTTGATGTCGGATGCGACCTGCACCTTCACCATCTTGTCGGGATCGGCGACGGGTTCGCCGCGCTTGATCTTGTCGACCACATCCATGCCCGACACCACTTCGCCAATCACGGTGTACTTCCCGTTCAGCGAGGCGCCTTCAGCGAACATGATGAAGAACTGCGAATTGGCCGAATCGTTGCTTGCGGCGCGCGCCATCCCGACGATGCCGCGCTTGAACGGCACGTTGGAGAATTCGGCCGCGAGATTCGGATATTTCGAACCGCCGGTGCCGTTGAAATTCTTGCCATCGCCGGTCTGCGCCATGAAGCCCTCGATCACGCGATGGAACGGCACGTTGTTGTAATAGCCTTCGCGCGCCAAAAGCTTGATGCGCTCGGCATGCTGGGGCGCGAGATCGCTCCGCAGCTTGACGACAATGCGGCCCTTGGTGGTGTCGATCACGATCGCATTCGCCTTGTCGAGATTGGCGGGCAGCGGCTGGGCGAACGCGGGAGCCACAAGGAACAGCGCGGCGAGAACGGCGAGAATGCGGATCATGAAAGCTCCGGTCATGTGAAAACAGGAAAGCGTGGTGTCGCGTACCAGCGTCTCAGCTTGCGAACTTGGTCTTCAGGCTGGCTGCGACCGATAGCGGCACAAAGGCCGAAACGTCGCCGCCCATCGCCGCGATTTGGCGCACCAGTGTGGCGGTGATCGGGCGGACGGCGACCGAGGCCGGCAGGAATACCGTGTGCACCTCCGGCGCCATGGTCTCGTTCATGCCTGCGATCTGCATCTCATAGTCGAGGTCGGTGCCATCGCGCAGGCCGCGGATCATGATGGTGGCGCCGGCCTGTTGGGCGGCTGTGATCGTCAGATTGTCATAGGTCGTGCAGTCGAAGTCGCAGCCGGCCTTGGCGGCTATGGGTGCGAATACCGCCCGGACCATCTCCAGCCGCTCGTCGGTCGAAAACAGCGGCTTTTTGCCGGGATGGACGCCGATGGCGACGATCAGGCGGTCGCACAGGCCGACGGCGTTCCGGACCACGTCCAGATGGCCGTTGGTGACGGGATCGAATGAGCCGGGGTAGAGCGCGATACGGGGCATAGGCCCCTCCTACCCCGCCCCGGGCGGCCCGGCAAGCCGGGGAATGTTCCCCACTGGCACGGCTTTATATTTCGGATCGGCCAATGAACCACTACCGGGGTCTGGGCGTCTCCCCCGGGCGGACGGGCAATGTTTCATCGGCCAATGGCCGACGAAACAAAACTCGGACCCAACGAAACCGTTTTCGCAGCCGGCGAAGACGGCCGGAAACTTGCGCTGGCTACAAGTTCAACCAACGAAACGACGACGGGCCGCCAAGGCCCACGACAGGGGACCGTCATGATCAAGGCTTTTTCCGCAATCGCTGCCGCTGGGTTCATTGCCGCCGCGCTGACCGTATTGCCCGGCTTTGCCCCCCAGGTCGAAGCCAGCGTTCCGCAGGCGCTCGCCAAGGGTGACCGACTGGATATCCGTACCGTCGGCAAGGATTGCTCGCAGCAGGCCTGGCCGAATTTCGAAGCGTCCTGCCTCCGCAGCGCCGGCTCCAAGTCGACGGTAAAGGAAGCGCGCCTGGTTACCGCCAACCGGACGCCGTAGGAGCGTCGACCCTACCTTTTCTTTTGTTCGTTGTTGCCAGGTTGCTCTGGTTCGAGGTCCTCGGGATGCCCCCCGGGGACCTCATCGATTCCGGCGGCAGCGCCCACAGCTTTGGGCAGTAACACGATGGCAATTTGCGGCGTCTCGTCGCACACTGGCATTTGATCGCGCCCCTCGGCTGATCCGTCGGGCGCGAGGCCAATGGGGGCGCCAGTGACCGTCACGCCAGTTGCAACCGCCGGCCATTCCACTCAGCTCCCTGCAGCCGCCACGCTCGGCGCCCTCGGTGTCGTCTACGGCGACATCGGCACCAGTCCCCTCTACGCCCTGAAGGAAGCGGCGAAGGCCGCCACCCATGGCGGGCCGCTGACAAATGAAGCCGTCCTCGGCGTGGTGTCGCTGATCCTGTGGGCGCTGATCCTGATCATCTCGATCAAATACGCGCTTTTGATTTTGCGCGCGGACAACCGCGGCGAAGGCGGCATCGTCGCGCTGCTGGCGTTGCTGCACGCGCGCCATGCGCCGGCCGGAACATGGCGTGCGAGACTGCTGGTGGTCGGCCTTGTCGGCGCCGCCCTGCTCTATGGTGACGGCGCGATTACGCCTGCCATCTCGGTGCTCAGCGCCATCGAAGGCCTGAAGGCCGACGCGCCATCGCTTGCGCCTGCCGTCGTGCCGCTCACGGTTGTGATCCTGATCGGGCTGTTCCTCATACAGCGGCAGGGCACCCAATTTATCGGGCGGGCGTTTGGTCCTGTCATGGTCGGATGGTTCGCGGTGCTCGCCGCGCTCGGTATCCACGGCATCTTCATGGCGCCAGGCGTGCTTGTCGCCCTCAGCCCGCTCTATGCCTTCGATTTCCTGATCCATCAGAACTTCCACGTCAGCTTTGCCATTATCGGCGCCGCATTTCTGGCGGTCACCGGTGGCGAGGCGATGTACGCCGACATGGGCCATTTCGGACGATTTCCGATCCGGCTCGCCTGGTTCGCGGTGGCGCTGCCCGCGCTGGTGCTGAACTATTTTGGACAGGCAGCGCTGCTGATTACCGATCCTTCGGCCGTTGAAAATCCCTTCTACCAGCTGGCGCCGGATTGGGTGCACTACCCGCTGGTCGCATTCGCCACCCTCGCCACCGTGATTGCTTCGCAGGCCATCATCTCGGGCGTGTTTTCCCTGACGCAGCAGTCGATCCAGCTCGGCTTTCTGCCGCGGATGCACATCGAGCACACCACCAGCGACGCGATCGGCCAGATCTACGTGCCGCTGGTGAACTGGCTGCTGGCGGCGGCGACGCTGGGCGCCGTGCTGCACTTCGGCTCCTCGGAAGCCCTCGCCGGCGCCTACGGGATCGCGGTGTCGCTGTTGATGGCCATCACCACGCTGCTGGCGGCGCTGGTGGCGATCCAGTGGGGCTATTCGCCGTTCATCGTGATCGCGGTCAATGGATTCTTCTTCGCCATCGACGGCATTTTCTTCGCCGCCAATTCGGTCAAACTGTTGGAGGGCGGCTGGTTTCCGTTGCTGCTCGCAGCGATCATCGCCTTCGTGATGCTGACCTGGCGCAGCGGCGTCAAGCTGGTGGAGCACGCACGCGGAAGCCTGCGCCAGCCGGAAGAGGATCTGATCGAGACCGCCATCAACCGCTGCCACGCCCGGCTGGCCGGCACCGCCGTATTCCTGGCATCCTCGCCCAAGGGGGTGCCGCTGGCGCTGACGCAATTCGTCAAGCACAATCACGTGCTGCATCAGCGCGTGGTGTTGGTGACGGTGCTGATCGAGGAATCGCCGCGCATATCCGACGAGGACCGCGCCGAGATCGTCGAAATCATCCCGGGCATCACCCGCGTCATCCTGCATTACGGCTTCATGCAGTATCCGACGATCTACGATGGGCTGGTCCTCGCCTGCAAGCAAGGCAAGCTGCCGGGTATCGATCTCACCGAAATCACCTATTACATCGGCCGCGAGACCATCATCCCGCGCGAGGATGTCCCGGGCATGTGGCTGTGGCGGGAAACACTGTTTGCATTCCTGCAACGCAACGCCGAGCGCTCGGCCGCCTTCTTCGGCGTGCCGACCAGGCAGGTGGTGGAGTTCGGCACGGAGATCGAGATTTAGCTTCGCGTAGCCCGGATGCAGCGAAGCGAAATCCGGGAAAGGTCGCGCCTGTGGGCAGACTGATCCCGGGTTGCGCTTCGCTGCACCCGGGCTACGCATTCTCGCTGCTCCGGACAAAGCCATGCGGAACACGCAGTCGGCCGCGCGGGCGCAAACCGCCATGCGCGGTTGCCATGGACGGCGTCCCGGCCGATGATGCACAAAACGGATCAGAACCAATCGAGAGGGAGAAAAATGCGCGGACGTCGTGTGCTGATGGAATCGTTCGTGTCGCACGGCGTGCGCCATATCTTCGGCAATCCCGGCACGACAGAGACGCCGCTGCTCGACAGCTTGCCGGCATTTCCGCAAATCGAATACATCATGGCGCTGCATGAAGGCGTCGCTGTCAGCGCCGCCAGCTTCTATGCGCAGGCGTCGGGACGCGTCACCGTTGCCAACCTGCACGTCGCTCCCGGCCTTGGCAACGGCATCGGTTCGCTCTACGGCGCGCTGAAAGCAAATTCACCCGTGGTCGTAACCGCCGGTCAGCAAGACACGCGAATGCGGCTCAAGAATCCGCTGCTCGGCCACGACCTCGTTGCGATGGCAGCGCCAGTGACGAAGTGGAGCGTGCAGATCGAGCGTGCCGACGAGATCGCACCGATCGTGCGGCGCGCGTTCAAGGTCGCGACCGACGCGCCACAGGGCCCGGTGTTCGTATCGCTGCCGATCGACGTCATGGAACAGGAAACCGCAGTCGATGCGTCGACGCCGGATAATCTGTGGCGATCGACGCGACCCGATCCGGCTGGCGTGGAAGCGCTGGCCACGCTGCTTCTGAAATCGAAGAAGCCGGCCATCATCGCCGGCGACGACGTGGCAAGATCGGGCGGCGAACAGGCGCTGGTGGCCCTGGCGGAAACAATCGGAGCAACCGTGTGGTTCGAAGGGCTGCGCCATCACGCGCCCTTCCCGACCAGCCATCCGAGCTACCGTCAGTCGCTCCCCGGCGACGCCCGGCAGGTGCGCCAGGCGCTCGGCGATACCGATCTCGTGCTGCTCATCGGCGGCCCCTTCTTTGAGGACATCTGGTTTGCGCCGGGTGGCCACATTGCTGACGGCGTGTCCCTGCTGCAGATCGAAGCTTCCGCCGAACGTCTCGCACTCAACAACCGGCTCGACGCCGGCATCGTCGGCGACATCGCCGTCAGCCTCCGCGAATTGACGGAAGCGCTGCGCGCAAAGGCGGGCGCGGACTTCAAGCAGGCCACGCAAATCCGCAATGCCTCGTTGGCCGAATCGCAGGCGAAAGAGAAAGCAGCCTATCGCGCGCGCGTCGAGAAGAGCTGGAACCGTCAGCCCAACTCGATGCCGCGCGTCACCGCGGAACTTCGCCGTGGGCTACCCGACAATGTCGTCATTGTCGATGAAAGCATTACGGCCAGCCTCGATCTCGCGCGCGCCTTCGACTATCGCGGCTTCGGCGATTATTTCGGCGGTCGTGGCGGCGGCATCGGCCAGGGCCTTGCCGGCGCGATCGGCGTCAAGGTCGCAATGCCGGACCGACCGGTCGTCGCCGTCTCCGGCGACGGCTCGGCGATGTATGCGATCCAGGCGCTGTGGACTGCCGCGCACCACAAGCTTGCAATCGTGTTCGTGGTGCTTGCGAACCGCGAGTACCGCATCCTCAAACACAATGTGGATGTCTGGCGTCAGAATTTCGAAGCCGGCACCCAGCATCCCTATCAAAACATGGATATCACGAGCCCCGCGCTCGACTTCGTGCACCTCGCAGCCGGCATGGGCGTTGAAGCTGTCCGGGTTGAGAAGGCCGAAGACATCGCCGGCACCGTAGCAAAGGCCGTTGCGGCGGACCGTCCGTATCTCGTCGAGATTGCCATTGAAGGCAAGCGCTAGCCGCGCTGAAGCTTCTCTTGCCGGGCTCGGAATGGCAGGCTGCATGGGTGACGGGCGCCACGCGTTTGAGCGACGGCGCGACCGCCGCGGGCCTCAACGACGCCCGCTCCTCGCGCTTGACAAGTTTGCACATGTAAATGTTATGGCCGTTCATATTTGAAAGGATCGCCGTGGCCAGCACCATGTTCGACAGCGTCCTCTATCGCGACGTTTTTTCCACGCCGGCCATGCGGGCGGCATTTTCCGACGAAGCCCTGCTCAAGGCCTATGTGCAGGCGGAAGTGGCGCTTGCCGTGGCCCAGGGCGAAACCGGCGTCATTCCGCGCGAAGCGGCCGAGGTGATCGCGCAAAAGGCCCCGGCGATCACGCTCGACAGCGCGCAGTTGAAGCACGACACCGAGAATGTCGGCTATCCCATCGTCGGCCTGGTGCGCCAGCTTTCCGAGCGGCTCGGCGAAGCCGGCCGCTACGTGCATTGGGGGGCGACCACCCAGGACATCATGGACACCGCGACCGTGCTGCAGCTGCGCGAGGCGGTGGCGCTGATCGAAGCCCAGCTTACCGACGTCATGGCCACGCTCGCCGACCTCGCCCGCCTCCACCGCGATACGCCGATGGCCGGGCGAACCCATCTGCAGCAGGCCCTGCCGATCACGTTCGGGCACAAGGTTGCCGTCTGGCTCTCGGCGCTGCAGCGCTCGTCCGACCGGCTCGAACAGGCCAAGCCTCGCGCCCTGCAGGCGCAGTTGGGCGGCGCCGTGGGGACGTTGGCGTCACTCGGCGACCGCGGCCTCGACGTGCGGGCAGCCTATGCGCGCGCGCTCGGTCTCACCGAGCCTGACATCACCTGGCATGTCGCCCGCGACGGGCTGGTCGAAATGGTGCAGACGCTTGCCGTGATCTGCGGCGCGCTCGGCAAGATCGGTTACGACGTCATGATCCTGATGGCGACCGAGATCGGCGAGGTGTTCGAACCGTTCTCCTCGCATCGCGGCGCATCCTCAACCATGCCGCAGAAGCGCAATCCGATCTCGTCGGAAATTCTGCTGGCCAACGCAAAGATCTCGCGCGACGCCGCTTCGCTGATGCTCGACGCCATGGTGCAGGATCTCGAGCGCGCCACCGGCCCGTGGCATGCCGAATGGATGGCGCTGCCGCAGGTGTGTCTACTGACCGCGGGCTCGCTCGCGCAGGCGCAATTCATGCTGTCCGGCCTGATTGTCGATCAGGCGGCGATGAAGCGAAACCTCGATTCCACGCGCGGCCTGATCGTGGCCGAAGCGGTCATGATGGGGCTCGCGCCCGCGCTCGGCCGTCAGTTGGCGCACGACGAGGTCTACGCCGCCTGCCGCGATGCCTTCACGCGCAGTGAGCCGCTGCTCGATGCGTTGCTGCGGCGGCCGGCGATCGCATCCGCCCTGCCCCGCGACCGGCTCGCCGCCCTGTGCGAGCCGTCCAACTATCTCGGAACCGCGGGAGCGATGGTGGACCGCGTGCTGGCCCTCCACACGAAGCGATAAGTATGACGATCAAAACCGCGCACAGCCCGGATGGAGCGAAGCGCAACTTTTGACCCATCTCGGACCTTGGTTGACGATGGCAGAATCCCTGCCATTGGGGCAAAAGTATCACGGCGGTACGCGTCGCGTCGGAGCGCAAGGCGGAGAGGAACAACATGGCAGCGCGCGCACCAGCTGGACTGCTCCTTTGCGTGGGTCTGCTGCTTACGATGCCGGCGCTGGCTGCCACGCCGGCCGACCGCGGCCAGTGTGCCGCGAGCGCCGACAATCTCGATTTCGGGAGCGCGGCCTGCAGCCGCATCATCGACGATGCAAGCGAGCAGCCAGCAGAACGCGTCGAGGCCTTCAAGAACCGGGCCCGCGGCTCCTTCAACAGGAAGGACTACGACCGCGCCATTGCCGACTACGGCGAGGCCATCAAGCTCAACCCGAAGGACGCCTGGGCCCTTGCGCACCGGTGTGAGGCCTACGAGAGCAAAGAGGATCACGACGCGGCCGTTGCGGATTGCACCGAGGCGATCAAGATCGATCCGAAATATGGCTGGGCCTACAACAACCGCGGCGTCGCCTATTACGGTCTGCATGAATACGACGCAGCGCTGGCCGACCACGCCGAGGCGATCAGGGCCAACTCCAGGGACGTATGGGCCTATGCCCGCCGCGGCATGGCGTGGACGGAAAAGGGTGAATTCGATCAGGCGATCGCCGATATCACTGAGGCGGTCACAATCGACCCGAAATATGCCTTCGGTTTCGGCCAAAGGGGTCAGGCGTTCTTCAGGAAGAGGTTGATCGCGAAAAAAGGCGGATGGGAGCCCGCCATCGCAGACTACAGCGAGGCCATCAAGCTCGATCCAGATCTGGTTTGGCTGTACAGCGCGCGTGGCGTTGCCTACAGCAACAATCGCCAATATGACCTCGCGGTTCCCGATTGCAGCGAGGTCATCAAGCGCGAACCCAAAAATTCCGGCGGGTACAATTGCCTCGGCGTCGCTTACGAAGGCCTGAAGGACTATAGCCGCGCGATTGCCGCCTATGATCAGTCGATCGGCATCAATCCAAGGAATGGCGTGGCGTATTGGAATCGCGGCAATGCCTATACTGCGCTGCGCAAGATCGATGACGCGATCCGGGACTACGACCAGGCCATCGCGATAAACCCCAAGGACTTCAACGCTTTCAACTCCCGCGGCAAGGCCTGGGTCGCAAAGGGTGACAGCAATCAAGCGATTGCGGATTTCACGCAAGCGATCCAGTTCGGTACCTCCTATGTCGAGGCCTACAACAACCGCGGCCTCTCCAATGAAGTACTGGGCCGCCGCGCCGAGGCGATCGCCGATTTCCGCAAGGCGCAATCGATCGACCCTGCCGACCGGGTCAGCAAGCAACAGCTCCGCATGCTAGGTTTCTGACCGCGTGCCGTTCAAATTCTGCTTAAGGAGCGAACCCGCGATCCGACTCGTGCGTGCGCATGCCCTTCCCCATTGCCGGCTTGAGCGGATACGATAGTTTATCCCGGGACTTGAGGCAGGCAATGAAGGCAGGCGACAGACCAACCAGATCGCGAAGCAACGCGACGACCACGGCAAAGCGCCGCCAGGCGCCAAAAGCAGCGCGCGTCTCGAGCCTCGAAAAAGCCAACGTCGAAAGTCCCGCCACAACGGAAGCCGAACGGCTTGCGCTAGAACTTCAGGAAGCCCGGGAGCGGCAAGCGGCGACCGCCGAGATATTGAGCCTGATCTCGGACTCGCCGACCGGCATCCAGCCGGTGTTCGACAGGATCGTCAAGAACGCCGCGCGGCTGTGCCAGAGCGTGCTGAGCGCCGTGTATCGCCGGGATGGCGACCATGTCGATCTCGTGGCGTACGATCAGTTCTCCCCGGAATCGGTGGCCGCGGTGCGCAAGGCCTACCCGGCCCCGCTGACCAGCAAAAACCTGATTTCGGTCGCCATCCGCGAGCGCCGCGTCGTGCACGAGCCGGATGTACTGATCTCCGGCGGATACAGCGATCTGCAACGCACCTCGGGCTATCGCAGCATCCTCGTGGTGCCGATGTTGCGCGACGAGGTCGCGATCGGCGCCATCGCCGTCATGCGGCTTGAGCCGCAGTTATTTCCCAGGGCACAGGTCGAGCTCCTGAAAACCTTCGCTGGTCAGGCCGTCATTGCCATCGAGAACACGCGGCTTTTTACCGAGGTGCAGGAACGCACGAGGCAATTATCGCAATCGCTCGAGGACCTCCGCACCGCGCAGGACAGTCTGGTGCAGACCGAGAAGCTGGCCGCGCTGGGAAGGCTGGTCGCGGGTGTCGCCCACGAGCTCAACACCCCCGTCGGCACCAGCCTGACCGTCGCCTCGGCCTTCCTGAACAAGGCCGACCGGTTTGAAGCCAACGTCGCCAGCGGCGGCGTACGCCGGTCGACCCTGACGGAGTTCATTGCGGCGGGCCGGGAGGCCGCATCGCAAGTCATGATCAACCTCAATCATGCGATCGATCTGATACAGTCGTTCAAGCAGGTTGCCGCCGATCGCAACGTTTCCGACCGCAGAGCCTTCGATCTTGGCCAGGTGACCGAGCAAGTCGTCAAGGGACTGCGGTTCGGGCTGCGTCGCAATCTCGTGGTCAGCGTCGAATGCCAGCCCGACCTTGCCATGAACAGCTATCCCGGACCTTACGGCCAGGTGCTCACCAACCTCGTCATCAATTCCGCGGTGCACGCCTTTCCGGACGGCGCGCGGGGAGCCGTCCATATCGCGGCGCAGGCGTCGGGCAAGCACAACGTCGAAGTGCTGTTTTCGGACGACGGCTGCGGCATGAGCGCGGAGGTCAGGCGTCAGGTGTTCGATCCATTTTTCACCACCCGCCGCGACCAGGGCAGCACCGGCCTCGGACTGCACATCGTCCACAACATCGTGACCAATCGCCTGGGCGGCCGGATCAATCTGGAAACCAGGCCTGGCGCAGGAACGAAGATCCGGATCGTCGTGCCGCGCGAAGCGCCGTTGGCCGCGGAATGATGCGTAAGATCATCCCAAGGCTCTGCGCCCCATCGCGCTAATGCAGCCGGAAGACTCCGTCCACGGCGCGTAGTTCGGCAGGCTTGATCAGTTTGGAGTGCGCGACGGTGACCGCAAACAGCGGGCCTTCGAGCTTTGTTTCCCAAAAAGCGAGGAAATCCTTTAACGCCGGGAAATCCGGAAACATATCGCAGTCCTGCCAGACGTAAGTTTGCAGCAGCCAGCGCCGATCCGGACGGCGATAAACGATTTCCGCTGTTGTCAGTCCGTAGCCTAAGACCTGCTTCCTGAAATCCTTGGAAACCGCATCTTTCTCGACCATGCCAACCTCCAGCCCAACTGAAGAGTAATGCGTGATTCTCAATTCGCCAAAAAGGAAAACGTTCAATAGGTCATAGCAATCAACGCGCTAGCAGCATGTTACTTCACCTGCTAGCAGTCGCCCCTCCTCCAGAAACTCAAGTCGCAGTCAAACATCGTGGGCCGAAGCCCTTGCGCCCCAGTGTCACAAGCTTATGTGAAGAGCGGCTAGCACTCGCACATTGCGACTGCCAATCCAGAAAATCACAAAAGCCAAGGAGGACCGCATGAAATTCCGTCCGCTCCACGACCGTGTCGTGGTCAAACGCATCGATGCCG
>Ga0307499_10000667_pt1 | contig 11273 bp, 10 predicted proteins | sample 13_S_MG_FD_201363 | JGI IMG/M metagenome (GOLD analysis project Ga0307499, IMG submission 201363) | Soil microbial communities from Populus trichocarpa stands in riparian zone in the Pacific Northwest, United States - 13_S | ecosystem: Environmental > Terrestrial > Soil > Riparian zone > Trees... | reverse complement strand
CGCCCACCCGGGAGACCGAGATGCCGACGTTGATCGCCGGCCGCACGCCCGAGTTGAAGAGGTCGGACTCGAGGAAGATCTGACCGTCGGTGATCGAGATCACGTTGGTCGGGATGTAGGCGGAGACGTCGGATGCCTGCGTCTCGATGATCGGCAGCGCCGTCAGCGAACCGCCTTCGAGCTCGTCGTTCAGTTTCACCGCCCGCTCGAGCAACCGCGAGTGCAGATAGAAGACGTCGCCCGGATAGGCCTCGCGCCCTGGCGGACGCCGCAGCAGCAGCGACATCTGGCGGTAGGCGTAGGCATGCTTGGTCAGGTCGTCGTAGACGCAGAGCGCATGCTTGCCGTTGTAGAGGAAGTGCTCGCCCATCGCGCAACCGGCGTAGGGGGCGATGTACTTGATCGGCGCCGCCTCGTCGGCGGGGGCGGCGACGATGATCGTGTTCTCCATCGCGCCGTTCTCCTCGAGCACCTCGCGCAGCTGGACGACGGTCGACATCCGCTGGCCGATCGCGACGTAGATGCAGATCAGGTCCTTGTCGCGGTTGTTGATGATCGTGTCGATCGCGATCGCCGTCTTGCCGGTCTGGCGGTCGCCGATGATCAGCTCTCGCTGGCCGCGGCCGACCGGGATCATCCCGTCGATCGACATCAGCCCGGTCTGCACCGGCTCGGTCACCGGCTGGCGCTGGACGACGCCGGGCGCTTTGAACTCGGCCGGACGGGTCTGCGAGGTCGCGATCTCGCCCTTGTCGTCGAGCGGGCGGGCGAGCGGGTCGACCATGCGGCCGAGTAGCTCGTCGCCGACCGGAATCTGCAGCAGGTGGCCGGTGCGCTTGACCGTGTCGCCCTCGACGGTCTTGTCCCACTCGCCGAAGAGCACGGCGCCGACGTTGTCGGCCTCGAGGTTGAGGGCGAGGCCGGTCACCCCGTGCGGCAGCTCGAGCATCTCCAGCGCCATGCAGTTGTCGAGGCCGTGGATGCGGGCGATCCCGTCGGCGACGGACAGCACGGTCCCGACCTCGGAAAGGTCAGCGCTGCCGGTGTCCAGTCCCTCGATCCGCTCGCGCAGAATCGATGCGATCTCGTCGGGCTTGATCTCCATTGGGCTGCTCTATGCCTCCTTACGCCGCTTGGGCGACGCTCTTTCGAAGTTTCTCCAGGCGACTGCGGATGCTCGCGTCGAGCACCATGTTTCCGACCTGCAGGACGATTCCACCGAGGATCTCGTCGTCGATGCGACTGGCCAGCTCGACCTTCTGGCCGGTCTGCCGCTCGATCTCCTCGCCGACTTTGCTTACCACCGCAGGGTCCAGCTCGACCGCGCTGGTCACGGTCACGTCGATTCGCTTGTTCTCCTTCTTCCACAGCGCTTCGAACTCACGGCGGATGCGGAAGACCTCGGTCATGCGGTGCTTCTCGATCAGCAGCTCGAGGAAGTTGACCAGCTCCGGGTCTGCGCCGCTCACCCCGCGCTTCAACCCGTCGGCCTTCTCCGCCGAGGCGAAGTGCGGGCTGAAGAAGAAGACCTGCAACTCGCGGTTGCCGGAGACGGCATCGGCGAACTGGACGAGATCGGAGCCGATCGAGTCCAGCTTGCCCTTCTCCTTGGCGACTTCGAAGAGCGCCTCGGCATATACGCGAGCTGCGTCGGGCATCGCTAGCTCTCCGCCCCCGACAACGCGCTGAAGTCGACCTCGCTGAGAGCCTCCTCGACCAGACGACGCTGGTCCTCCGCGTTGAGGCTCTTGCGGGTCACTTTCTCGGTTGCCAGCACAGTCAGGTCGGCGACCTCCTTGCGGATCTGCTCGAGCGAACGCCGCGTCTCGGCTTCGATGTCGCGTTTTGCCGCCGCGACCAGCTCCTCGCGTTTCTCTTTGCCCGAAGTCGTCGCCTCCGCCTCGGCGGTCTCCGCCGCTTTGCGCGCCCGGGCCATGATGTCGTCGGCCTGCTCGCGCGCCTCTGCAAGCCGCGCCCGGTACTCCTCGAGCAGCTCGTCGGACTCCTTGCGCTGCCTTTCGGCCGCCTCGATCGACTCCGCGATCACCTTCGCCCGTTTGTCCAGAGCCTCCTGGATTTTCGGGAACGCGAGCTTGCTCAGCACCCACATGGTGAAGAGGAAGAGAACCAGCGTCCAGATCATCAGGCCGAGGCCCGGAGAGACCAGGAAGCTGCCGCCGCTTTCCTCGGCGGCAACAGGCACTGCGGCTATGAAGCTCAGCAGCCCCATCTGCCTACGAGAGGAAGAAGGCGATCAGGCCGAAGATGAAGGTGTAGAAGGCGACCGCCTCGGTCAGCGCGAAGCCGAGCCAGCGGATGCTTTCGAGCTCGCTTTTCATCTCCGGCTGGCGGGCGACCGACTCGATCTCCTTGCCGAAGATGAAGCCGACGCCGATACCGGCGCCGATCGAGCCGAGGCCGGCGCCAACGCCGAGGGCGATCGCTTTGCCGGCGCTCTTCACACCTTCATCGGTGATCGCGGCGGCGACGGGGGACAGATCCATTTGAGAACAGTGCTCCTTTTTCTTAGTGGCTTGCGGAGGTCGCTCCGCCGATGTAGATCGCGCTGAGCGTCGAGAAGATAAATGCCTGCAAGGTGGCGACAAGGCCGACCTCGAAGATGAAGAAGACGAAGGCGAGCGGGAAGGTGAGCGCGCCGAGCGCGGCGATGCCGAGCAGCACGGCAAGCCCGCCGCCCATGAAGAGCAGCAGCAGATGGCCGGCGAGGATGTTGGCGAAGAGACGAACGGAGAGCGAGATCAACCGCACGAAGTGCGAGATCACCTCGATCATGAAGATCGCCGCCTTGCCGATCGGGTGCATGTCCTCCAGGCCCGGGGGCAGCCAGCTGGCGAAGTAGGCGACGGGCCCCTTCGAGCGGATGCCTTCGACGTGGTAAGAGAGCCAGACGACGAGGGTGAGGACGAGCGGGATCGAGATGTTCGCGGTAGCCGCGTAGATCGCGAAAGCGGGGATTTCGAGGCCGAAGACCGAGATCTCGTGCTCGGTGTTGGTCGGCAGCGGCAGGAAACCGAGCATGTTCGAGAACCAGATGAAGAAGAAGAGACCGGCGATGAAGGGGAACCAGCGGCTCGCCTCACGCGCCGCGAGGTTGCCACCGGTGATGTTGTTCTTCGCCAGGTCGTAGGCAACCTCGACCGCGGTCTGCACTCGGTTCGGCTTCTGCTGCATGCGACGCGCGATCCACGTCATCGTCAGGATCGTCAGGCCGCTGGTCAAGGCGAGGTAGAGCACCGCCTTGTTGATGCTCAGATCGAGGCTGCCGATATGTATCGGGACCCAACTTTCGAGCTTGAACTCGTTCTGCGGCTTGAAGGCTTCGTTTTTGCCGTCGTTGCCGAAGATCAGCAGCATCAGGATCGCGATCGCGAAATAGACGCCGAAGCCGATGAAGACTTTGGTTTTCGTCTTCATCGAGCTTTGATCCCCCGGCCCTCGGGCTCGAGCAGATAGGCGACGCCCTGCGCGGCGAAGGAGACGGTGAAGAGGACGAGCAGGAGCAGCGCCGAGGTCAGCCCCGCTTCACGCTCGGCGATGCCGACGATCAACACAGCGGTCGCCATCAGCCAGACGCGCCCGAGGGTGGTCGCGGCGACGGTCCCCATCGCTCGCTGCCGATTGCCGTCCGCCAGCTCCTCGCTGGCGCGACGGCTTGCCAGAGCATGGATCCCCCGCTGGGCGAGCCAGACGGCGGCGGCGACCGCGTAGCCGAGCAGCGACAGACCTCCGATTGCGAACACGGCCAAGGCGGCGGCTAGCACCACTAGATCGACATGCTTGGGAGGAGACATAATTCCGCTTTTCGCCCCGCGCACTTGCTGGACGAGCGGGTGGCGGACTATAACCGAAAGGGCCGTCGTTCCGCTTTCTAGAGCCAGTTCGTGAGGCTTGTCACAACCTCGCACAAAGTCTCAGCGGTCCGGTTCGACCGCCTCGAACTCGCCGGTCTCGGGGTCGACCGCGGGGAAGCTGCCGGTCTCCAGCTCGCGCGCCACCGCCAGGTCCACCTGCTCGGCGCCGGGCGCCGGCCGGCCTGCGTCGCGGCGGACGGAGACCAGCTGACGCAGGCGCAGGCGGCGCAGGTTGAGGATCTCGAGCACCTCGACCAGGTAGACGCTGGCGGCGAGCGCGAGCAGCCCGAAGAAGCACATGACCGCGGTCCAGAAGGGGTTGAAGTGGCCGTGGTTGTCGCTGTAGGGGACGAAGCGCAGCGCCAGGGCGAGGGCCGACATGACGAAGGTCCAGCCGTAGAGGTAGGCGAGCGTGCGCCGCTGCGAGAAGCCGATGTTGGCCATCCGGTGGTGGAAGTGCCAGCGGTCGGCGCGGTAGATCGGCCGTTTGTATTTGAGCCGCTTGGCGACGACGAAGCCGGTGTCGAGGATCGGCACGGCGAGCACGATCAGCGGTAGGAAGAGGGCAATCACGGCGTTCGTCTTCAGCGCGCCCTGTACGGCCACCACGCCGAGCAGGAAACCGAGCAGGTTGGAGCCAGTGTCCCCCATGAAGGTCTTCGCCGGCGGGAAGCCGTCGCGCAGGAAGCCCAGCGCAGCGCCCGCGGTGAGCGCGGCGAGCACGCCGGCCGCGTTGCGTTCAAGCGAGAGGGCGATCACCGCGAGGGTGATGCCGGAGATCAGGCAGACCCCGGCGGCGAGGCCGTCGACCCCGTCGATCAGGTTGATCACGTTGATCACGGCGACGATGCCGATCACCGTGCCGACGTCGCCAAGCGAGATCGCGCCGCCGGCGGGCAGGTCGAGCAGCTGGACCGAGCCGGGGTTGACCTGGCCGAAGAAGGGGAAGGTGAAGCTCTCGACCGTCACCCCGGCGGTGACCGGGATGACGACGGCGACCATCTGCCCCGCCAGCTTGGTCGCGGCGCCGAGCTCGTAGATGTCGTCGAGAACGCCGATCGCGGTGATCACGACCGCGCCGATCAGGATCGAGCGGGTCTCGGCATCCCAGGGAAGCCAGATCAGGGCGGCGAGCAGGGTCCCGGCGAGAATCGCCAGGCCGCCGAGTTTCGGGGTCGGCACCTCGTGCAGGGAGCGCGGGCCGGGCAGGTCGATCGCGCCCACGCGGCGCGCAAGCCCGATCGTCGGCCGCGTCAGCAACAGCGTGACGATCGCCGCCACGAGGAAGGCGAGCAGGGCTTCGACCGCTGCGGGCATCGGCCCAGGCTAAGCCGCGTAGCGGTCAAACCACAGCGTGAAGGCGATCAGCCCCCAGAGCTGGCGGCTGAGGTCCTCGCGGCCGGCGCAGTGGTCGTCGAGCAGGCGTGCGACCCCCACCGGATCGAGCCACCCCTGGCGGGCGAGCGTGCCGGCCGAGAGGGTCTCGCGGGCGAAGCCCTCGAGCGGCCCGCGCAGCCAGGCGGCAACGGGGATCGAGAAGCCCTGCTTGGGGCCGCGAATCACCTCCTGCGGCAAGAGCGGCGCCAGCGCCCGGCGCAGCAGCCGCTTCTTTGCCAGGCCGCGCACCTTGAGCGGGGTCGCCAGGCCCAGCGCGTTCGCCGCCACCTCGTTGTCGAGGAAGGGCACGCGCAGCTCCAGCGAGTGCGCCATGCTCGAGCGGTCGGTCTTGACCAGCAGGTCGTCGACCAGGTAGATGCCGAGATCGACATCCTGCAGACGGGCCAGGGGTTCGGCGCCGGCGGTCTCCGCGTAGCGCTCGCGGTAGAGGTCGACCGGATCCCAGCCGGGGTCGCGCCCGCCGAGCAGCGCCGCCTGCGCGTCGCGGGAGAAGATCTCCTTCCAGGCGTGGTGGCGCTCCAGCGGCGGCAGGCGCGCGCCCCGGGCGAAGCGCTTGGCTTTGTAGTCGAAGCTGACCTTTGCGCTGGAGCTGGGCAGCAGGTCGGCGAGCGGCGCCCCCAGCCCGGCCAGGCGACCGAGCCGCGCCGCCAGCAGGTCGGCGACGTAGGTGTAGTAGCCGCCGAAGAGCTCGTCCCCGCCCTCGCCGGAGAGGGCGACCTTGACCTCGCCCGCGGCGAGCTCGGAGACCAGGTAGGTGGGCAGCGCCGAGGAGTCGCCGAAGGGCTCGTCGAAGGCCTCGACCAGCTTCGGGAAGAGCTCGACCGCGTCCGGCCGCAGGACGATCTCGTGGTGGTCGGCGCCGTAGCGCCGCGCGACGAGCCGGGCGCGATCCAGCTCGTCGAAGCTCGCCTCCTCGAAGCCGACCGAGAAGGTCTTCACCGGCTCGGATTGCTCGCCGGCGGCCAGAGCGACGAGGCCGGCGGAGTCGACGCCGCCGGAGAGCAGGACGCCGACCGGCACGTCGGCGATGAGGTGGGCGCGGACCGAGTCGCGCAGGGTCTCGCGCAGCTCCTCGGCCAGCTCGGCCTCGGGCCGGCGCCTCACCCGCTCGGCGGGCGGCGGCGCCGGGCGCGCGTAGCGCCGCTGGGTCAGATCGCCGTCGCGCCAGATCGCCAGCGTGCCGGCCGGCAGCTTGCGCGCCTCGGCGAAGATCGTCAGCGGCGCCGGAATCGAGTTGAAGGCGAGGAACGCGGCCACCGCGCGGGGGTCGATCTCGCGCGAGAAGCCGGGCTGCTCGAGCATCGCCTTGAGCTCGGAGGCGAAGGAGAGAGTGCCGTCGCGGAGCCGGTAGTAGAGCGGCTTGATGCCGAAGCGGTCGCGGGCCAGCAGCAGGCACCGCTCGCGGGCGTCCCAGAGCGCGATCGCGAACATCCCGCGCAGGCGCTCGGCGAAGGCCTCGCCGTGCTCCTCGTAGAGGTGGACGAGCACCTCGGTGTCGGAGTGGGTGGCGAAGCGGTGGCCGCGACGCTCGAGCTCGGCCCGCAGCTCGCGGTAGTTGTAGATCTCGCCGTTCTGAACGACGGTCACCGAGCCGTCCTCGTTCGAGATCGGCTGGTCACCGCCCTCGAGGTCGATGATCGAGAGCCGCCGCATCGCCAGGGCCACACCATCGTCGTGGAAGATCCCCTCGCTGTCCGGCCCGCGGTGGACGAGCCGTCCGTTCATCCGCCGGGCCACCTCGACGTCCGCGCCTGGCCCGGCCACGCCACAAATCCCACACATGGCGGCAGTCTTTCAAGAAGGCGCGGCGAAGCCGCGCCTTGGGCACCGGCAGCTTTGTGGGGGCGAATCCACATGGCGCTCGTGGCTGTTGGGGACGACGGAATGTCTTTCGGCAAGAGTTCGAATCGCGGGAGTGATGCGGGGAGCTGATCGCACCCAAGCAAGTGGTCGCACATGAGAAAGCCCCGGGCGCGGCCCGGGGCTTCTTTTTTTAGTTCTTACCGGCGATCCACGAGCTTGAATGCAAGATCTACGATCTTGGATGCAAGAGCGATCAGCTCCCGCATCACTCCCGCGAACGCGAGGAGAACTATTGCTAGATAGATATTCATGCTCGTCCGCGCCACGAAGCGTGGGATTCGCCCCCCGCTGCCGGTGCCCATGCCAGGCAATCGAACGAGTTGAATTTTCCCACCCCCACACTGTTACCCCTGCCGACCCACCGGCCACCTGTCCAAAGTATCAGTACGTAAGGGTACTTGTCAAAATACGAAGTATTCCCACTAGGGCGTTTCCCATACGTTTTCGCTACGAAGGAAGTGACATGTCACGGTGTTGTTTCCGCGGGGTCGGTTTTTGTGCGGCCTTTTCAGGCGTGTGAAAATCAGCCGGGGGCGGCGGGTCCGCGGCCGAGGACCTTGACCACGGTGGCGAAGAGGACGCTGACGTAGAGGGAAACGGATCGGTCGGCGATGTACTCCATGTCGTGCGCGAGCTTGTCGGCCCAGGACTCCTCGCGGGTCATTCGCGTCTGCGCGAAGCCGGTCACCCCGGGGCGGACGACGAGCCGCTGCCAGTACTGCGGGATCTCGCGGCAGAGCTCGGTGAAGAAGGCGGGCCGGATCGGCCGCGGGCCGACGACCGCCATGTCGCCACGCAGCACGTTCCACAGCTGCGGCACCTCGTCGAGGTGGATCTTGCGCAGGGCGCGCCCGATCCGGGTCACCTCGAGCTCGGTGCGCCGCGAGAGCTCCTCCCCCAGGTATGGGCCGAGCCGGTCCTCGGCGTCGGATTTCAAGGTGCGGAACTTGTACATGCGAAAGAGCCGCCCGCCCCGCCCGACGCGGGCCCCGTGGTAGAAGAGCGGCCGCCCCGAGGTGAGCACGATCGCCAGCGCGGTCAGCAGCAGCAGGGGCGAGAGAACGACCAGGATCGCGGCCGAGATCAGCACGTCGAGGGCGCGCAGGACCGGGTCGATCGGGCGCGCCTCGCCGTCGCCGGCGAGCGCGATGTAGTGCTCGAGCTCGGCCTGGACGTCCTCCGGCAGGGCGAGCGAGTCAGCTCGGGATGTGACTTGCCGCGGAATGGTCGGCTCCGACCGTACCTAGGATCGTCTCGACGAGCAGGTCAGGGTTGCGCCTGGTCGGCGTCGCGTCGGCGCCGCGCTTCTCGAGCTCGAGCGCACGCGGGTCGGTGAGCGGCCGCAGCCGGCCGGAGCGGATCAACGCTTCGTCGACCCCGCCGAGGCGTCCCCCGTAGGTCGTGTAGACCGGCGTCGCGAGCGCCGCCGCCTCGCGGTTCATCGTCCCGCCGGCGGAGACGACCAGGTCGGCGAGGGCGACGAGGCTCTGCGCCTCGACCGCGCCCGGCGGCACGATCAGCGAGGGCAGCCCGAGGCTTTCGACCAGCTCGCGCTGGGCCTGCGTGCGCGGCAGGACGATCGCGTGCACGCCCTCATCGCTGCCGAGCCGCTGCAGGACCTTGGGGAAGAGCGGATTCGACTTGCGGTGGTAGAGCGAGACGTCGGGCGGCGGGCGAACGATCACGACGACCCGCGCGGTATCGACCGAGAGCCGCTTCAGCGCCTCGGGGTCGGGCTCGAAGTCGTGGAGGTAGTACTCCTCCTTCAGCCCCGGATACGGGAAGTGCTTCTCGGGCGTGACGCCGAAGCGGCGCAGGCGATCGAGCGGCACCGAATCGGGGAACATCACCCGCCGCGCGAGGCGGCAGCCGATCCGGTGCTGGGTGACGGCGTACTCGTAGTCGTGCATGTTGGCCTCCGGTACGCCCAGCAGGCGCGCCGCGATCGCCAGGTCGTTCGACCCGTGGGCAAGCGCGAGGTCGAAGTCGCGGCCGCGGCCGAAGCGGATCATGCCGCTGGTGCGCGCGCCCAGCCGCATCGCCTTGCTGACTCGCGAGGCGCCGCCGTGGCGACCGATCGGCGTGTGCGGCATCCCGTGCAGCTCGAGCAGCGCCTGCGTCTGCGCGTAGTCACGCGAGGTGACCTCGACTGCGTGCCCCTGCGCCCGCAGCCGCTCGATGATCGGGCGCAGGACGAGGACATGAGCGGGAGCGCTCATGTCGACCCAGATGTTGAGCGAGTCAGACAGCTGCGGCGGCCAGCTCGGGGTACAGCGGGTAGCGCTCCATCAGCACTCGCGTGCGCTCGGCCAGCGCGTCCTTCTCGGACTCGAACTCGGGGCCGAGCGCGGCGGCGATCACGCCTGCGATCTCGCTCAGGTCCTCCTCGACCAGACCGCGGGTGGTCAGGGCCGGAGTGCCGATCCGCAATCCGGAGGGGTTCATCGGCGGCCGCTCGTCGAAGGGGATCGCGTTGCGGTTGACCGTGATCCCGACCTCCTCCAGGCGGGCCTCAGCGGTCTTGCCGTCGAGGCCGCTCGGGGTCAGGTCGACGAGCACCAGGTGGACGTCGGTGCCGCCGGTCAGCACCGGCACGCCTCCGGCTTCTAGGCCGGCGGCAAGCGCCTTCGCGTTGGCGATCGTCTGCCGCTGACGGGCGGCGAACACCTCGCCGCCCGCGATCCGCAGCGCCACCGCCTTGGCGGCGATCGTGTGCATCAGCGGACCGCCCTGCTGGCCGGGGAAGACCGCTTTGTCGATCGCCTTGGCGTGCTCCTCGCGGCTGAGGATCATGCCGCTGCGCGGACCGCAGAGGGTCTTGTGGATCGTCGTCGTGATGACGTCGGCGTGCGGCACCGGGTTGGGGTGCTCGCCGGCGGCGACGAGCCCGGCGAAGTGCGCCATGTCGACCATCAGCTTGGCGCCGACCGAGTCGGCGATCGCGCGGAAGGCGGCGAAGTCGAGCTGCCGCGGGTAGGCGGACCATCCGGCGACGATCAGCTTCGGCCGGTGCTCGTGGGCGAGCCGCTCGACCTCCTCCATGTCGATCCGCAGGTCCTCGCGGCTGACGTGGTAGGCGACGATCTCGTAGAGCTTTCCCGAGACGTTGATCTTCATCCCGTGCGTCAGGTGGCCGCCGTGGTCGAGCGCCAGGCCCATGATCGTGTCGCCGGGCTCGATCAGCGCCATGTAGGCGGCGTTGTTCGCCTGCGCGCCGGCGTGCGGCTGGACGTTCGCGTGCTCGGCGCCAAACAGCTCCTTGGCCCGGTCGATCGCCAGCTGCTCGGCGACGTCGACCTCCTCGCAACCGCCGTAGTAGCGCTTGCCCGGGTAGCCCTCGGCGTACTTGTTGGTCAGCACCGAGCCGACCGCTTCCAACACCGCCTGCGGCACGAAGTTCTCCGAGGCGATCATCTCCAGCGTGCCCTGCTGGCGCCGCAGCTCGGCGTCGAGCACGGCGGAGATCTCCGGATCGACCTCGGAAAGGGGCGCCGCCTGGAGGTTTTCGGGTAGCTCGCTCACCGCACAGCGACGATACCAACGGGTCGGGATAGCCTGCGCCGAGTGAAGTCCCGCACGACCCTCGCGATCGCCGCCCTGGCACTGCTCTCGGTCGTGCCCTCCGCCGCGGCGGCGACCGCCAATCCCTGCGAAGGCCCCGAAGCGCGCCGGCTGCTCTGCCCCGACCTGCGGATCGGCAAGCCATCGGAAATCTACGAGGACAGCCACGACGGCAAGCTCCTCCTACGGGCGACGAGCGACGTCGAGAGCCGCGGCAAGGGGCCGATGGAGCTGCGCGGGCATCGCGACGGCTGGCACTCGATGCGGGTCAACCAACGCATCCACCGCAAGGGCGGCGGGCTGCTGGTCCTCCGCACGCACGCCTCCCTGCATTTCACCGACGTCGGCGCCTACTTCGGCGGCTCCTACTGGAAGGTCCACCAGCTCGCCCGCTTCGAGCTGCGCCGGGTCGGACCCGAGGGGAACGCCGGGCCCGTCATCCGCACCAGCCCGAAGCTCAACTACTGCCTGCGCGACCTCGAGCGCACCCGGGCGGGCAAGCGCTCCCCCGAGAGCCGCCACTACCCCGGCTGCGACCAGGACCCCTACGCCAAGGCCGTGACCCTGGGCACCTCGGTC
>Ga0307499_10000666_pt1 | contig 11275 bp, 11 predicted proteins | sample 13_S_MG_FD_201363 | JGI IMG/M metagenome (GOLD analysis project Ga0307499, IMG submission 201363) | Soil microbial communities from Populus trichocarpa stands in riparian zone in the Pacific Northwest, United States - 13_S | ecosystem: Environmental > Terrestrial > Soil > Riparian zone > Trees... | reverse complement strand
GTCGGCCGGCGGGCGGGTCGGCCTGCAGCCGGCCGGCAGGCAGGCGGTAGGCACGCGGACGGCCCGGCAGGGCCGGCGGGCCGCTGGGCCCGGGCGGCCCGGCGGCCGGCTGCCGGCGGCCCGGCGTGCTGCCGGCCGGGCCGGCAGGCGGCCCGGGGCCGGGCGGGTGGCGGGTGGCGGCCCCGCGCGGGCCGGGCGGCGGCCGGGAGCCTAGGGTGATGCCTCGTGGCCGACGTCAGTGTCCGTCCGGCGCGGGCCGCGGACGTTCCGGAGATCGCGCGCATCCAGGTCGGCACCTGGCGGGCCGCGTACGCCGAACTGCTGCCCGCGGCGGTGCTCGCCGAGGCCACCGAGGAGGTGGCCGCCGCCCGGTGGTCCGCGGCGATCACCGCGCCGCCGTCGCCGGCGCACCGCGTGCTGGTCGCCCAGGAGCAGGACCAGGTGGTCGGGTTCGCCGCGTTCGGCCCGGCCGAGCCGGCCGGCGCCGACGACGACCCCGCCGGCGGCGAGATCTACGCGCTGCTGGTCGAGCCGCGCTGGGGCCGGCGCGGGCACGGCAGCCGGCTGCTCGCCGCGGTCGTCGACCACCTGCGCGAGGGCGGGATCGACCGCGCGCTGGCCTGGGTGGCCGACGGCGACGCCGCGTCCACCCGGTTCTACCGATCGGCCGGCTGGGAGCCGGACGGGTACGCGCGGACACTCGAGGACGCCGGCCGCACGCTGCGCGAATCGCGCTTGCACGCATCGCTGTTAGAGGGAGAGCTGGCAGAGGGAGACGAGTCGTGAAGTTCGCCGGGTTCCCGGAGCAGGCGCTGATCTTCTACGAGGGCCTGGAGGCGGACAACTCCAAGCCGTACTGGACCGATCACAAGGACGCGTACGAGAGCTGCGTCCGGGCGCCGATGGAGGCGCTGCTGACCGAACTGGAACCGGAGTTCGGCGCCGGCAAGATGTTCCGGCCGTACCGGGACGTGCGGTTCAGCAAGGACAAGACGCCGTACAAGACCGCGGCCGGCGCGGTGATCCCGGCGCCGGGCGGGGCCGGGGTGCTGTACGTGCAGCTGTCCGCGGACGGCCTGCGGGTGGCCGGTGGGATCTACCACGCCGAGTCCGACCATGTGCAGCGGCTGCGCCGGGCGGTGGTCGACGACGTCACGCACGCCGAACTGGACCGGGCGCTGACCGGGCTGCGCCGCGGCGGCTACCAGGTGGACGGGCACCGGCTGACCCGCACCCCGCGCGGCTACCCGGCCGACCACCCGCGCGCCGAGCTGCTGCGGCACAAGTCCTTGTACGCCGGCCGGAACTGGGAACCGGCGCCGTGGCTGCACGAGCGCACCGCACTCACCCGGGTCCGCACCGCCTGGCGCGCCTTCGGCCCGCTGAACAGCTGGCTCGCCGGCCACGTCGGCGCCTCCGCGGCCGCCGCCACCGGCTGACCCGCGCGCCGGCCGACGCCCGGAGGACGGCCGACCATAGCGCCGGTCAGGGCAGGATGAGGTGCAGGTCGCCGAACTCGTGCCAGCGGTAGCCGCCGGCCAGCGCGGCCCGGTAGGACGCGCAGAGCAGCTCCGGGCCGGCGACCGCGCTGAGCAGCTGCAGGTGCGACGCCTCGGGCGGGTGCCAGCCGGTGATCAGTCCATCCACAGTGGACACACCGCGGTCCGGGGTGATGACCAGGTCGGTCCAGCCGGCCGGCCCGCTGCCGGCGACCGACTCCAGCGCGCGTACCACGGTGGTGCCGACCGCGATCACCCGGCCGCCGTCCCGCCGCACCGCCGCCACTTCGTCCATTGTGGACTGCGGGACCGCGTACCACTCGCGGTACGGCGGCTCGCCGGCCTCCAATGAGGACACTCCGCAGTGCAGTACCAGCCCCGCGGTGCGCACCCCGCGGGCCCGCAGCCGGCGGAACGTGCGCGCGGTCAGCGGCCGACCGGCACTGGGCATCTCGGCGCTGCCCGGGGTGTCGGCGTAGCCGGTCCGGTAGGCGGCCAGCGGCCACGGCCCGGAGACGTAGCCGTACCGGATCGGTTGGCCGTGTGCGGTCAGCCACGCCCGCAGCGGTTCCGGCGTCGCCAGCCGCGCCGTCCAGAGCCGGGCCGGCGCGGTCGGGTCCGGATAGGGCCCGTGCACGTCCAGCCGGCCGCCGCCGGCCAGCCGGATCGTCGTGCCGGCCCGGTCGGCCGCCGACGGCGCCCCGCCCGGCCGGCCGTCCGGCTCGCGGATCTCCACCACCCAGTCGGACGCGGAGCCGGCCAGCGCCCGGGCCGGCGTCCAGCCGGCGTCCGGGTCCACTGTGGACAGGTGCACCTCGACCGGCGCGCCGGTCGAGGTGACCCCGCGCAGCGCGGCCGGCAGCGTGTCCGACGTGTTCAGCACCAGCAGGTCGCCGGGCCGCAGCACCGCCGGCAGGTGGTACGCCCGCCGGTGCGCCAGCCCCTCGGCCGCCGATGCCACCAGCATCCGGACGCCGTCCCGCGGCACCCCCCGCGCCTCCGGCGGCCCGGTCGCCACCAGCCCGTCCGGCAGCTCGAACGCCAGCTCGCCGCCGCAGTCCAGGGCCGCCGGCGCCGGCAATGCCCGCGCCGCGGTCATCGCGGCACCCCCGCCGGCACCGCGCCCGACGGCACCACGTCCGACGGCACGGCGTCCGGCGGCACGGTGGTGGGGGGTGGCGCGGCGGCGGTGAGGTCGGCGGCGGTGTAGCGGGCGCTCGGCAGGTCGCCGGTAATCAGGCGGTGCAGGGCGGGCAGCACGGTCTCCGGCTCGGGACGGTCGCTGATGTCCTCGCCGGGGAACGCGTCGGCCTGCATCCGGGTGCGCATGTCGCCGGGGTCCAGGGCGTACACCCGCAGCGCCGGCTCCTCGGCGGCGAGCACCCGGGCGACCTGGTCGAGCGCCGCCTTGCTGGCGCCGTAGCCGCCCCAGCCCGGGTAGCCCTCGACCGCGGCGTCGCTGCTGATCGCGACCAGCCGGCCGCCGGCCGCCCGCAACGCCGGCAGCAGCAGCTGGGCCAGCGCCAGGCTGCCGACCAGGTTCACCTCCAGCACGGCGCGCAGCGCCGCCAGGTCGTACTCCGCCAGCGGCGGCAGCGGCGTCTGGCCGAGCGCCGACGCGTTGAGGACGAGCAGGTCCAGACCCGGCCCGACGGCGGCGGCCAGCCGCCTGCGGTGATCGGGGTCGGTGAGGTCGCCCGGCACCGGGACCAGCCCGGAGCCACCGGCGCCACCACGGCCACCGGGATCGGCCGAGCCGCCGGGATCGGCGGGGTCGGCGGAGCCGCCGGGGTCGGCCAGCTGGCCGGCCGCGGCGGCGGCGAGGTCGGCGGCGGAGCGGGCGTCGATGACGACCTGCCAGCCGGTGGCGGCGAGGTCGCGGGCCAGCGCCCGGCCGAGACCGCGGGAAGCGCCGGTAATGAGTGCGGTACGCATACCTGCACCGTGCCGCCGCGCCGGCCCGCCGCCATCGGCTGTGGGCCTCCCCCGCCCTAGGACCTTGGTCCTAGTCCCACACCCGGCCCGCCGCACCGGTGACGACAGTGCCGGGTGACCGTCGCAGGGCCATCACCGGCACCCGAACCCGACACCGACCGCACCACCCCGTCACCCGCGTCCCGAACCCGTCACCAGCCCAAGGCGATCCGGGCCGGCTGCACCACGGCGACAGCCACCGTGACGCCGGCCACCCGCCGGTGACAGCGGAGCGGGTCAGTCCGGGGTGTCGACCAGGCCGTGGCGGACCGCGTAGAGGGCAGCCTGGGTGCGGTCGGCCACGCCGAGCTTGCCGAAGATGGCGCTGGCGTGTGCCTTCACGGTCTTCTCCGACAGGGCCAGCTCGCGGGCGATCAGCCGGTTGGACAGGCCGCGGGCGACCAGCCGCAGCACCTCGTGCTCGCGCGGCGTGAGCGGGTCGCGCACCGGTTCGGCCACGCTGTGCATCACGGTCGCCGCCACCGACGGGTGCAGCGGGGCGCCGCCGCCGTGCACCACCCGCAGTGCCTCGGCGAGCTCGGCCGGGCCGACGTCCTTCAGCAGGTAGCCGGCCGCGCCGGCCCGGATCGCCGGCAGCACCGCGTCCTCGCCGGCGAAGCTGGTCAGCACCAGCACCTTGACGTCCGGGTGGGCGGCGCGCAGCCGGCGGACCGCCTCCACCCCGGACATCCCGGGCAGCACCAGGTCCAGCAGCACCACGTCCGGGGCGAGCCCGGGGACCAGCGCCAGCGCCTGCTCGGCCGAGCCGGCCTCGCCGACCACGTCCATGTCGGCCTGCAGCCCGAGGAAGGTCCGCAGCCCGGCCCGGACCAGTTCGTGATCGTCCACCAGCAGCAGTCGGATCGGCGCCGGCGCCAGGGCGCCGGGAGCGTCAGCAGGCAGCGGGCACCTCCAGGGTGAGCCGGGTGCCGGCACCGGGCGCGGTGTCCACCCGCAGCACACCGCCGAGCGCCTCGGCCCGCTCCCGCATCGAGGTCAGGCCGAGCCGGCCGGAGCTGCGCCGGGTGGCGACCAGGTCGAAGCCGCAGCCGTCGTCGGCGACCACCAGCCGGACCGCGTCGCCGCCGGTGTCCAGGCTGATGGTGATCCGGCCGGCGGCGGCGTGCTGCAGCGCGTTCGACAGCGCCTCGGTGGCCACCCGGAACACCTCCCCCTCCACGGTGTGGTCGCGCAGCCGGGCCGGGCCACGCACGCTCAGCGTGAGCGGCACGTCATGCACCCGCCGCAGCAGTTCGATCCGCTTGCGCAGCGCGCCGGCCAGCCCGTCGGCGTCCAGGTCGGCCGGCCGCAGCGTCTCGACCAGCGAACGCATCTCGGCCAGCGCCGCGCCGGCCAGGTCGCGCAGCCGGTCCAGCTGCCCGGCCAGCGCCGAGTCGGGCGCGGGGCCGGCCATGGTGGCCGCGCTCTCCGCCGCCAGCGAGAGGCTGAACAGCGTCTGGGTGACCGAGTCGTGCAGGTCCCGGGCCAGCCGGGCGCGTTCCTGGGCCACCGACAGCTCGCGGGCCCGCTCGTTGCGCTGGGCGTTCACCACGGCCAGCGCGGCGTGTGCGGCGAGCGTCTCGACCAGCCGCTGGTCGGCGTCGGTGAAGTCGCCGCCGTCCCGGCGCTCGGCCAGGAACAGCTCGGCCAGCACCTCGCCGCCGGCCACGATCGGCACGCCCAGGAACGAGCTCAGGTCCGGGTGCGCGACGGGCCAGCCGACGAACCGCTCGTCGTCGCGGATGTCATGCAGCCGGATCGCCGCCGCGTCGTCCAGCAGCGCGCCGAGCAGGCCGTGCGTGCGCGGCAGCGCGCCGATCCGGGCCCAGGTCGCGGCGTCCACCCCGGCGGTGAGGAACAGGCTGAAGCCGCCGGCGCCGTCCGGCACGCCCAGCGCCGCGTACTCGGCGTGCGCCAGGTCCCGGGCCGCGTCCAGGATCACCCGCAGTACGGCCTCGGTCCGCCGCTCGGCGCCGAGTGCGAGCGCGACGTCCAGCAGCCGGCGCAGCGCGTCGGTCTCGGTCCCCATCCCCGCCATCGTGCCACCACGGCCCGCCGCACCCGGCCCACCGGGCTCACCGGGCTCAACACCCGCCCATCCGGACTCCCCGACTCAACCACCCGGCGAGGTGCCACGTCGCGGGCTGCCGGGCGGCTTGACGGACGCCGACCCGTTCGGCACTATTCGTTCGGTCCTGATAGTTCGGACCGAACGAATAGAGGGACGGTGCCGGAAGAGCGGTCGGCACGGGCGGTGGCGGACGAGGTGGGCCGCCTCTACCCGGCCGTCTACCTCCGGTTCAAGGCGCCGACGCGCGGGCAGAACGGGGCCGACGTCACCCCGCGGATGCTCGCCGTGCTCCGGCACCTGGCCGCGTCCGGGCCGCTGACCGTGGGCGAGCAGGCCGAACACCTGCGGCTGAGCAAACCGACGGTGAGCGAACTGGTCGACCGGCTGGAAACCAAGGGCCTGGTCTCCCGGATGCGGGACGACCGGGACCGACGCCGGGTCTTCGTCTGGCTGACCGCGGACGGCCAGGCCCGGGTCCGGGCGCACCCGCAGGTGCTCGGCCCGGACGACCTGACCAGGGCGATCGAGGCGATGCGGCCGGCCGACCGGGCCGCGCTGGTCCGCGGCCTGCGGGCGCTGCTGGCCGCGGCCGACCCGCCCGACCCAACCAACACCTGAGGAGGACGACAGTGACGGCGATGACCTGCGAGAGCTGCGGCATGCCGATGCGCACCGCCGAGGACCACGCCCCCGGCCACGCCGACGGCGCGATCTGCGCCTACTGCGCACCGGACGGCACGCTGCAGCCGTTCGAGGAGCGGTTCGAGCGGATGGTGCAGTGGTCGATGCGGCAGGACGGCAAGGCCCGGCCGGACGCCGAGGCGGCCACCCGGGACTACATGCGGGGCATGCCGGCCTGGCGCGACCACCCCGCGCTGCAGCAGTGAGCCGCGCGGGCTAGCTGGACTGCTCGGGCGGGGTGGCCGGCGCTGCCGCCGGCACCCCGCTCGGGGGCGAGGGCGAGGGCGGTGGCGGCGGCGCTCCGGAGACCCCGGTGGTGAGCCCGAACTCGCGGTGCAGCCGGGCCCAGAAGCCGTCCCGCAGCGCGCGCCGGGCGTCCTCGAACGGCCGCAGCGAACGGTTCAGGTTCTGCTCGGCCTCGACCAGCAGCTCCTTGTCGATGACGGTCGGCAGCACCGGGCCGGGCAGCAGGTCGGCCACATTGTCGCGGCCACGGGTGACCAGCCACTTGCCGGCGATGTGCTCGCCGATCTCCTCCATCGTCCGCCGGTCCGGCCCGAGCCGGCCGGGTGGCGAGGACGGCCGGCGCGGCGCGAAGACGTTCGCCGGGGTGGGCACGATCGGCCGGCCGCTGCTCGGCATGCCGGCATGCGGCGCGCCGTTGCCGTGCTCGCCACCGCCCTGGGCCGGCTCGAACGTGGCCGGTGGCGGCCGGGACGCGGCAGTGAAGCCGGGCTCGGCGGCCACATAGAGCCGGCACGACTCGGCGTCCAGCTCGTCGACGGTGTCGGCTTCCCAGACCAGCCGCTCGGCCTGGTTCACCCCGTACGGCGGCTCGACGCCCCAGACGTGCACCCGGACGCCGAACGCCTGCGCCGCCTCGACCGCGGACAGCATGTCCTCATCGCCGGCGATCAGCACCACGTCGGAGACCGCGCGGTGCCGGGCGAGCACCTCGAGATCCTGCCGGATCTGGGCGTCCACGCCCTTCTGCTGGCCGGCCGCGTTCAGGTTGCCCAGCCGCACCTTCACGTGCGGGAGGGCGGCGATCTGGCGTTGCTCCACGGTCGGCACCCGATCACGAGCGGCGTCATACCAGTACATCCGGAGCAATTCACCGGGCACCCGCTTGGCGGCCCGTTCGATCAGCGCGGTGATGAAGCCGTCGGCGGCAACCCGGAACGCCCGCCGCGACGTCGTTCCCAGTACCAGCAGGCCGACGGCGGCATACAGATAGCCGACGTCGACGAGGATCGCGTGTCTGCTACCGGCGGCTGGCCGGTCGGCCGAGAAGGGCTCGGTCATGGCCTCTCTCCCTCCCACGGGTCAACGCGGACAGTCACCAACTGGTATCACTCTACGTAATCTTCGCCTCTATCATATAGGCCCTATGAGTGAGGGGACAGATAGGCATCGTCTGGAACTAACCTGTGAAAATGCCGGTAGTTTTCCGACTAGTCGGGCCGCTGGGCATGGAAAAGCACTGAATAGCCAATTACCGCGCGCCGGAATCAAAGCCCGAGCAGTGACTCAAGGCCCACGGTGAGGCCGGGACGGGTCGGGACGGACCGCACCGCGAGCAGCACACCGGGCATGAACGAGACGCGGTCCAGCGAGTCGTGCCGGATCGACAGGGTCTCGCCGGCCGTGCCGAGCAGCACCTCCTGGTGCGCGACCAGCCCGGCGAGCCGGATCGAATGCACCGGCACTCCGTCAACCGAAGCGCCGCGAGCCCCATCCATGCTGGTGGTGGTCGCGTCCGGGGCCGGGCCGACGCCGGCCCGGCGGCGCGCCCCGGCGACCAGCCGGGCGGTCCGGGCGGCGGTGCCGCTGGGCGCGTCCACCTTCCCCGGGTGGTGCAGTTCGACGATCTCCACCGACTCGAAGAAGCGCGCCGCGAGCTGAGCGAACTGCATGCTCAACACCGCGCCGATGGCGAAGTTCGGCGCCACGATCACGCCCACCTCGGGCGTCTTCTCGGTCCAGCCGCGGACGGTCGCGATCTTCTCGTCATCGAAGCCGGTAGTACCGACGACACAGTGGATGCCCTCGTCGATACACCACCGGATGTTGTCGAGAACCACATCCGGATGGGTGAAGTCGACCACTACCTGGGCGCCCGCGTCGGCCACGCTGAACAGCCAGTCGCCGGCGTCCACCATCGCGACCAGGTCCATGTCCTCGGCCGCGTCGACCGCCCGGCAGGTCTCCGCGCCCATCCGGCCGCGGGCGCCGAGCACGCCCACCCGCAGCGGCTCGGCCCCCGACCGCACCGGCCCGGTCGGCACCCCACCCGCGGCCGGACCGCCCGGAGCCGGACCGCCCGGAGCCGGACCGCCCGGAGCCGGACCGCCCGGAGCGGGACCGCCCGGAGCCGGCTGGCTCGCCTCGCTCACCGCATCCACCACCCAACGCTCGCTTCGGACGGCACCCGCGGCGCCGCTGACAGAGGCTAGGACAGGTCGAAGTCGCCGTCGTCGAACGGGCCGACCACGGCCAGGCACTGCGGGCCGGTGAGCAGGTCGGCGGCGAGCGCGCGGACCTCGTCCGGGGTCACCGCGTCCACCCGGGCCAGCATCTCATCGACCTCGACCACCTCGCCGTAGGCCAGCTCGCCCTTGCCGATCCGGCTCATCCGGGAGCCGGTGTCCTCCAGCCCGAGCACCAGCCCGCCGCGCACCTGCCCCTTGCCCCGGGACACCTCCGCGTCGGTCAGCCCGCGCTCGGCGACGGCCTGCAGCTGCTCGCGCACCACGTCCAGCAGCTCGTGCACCTTGGCCGGGTGGCAGCCGGCCGAGACACCGATCGCACCGGCCCCGGCGTACTGCGTGGTGAACGAGTAGACCGAGTACGCCAGGCCGCGCTGCTCGCGCACCTCCTGGAACAGCCGGGAGCTCATCCCGCCGCCGAGCGCGCTGTTCAGCACGCCCAGGGCGTACCGGCGGTCGTCGTGCCGGGACAGCCCGAACGTGCCGAGCACCAGGTTGGCCTGCTCGGTGGACCGCCGGATGGTGGCCACCGCGCGGGCCGGCTTGCGCGGGGCTTTCCCGCCGGCCCGGGCCGGCTGCGGGGTGACCACGTCGGCGGCGCCGCTCGCGCCGCCGAACGCGGCCCGGACCAGCCGGAGCACCGTGCGGTGCTCCAGCTGACCGGCCGCGGACACCACCATCGACTCCGGCCGGTACCGGCGCTTGTAGTAGCCGGCGATCTGGTCCCGGCGCATCGACTCGATCGACTCGACCGTGCCGACCACCGGCCGGCCCAGCGCGGTGTCGCCGAACAACGCCTCGCCGAACACGTCGTGCACCGCGTCGGAGGGATCGTCGTCGCGCATGGCGATCTCCTCCAGGATGACCCCGCGCTCGCTCTCCACGTCCTCGGCGCCCAGCGTGGCACTGGTGACCACGTCACACACCAGGTCGGCGGCCAGCGGCAGGTCCTCGGCCAGCACATGCGCGTAGTAGCAGGTGTGCTCCTTGGAGGTGAACGCGTTCAGCTCGCCGCCGACCGCGTCCATCGCCGCCGAGATCTCCAGCCCGGAGCGCTGCCGGGTGCCCTTGAACAGCAGGTGTTCCAGGAAGTGCGAGGCGCCGGCCAGCGCCGGCGTCTCGTCCCGGGAACCCACCCCGACCCAGACGCCGAACGCGGCCGATCGCATGCCGGGCATGGTCTCGGTGACCACCCGCAGCCCGTTCTGCAGCACGGTGCGGCGCACCGAGCTGCCCGCGGCGTCCCGGGCCAGGACGCGGGTGGTGCCCGCCCGCTGCAGCGCGGGCGGGCGGTTCGCCGCCACTAGCGGTCCGCGCCCGCCGTGGCCGGCGCCGGCGCCGGGGCTGCCGCCGCGGCCGCCTCCTCACGCACCGGCACCAGGCTGATCTTGCCGCGGGCGTCGATGTCGGTGATCTCGACCTGCAGCTTGTCGCCGACCTTCACGACGTCCTCGACCTTGCCGATGCGCTTGCCGTTGCCGAGCTTGCTGATGTGCACCAGCCCGTCCCGGCCGGGCAGCAGCGAGACGAACGCGCCGAACGCGGCGGTCTTCACCACCGTGCCCAGGAACCGCTCCCCCACCTTCGGCAGCTGCGGGTTGGCGATCGCGTTGATCCGGTCGACCGCGGCCTGCGCGGACGGACCGTCGGCGGCACCGACGTAGATCGTGCCGTCGTCCTCGATGCTGATCTCGGCGCCGGTCTCGTCCTGGATCGCGTTGATGACCTTGCCCTTCGGGCCGATCACCTCGCCGATCTTGTCCACCGGGATGGTGAGCGTGGTGACCCGCGGCGCGTACGGGCTCATCTCGTCCGGCGCGTCGATGGCCTCGTTCATCACGTCGAGGATGTAGAGGCGGGCGTCCCGGGCCTGGGTCAGCGCGGCGGCCAGCACATCGGACGGGATGCCGTCCAGCTTGGTGTCCAACTGCAGCGCGGTGACGAACTCCTTGGTGCCGGCGACCTTGAAGTCCATGTCGCCGTAGGCGTCCTCGGCGCCGAGGATGTCGGTCAGCGCGACGTACTCGGTCTTGCCGTCGACCTCGTCACTGACCAGGCCCATCGCGATGCCGGCGACCGGCGCGCGGAGCGGCACGCCCGCGTTCAGCAGCGCCATCGTGCTGGCGCACACCGAGCCCATCGAGGTGGAGCCGTTCGACCCGAGCGCCTCGGACACCTGCCGGATCGCGTACGGGAACTCCTCCCGCGCCGGCAGCACCGGGATCAGCGCCCGCTCGGCCAGCGCGCCGTGCCCGATCTCGCGCCGCTTCGGCGAGCCGACCCGGCCGGTCTCCCCGGTCGAGTACGGCGGCATGTTGTAGTTGTGCATGTAGCGCTTGGACTTGTCCGGCGAGAGCGTGTCCAGCTTCTGCTCCATGCCCAGCATGTTCAGCGTGGTGACGCCCAGGATCTGGGTCTCGCCGCGCTCGAACAGGGCCGAGCCGTGCGCCCGCGGGACGACCTCGACCTCGGCCGAGAGCGGCCGGATGTCGGTGATGCCGCGCCCGTCGATGCGCACCTGGTCGGTGAGGATCCGACGGCGGACGAGCTTCTTGTTGAGC
>Ga0307499_10000665_pt1 | contig 11284 bp, 10 predicted proteins | sample 13_S_MG_FD_201363 | JGI IMG/M metagenome (GOLD analysis project Ga0307499, IMG submission 201363) | Soil microbial communities from Populus trichocarpa stands in riparian zone in the Pacific Northwest, United States - 13_S | ecosystem: Environmental > Terrestrial > Soil > Riparian zone > Trees... | reverse complement strand
GCGTGAGCCCCGCGGGTGTGTCGATGTCGAGCACACCGCGAGCCGCGCTGACGCGCGCCGGCTGCTCGGCTTCGATGCGCCAGCTCGCGAGGCCGTGATTGAAATCGTCGCGGTAGAGAAGTTTGCCGGGGGCGACCGACGCGCAGCCCGCGACGATCAGCAGTGCGGCCGCGAGCGCGGCGCTAACGAATGTGCGCGAGGATGCCGTCGAGCTCATCGAGCGAGTGGTAACTGACGACGACCTTGCCCTTGCCGGAGGCGGTGGTGTGCTGGATCTGCACCGGCGCGCCGAGTTTTTCCGACAACTCGTCCTGCAGCCGCTGCACGTTGGGATCGAGGCCCTTGGCTTCTTTCGGGGCACTGCCGCCCGCGGCGCGCGTCAGGATGCCGCGCACCATACCTTCGGTGTCGCGCACCGAGAGGCCACGCTTCGCGACCAGCGTGCCCACCTCCACCTGCTGGCGCCGCTGCGTGAGCGCGAGCAACGCGCGCGCGTGACCCATCTCGAGCTCGCGGCGTTCGACGAAGGCGGTGATCTCCGGCGCGAGCTCGAGCAGACGCAAGAGGTTCGACACCGCAGCGCGCGAGCGGCCCACGGCGTCCGCCGCCTGCTGATGCGTGATGCCGAATTCGCTGATGAGCCGTTCGAGCGCGCGGGCTTCCTCGAGCGGGTTCAGGTTTTCGCGTTGGATGTTCTCGATGAGCGCCATCGCGATGGCCGCTTCGTCGGGAACGCGACGGATGACTGCCGGGATCGTGGCGAGGCCCGCGATCTGCGCCGCGCGCCAGCGGCGTTCGCCGGCGATGATTTCGTAGCGCTGCGAATCGCCGGGGGCGGCGCCATCGACGGCGCGGACGACGATCGGCTGGATGATGCCCTGGGACTTGATCGATGCCGCCAGCTCCTCGAGCGACTCCTGCCGCATGTCGACGCGCGGCTGGTACTTGCCCCGCTGCAGCAGGTCCAACGGAAGATTGGCGAGCTCGTCACCGGCCAGCTTGGCCGCGGGCGCCTGCGAAGCGGATGCTCCTTCGGCGGCCGCTGGCTCGGGGCGCTTGGACATCTGGCCGAGCAATGCCTCGAGTCCGCGACCCATCACCGGTTTCTTCTGGCTCATGGCGGGGGATGATATCCGCGAAATGGGGTCAGACCCCAATTCGCCAGACCCTCAATTGAGCGGGTGTTCACCGTCGGCGGCCGTGTCGGCCGGCGGCGCGACCTCGGGCTCATTGGCCGCGTCGTCGTCCTTGCGCAGCATCTCGCCGGCGAGGGCGAGATACGCCAGCGCGCCACGCGAATCCTTGTCGTGCTGCAGGACCGGCTTGCCGAACGACGGGGCCTCGGCGAGCCGCACGTTGCGCGGCACGATGGTGCGGAACACCTTGTCGCCGAAATGCGCGATGAGCTGGCTCGACACCTCGTTGGCGAGATTGTTTCGCGGATCGAACATCGTGCGCAGGATGCCTTCGATCTCGAGGTTGGGGTTCACGGCGCTCTTGATCTGCTCGATGGTGCCGACCAGCGCCGAGAGCCCCTCGAGCGCGTAGTACTCGCACTGCATCGGGATCAGCACGCTCTGCGCCGCGACCAGCGCGTTCAGCGTCAGCATGTTCAGCGCCGGCGGGCAGTCGATGAGGATGACTTCGTACTGGTCGTAGATGGGCCGCAGCGCGTTGCGCAGCTTGAGCTCGCGGCCCGCCATGGTAGTTAGCAGGCGGACTTCGGCGGCGGTCAGGTCCTGGTTGGACGGCATGAGCGCGAGGCCGGGCGTGGCTTCCAGGTTGATGATGACCGACGCGGCATCCGCCTCGCCTAACAACACGTCGCCGGTGCCGCGCGTGATCTGCGCCTTCTCGACACCGCAGCCCATGGTGGCGTTGCCCTGCGGATCGATGTCGATGAGGAGCACGCGGCGGCGCGTCGCGGCGAACGAGGCCGCGAGATTCACGGCGGTGGTCGTCTTGCCGACGCCGCCCTTCTGGTTCGCCACCGCGATGATTCGCTTCATGGCGGGCATCTTACTCCGCGAACCGCGGAGTCGTTGCGCGAGTTACGAGGGCTTTTTCTGACGCGAGAGGGCGACAACGTGGCGCTCGGCATCGAGGCCCGGGACGCGCAGCACCGAGACTTTCGCGCGCCAGCCGCGCGGCACGGTGCGCAGCTCTTCGGCGGGATGGCGCCCCTTCATCGCGATCAGCCGGCCCTCGGGCGCGACCAGGTGTCCCGCGTTATGTAGTACGTCGATGAGACTGCCGACCGCGCGCACGATCACGGCGTCGTACTTCGGCTCGTCGAGATTCTCGGCGCGCATGGCCACGGCCTTCGCATTCGGGATCGCGAGCGCCTCGATGGCCTCGTTCACGAAGCGGATCTTCTTCTGCGTGCCGTCGATGAGCATGAACTCGCGCTGCGGACAGGCGATCGCGAGAGGCAGGCCCGGAAATCCTCCGCCGGTGCCCACGTCGAGAACCGTCTTGGCGTCGAGCAGGTCCGGCACGATCGACAGGCTGTCGAGCATGTGCAGCGTGAGGATGCCTTCCGGCGAGACGATCGACGTGAGGTTCACGTGTTCGTTGCGTTCGCGCAGCAGCAGCCCGAGGCGCCAGAGCTTGTCGATCTGCGAATCGTCGAGGGGCGAGCCGAGTTCGGCGGCGCCCGCGGCGAGCTGCGCCTTCCAGGCGGTTTCGTCGAAGTTGTTAGTCATCGGGCTCAGTTCGCGACGAGCGCGGCCATGAATTCGTTCACGGGGAGCGAATCGAAATCCTTGCGCGCGAACAACGCCTTGATGGACTCGGTCTGCCGGGGCGGAAAATGTGCGGCCACGGAGCTCTCGAACTTCTGCACCAGCAGCGGCATGCCTTCCGCGCGGCGCTTGCGATGACCCACCGGGAAGTCGACGCGCATCTCGAGCTTGCTGCCGCCGTTGAAGTGGATGTGCAGCGCGTTGCCGATGTGGCGCTTGTCGCGCTCGTAGTATTCCTTCGTAAAGGTGCTGTTCTCCCGCACCTCCATCCTGGCGCGCAACACGTCGACGCGTGGATCGCTGGCGATCGAGTCTTCGTAGTCCGCCGCGGTGAGCCGCCCGAATATCAGCGGCACGGCCACCATGTATTGGATGCAGTGATCGCGATCGGCGGGGTTGGCGAGCGGCCCGGTCTTGTCGATGATGCGGACGCCCGGCTCCTGCGTCTCGATGACGATGCGATCGATCAGCGCGAGCCGGTCTTTGACCTGCGCGTGCAGCGCCATCGCGCATTCCACCGCGGTCTGCGCGTGGAATTCCGCCGGGAAGCTGATCTTGAACAGCACGTTTTCCATCACGTAGCTGCCGAGCGGCTGCGCCAGCGTCAGCGGCTTGCCCTTGAACAGCGCGTCCTGGAAACCCCAGGTCTTCGCGCTCAACGCCGAGGGATAACCCATCTCGTTCTTGAGCGCGAACAGCGCATGGCGCACCGCGCGGCTGGTGGCGTCTCCGGCCGCCCAGCTCTTGCGCGATCCGGTGTTGGGCGCATGGCGATAGGTACGCAATGCGCCGCCGTCGATCCACGCGTTCGACAGCGCATTCACGATCTGTTCGAGCGAACCGCCCAGCATGGCCGTGGCCACGGCCGTCGACGCGACGCGCACCAGCAGCACGTGATCGAGGCCGACGCGGTTGAAGGAATTCTCCAGCGCCAGCACGCCCTGGATCTCGTGCGCCTTGATCATGGCGGTGAGCACATCGCGCATCGTCTGCGGCTTCTCGCCGAGCAGGATGGCGCGGCGAGATAGATAGTCCGAAACCGCGAGGATGGCGCCGAGGTTGTCGGACGGGTGGCCCCACTCCGCGGCGAGCCAGGTGTCGTTGAAGTCGAGCCAGCGCACCATCGCGCCGATGCTGAACGCGCCCATGACCGGATCGAGCTCATAACTCGTGCCCGGCACGCGCGAACCGCCCGGCATGGTGGCGCCGGGCACCACCGGCCCTAACAACCTCGTGCACGCCGGATACTTCAGCGCCTGGAAGCCGCAGGCCAGCGTGTCCATGAGGCAGTATTTCGCCGTCTCGTAGGCCTGGGCGCTGTCGACGGCGTAGTTCTTCGTGTAGTCGGCGATGGCGACCAGGAGTTCGTCCGGGTTCGGGCGTTGCGCGGACTTGTGATCGTGCGAGGACATTCCGGAGCGTTACCTCTTCTTGCGCATCGGTTCGATGACGATGTCGGGCGAGCGCCGCATCACGGCCGCTGCGCCATCGGCACGAACTTGCGGTTCTCAGGCCCGATGTAGTTGGCCGCCGGGCGGATGATCTTGCCGTCGTCGCGCTGCTCCATCACGTGCGCGCTCCAGCCGGTGACGCGCGCCATGACGAACAGCGGCGTGAACATCGCGGTGGGAATGCCCATGAGGTGGTAGCTCACGGCGCTGTACCAGTCGAGATTGGCGAACATGCGCTTGACGTTCATCATGATCCACTCGATGCGCTCGGCGATCTCGTACCGCTTGAGATCGCCGGCGTCGGCGGCCAGCTTCTGCGCCACGCGCTTGATCACCACGTTGCGCGGATCGGACACGGTGTACACCGGGTGCCCGAAGCCGATCACGATCTCCTTGTTCGCCACGCGCCGGCGGATGTCCGCCTCCGCGTCGTCCGGCGTGTCATAGCGCTCCTGGATCTCGAGCGCCACTTCGTTGGCGCCGCCGTGTTTCGGCCCGCGCAGCGCGCCGATGGCGCCGGTGATGCACGAGTAGATGTCGGAGCCCGTGCCGGCGATCACGCGCGCGGTGAACGTGGACGAATTGAACTCGTGCTCGGCGTAGAGATTCAGCGAGGTGTGCATGGCGCGCACCCAGTTCGCCGGCGGCGCCTTCCGGTGCAGCAAGTGCAGGAAATGCCCGCCCACGGAATCGTCGTCGGTCTCGACGTGGATGCGCCGGCTGCTGTGCGAGAAGTGATACCAGTAGCAGAGCATCGACCCGAAACTCGCCACCAGGTGATCGGCAATTTCGCGCGCCCCCGCGGCGTTGTGGTCGTTGGCTTCGGGCAGCACGCAACCGAGCGCCGATGCGCCGGTGCGCATGACGTCCATGGGATGTGTGGCCGGCGGGAGCTGCTCGAGGATCGCGCGCACCGGAGCCGGGATGCCGCGCAGGTTCTTGAGCTTGGCCTTGTAGGCGGCGAGCTCGTGGACGTTCGGCAGCTTGCCGTGGATCAGTAGATAGGCCAGCTCCTCGAACTCGCAGGTCTCGGCCACTTCGAGGATGTCGTAGCCGCGGTAGTGCAGGTCATTGCCGGTCTTGCCCACGCTGCTCAGCGCGGTGTTGCCGGCCGCGACGCCGGAGAGCGCGACGGACTTCTTCGGCTTGGGGGTCTCCGGCGGGCTGTTCATTTCTTGTCCTTCTCCACGGCGAACAGATCATCCAGCTTCCGCTCGTAGGCGTGGTAGTCGAGAAACTTGTAGAGGTCGTCGCGCGTCTGCATGGCTCCGACGACGTTCTTCTGCGTGCCGTCGCGGCGGATTGCTTCGTACACCTTGAGCGCCGCGAGGTTCATGGCGCGATACGCGGAGCAGCAATGCAGCACGATGTCGACGCCGACGCCGCCGAGCTCCTCGCGCGTATATAAAGGTGTCTTGCCGAATTCGGTGATGTTCGCGAGCACCGGCACGCGCACCGCATCGCGCACCTTGCGATACATCGGCAGATCGGTGATGGCCTCGGGAAAGATCGCGTCGGCGCCCGCCTCTACGCATTTGACGAGACGTTCGATGGTGCGCTCGAGCCCTTCGCTCGCGAGTGCGTCGCTGCGAGCCATGATGACGAAGCTCGCGTCCTGGCGCGCATCGACGGCCGCTTTCACGCGATCGACCATTTCCTGCGCCGGCACCACTTCCTTGCCCGGCCGATGACCGCAACGTTTCGCCTGCACCTGGTCTTCGATGTGCATGCCGGCGGCGCCCGCCTTGGTAAATGATTTCACCGTGCGCGCGATGTTGAACGCGCCGCCCCAGCCGGTGTCCGCGTCGACCAGCAACGGCAGGCCGCTCGCCTCGGTGATCCGGCGGATGTCGATGAGCACGTCGTCCATGGTGCTGATGCCCAGGTCCGGAAGTCCGAGTGAGTTCGCCGCGACACCGCCGCCGGATAGATAGAGCGCGCGAAACCCGGTCGCTTCGGCCATGCGTGCCGCATACGCGTTGATGGCGCCGACCACCTGCAGGGGTTTTTCGGCCTCGATGGCCGCACGGAACTTTGCGCCCGCGGAAAGCTGGGCACGCGGGGAATTACTCATGGCGCGAAGTTTACGGCTGGGAGCCGATCTTTACGACAGTACGGCCGGTCACTTTTCCGTCGATGTAGGCCTGGAACGCGCCCGGCAGCTCGGCGAATGCAATCGTGCGGCTCGCGATGAGGTCCAGGTGGCGCGGGCGCAAGTCCGCGGCGATGCGCCGCCAGACGTCGAGGCGCTCCGCGCGCGGGGTCGCCGACGAATTGATGCCGAGCAGATTCACGCCGCGCAGGATGAAGGGCATGACGGTGGTCTTGAGGTCGGCGCCGGCCGCGAGCCCAACACTTGCGATATTCCCCCAGAAATCCACCTGGCGTGTGAGCCCCGCGAGAATCTCGCCGCCGACGCTGTCGATGGCGCCGGCGTATCGCGCGGGTTCGAGCGCGCGGCTGCCGAGCTGGAAATCACCGCGCAGCTCGATCTTGCTAGCGCCTAACGAGCGCAGATAGTCGGACGAGGCGGCCTTTCCGGTGACGGCGATCACCTGGTAGCCGCGGCCCGCCAGCATGTCGATGGCGATGCTGCCCACACCGCCGGTGGCGCCGGTCACCACGATGGGTCCGCGCGCGGGTTCCTGGCCATTGCGCTCCATGCGGTGGATCGCGAGCGCCGCGGTGAAACCCGCCGTGCCGAGCGCCATCGCGTGGAACGCATCGAGGCCGGGCGGCATCGGGATCACGCTGTCGGCCTTGACGCGCGCGTATTCGGAGTATCCGCCGTCGAAACTCTCCGACAGTCCGCAGCCCGTCACCAGCACGGCGTCGCCCGGCCGGTAGCGCGGATCTTCGGAAGTTTTCACGGTGCCCGCGAGGTCGATGCCGCCCACGAGTGGATAGCGGCGCAGGATTTTTCCCGCGCCGGTCGCGGCGAGCGCGTCCTTGTAGTTGATGCCGGAATACTGCACGTCGATGACGACCTCGCCGGGCGTCAGCGCGTCGAGCGTCAGATCTTCGAAGCCCGCGGAAATCTTCCCGCCGGTGTCGTGGATGCGAAAGGCCTTGAAGGTGCTCATGTACGTTTCCTCAACCGATGTCGGCCTTCATTTGCTGCCAGTCGCCCCGGCAGGAAAACACGCTGGTCTTGATCACGATCATCGGGAAGACGGCCGTTTCTCCTTCCGCTCGCGGCGCCAGCACCGTGAGATCGCACACCGATTTTCGGGCGGAGTTGAAGAACCGCATCTGCAGGTGCTCGCCGCGCGGCGTGAGCTGCGTGCGATAGGGTGTCCGCACGACCTCATCGCAGCTGAAGCCGCGGCCAGCATTCAGGCGCAGAAGCTCGCAGCCGCCGATGAAGGGCAGCAAGCCGCATACCAGCACCAGCTTCGTGACGCCAACGCGCCGCACCAGTCGAGCTCCCCGTCCCGGACAGGCTAGTATCCTGCCATGAATTACGACTACGACCTGTTCGTGATCGGCGCCGGCTCGGGCGGAGTTCGTGCGGCGCGGATCGCGTCGCTGGCGGGTGCGAAGGTGGCGGTGTCCGAGGAGTACCGCATCGGCGGCACCTGCGTGATCCGCGGCTGCGTGCCCAAGAAATTCCTGGTGTACGGCGCGGAGTTCTCGCAGATGCTCGCCGACGCACCGGGATACGGCTGGAAGGTGGGCGACGCCTCATTCGACTGGCCCACACTGCGCGACAACGTGCAGACGGAAGTCACGCGGCTCTCCGGCATCTACACCACGAATCTCGCGAAAGCCGGGGTGACTGCGTTCGAAGAGCGCGCCGAGGTCGTCGATGCGCACACCGTGAAGCTCGACAAGTCCGGCACCCAGCTCACGGCGGAGAGAATCCTCATCGCCACCGGCGGCCGCCCCTATCTACCGGAAGGGTTACCCGGACTCGAACTCGGCATCACCTCGAACGAGGCGTTCCTGCTCGAGAAGCTCCCCGAACGCGTGCTCATCGTGGGCGGCGGCTACGTGGCGCTCGAATTCGCGAACATCTTCCACGGCCTCGGGTCGAAGGTGCGGATCCTCCATCGCGGCGACAAGCTGCTGCGCGGCTTCGACGAAGACCTGCGCGCGCACATGCACATCGAAGTGGAGCGCGGTGGCACCAAGCTCACCATGAAGGCCACGCTGACCAGACTGGAAAAGGCGGGCGGCGCGATCAGCGCCACATTGTCCACCGGCGAGAAGGTGGAGACCGACGTGGTGCTGTTCGCGATCGGGCGCGATCCGAACACGAAAGGACTCGGGCTCGAACGCGCGGGCGTGAAGCTCGACGACGCCGGCGCGGTGATCGTGGACGAATTCTCGCAGAGCTGCGTGGAGTCGATCTACGCCATCGGCGACGTGACCAATCGCATGAATCTCACGCCGGTCGCCATCCGTGATGGCCATGCATTTGCGAACACCGTCTACAACAAACTGCCGACGCCGGTGGATCACAGCTTCGTGCCGAGCGCGGTGTTCGGCCGCCCGCCGATCGGCACCGTCGGCCTGTCGGAGGCCGACGCGCGTCGAAGCTACGACGCCGTCGACATCTACCGCGCCAGCTTCCGCCCCATGCGCAACATGCTCACTGCGAACCAGGAGCGCACGCTCATGAAGATCGTGGTGGACGGCAAGTCGGGCAAGTTGTTAGGCATCCACATCGCCGGCGAAGACGCGCCGGAGATGATCCAGCTCGCGGCCGTCGCGGTGAAGGCCGGCATCACCAAGCAGCAGTGGGACAGCACCATGGCGCTGCATCCGACCGCCGCGGAGGAACTCGTGCTGTTGCGCGAGAAGGTGCAGTCGGCGGCCAGTCCGGCCTAGCGCACGTACTGCGGAAAGAGGGATTCGAGCCGCTCCGTGAACGCGAGGTGGGCCAGTGACAGATCGAGCAGCGCCTTGTTGCCGGTACGCAGGCCGGCGGCGCGAATCGATAGATAGTCGCGCCAGCTCCTCGAGATTGCCAGCTCGATTTCCCGCAGACCCATCAACTCGATGCCCATGAACTCCTCGGTGTTGTAGATGCGCGAGGTCACGCTCAGCCAACGCGCCTCGAAATCCTCCAGCGGTTCGGCAGTGTCGGAATCACGCACATAAACGTAGTCGGAGTGCAGTTTTTCCATTTCGGCGCGGAACAGATCGAACTGCCTGCGCGCGACCTCGTAGGCGGGATCTCCAGGCACGATGGGGACGATTCCATCGCGCGACGGGCGCGCCGGTGACGAACGAGGTCTCGCTTCCGCCCTCGTCGCGGGTACCACGACCGGCTTGGGCGACGCTTGCTCCGATGCTCCGGGAAGCTCCGGTGGTTCCAGGTGCACTGGTTCGGCAATCTCGTACGCGGGCTGAACGACTGGTACACGCGAAGCGGGCGCGCCAGCAGACACTCGTGTTCCTGCATCCGAGGCCGACGGTGAGGCCTGACCAACAGCGGAATCCTTCGCCGGGAGCGCGGCGGGTCGCGCAATGGACTCGGCGCCGGCGGCAACGCGATTTTCCGCGAGATAGCGCTGCAGGATCCGTGCGCCCATCCCGAGGGTCACGATGCCCACCACCACCCAGGCCGCCATTCGTCGATCGATTCGATACTTGCGAGAGTGACCGGTGCCGACATCTTCGAGTTCCACGGTGTGATGCGTCGGCAACAGGGTGACGATTTCGGCCGCGGCGTTTCGATCGCTGGCCCAGAATGGCAGCACGGCACGCGCGGATTTCGGAGTGCTGTATTCCAAGCGAAGCGCGTTGCCTTCGCGATAGACCTCCAGGAGATTGCTCGCGGCGATGCGACGTGACTTCGAGCGCACAAACAATGTCAGCAACCCGCGCCGCGCAGCGACGCTGATGCCGGAAGCATCGATGCTCAGGCGCCCCTCGCCCTTCCATCGGTATTCGTTCGCCGGCGCTTCGAAGAGTCCCGCAAGGCCGGCGGATCGTGCAAACCGGATGTCGAACGTCTGCGCCATGACTGTCGCTCCCGCGAATCGCCCTGGAACGCGCCGACTATCCTCCTAACGAGAAGCTTTCGGTAGAGCGAACGCCATCACCGAGTCCGCCTTTCCCCACGCCTTGCCGTCGCCGCCCGCCGCGATCACCACGTATTGACGGCCGTCGGCGCCCTGGTAGGTCATCGGCGTCGCCTTGCCGCCCGCCGGTAGTTTGAACTTCCACAGCTCCCTGCCCGTGTCGATGTCGAACGCGCGCACGTAGGCGTCGAGGGTGGCGCCGATGAAGACGAGACCGCCGGCCGTGGTGATGGCGCCGCCGAGATTGGCCATGCCGCCGTCGGCAGGAAGTGGTGGGACGCCGATCCTGTCGAGCCCTTCGCCCGTGCCCAGCGGCACATCCCAGAGGGTTTTGCCGGTCTTGAGGCTGAACGCGGTCAGCGTGCCGAACGGCGGCGCGGTGCAGGGCGAGCGGCGGCTCGACAGCCAGGTCTCGCGCTGCATGATGTACGGGGTGCCCCGCATGTCGGTGAATTCCTTGCCGACGCGCTCACCCTCCGTCAGCTTCTCTTTCATCACCTTCCAGGTCTCACGCGGAATCAGCTTGACCACGGCGGCGAGCCGGTTGTTAGGCACGATGGCGATGCCGCGATCGCTGTCGTAGGCGACGCCGCCCCAGTGCGCGCCCCCGATGTTGGCGGGCAGTTGAACACTGCCGCGCTCCGACGGCGGCGTGAACGGCCCGTCGTAGCGCAGCGTCGCGAAGCGAGCACGGCATTCGGCGAGGTCTTCGGGCGTCGCGCCCCAGATGTCATCAGCCGTGAGCGTGCGAAACCCCGTGTTCATCGAAGACAGCGGCTGCGTGGGCGAGGTGATTTCACCCGGGATGTCGCTCTTCGGCACGGCGCGTTCCTCGACCGGGAACAGCGGCGCACCCGTCGCGCGATCGAACACGAACAATTGCGCGGTCTTGGTTCCCTGCAGCACCGCGGCCTTGCCGTCGGGCAGCGTGATCAGCGCGGGCGGCGACGCGTTGTCGTAGTCCCAGAGATCGTGGTGCACGGTCTGGAAATGCCAGACCATCTTTCCGGTGGACGCACGCAACGCGACCAACGAGTTCGCGTAGCGGTTGTCGCCG
>Ga0307499_10000664_pt1 | contig 11295 bp, 6 predicted proteins | sample 13_S_MG_FD_201363 | JGI IMG/M metagenome (GOLD analysis project Ga0307499, IMG submission 201363) | Soil microbial communities from Populus trichocarpa stands in riparian zone in the Pacific Northwest, United States - 13_S | ecosystem: Environmental > Terrestrial > Soil > Riparian zone > Trees... | reverse complement strand
CCTGACCGTGAAATCGAAGGGCGAAGTCGCAGCGCTTGCCGACACCATCAACAACATGACCGAGACGCTGGCGACCTTCGCCGATCAGGTGACCAGCGTCGCGCGCGAAGTCGGCGTCGAGGGACGGCTCGGCGGCCAGGCCAACGTGCCCGGCGCCGCCGGCACCTGGAAGGACCTCACCGGCAACGTCAACCTGCTCGCCGCGAACCTGACCTCGCAGGTGCGCGCGATCGCCGAGGTCGCGACCGCCGTGACCAAGGGCGACCTGACCCGCTCGATCCAGGTCGACGCCCGCGGCGAGGTGGCCGAACTCAAAGACAACATCAATACGATGATCGGCAACCTCCGCCTGACGACGCAGGTGAATACCGAACAGGACTGGCTGAAGACCAACCTCGCCAAATTCACCAACATGCTGCAAGGCCAGCGCGACCTCTCCACCGTCGGCCGGCTGCTGCTGACCGAACTGGCGCCGCTGATCAACGCCCATATGGGCGTGATCTATCAGACCGAGAGCGCGGACAGCCCGCAATTGCGCCTGCTCTCCGCCTATGCCGGCGACGGGGCCAATCCGCATCCGCAACTCGTGCAATTCGGCGAGGGGCTGATCGGCCAATGCGCGATGGACAAGCGCCAGCGGCTGGTGTCGGACATTCCGACCGACACGGCGCCGATCAATTCGGCGCTGCTGCGCATCGTCCCGAAGAATCTCGTCGTGCTTCCGGTGCTGTTCGAGAACCAGGTCAAGGCGGTGATCGAGCTTTCCTCGATCTCGTCGTTCACGACCTCGCAGATGACCTTCCTCGAACAGCTCACCGACTCCATCGGCATCGTGCTCAACTCGATCGAGGCCACGATGCAGACCGAGGGCCTGCTGAAACAGTCGCAGCAGCTCGCCGGCGAACTGCAGACGCAGCAGAAGGAACTGCAGCAGACCAACGAGCAGCTCGAACAGAAGGCGCAGCAGCTTGCCGAACGCAACGTCGAGGTGGAAAGAAAGAACCAGGAAATCGAACAGGCCCGCCGCGCGCTGGAGGAAAAGGCGACCGAGCTTTCGCTGACCTCGAAGTACAAGTCCGAATTCCTCGCCAACATGTCGCATGAGCTGCGCACGCCGCTCAACAGCATCCTGATCCTCGGCCAGCAGCTCACCGAAAATCCGGACGGCAATCTGTCGGCAAAACAGGTCGAGTTCGCCCGCACCATCCACGGCGCCGGCACCGACCTGCTCAACCTGATCAGCGACATCCTCGACCTGTCGAAGATCGAATCCGGCACCGTGACCGTGGATGCCGAGGAAATCCTGACATCGAGCCTCTTAGAGACCGTCGGGCGGCCGTTCAGGCACGAGGCCGATAACCGCCATCTCTCGTTCAACATCAATGTCGATGAGAACCTCGCCCGCAGCATGGTGACCGACTCCAAGCGCCTGCAGCAGGTTCTGAAGAACCTGCTGTCGAACGCGTTCAAGTTCACCGCGGAGGGCGGCGTGAAGCTGAACGTATCCGCCGCCGTCGGCGGCTGGAGCGCCGAGCATCCGATCCTCAATCAAGCGCCCGCTGTCATCGCCTTCGAGGTGACCGACACCGGCATCGGCATTCCGTCGGAGAAACAGAAACTGATCTTCGAGGCGTTCCAGCAGGCCGACGCCGGCACCAGCCGCAAATACGGCGGCACCGGCCTCGGCCTCGCCATCAGCCGCGAACTCGCGGGCCTGCTCGGCGGCGAAATCCACCTGCGCAGCGCGCCCGGCAAGGGCTCTACCTTCGTGCTCTATCTGCCGCTGAAATATTCCGGTCCGACGGTTGCGCCACGGGCCCCTGCCCCGTCGCCTTTCGCGTCGACGCCGGCGTTGCAGGTCGCAGCGACGCAGGAGCGTGTCATCGAGCAATTGCCGGACGACCGGCTCAATCTCGAGCCGGGAGACACCATCCTCCTGATCGTCGAGGACGATCCGCATTATGCGCGGGTACTGATCGATCTGGCGCGCGACAAGGGCTTCAAGGTGCTGGTCGCCAGCCGCGGCACCGAGGCGCTCGAACTCGCCAAGCAGTTCCAGCCATCAGCGGTTTCGCTCGACGTGTTCCTGCCGGACATGCTGGGCTGGACGGTGCTGAGCCAGCTCAAGCACAATCCGCTGACGCGGCACATTCCGGTGCAGATCATCACGCTCGACGAAGACCGTCAGCATGCGCTGGCGCGCGGCGCGTTCGCCTTCGTCAACAAGCCGACGACGACCGAGGGTGTCAGCGCGGCACTGTCGCAGATCAAGGAATACGCCAAACCCCGGCGCAAGCGGCTGCTGATCGTGGAGGACAATGCCGCCGAGCAGATGAGCATCACCGAGTTGCTCGGCCACGACGACATTGAGATCCTCACCGCCGACACCGGCGCGGATGCGTTATCGACGATGCGGAACCAGCGGTGCGACTGCGTGGTGCTGGACCTGCGGCTGCCCGACATGAGCGGCTTCGAGGTGCTCGACCGCCTCCGCAGCGACGAAACGCTGTCGAACGTACCTGTCGTCGTATTCACCGGACGGGAACTTTCGGCCGAGGAAGATGCGGAACTTCACACCATGGCGCGCAGCATCGTGGTGAAAGGCGTCGAGTCGCCGGAACGCCTGCTCGACGAAACGTCGCTGTTTCTGCACCGTGTGATCACGGAATTGCCCGTCGCGAAGCAGAGGATGCTCGAAAAGCTCAATAGTTCCGATGAGGATCTGGTTGGCAAGACCGCACTTCTCGTGGACGATGACGCCCGGAACATCTTTGCGCTGTCGAGCGTATTAGAACGGCGCGGAATGAGGGTGCTGACCGCGACGACAGGCCATGAGGCCATCGCGCTGGTCGAGTCCAATCCGAATATCGCAATCGTGCTGATGGATATCATGATGCCGCAGATGGACGGATATCAGACCATTGGCGTGATCAGGCAAAACCCGTCGTTTGGCCGCCTTCCGATCATCGCACTCACCGCCAAGGCAATGAAGGGCGACCGCGAAAAATGCCTTGAAGCCGGCGCTTCGGACTATCTCGCCAAACCCGTCAATACCGAGCAGTTGCTGCTCGCCATACGAATGTGGTTACACCGTTGACCCGGCCTAAATAGATGATGGACCAAGAAAAGGTAAACATCCTTCTGGTTGACGATCAGCCCGCGAAGCTGCTCGCCTATGAAGTCATCCTGAAGGAACTCGGCGAGAACCTGGTCAAGGCTTCGTCCGGGCGCGAAGCGTTGGAGTTCCTGCTCAAGAACGACGTCGCGATTATCCTGGTCGACGTCTGCATGCCGGAACTCGACGGGTTCGAACTCGCCGCCATGATCCGCGAACATCCCCGCTTCCAGAAGACGGCGATGATTTTCATCTCCGCCATCCAGGTCAGCGACATCGACCGGCTGCGCGGCTATGAGATGGGTGCGGTCGACTATGTTCCGGTGCCGGTCGTGCCGGAGGTGTTGCGCGCCAAGATCAAGGTGTTTGCGGAGCTCTATCGCAAGACGCGCCAGCTCGAGCGCCTCAACATCGAACTCGAAGATCGCGTTCGCGCCCGCACCGCCGAGCTGGAGGAATCGCACACCAGATTGCTGGAAAGCGAACAGCGCCGCAGCCTCGCGATCGCCGCGGGCAAGATGGGGTCCTGGGACTGGGACTGGATCAACGGCGACTGGATGTGGGACGAAGGCCAGTACCAGATCTTCGGGCTCGACCCCAAGACGTTCGTGGTGACACCCTCGAACGTCCAGCTGCTGCTGCACCCCGACGACACCGATGAATTGCGCAAGGCCATCGCGCAGTTCACGAAGGGCACCAAATCGTACGAGGGCGAGTTCCGCATCATCCGGCCGAACGGCGAGATACGATGGTGCGCGGGAACGGCGGCGGCGAGCACCGACAAAGGCGGCCGCGTGATCCGCGTCAGCGGTGTCACCGTCGACATCACCGAGCGCAAGCAGGCCGAGGAGCGGCAGAACCTGCTGGCGCGGGAAGTCGACCATCGCGCCAAGAACGCGCTGGCGCTGGCGCAATCCATCGTCCGGCTGACGCGCGGAGAGAACGTGAAGACTTACATCCGTTCGGTCGAAGGACGGATCAACGCGCTGGCGCGTGTGCACACCGTGCTTTCGCTGTCGAGCTGGCAAGGCGCCAAAATCAGAAAACTCGTCGACGAGGAACTGGCGCCCTATTCCACCGGCGAGCAGATCGAATTGTCCGGCCCGGAGATCCAGCTCGAGCCGGCGACGGCCCAGACCGTCGCGCTGGCGCTGCATGAGCTGGTGACCAATTCGGCGAAGTACGGCGCCCTTTCGACGCTGGCGGGCCGGCTGTCGGTAGGCTGGGAAGACCATGCGGGCATTCTCAAGATCATATGGTTGGAGACCGGCGGACCGCAGGTCGAGAAGCCGGTATCGCGGGGATTCGGAACGCGCAGCGTGATCGCCAGCATCGAGTCGCAGCTTGGCGGCCAGGCCGAATTCGACTGGCGCCCGGAGGGCCTCGTTTGCTGCCTGACAGTGCCTCTGCCGCAACGGCAGTTTGCCGCCGATCCGGTTTCGCTGATCGAGGCCACCGACGGCAATGGACTGCGACGCGTCGAGCGGTAACCTGGTGCCCGAAGGATAGGTAGCCGAGCGGATTTTCCCGAGCGCCCTATACCCCCGCCGCCAAGACGGCATCGGCCGGCTGTCGGCGCCGTCCCCGCGCTGCTTCGATCGCGCGCATCAGATCCGCCGGACGAAACGGCTTTTGCAGACAGACGACGTCGGAGAGCTCGGGTGTTTCGGATAAAAAGTCCAGTGCGGTCATTCCCGAAATCGCAATAATGGGCAAGCCGGGCGCGCCGGCGCGGAGCGCTGCAATCAGCTCGGAGCCGTTGGCGCCCTGCAGGAAGATATCGACGATCGCAAGGTCGAAGTTTGCTTCCCCGAATCGCTCCAGTGCGGAAGCCGCACTTTCCGCCTCGACGATTTCGAAATGATGGATGCGCAGCACGATGGAAATCATCGCACGGACGTCGGCCTGATCGTCAACCACAAGCACGCGGGGCATCGAAGCCTCCCGGATCGGTCGTGCGGCAGCCTACGATGAAATTCGTGCATTCCGGCGGTTCTGCGGGGCTTATTCAGTCAGTGGTAAAGAGGCGGTTACCGGTCATCCCGCTCCTCTCCGGTATCGTCAGGTAATATGTGACCTCAGGTTGATTCGCGTCGAGCTGCCGCTAGAGCATGATCCGGAAAAGTGGGTACCGGTTTTCCGAAAAGATCATGCTCAAATCAAAGAGATAGAGCGGGATGACGATTCGAAGAAAGGTCACCCCGATCTAGCGTAAACTCGGGGCTGCGATTCCAATGGCGTCCAACTTTCGGCTGGGTATCCGGCCGCGTCGAATGCGTTATTTTCACGCGTTTGAAGCTATTGCCATGGCGCGTTCGCTGCCAGTTTGCCGGAGACGACAATGGGTGACGAGCGCAACGTCTTTCTTTCGACCATGCCGGCGTCCCGCCGCGACCGCATGCCCGCGCTCGCCGTGGTCGGCATCTCGGCGGTGCTGTTCGCCTGCGCCGTGCCGTTTGCCGGCGTGCCGCTTACCCCGGTCCCGGCGTTCGTTGCGAGCTACCAGTCCGCACTCGCCGTCAACGATCTGATCACCGCCGTCCTGTTGTTTTCGCAGTTCGCGATTTCCCGCTCGCGGGCGCTGCTGCTGCTGACGAGCGGTTATCTGTTCACGGCGATGGCGGCGATGGTCCACGCCCTCAGCTTTCCCGGCCTGTTCGCGCCCGGCGGGCTGCTCGGCGCGGGAACGCAGACCACCGTCTGGCTCTACATGGTCTGGCACGGCGTATTTCCGCTGCTGGTCCTCGGCTATGCGCTGTTGAAGGATAGCGACAACGAACCGAAGGTACGGGGTTCGACCGCTGCGGCAATCGTTAGGGGCATCGCAGCGGTCAGCGTCGCGATAGCCGCGTTCACCTGGCTCGTCACCGCCCAGCACGACCGGCTGCCGATCCTTCTGAGCGGCGGCCACTACACGCCGGTCATGCTGGGGGTGGTTTCGGCGGTATGGTGCCTCAGCCTCGCCGCGCTGGCGCTGCTGTGGCTCCGCCGCCCGCACTCCGTGCTCGACATCTGGTTGATGGTCGTAATGTGCGCCTGGTTGTTCGACATCGCCTTGTCGGCGATCCTGAACGTCGCGCGCTTCGACCTCGGATTCTATCTCGGCCGCCTCTACGGCCTTTGTGCCGCAAGCTTCGTGCTCGCCATCCTGCTGATCGACAATGTCGGCCTGCAGGCCAAGCTAGCCCGTCTGCTCGGAACATTCCGCCGGCAAGCCGATTCCGAGAGAAGACTACGCACCGAACGCGAAAGCCTGTTCAGCGCGGTCGTGGAATCATCGAACGACGCCATCATCACCAAATTGCTTGATGGCACCATTACCGGCTGGAACGGAGCCGCTGAACGCCTGTTCGGCTTCACGGCGGCGGAAGCGATCGGCAAGAGCATCAACATCATCGTCCCGCCGGACCGGCGCGACGAGGTGCGCAATATCGTCGAACGGATCAGCCGAGCCGAGCCGATCGAACATTACGAGACCTCGCGCGTGCGCAAGAATGGCAGCACCGTCGATGTCTCGCTGAGCATCTCCCCGATCCGCGCGGCCTCCGGCAAGATCGTCGGGATCACCAAAGCCGCGCGCGACATCACCGAAAACAAGCGGACGGAGCAGGCGCTCAGCCAGGAAATCGAAGAGCGGCGGCGCATCTTCGATTCCTCGAACGATCTCATTCTTGTGACCGACACCGCGGGTAATTTCATCCAGGTCAGCCCGAGCGTCACTGCGATCCTCGGCTATCACCCCTCCGACATGATCGGCCATAGCGCAGTGGAATTCATCCACCCCGACGATCTCGATCATACTCGCAGCGAGATGCGGGCGGCGCGACGGGGACAAAGCAAGCGGAATTTCGAGACGCGCTATGTCAACAAGGAAAGCAAGGCAGTCGCATTGAACTGGACCGGTACGTGGTCGGAGCCGGTCCGCCGCCATTTCTTCATCGGCCGGGACCTGACCGAAAAGCAGGCCGCGGAAGCCCAATTGCGGCATGCGCAGAAGATGGATGCGGTCGGCCAGCTCACGGGTGGCGTCGCGCATGACTTCAACAATATCCTGACCGTGATCACGGGTACGATTGGCATCCTGGAAGAAGCTGTCGCCGACCAGCCCCAGCTCGCGGCCATCGCCAAGCTGATCGACGAAGCCGCCGAACGCGGCGCCAACCTGACCAAGCATCTCCTCGCCTTTGCCCGCAAGCAGCCGCTGCAGCCCGTTGAAGTCGACGTCAACGCGCTGGTGCTGGAGGCGGCGAAGCTGCTGCATCCCACCCTCGGCGAACACATCGAAATCACGCCGCTGTTGGCCGAGGATGCGTGGACCGCGCTGGCCGATCCCAATCAGCTCACGACCGCCGTTCTCAATCTGGCAATCAATGCACGCGACGCCATGCCCAATGGCGGCAAGCTCGCGCTCGAGACCAGCAACATCTTTCTCGACGAAAACTACGCGAACATGCAAAGCGAGGTCGCGCCCGGCAACTACGTGATGATCGCGGTCAGCGACACCGGCACCGGAATCCCGCCCGCGCTGCTCGAACGGGTATTCGAACCATTTTTCACGACCAAGGAGGTCGGCAAGGGCACCGGCCTCGGCCTCAGCATGGTGTTCGGCTTCGTCAAGCAGTCGGGCGGCCATGTCAAGATCTACAGCGAGGAAGGCCACGGCACCTCCGTCAAGATCTACCTGCCACGGGCGACCGGATTGCAGCAAACGCCCGCGGAAGCGTTAGTCTCGTCGACTGTCGAGGGCGGCCACGAAACGATCCTCGTCGTCGAGGACGATACGCTGGTGCGGCGCTATGTCATGACCCAGATTCAAAGCCTGGGCTACGCCACGCTGGAAGCGTCCAACGCTTCCGATGCCTTGCGCATCATCGACGATGTCCCCACCATCGACCTGCTTTTCACCGACGTGATCATGCCCGGCGCCATGAACGGCCGCCAGCTCGTCGACGAGGCGCTGAAGCGGCGGCCGGGCCTCAAGACGCTCTATACGTCGGGATATACGGAAAACGCCATCGTCCATCATGGCCGGCTGGATTCCGGCGTGCTGCTGCTGGCGAAACCCTACCGCAAATCAGAACTCGCCAAGATGATCCGGCTGGCGCTTGCCAGTTGAGCAAACGGCGCGGCTGATATATCCGTGGAGAGAAGGCCAGCCATGCGGCCTGACGGACCAACGCGTTGAAAAATCTCATCACGGACATTTCCGGCGTTCGCGTCGGCCACGCCGACGACGCAGCGCTCGCTTCCGGCGTGACGGCCGTTATTTTCGATTCCCCCGCCGTCGCCTCGATCGACGTGCGCGGCGGCGGGCCCGGCACCCGCGAGGACGGCCTCCTCAAGCCCGAAAGCACCGTCCAGGAGATCGACGCCATCGCGCTTTCCGGTGGCTCGGCACTCGGGCTGGACGCCGCGGGCGGTGTACAGGCCTGGCTTGCCGAACAGGGCCGGGGTTTAAGAATCCGCGAGGCGATCATTCCAATCGTCCCGGGCGCGATCTGCTTCGATCTGCTCAACGGCGGCAACAAGGCATGGGGGCGCTTCCCGCCCTACCGCGATCTCGCCTACGCCGCAGCCTGTGCGGCGAGCAGCGATTTCACACTGGGCAGCGTCGGCGCCGGCCTCGGCGCGACGACAGCGAATTTCAAGGGCGGGCTCGGTTCCGCATCGGCGCAGACCAGCGGCGGCGTCACCGTCGGGGCGCTCGCCGTCGTCAACGCCGTCGGCAGCGTGACCGTCGGCGACGGGCCATGGTTCTGGGCGGCGCCGTTCGAACTGAACAACGAATTTGGCGGACGCGGACTGCCGGCTTCGTTCACGCCGGACATGCTGCGCGCACGGCTCAAGGGCGGTCCGGAAGCGACGCCTTCGGAAAACACCACGCTGGTGGTCGTGGTCACCGATGCCGTGCTGACGAAATCGCAGGCCAAACGGCTCGCGATGATCGCGCAAACCGGAATGGCCCGCGCCATCTACCCCGTCCATGCCCCGACGGATGGCGACGTGGTGTATGCCGCCGCGACCGGCAGGAAGCCGGTCGATCCGCGGTTCGGCCTCACCGAACTCGGGATGGTGGCCGCCAACACGGTCTCGCGTGCGATCGCGCGCGGCGTTCACAGTGCGACCGCGCTACCCTTTCTGGGTGCGCTACCGGCGTGGAGCGATCGCTTCGGCTAGGTCGCATTCCGAAGGGATCCCGCCGGGTCTCGTGCTCAGACGCTGACCGAAAGCGATGCGGTGGCGCCTGATGAAATTGCCTGGGCCTGACGCTGGATCATCTGCTCGATGAAATTGTAGGACGATGCCGCTGATGTCGATGCGCTTTTGCTGGCGGCCGACGTCATCGTCACCTTGGATCCGTCGGCATAGGTGAGCGACGTCGTCACCGTACCGTCGCTGTTGGTAACGGAAGTGCTGGATGCGCCCTGCAGGGCCTGCGAGAATGGATCGGAATTCGATCCGTCGTCGCTGGAGCTGCTTTCGGCCTGCTCATGGTGATGCTTGCCGCCCTTCAGCGCCGACGCCAGTTCCTTGAGGGTGACCGATCCGTCGCCGTCCTTGTCGAGTTTGCCGAACACGCTGTCGGCCTGCGTGAGGTTGGTACCCCCGGCGCCGAGCGCAGTTTCGAATTCTTTCTTGCTGATCTTGCCGTCGCCGTCGCCATCGATCTGCCCGAACAGGTCCTTCAGCGCAGCCGATCGGCTCTTGGATGCCGTGGTCGCCGATTCTGACGCGGACTGGCTCTGTGCGTCGAGCAGCGCACTCATGGTCTGCGGCGATATCTGCGAACCACCGCCGCCGGAACCTGAAGGCGAACCCGCGCCGACCGAAGCCGACGAACCCGAGGACATCAGATCGAACGGGCTCTTGGCGTCCTGGCCGGTAGACTGCGCGGACGACGATTTTGACGATGTCAGCGCCTTGAGGGCATCGATGGCCGATGACGCAGCGCCCAGAGCAAAGAACATGGCAGAACTCCAAACAAGACCGCACGCATGGCGGCCGACAGGTCGTGCATGTTGATCAGCAAGCGTCGTGCCAATACGAAAAACCCAATAAAACCAGGCTTACCCGCATCCGATTGCACCCGGCGAACCCGGCAATAGCTGCCCGCCGCGGCAGATTTTTCCGCCCACAGGAGACGTCGGCGAGCGCATTGCCCCCGGCCTTGCTGCATGTTACGCGGGGCCATTCCGCCCCCGAAAGAGGTTTGGGAAAGCGCACATGTCTCAGCAATTTGCGTCGCGTCCCCTGGTCATCGCGCCCTCGATCCTGGCGGCGGATTTCGCCAGACTGGGCGAGGAAGTCCGCGCCGTCGATGCCGCCGGCGCCGACTGGATCCATCTCGACGTGATGGACGGACATTTCGTGCCCAACATTTCCTACGGCCCGGATGTCATCAAGGCGATGCGCCCGCACACCAAGAAGATCTTTGACGCGCATCTGATGATCTCGCCCTGCGACCCCTATCTCGAGGCGTTTGCAAAGGCCGGCTGCGATCACATTACCGTCCATGCCGAGGCAGGCCCGCATCTGCATCGCTCGCTGCAGGCGATCCGCGCGCTCGGCAAGAAGGCCGGCGTCTCGCTCAATCCCGGCACGCCGGCGAGCGCAATCGAATATGTCATCGACCTGATCGATCTGGTGCTTGTGATGTCGGTCAATCCCGGCTTCGGCGGCCAGGCCTTCATCAAGTCCGCGCTCGGCAAGGTCAGCGACATCAGGGCGATGACGGCGGGACGTCCGATCGACATCGAGGTCGACGGCGGGTTGGCACCTGAGGTCGCCGGACAGCTGGCCGCCGCCGGCGCCAATGCGCTGGTCGCGGGCTCCGCGGTGTTCAAGGGCGGTACGATGGAGGCCTACAAGGCCAACATTTCCGCGATCCGTCACGCGGCGGCGCTGGCGCGCGGCGAAGCGGTTTGAGACGGACCACCGGTCTCGCCTGCGCGAAGCGGAGGAGTTCGGTGCTCGCAATCAGAACGTTCAGAACTGCCGACCTTGAAGCGCTTTATGCGATCTCCCTTGCAACCGGCCACGAAGGTGGGGACGCTTCTCATCTGTACGAGGATCGCAAGCTGATCGGTCACATCTATTCCGCGCCTTATGCGTTTCTCGAACCGCGGCTCGCCCTTGTCGTCGAAGATGACGACGGCGTTGCGGGGTTCGCCGTCGGTACG
>Ga0307499_10000663_pt1 | contig 11297 bp, 9 predicted proteins | sample 13_S_MG_FD_201363 | JGI IMG/M metagenome (GOLD analysis project Ga0307499, IMG submission 201363) | Soil microbial communities from Populus trichocarpa stands in riparian zone in the Pacific Northwest, United States - 13_S | ecosystem: Environmental > Terrestrial > Soil > Riparian zone > Trees... | reverse complement strand
GTCATGGCCGTGCTGGCGGTGCTGTCCGGTGGCTCGGTCGGCGCCGGTTACCTGACCGCGATCGGCCCGTCGCCCTGGCAGTTCGGCCTGGCCGTGGCGGTGGAGGTCGGGGTGCCCGCCGCGCTCGTCGCCGCCCTGCTCCCACCGCGAACGAGCGGTCCGGCCCGCGCCTGAACGATCGCCGGGAACTGCTCACGCACGGTGGCCGCAGCGGGCGGGACGCCGGGAGATAGGGTCGCGGCGTGCCCGCCCGCCTGGTCGTTCTGGTCTCCGGCGGGGGGACCCTGCTACAGGCGTTGCTGGACGCCGCCGCCGATCCGGGCTATGGCGCCAGCGTCGTCGCGGTCGGTGCCGACCGGGACGGGATCGCCGGGCTGGACCGGGCCGCCGCGGCCGGCGTCCCGACCTTCGTCCGGAAGCTGCCCGACTACCCGGATCGGCCGGCCTGGGACGCCGCGCTGGCCGACGCGGCGGCGGTCCACCAGCCGGATCTGATCGTGCTGGCCGGCTTCATGAAGCTGCTCGGCCCGGCGTTCCTGGGCCGGCACGGCGGGCGGGTGATCAACAGCCACCCGGCACTGCTGCCCTCGTTCCCGGGCATGCACGGGGTCCGGGAGGCGCTCGACTACGGCGTCCGGGTCACCGGCTGCACGCTGTTCGTGGTGGACGCCGGGGTGGACTCCGGGCCGATCGTCGCGCAGGCGGCCGTACCGGTGCTGGACGGCGACGACGAGGAAACCCTGCACGAGCGGATCAAGGTGGCCGAGCGGTCGCTGCTGGTACGGACGGTGGGTGAGCTGGCCCGGCTGGGCTGGTCGGTGACGGAGCGAAAGGTGCGGATCGGTCAATGAGCCGGATCGTGATTCGGCGGGCGCTGCTGAGCGTGTCCGACAAGACCGGGCTGGCCGAGCTGGCCACGACCCTGCATGCGGCCGGGATCCAGATCGTCTCGACCGGCTCCACCGCGGCCGCGGTGGCCGAGGCCGGCGTGCCGGTCACCCCGGTCGAGGAGGTCACCGGGTTCGCCGAGGTGCTGGACGGCCGGGTGAAGACGCTGCACCCGCACGTGCACGCCGGCATCCTGGGCGACGGCCGCAACCCCGACCACGTGGCCACGCTGGAGCGGCTCGGTATCGCCCCGTTCGAGCTGGTCGTGGTCAACCTGTACCCGTTCCAGCAGGCGCTGGCCGGCGGCGCGGCCGGTGACGCGCTGGTGGAGCAGATCGACATCGGTGGGCCGGCGATGGTCCGGGCGGCGGCGAAGAACCACGCCAGCGTCGCGGTGGTGGTCGACCCGGCCCGGTACGGCGAGGTGACCGACGCGGTCGCGGCCGGCGGGTTCGACCTCGACGCCCGGCGCCGGCTGGCCGCCGCGGCCTTCGCGCACACCGCCGGCTACGACACCGCGATCGCCACCTGGATGAACCAGGACGTCGAGGCGGGCCACTGGCCGCCGTACGCGGGCCTGGCGCTGGAGCGGGCCGAGATCCTGCGCTACGGCGAGAACCCGCACCAGCAGGCCGCGCTCTACGTCGACCCGAGCGGCCCGCCCGGCGTCGCGCAGGCCGACCAGCTGCACGGCAAGCCGATGTCGTTCAACAACTACGTGGACGCCAACGCCGCGTACCGGGCCGCGTACGACTTCGGCGACCCGTGCGTGGCGATCATCAAGCACGCCAACCCGTGCGGCATCGCGATCGCCGACGACATCGCCGCGGCGCACCGCAACGCGCACGCCTGCGACCCGGTGTCCGCGTTCGGCGGGGTGATCGCGGTGAACCGCCCGGTCACGGTGGAGCTGGCCGAGCAGATCGCGGAGATCTTCACCGAGGTGGTGCTGGCACCGTCCTATCTGGAGCGGACGGTCGACATCCTGGCCGCGAAGCCGTCGATCCGGCTGCTGGTGGTGCCGCCCCGGCCCACCCCGGGCGTCGAGTTCCGGGACATCGCCGGCGGCGTGCTGGCGCAGACCCCGGACCGGGTGGACCAGCCCGGCGACGCCCCGGAGGGCTGGCGGCTGGCCGCCGGCGACCCGGTGGACGAGCAGACGCTGCGCGACCTGGTCTTCGCCTGGCGGGCGATCCGGTCGGTCAAGTCGAACGCGATCCTGCTGGCGGCCGGTCGGGCCACCGTCGGCGTCGGGATGGGCCAGGTGAACCGGGTGGACGCGGCCCGGCTCGCGGTGGCCCGGGCCGGCGACCGGGCCAAGGGTTCGGTGGCCGCCAGCGACGCCTACTTCCCGTTCCCGGACGGCCTGGAGGTGCTGCTGGAGGCCGGGGTCCGGGCGGTCGTGCAGCCGGGCGGCTCGGTCCGGGACGAGCAGTCGATCGCGGCCGCCGCGGCCGCCGGGGTGCCGATGTACCTGACCGGCATCCGGCACTTCTCGCACTAGTCTGGACGACGTGAGCGCGACGATTCTGGACGGCAAGGCCACCCTGGCGGCGATCAAGCTGGAGCTGGCCGATCGGGTGGCGAAGCTGAAGGCGGCCGGGGTGGTCCCGGGGCTGGGCACCCTCCTGGTCGGCGACGACCCGGGCAGCCATGCCTACGTGCGCGGCAAGCACCGCGACTCGGCCACCGTCGGCATCACCAGCATCCAGCGTGAGCTGCCGGCGACGGCCACCCAGGCCGAGGTCGAGGCCGCGGTGGACGAGCTGAACGCCGACCCGGCCTGCACCGGCTACCTGGTCCAGCTGCCGCTGCCGGCCGGCATCGCCGAGTACGACGTCCTGGCCCGGGTCGCCCCGGCGAAGGACGTGGACGGGCTGCACCCGATCAGCCTGGGCAAGCTGGTGCTGGGGGAGCCGGGCCCGCTGCCGTGCACCCCCCGCGGCATCGTGGAGCTGCTGCGCCGCTACCAGGTGCCGATCGCCGGTGCGGAGGTGGTGGTGGTCGGCCGCGGCATCACCGTCGGCCGCCCGCTCGGCCTGCTGCTCACCCGCAAGGCCGAGAACGCCACCGTCACGCTCTGCCACACCGGCACCCGCGACCTGCCCGCCCAGCTGCGCCGCGCCGACATCATCGTGGCCGCCGCCGGCGCACCCGGCCTGGTCCGCCCGCAGGACGTCAAGCCCGGCGCCGCCGTGCTCGACGTCGGCGTCAGCCGGGACGCGACCGGCATCGTCGGCGACGTCGATCCCGCCGTCCGCGAGGTCGCCGGCTTCTTCTCACCCAACCCCGGCGGTGTCGGCCCGATGACCCGCGCCATGCTGCTGACCAACGTGGTCGAGGCCGCCGAAGCCACCCTCGGCTGAGCCGCCGGCGTCCGGCCGGGCCGGGATCCGCTGGGCGGCATCGAGGTTGATCCGGTAGTTGACGTGCCCCCCGGCGGTCCCGGACGAAGACGTCGTCGGTGGTGCTGGTGCCGCCGGAATTGTGGACTCCGGAGCCACCCGTCCCGGTACGGTCCCGGGCGGGACGAATTACAGTACCGGTGTGTCCTGGGTTGGGCGGCGTGTCGTGGTCGTGGCGGCGGTCGTCGCCGCGCTGGTGCCGGTGGCCGGGTGTTCGGAGCCGGTCCAGGGCCGCGGCACGCTGGTGCCGGGATCGCAGGTCACCCCGGAGCTGCCCAGCCCGAGCGGTACCGGGAGAGCGTCCGGCCCGCCGGCACCCACGCCCACCCCGACGCCGAGCAAGCGGCGCGATCCGGCGGCGGTGGCCCGGGCGGTGGACATCCGGGCCAGCGACCTGCCGGCCGGGTGGCGGCAGATCCCGGACAGCCCGGGCGGCCAGGACAGCCTCTCCTGGCTGATCGTCTGCCTGCGCGACGCCGGGATCGGCCCGGGCACCATGTCCGGCGCGGCCACCCCGGACTTCTCCAGCAGCGGCACCACCAGGGCCAGCCAGGTCGGCAGCGCGACCGGGCTGTTCCCGGACGACGCCGCCGCCCGCAGGTACGTGGCCGGCCTGCGGGACCCGTCGGTCGGCAAGTGCATGGCCGCCGAGGCCCTCCGCACCTGGCCGGACAGCTTCAGCAGCGGCCCGTCGGCGTTCGCCCCGCAGCGGGTGAACCTGCCACCCGCGGACGAGGGCAGCGCCATGGTCGCCACCGCGCGGAACAGCAGCCAGCGGCTGACGATCCAGTTCATCGCGATCCGCACCGGCCCGATCGTCACCATGCTCGACACGATCTGGATCGGCAGCCCGAACGCCAGCATCCTGGCCACCGCCGGCACCAGGATCGCCACCCGGCAGCACTCGGCCTGACCCGCCCAGCGGGCAGCCGCCGGTCAGCCCGGCCGGCCGGGCGTGGCGATCCCCACGTTGATCCGGCTGATCGCGTGCGTCACCCGGTCGACCGCGTAGACGTCGTCGTCCCAGATCCTCGGCCCGGGCGCCAGGTTCGTCGCCCGGGACTGGAAGGCGACGTACCGGCCGTCCGGGCTGAGCACCGGCATCCGGGAGGCGTAGTCGGCCTGGTCGCCACCGGGGTTGACGGTGATCCGCTCGGTGCTGCCGAGGCTCCGGTCCCGGACGAACACGTCCCAGGTGAGGTTGGTGTCGCCGGCTACCAGGTTGGCCGCGAGCGACTCGAAGGCGACGTACCGGCCGTCCGCGCTGATCGCCGGGGCCGAGCTCGGCCCGTCGCCCGGCGCGCCGCGCGGGCCGGCGCTGACCCGGGTGGCCCGGCCGGTCACCAGGTCGCGGACGAACACGTCCGCGGCGCCGTTGCTGTCGCCGGGTACCAGGTTGGTCGCGGCCGAGGTGAAGGCGAGGTACCGGCCGTCGGCGCTGAGCGCCGGCTGCCCGGACGAGTGGTTCGCCAGCCAGCCCTGGCTGCTGACGCTGACCAGGCGGGTGCGGCCGGCCCGCCGGTCCCGCACGAACACGTCGGTGACCCGGTTGGTGTCGCCGGGCACCAGGTCGGTCGCGGCCGAGGTGAAGGCGACGTACCTCCCGTCGGCGCTGATCGCCGGGCTGCCGGACGGGCGCGGCTGGGTGCTCAGGCTGACCCGGCTCGTGCCGCCCAGGCTCAGGTCGTGCACGAACACGTCGGCGGTGCCGTTGCCGTCGCCGGGGACGAGGTCGGTCGCGGCCGAGGTGAAGGCGACGTAGCGCCCGCCGGCGCTGATCGCCGGCTCGGCCGAGATGCCGTTGCCGCCCACCCCGGCCTGGTTCACGCTCACCGTGACGGCCACCTGGCGGACCAGGTCGAAGACCTCCACCTGGCTCACCAGCTGGTCGTAGATCGTGTTGGACCCGGTGGCCGCGGTCGCGTACCGACCGTCCGGGGTCAGCGCGCCGGTCGCACTGTCCACGTCGGCGCCGGACCGGTCGATGGCCAGGGTGCGGCCGCGGGCCGCGTCGCGGACCCAGTGCAGGGTCTGGCCGCGCGGCCAGTTGGTGACGAACTCGTCGAACGCGACGACCCGGCCGTCCCGGCTGATCCCGGTCGGGTACCCCGAGCGGACGCTCGGCGGTTGCGGCGGGGCCTGCGGCGGTGTCGCCGCGGCGCCGGCGTCAGTGCCGGTGCCGGCGCAGACCGCGCCGAGCAGGCTGAGCAGGGTCAGCGCGGTCAGGGTGGGCCGCCGCGCCCGCGAGTTGCGCACGTCCGCCTCCGGTCAGTCGGATTCGGGGTCGATCCAGCGCGTGCGGTGCGTCCACAGGTCGCGGACGAACACGCTCGGCTCGCTCGGGCCGGCCGGCCGGAGGCTGCTGAAGGCCAGGTAGCGGCCGTTGCCGCTGATGACGACGTCCCAGCTCGGGCTGCCGGCCGGGTCGCCGTCGCCGGTCCGGCTGGCCAGCCGGGTGCTGCCGTAGCGCAGGTCCCGGACGAACGCGCGCTGGGACAGCGCGCTGCCCGGTGGCACCAGGTTCGACGCCTGCGAGATGAAGGCCAGGTAGCGGCCGTCGGCGCTGATCGACGGGCCGAACGAGTACTCGCCGCGCCCGCCCTGCCGGCCGCGGCTGTCCAGGCTGGCCCGGTGCGTGGTGTGGTGCCGCAGGTCGCGGACGAACACGTCGGTGCCCGCGTTGGTGTCGTCGCTGACCAGGTTGCCGGCGCCCGAGCTGAACGCGACGTACCGGCCGTCGGCGCTGATCGACGGGCTGCCCGAGCCCTGGCTGGCCTGCCGGCCGGCCGGGCCGAGGCTGATCCGGCGGGTGCTGCCCGACCGCAGGTCGCGGACGAACACGTCGGTGTCGCCGTTGGTGTCGCCGGTCACCAGGTTGGTCGCGTCCGAGCTGAACGCGACGTACCGGCCGTCCGCGCTGATCGACGGGGCGCGGCTCGGGCCGTTGCCCGGCTCGCCGTGCCGGCCGACGCTGACCTGGCGGGTCGTCCCGGTCGCGACGTCGCGGGCGAACACGTCCCAGTCGCCGTTGCTGTCGCCGGGCGCCAGGTCGGTCGCGGTCGAGGCGAACGCGACGTACCGGCCGTCGGCGCTGATCGTCGGCTGGCTGGCCGACCCGTTCCCGCCCCGGCCCGACGGCGTGGCGCTGACCAGCACCGGCGCCTGCCGGTCGCGGTCGACCTCGACCACCTGGTCGATCAGCGGGTCGGCGGCCGAGGCGATGCTGACCGCGGCGTAGCGGTTGTCCGCGCTGACCGGGGCGGCCGAGCCCGCGCCGCCGCTGGCGTCGGCGACGCTGAAGCCGAGCGGCACGGTCCGGTCGTGGGCGAGGTCGCGGGCGAAGTAGACGAAGAACGCACCGGTGCCGCGGACGTACTCGGCCACCCCGAACGTGACGACCTGCCCGTCCGCGCTGATCCCGGTCGGCCAGGCCGCCTGCGCCCGCGGTTCCGCCGCCGCCGGCACCGGGTGCGCCGCGGCGGCGAGGGCGATGGTCAGGCCGAGCGGGGCCGCGCGGGCCAGCCGGGCAGGACGTCGGGGGGTGCGCACACCAGCCTCCGATGGACGACCACTGACAGCAAAGAGTTACTAGAGATCACTCATCGTGAATGGTCGGCTAGGGTCGGTCAAGCGGCCGAACGGTCGCCGTGCCGTGACCGCATGTCACAGGAATGTGACTTCGGATGGTGCAGGCCTAAGCTGGCTGCCTTGACTAGCGGTGACGGACCGGCCCGGAGTGGTCGGTAGGCAGCGTTTCGGGGAGGTGTGCGGGCGTACCGGCGGACCGGTCGCCTCGATATTGGCTGGGATTCGGCTGGACGGGCTGGTCTGGGACGCCGGGGGAGCGATCGGTCTGCCGGGCGTCATCGAGGTCCAGCGGGGCGAAGTGGTCGCGGTGGTCGCGGCCGGGGATGCCGGCACGGTGCTGGCCGATGTGCTGGTCGGCCTCGTGCCGCCGGCCGGCGGCACGGTCCGGCTGGTCCCGCCGGCGACCGGGACGGCCGGGATCGCCGACCGCGGCCGGCCCGACCCGCGGCTGGTGACGCTGATACCCGCCGGCGGGGCGTTGCTGCCGCAGCGGACGGTCGCGCAGAACATCACGTTCGGCGACCGGGCCACCATGGGCCCGCAGGCCCGGGAGAACCGGGTGGTCGAGCTGGCGCAGCTGTTCCGGGTGGCCGGGGTGCTGCGGCTGCACCCGCACCGGCTCTCCCCGGCCCAGCGGCTCGGCGTGGCCGCCGCCCGCGCGCTGGGCAGCGAACCGCGCGCGGTGGTGCTGGAGGACCGCGCCGGCCAGCCGGACTGCGCCACGGTCGTGGCCGCGCTCGCCAGCCACGACGTCGCGGTGATCGTGATCACCGACAGCGCCGCCCGGGCCGCCCTGCTCACCGACCACGTCGTCCACGCCCGCCCGACGCCACCGGCCGGGCCGGCTCCGCGGGCTGAGCCGGCGGCGGTCGGGCCGGCTCCGCGGGCTGAGCCGGCCGCGTCCGAGCCGGGCGGGGTGGGGGGAGGTCGGGATGTCGATCTCGCGTAGGTCGCTGCTGGCCGCCGGCGGGCTGGCCGGGCTGGCGGCGGCCGGTTGCGGCGACAGCCAGGGCACCGTCCGGGTCTACGCCGTCTGGAGCGGCGACGAGTTGGCCGCGTTCCGCGCGGTGATGGCGGAGTTCAGCCGGCAGCGGCGGTGGCGGGTCGAGTTGCTGACCGTCGGCAACGACGTCGACGCGCTGCTGGTCGGTCAGGTCGGCCGGCGGACCCGGCCGGACGTGGTGCTGCTGCCGCGTCGGGGGCTGGCCGTCGAGCACGCCGCCGACCTGGCCCCGGCCACCGAGGCGGTGGCCGCGTCGCGGTTGGCCGCGTTCCCGCCGGCCTGGCGGCGGCTGGTGCAGGTCGAGCCGGGAGTCGACCTCGGCGTCTGGTTCAAGATCGCGCACAAGTCCCTGGTCTGGTACCGCAAGGACATCTTCGCCGCGCACAACGTGCGGCCGCCGACCTACGTGGACGAGTGGTTCGGCGTCAACCGGCAGTTGGCCGCCGAGGGGGTGCCGCCGCTGGGGGTCGGCGCCGGCGATGGCTGGGTGTTGACCGACTGGTTCGAGAACCTGCTGCTGGGCCTGGACGAGTCGACCTACCGGACGCTGGCCGGCCAGCCGGAGTCCGGGCGGGACCCGGTCGCCGGACCGGCCAACCCGTGGCGGCGGCCGGCGGTGGCCGAGGCGCTTCGCTGGATGGGCCGGCTGCTGACCCCCACCGACCGGATGCTGCCCGGCGGCGCCAGCCGGTCGCTGCTGATGCAGTACCAGGACTCGCTGGTGGATGTCTTCGCCCGTGGCCGGGCCGCGATGGTGCCGCTCGCCGACTTCGCCAGCCCGGTGATCGAGCAGCATGCCGCCGACCCGGACGTGATCGGCGTGTTCCGGTTCCCCGGCTTCCGCGGCCGGCTCCGGCCGCTGGTCGTCGGCGGTGACCTGGCCGTGCTGCCGAAGCCGGCCGGGCCGGGCGGCCGGGCCGTGCTGGACTGGCTCGCCGACCCGGCCGCGGGGGTTACATCTCGCCGCTGACCGCGGTCGACACCACCGACTACAGCCCCCGGCTGCAGCCGTACTACCTGCCCCGGCTGCTGTCCGACGTGCGGTACCCGGACGGCTCGGCCCCACTGTTCGATCTCTCCGACCAGCTCACCGGTGCGCTGGCGGGCGGCGACGGGCGCGGCAGCTGGCGGATCATGCAGGAGTTCTTCGCTGCCCTCGGCGCCGGCACCGCTCTGGAGGTGGCGATCCAGGCCACCGTCGAGCGGTTCGCCACCGCCGCCGAAGATCCGCACAGCGGCCGGCCGTCCGCCGTGGGCGAGCCGCGGTGAGTGCCGGCGCGGCGGTCGAGCCGCTGTTCGAACTGCCGGTGCGGGCGGACAACCGGCGGCCGCCGCGGGGTCGCCGGCCGGTCGCCTGGCGGGCCATCGGCTACCTGCTGCCGGCCGCGGTGCTGGGCGCCGGCCTGCTCGCGCTGCCGCTGGGCCGGACGGTCTGGGCCAGCTTCCGGGCTCCGGACGGCGGCTTCACCGCGGCCAACTACGGCGTCCTGACCGATCCGGCGGTCCGGCACGCGATGGCGAACAACGCGAGGTGGCTGCTGTTCTCGTTCGTCGTGCTGCTGTTCGGCGCGGTGCTGGCGCTGCTGTCGCGGCGGAGCGGGCCGTCCCGGACGTTCTTCATCGGTGTGATCGCCGGGCCGGTGGCGGTGTCGGCCACGGTCACGGCGGTGGCGTTCCGGCTGCTGTTCGACCCGCTGCCGGAGCGCGGCACGGTCGCCGCCATCCTCGCCGGGCTGGCCGGCTGGCTGCATGCGGACACGCCTCGGCCGCAGAGCATCGGCGCGCTCGGCCCGGCCGGTATCGGCTGGGTGCTGGCCGCGGCGTTCGCCTGGTCCTGGACCGGGTTGACCGTGCTGCTGCTGCGCGCCGGGCTGGCCGGCACCCGGGCGGACCTGGTCCGGATGGCCCGGTCGTTCGGCGCCGGCCCGGTGCGGGCCTGGTGGACCGCGCTGGTGCCGGCCCTGGTCCCGCTGATCCCGGTGGTGCTGCTGACCGTCTCGGTAGCGGCGGTACGGGTGTTCGACGTGGTGCTGCTGGCCGCGCCCGGCTCGGTGCAGCAGGACGTCAGCGTGGTCGGCCTGCTCTGGTGGCGGTCCGGCGACACCCTCGGCACCGGCCGGGCGGCGGCGCTGGCGGTACTGCTCACGCTGGCGGTGGCGGTGGTCGCGCTGGCCGCGCTGTGGCTGCTCGCCCGCACCTGGCCGCAGGGCGGTCCGCCGGAGCCGCCGGTCCCGGCCGCCGTCCACCCGGCCGCGGGTGAGCCGGCCGCGGGGGAGCCGTCCGCTGGTGAGCCGGGCGCGAGCCAGCCGGGCGCTGGTGAGCCGGGCGCGGCCCGATCGGGCGCGGTCCAACCGGGAGCCCGTGCGTCGGGAGCTCGTGCGTCGGGTGCGGTCCGGCCGGGTGCGGTCCTACCGGAGGCCGGCGAGCCGGGCGCCGGTGAGCCGGGTGCTGTCCAGCCGGGGGACGTCCGGGTGGGGGTCGTCCGGCCGGGCGCGGGCCGGCGCCGGTGGCGCGGCGGGTGGCGGCTGCTCGGCCTGCTGATCGCGGCGGTCTGGCTGGTGCCGCTGGTGGTGCTGCTGCTCACCTCGCTGCGCCGGCCGCAGGACGCCGCGGTGGTGGGCTGGTGGCGGGGCAGCGGGTTCAGCCTGGAGTCGTACACCCGGGCGTTCCAGGCCGGGGTGGCCGGCGCGGTCTGGAGCACGCTCGGCCGGGCGGTGCTGGCCACCCTGCTGACGCTGCTGTGCGCGCTGCCGGCGGCGCACGCGCTGGCGCACGGCGGCCTGTCCGGGTGGGCCGGCCGCTGGCTGCTGCGCGCCGCGGTGATCCTGGCGGTGCTGCCGGTGCAGGCGGTCGCGGTGCCGCTCGGCCGCGAGTTGGACGCGCTGCGGCTGTCCAACACACAGCTCGGCCTGGTGCTGGTGCACGCCGCGCTCGGCCTGCCGTTCGCGGTCCTGCTGCTGCGCGCGGCGTTCGCCGGCCACCCGCCGCCGGTGGCGCCGGCGTACGCCCCGCGCGGCACCCGCTGGCTCTCGGTGCTGGCAACCGGGGCGAAGGCCAGCTGGATGGCGGTACTCGCGGTGGCGGTGCTGCAGTTCGTCCAGGTCTGGGACGACCTGGTGGTCGGGCTGCTGCTGGCCGGTTCCGAGACCGGGGTGCTCAGCCTCGCGGTGCTCGGCCAGGGCCGGCAGTTCGCCGCTTCGTCCGGCCCGGTCGCGGCCACCGCGGTGATCTCCGTGCTGGTGCCGCTGGCACTTGTACTGGCCACCGGCCAGTGGGTGGTCCGCGGCCTGAGCGCCGGTGTGGCCCGATGAGCGCAGGTCGGCCGCGGCGGCGCCTGGACCGTAGCGTCCCGCCAGCGAAGCTGCCGGGGCGCGGAGGGAAGGCGTCGGCTGTGTGGCCGGCCGGAGCGAACC